>Ga0126378_10001817_pt1 | contig 15741 bp, 16 predicted proteins | sample PanSoiMetPlot_23_FD_92587 | JGI IMG/M metagenome (GOLD analysis project Ga0126378, IMG submission 92587) | Tropical forest soil microbial communities from Panama - MetaG Plot_23 | ecosystem: Environmental > Terrestrial > Soil > Tropical forest > Bulk soil | place: Panama | collected 2016-02-17 | reverse complement strand
GCGGGAATCTGCCACGCGCTCAAGGGCGAGTGGGACGAAGAGCCCCACGGCGCCGAGGACATGAGCGAAGACGATCAGGCGGTAGCCATTCATGGGCGGACCTCGATCATCGAGCGCTTCGAACCGCGAATCTCGGGGGCTACATGGACAACGACTGGCCTCTTCATCCGTGCTTGCATGGCTCTCTGGTTTCCTCGCTTTTCGAGTTTGTTCTCATACCTAGGACGGAGCTGCCCTCTGCGATGTGACAAGGCCAAGCGAACGCGGCATTGGTCACATCGGCGGGGTTCCCTTAAGCCTCTACTCTTGGACGTCGCGGTGGATGCGCGCCGAGTTGAGGCTCACTCCTGAGCGGAGTAGCCCTCGCAGGGCGAATCCGCTCGTCCTTGACCGGCATCCGTAGCCTCGTATCTGCTCGCATTCTGACTTCGCTGTGAGAGATGCTTACTCGGAGGTCAACCCATGGATCTGGCGACTGAGCTGCAGAGCCTGCGGCCGGAGGCGCGTTCCTCGCCTCTGGCGGGCTTCGAGCACGTCCGGGGGTACGGTGTTTTCGCGATGCCGTTTTCGTCGGGCCACGTGCTTGCGCTGAGGGTCTTCCCTCAGAACGACTTCGCTCCCTACACGAGCCTTTGGCACCGCACGCCCGAGGGAGCACGCAGGCTCGGTGAGCATCGATCACAACCGTTCACAATTGGGTGCAAACCACAAGACCTTAAGCGTTCCCCTCCGCCTCTCCGAGAGCAGCGCGCAGCAAGCACACTAAGGCAACGAAAGCCAGCACCGCTCGCACGGAGTGGCTCCATTCCCAGCGTGCACGGTATTCAGCCCAGTCGGGCGGGAGCGCAGAGGCGGTCCAACTGGCCACGGCGGCGTTGACTGGCGCATTGAAGAGCCAAAAGCAAATCTGCATGCCGATATAGCAGGCGACCGCGATAGCGGTCAGAGTGAATGCCGGCTGCCGTCCCCGCGCCCGCCACAGAAGCCACGCCGACACAACCAACGTACCGGCTTCGATCGGGCCGAGAAAGGCACCCCAATCTCGGTAGAGAAACTGGGCCGCGTACCAAGCTTGGCCGCCGAGCGCCATCTTGTTCGGCATCTCTGCCAGGTGACCGAAGGCGGGTGCAAAGGTCAGCACCGCGAGGATCAAACCGATGAAGCGAAGCACCCGCATAGCCGTAAAATGTGGCTGCTCATACGATGATGCAGCGAGCGGTAAGTCGCGCTTCCTCGGTTGAGATGCGCCTTCTGCCTCAGCCCTGTTCGCGGTGAATTCGCGCGCCTTCGCGCGCTGCCGCGATATCACCGGGGCGCGCTGTTGCCTCGACACCGGGTCACTTCGCGCCTGCCGGCGCCTCGTGGAGCTCGATGGGATTGCCATCGGGATCTTCAATCTGGATTTGTTTTCCCCCAGGGCCGACCTCGACCTCATTCCGGACCCGCGCGCCGGCCAATTTCAGCTTCTCGATTTGAGAAGTGAGATCGTCGACGTACAGAACGATCCGATTCCATCCGCCGGGCTCCTGTAAGCGCCCGTCGGGCAGAGGTCTTGAACCGGAGCTTCCTGGACCGCTCAGCAGGAGGTGAAGATTCCCCCGCGAAACCGACGCGAAAACAGGCGCAGTCTTCTGCTCGAGTCTGAATCCCAGGTTCTGCGTGTAGAAAGCGACCGCGCGATCGACATTCTTGATCTGATAGCGGACGACAGCTGCCCCGGGATCCGGAGCTCGCGCTGGCCCGGGTGACGAGGAGGTTGGCTGCTCGCCAGCCGCAATTGCGTGGTGCATTGAACCTCCGATCGCGAGGGCGAGAGAGAACGCCTGCAACGAGGTTGTAAGGTTTGTTCGAGATGGATCCATGCGCTACCTCCGCTCATTGAACGTCAACCTTAAGGAGCGAGGACGCGCGCGTCTTGGACAAATTTGACCTCTGGTTGGGCACCGCGATGTGATTCTCCTTGACGGGCTCGCTGAGGTGGCGAGCGAACTCCGTCGGCGACAACCCAGAGAAGGTCACAAAATCGCGGACCAGATGCGACTGATCAAAGTAGCCGCACGCAAGGGCTAGGTGCCCCCAGTCAGGCGATGGGTCCTGTTTGGCGAGGGCGACCACGCGCTGGAATCGGCGGACGCGCGCGAACAATTTGGGAGTCATCCCGACTTCAGCAGTGAACACCTGGATGAAGCGTCGGTGACTCAGCTCGACGCGCGCCGCGACGTTCGCGACGCTGGTACCGCTGCGCATGAGACACGCAAGGCCGACCTGCACCGCGCCATGGCGCTTGGGCGGGCGCAATAACCGACTAATCAATGCGATTTCTAGGATGCCAAAGCGCTGCGCAGGCGTTTTGCTGGCGCAAAGCCGCTCGCGCAGCTCGCGTGCGCTAGCGCCGAAGAGGGTATCAAGATCGACGTGTGCGTCAGCCAGCCGCCCGGCGGACTCCCTGAAAAACGGGAAGGCGCCGCCCGGCTTGAAGTGGACGCCGATCACTGAGGCATGCTCTCGAGTGTCGATGACGAACGGCCTCTGATAGGCGCCCGAAACGAGTGCTCCAGAGTAACGCCGGTGTTCTTCGGTGTGCACCGACTCGTAGATTCGAAATTCGTCCTGATGCAGGTTGATGACTAGCTCGAGTGTGCCGCTTGGAATGATCAATTCCCTCTCGTGGAGTGGAGCATCGCTGAGTAGCCAGAGATTCTCGATGAAGTCTGATAGCGGAGGAGCCGGAGTATGTACGAGATAGAACATCGCGCGCGCTCACAACCCTTGTTCTAATCGCCGCCTTCGTCGCCTACCAGCGATGGATATCGTGGTGCTAAAGCTGAAGCCGCGCGCCAAGAGGAGACGTCCGAGCCATGCCGAAAACCACCCAGATCCCGATCTCCCAGCTCCTCAGGAAGCTTCCTCCGAATGTGCGCCCCACGGTCACGGCGGCGCGCCGGATGGTCAGAGGCCTTGCCCCACTCGCCGATGAAATGATCTGCATCAGCCGCCCCCCGCGTTCCCCGCGATACATGTGGAAGCTCCTCCTCTACGCTGTGGACGGCTCAACCGTCCTCGGAATCGGGACCTTCCCCAGGCATTCGACCGTCTACTTCTACCGTGGGCGAGAGTTGGACGACGGGAGTGGACTCCTCCAAGGGACTGGAAAGGAGAGCCGATTCATCCCGTTGCGCTCTCCAGCCGACGCGGAGCTGCCGGCCCTCAAGAAGCTGGTGCGGAAAGCGTTCAAACTCGGCGGCGCCAGGAAGTCAGGCCGATGAGACACATGTATCGCACAAAACGGCGATGACCGAGGCGCAGTTTGCCTGCCGACAATGCGGATGCCGCCGCCAGAATTCCCAGCCAAAGGATTCGGTGATTGCATGAGCCCATGAGCGCGGATAGTAAGAAAAAAAGGGGGCGGAGGGACCAATGGCGGCCATAGACCAGCGCACCGCGCCCTATGCGGCGCTGCTTTTGCGCATCACGCTCGGGCTGTATTTCATCGCACATCTTTACTGGAAGAGCTTTATTCGGCCCAACGGCTGGGCGGGCTGGTGGAGCAATCTCAACCAGCAGGGATACGCGGACTGGGTCATCTATTACGTGATCAGCGGCGAAATACTCGGCGCGCTTTGCCTGATTCCGGGGGTGTTCACCCGCTGGGTGGCCGTCTACACCCTGCCGCTGATCGCTGGCGTGATACAGTATTGGATGGCGCGGAAGGGCTTCTTCTTCACCGCGGCGGGCGCCGAGCTTCCGATCCTGTGGGCCGCCGCATTGATCGTGCAGGCAGGCCTTGGTGACGGCGCCTATGCGCTCGTCCGCTCACCCGCGCTTCCGTTCATTGGACGATGGCGCGGCGCGGGCCGTGAGACGCACCAATCGGTCGGCTGATGGAAACCAAACTCTGGATTCGGCTGCTGCCCATCGTGGCGATCCTCGGCGTCGACTACGTGGGCGTCAACATGATGCTGCCCATGCTGCCGTTTTACGCCAAACGGTTCGGTGCCGACGCCTTCACGGTCGGGCTTTTGTTTTCGACCTACTCGTTGTGCCAGATCGTCGCATCTCCGATCCTCGGCTCGCTGTCCGATCGGTTCGGACGCAAACGCATCCTCCTGCTCAGCCAGGTGGGAACGCTGCTCAGTTTCGTGGTCATGTATTACGCCGGCTCGCTGGAGGTCCTGTTCATGGCAAGAGCCCTCGACGGCCTCACAGGCGGGAACGTGTCCTTGGCGATGGCGTACATGGTCGACGTCACCAAACCCCATGAGCGGACCACCGCGCTTGGGCAGCAGATCCTCGCGAATGGCGTTGGTCTGCTGGTCGGGGGTGCCATCGCATCGAAACTGGTCGGGCCGCAGGTGCGCCTGGCCGTCGTGCTGGCGGCCGCCTTCTCGGCGGTCAGCATCCTGTGCACGTATGTTTTCCTGAAGGACACGAAGCGCGCCGCCAAGCCGTCCGCGCAAGGCAGTGGCCTGAAGAAGGCTGCCATCATCTCGCGCAAGACGGCGCCCGCTATCGCGTGCCTGGCCTGCTACCACCTCATGTGGGGAATCTACCTGAGCGGCATTGGGATCTTTAGCGCCCACCGATTTGCGGGGTTTGGCGCAAAAGAGGCCGGGTATCTCTATGCGTACATGGGGATATTCGTTATCGCGTTGCCCGTGCTTTATCTACCGTTCTTGGTCAAACGCCTGGGCGAGTTGAAGATTGTATTCTTTACGTTTGCGCTGGCCGCCGTTGCATTTTTCGTCATGTCCCAGATTCCCAGCTGGATCTACCTGGTCGCCGTCATTCCGATGGTTCATTTCGGTACGATTCCTCTGCGTCCCGCGCTGGTTTCGATCTTCACGTCGTTTGTCGACAAGTCCCAACACGGATTGGCGCTGGGATTCAACCAGTCGCTGATCGCGGCCGGTCAGATCGCGGGGCCTGTCATCGGCACGTATGCCATTAACACCGGTCACACGGGTGCGTGGCCGCTAATGCCGAGCTTCCTGTTGTTGGTGGGGCTCAGCGTCAGTTTCCTCTTCATCCGCGGGCAATTGCATCTGGCCAAGCTGAGTGTGGCCGTGCAAGCCGAGCCTTCCGATCCGCCGGCGAACGCGCCGGCGCAGAGCAAGAGTTCGCATCAGCGGAGGTAACGTCATGTCTCTAGGCCGAGCCGAAGTCGAACAGGTTGCGACGATCCTCACCACGGCGCGCGCGACGGTGATCAGCTGTGATCCTCCGACGACGCGCTTCCCGGAGCTGTCGATAGCGGACGCGTATGCCATCTCCCGGTTCCAGTTCGAGCAGCGGCTCGCGCGCGGGCGCGAGCAGGACACGGGCAGAAAAATCGGCTTGACGTCGGCCGCGCACCGAGAGCGCTACCGCACCTCGGAGCCGTCCTTCGGCTATCTCACCGACAAGATGCGGATCCAAGATCATCTGTCGAGAAAGACGGTGTTCACGCCTCAGGCCGAGGGCGAGGTGATCTTTTTTCTGGGACGCGATCTCGATGTTCGCGAGGTCACGCCGGAGGAATTCATCGCCGCCGTCGATCACATCCGCCTGGGAATCGAGATAACGGACCGGCGCATCGGCAGCCCGCCGTACAAGATTCAGGACCACATCTCGGACAACGCGTTCTCCTGCGCCTATGTGCTCGGCACCGAAAAGCGATCGGCCGCGTCGCTGGATTTCGCCGCCGTGCGCGTCGTCGGAGCGAAGAACGGCGTCGAGGAAACCTCCGGGGTCGGCAGCGACCTGATGGGCAGTCCGGTCCATTCGGCCACCTGGCTTGTGAATCGCCTATTCAAGGCGGGCGAGCCTTTGCGCGCGGGTCAGCTGATTTTTTCCGGCAGCTTCGGGCCGCCAATCCCGTTTCAGCAGGGAGACGTGCTAACCTACTCGAGCGCTGGATTCGGGTCGGTCGCGTTGACCTGCAAGGACTAACGAGACCTCGATTCCGACATGGCCGACAGAAGTTCGGTACGTGATGAGTACATCAAAGAGCAGAAGCAGGAGGAAAAGCAATGAGTCCTAGCGCTGAGTTCGAAATCACGGCTAGATTCGAAATGCCACTTTCAGTCCCCCGATACCTCTCGCCGCCACCCCGGCCGTCGCAGCCGGTCGTAAACGCGCGCGAGGCGATCGTCGCGTTGTTTGACGCCGATTCATTCGTCGAACATGAGCCGAGCAACGAGTCGAGCTGCCTCGTCGGAGAGGGTTTCATCGACCAGAGGAAGGCCTACCTGATTGCCGATGCACCGTATGCGGAAGTTCCGGAGGATTTTGCGACCCTGCACGGCAAGAAGATGAATTTGCTGAAACGGATCGAGAAGCATCCCCACCCGCTGATTGTTCTTGCCAACGCGTTTCGTCTCTATCAGCCGAAGGGAATGTTCATCGCGACGCCGGGCTTTCCTGACTTCCTGATGGGAAAGACCGGAGCGACGGCATATTTGCGCGAGCTCGGCCGACTTTCCGGCGTGGTTCCGACCGTAGCCCTGTGTCTTGGCAAGCTGTTCGGAGGGGGCACATTGAACGCGCCCTTGTGCGACGCCTACGCGTTTATCAGGAAGACCACAGTGACCTTTCCGCGGCCCGACCTGTACAAGAGGATGACCCGGGACGCGGCGGGCGCCGAATTGCTGGGCGACGCCGAGATGCATTGCTCGGTGTCGGGGCTGGGCGATGCGCTGGTCGACTCACGCGCCGACGGCGTCGAATGGGTCAAGCGGTACTTGTCGTACTTTCCGACGAACTTCAAACATCTTCCCCCGGTGCTGCCGCGCACTTTGGCGCTGGCCCACGATAACCGCGATCTGAAAATCGAGCCTCTTATTCCATTTGACGTTCGAAAGCTGATCGACGTTTTCGTGGATCCGAAGTCATTTTTCGAAATCAAAGAGCTCTACGCGCGCGAAGTCGTCACCGGGTTTGCGCGTCTGGGCGGCGTGCCGATAGGCATCGTGGCCAATAATTCCAAAGTCAAATCCGGGGCGATATTTCCTGAGACATGCAAGAAGGTCGCGAAGTTCGTTTCGTTGTGCGATTCGTTTTCCATTCCCATCGTGATGCTGGCCGACACCCCGGGATTCATGGTCGGGGCGGGTTTGGACCAAGCGGGAGCGGTCAAGTTGGCCGCGCTGGTGTGTTCCGTTCTCGCCAAGGCCACGGTTCCCAAAGCCCTGGTCATCGTCAGGAACGCGTTTGGCGGCGGCCTTTTCATGACCGGTCCCGGTTTCATGGACACCGTCGTCGCGTTCCCACAAGCGAAAATCGGGCCGTTCGGTGCGGCGACGATCAGACCGCCTGAGAGCAGGCACGAGGCCGACGCCGCGGTCGACATGCAGGCCATGAGCGACATGGGCCGTATGATGGAAAGAGGCCTGTTGGACCAGATCGTCGAGCCGGCGACCTTGCGCGAATATCTCATCGGTTTTCTGGGACAACAGAAGCGAAGGCCGCCGGACAGCCCACGGACCGTCCTTTGTCTATGAGCGGCTGGCCCCTCAATTCTGATCGAGCAGCTCGACGGCACGCTTCGCAATCGCGTTGCCGGTCAGCTCGTTGATTTCGGCGAGCTGGTCCGGACCTGCTGTCGTTTCACCGCGCCTCCAGGCGAGGATGTCACGCCTGGTCTTGCTTCGAAGCAGCACCGGTTCGAGCATGGCGGACGATCCGCCGGTGACTCCCACCAGCGCGTCGCCCCAGAAGAGCGCATCGAATTGCGCATCGTTGATGAACGCGCCATCGGGCTCATGGCACGATGCCCAGGCGACGTCCTGCTCTCGAAGCAGGCGCCTCGGGCTGACGACATAAACCACGCGAACGCCGACGCCTCGACTCTGCAGCAGCCCGCCCGCCTCCATGGCCGCATCGATCATTCGATCGCCAACCACGGCGAGAACGACCTTCTTGGCGCCGGAGAACTCTTCGAGAACGAAGGCCCCGTCGCGCAGCGCGCGCTGGGTCTGTTCGAAGGTGGTGCGAACCTGCGTCGGGGTTCTGCCGGCGAAAATGACGACCCCTTTGTTTTTGGACTGCAGCGCCCACTCGTAGCATTTCTGGATGCTGTTTGCGTCCGGCGGAAAAAGCGGGAACACGTTGCCATTTCTCATCATCGCGGCCAGGTAGGCCTGCAGCTCCGGTCGCTGGTGTGTCCAGCCGTTCCTTCCCTGCTCGAGCGCCGTGGCCGTGAGCAGAACGACCGCGGAGCGGGTGCCCCGGCGCAGCTCGGCCATGGCTTGGGTGACCGTCTGCCAGATGGGAAGGCCGTTGACGGCAAACGATTCGTACGAGCACCACAACGCCATTCCGCCCATCAGCGACAAGCTGGCCGTCAGCCCTGCGCAAGCGTCCTCGCTGAGCGGTTCATACACCTGACCGCCCGGAAGCTGGTGATAGTCGGGGTCCGCCGTAGGATGGAGAATTTTCAGAGCCTGATTGACGTTACCCAATCCCGAGCCCTCGTTGCCATCGGCATTCGCGACCAGGAAGGCCCCATCTCGACCAGCGATGGTCAGCGCGCAGCGGCCGAGCTCCGCGCTGGGGATTTTACGTTCGCCGGCTGGATACTCCGCCAGTGGAAGTGACACTTCGGGCAGCGGACACCGGGCTTCGGTAACGACCGTGGCCGCCGCCGGCCCTCCCGCCGCGCGCTCGCAGTTCGTGCGCACCAACTGCCAGGCCGCCGCCGGCAGCGCCAGATCGGCCAACGCTGCCACGATGTCCGCGCTCTTCAGCGTGTGTTGGGGGCCCATGAAGTGGGATTTCGCTCCCCGCGCGTGCACGCCGGCGCCTTTGATCTGCTTGAAAACCAACGCCGTTCTCGTGCCCGACAGCGCCAAGTCGGCGGCGCGCTTGATGGCGCCTATCACCCGCTGCACGAACTCGATTCGTTGGCCGATGCCAAGCTTCGTGCTGTCCACGAACGGCCCTGGCTGGCCCTGGTCGACGAAGTCTTTGGCGTCGATCACCGCCACCTCCTGAAATCCGTGCGACAGCCACAGGGTCTTCATCTGGTCGTTGGTCCACGTCGAGACCATGCTGTGATGTTCCTGGCTGAAGCCGTTCCAGACGAGCACGGGAACGAAGTTGGTCACTGAGGGAAACGCGGTGAGGAAATGCCTGAAGCTGCTCATCGTATACGGCTCGTCGATGCCGCCGTCTCCCACGATCACCGGGAAAAGCGTCTTTCTGTGCAGCAGCGCGGCCGCCATCGCGAAGTGTTGTCCCTGACCCAGCGGCCCCGCCGGCGCCAGAATGCCCGGAATGTGTCCCGACGCGTGTCCCAAAAGCCCGTTGCGCTCGCGAAACCGCTCGCACAATTTGCGAACCGTGGTGATCCCCATCCGTTCGAGCGATCGATCGAGAAACAGCGCGCTGTAGAACCCGGGTGCGTGATGACCCGCTTCGGCGAAAATATTTTTTTGCCCAAGCATCACCCACGCCGCGAACACCTCGGCCTGACTCGCGAACCCACCTGCGTGCCCCGACGACTTCGCGGCCGTCATCTGCAACGTCAGGAATCGCAGCGCATCCGCCAGGAGAAGAGTCTGAAAAACCGCCGAGGCATCCCCTGGTTGACGAATCGACGTCTCGCCCTGCCCGATCGCCGGCACCGCGGCGTATTTTTTCAGCAGGTGGTCCGGCTCCGAATAATGTTCGATGCCGTCTCGAAAATCGGTTGCGTCGAGTTGATCTCCCGGAGCCTTCGTCATGCACGCCTCCGTGGGAAATCTGAGGGTAAACTCAACTCCCCTCTGCGGCAACCCGCCGGACTTTTTTTTGCTCCTCTTTGGGAAAGTATTCGGCCGCCCACACGTGTTCCATCCAAAACCGCGCTGCCATCGCACATGTATGGCACAAAACGGCGATGACCGAGGCGCAGTTTTGGCTCACTCAGTACGCGTTTTGATTCGCAATGAGTCCGCCGGCACAGTTGTTTCCTTCTCCATCGCGTTCGCCAACAGCAGGATGGCTCCGCAGAAAAGCAGCGTGTCGAAGAAATAGTTCAGCGCAACCACGTCTGTGGGCGCTGCCAGGAGCATCGGCAGGTAAATCCACAACACCGTCAGCAGAATCGTGAGCCCTAAAGACGTGGCTGCCATGCGCGTTTTCTTATTCACGAGCAAGCAGATGCCTGCGAGAATCAGAATTACGCCAACAAAATAACTCACGAAAATTCGCCCGTGAATCCACTCGGGAGTGAGTTTTTTCAGCGGAACTCCTGGCACATATTCCGGGTGTAGCAGATGCTCCACCCCATAGAAGAGCGAAGGAATGCCCACGAAGAATCGCGGAAAGGCTCGTGCCGCGATCGGCTGTGCGGGCGACGGCTGTTTCGGCCGAGCGCTCCACGGCGACATCGCGAAAGCGAAAGCGCCGCCGCTGAAGGCAAGTTGTCTCAGCGCCAGGGCCCAAAAAAATCTGTTGCGTGGGTTCGCAACGACGGCTGGCACATCCATTGTGAATACGAAGGTAAGCAGCGTCATTCCGACCAGAGCCGCTGCCAGCCGTGCCTGGACAAGAACGGCAATACTGAGCGCCGCGCAAAGAAAAGCGAGGCCCACCAGATAGACCCAAAACGTATGCGCGGGAATCCAGCGTGGAACGAGGGCCGCAATACCCGCCGTGGCGGTGAAATGCTCGGAACCAAAAACGGCCAGCGGAATCGCAAAAAACAGTCGGCCAAACGGCATGATCTTGTCGACGCCATGTTCGTGCGGCAGTTCCTTGAGAATCTTGATGAGGCCGATGATGAAAAGCAGCGACGCACAGACACAGATCCAGAATGCCGTCGCCGGAATGCCAAAAGGCGCCGAGGCCAGAGCCAGTGTGACGCCAGCGAACTTCTGGAGACAGCACAGGAGGATTTGCAATGCTGGGCGCTCCCCTGCGGTGACTTCGAGTGGCGACACTGTAAAGCTGCCAACCAAAGCTAGGCAACTAGACCGCGACGAGCCTGCGCACCGCTGCTAGCGCGAGCGGGGCCTTTAAAGGTTCGCTTAATATTCACGAACTTCAATCGCTCGCCACCGCCATGCGCGCTCCGTGCTTCAACCGAGAAGTGAAGCGACGGTCCGTTTCGAGGACGAGTCTCTCCAGTGTGTTGCTGCTCCTCTGTTCGTCGTCCGCCGTTGCGGTCCCGAAAGAGTCCGAGGAACGAACCAGGTCCGGAGCCATGCCCGAGCCCGTCCTCGGTGAGAGCGTCACGGACATCGATGGCACAGAAGCCGGTGAATTAGAGGTCGATCTGACCGCCGTCCTCGGTCGCACCGGTGGCACGAACCTGTGGCAGACATCGGTCGAGATCGAGAGTCGAGTAATCGATCGGCTCGGGCTCGAGCTCGAAATGGGATACTCTGGCTCATTCACGAGCAACGTCCCCGACGAAGGGTTCGACCTTCGGGTGCTCGCGTCCTGGTCCCTGCTGCACGACTTCGAGAACGGACTCCACGCGCAGGTGGAGATCGCGGGGCGGTTCGTCGGCGAGACCGGGGAGGGCGTCAACCTGGGCGAGCCGCGTCTTCCCTACTCCGCCGGGTTTCGGGTCGGCCTCGACCGGGGTCGCTGGACTCTTCGGCTGGGGCTGGGTGCCGCGGCGGGTGACTCCAGCGCTCACGTGATTCCAGCCTGGGCCAGTGCGACCGCGTTTCTCAACTTCGGACAGGGGCGGTGGTGCTCCCTCGGTCTCGACGGAGAAGCAGACTGGACTCGAATGAACCCCTTCACCATTGCACCCACGCTCGTCTTCAACGGAAGCGTCCTTCACCTCCCCGGGAAGTTGGCGATCGTCGCACCATACGGATTTCCCGGCGGCACCCAAGAGCTCTGGTTCGGGCTGATCGTGAGGATTGTCGGCGAGTTCGATTTTCGTTGAGAGCACGTAGATCTTGTCCGGACTGTCCCGAGCGGTGCTCGTTCGCCACGTCTATTGAGGGGCCGGGACTGCGACCCGGAACGACTCCGGAGCGCGCTGTGCGCCGGCGGCAAGGATGGACGTGCCTGCGGCGTGGAGCGCGGCGCCGAGCAGTATCAGGTCCTTGAGAAGAAAACCGCCGGCGTCGCTCCCTGGAGCCAGCGCGCCCGGCGTGGTGAGCAGGAAGGAGAGCGTGGTGAGGAACGTCGCGACGGCGACCAGCCCGGCGACGGCCCCGAGCTTCGGCCACTTCAGCCCCAGCGCCAAACCCACTCCGGCGAAGAGCTCGATCACCCCGATCGCTGTCGAGCTGCTCCGCACGCCGAGGAGATTCGGCATCCAGGCCATGAACGGAGAGTGGGTGAGCAGCGGCTGGATGGCCTCGGCCTCGAAGCGAAAGAACTTCAAGGTGCCGAAGAGGAGCAGGAGGAATGCCAGGCCGTAGCGAAGGACGCTCGCCCCGAGGGACTGCAACTGCAGGCCGCGGCGAGCGTCGAGGAGAGGAAGAGTCGAGTTCATGTCCATTGTCTTCCGAGTACGCCTGGAACGCGCGTGGAGTTACGGCGGTGCAGCCTGATCGTTGGCAAGACGGCTGGATTGCTGCCAAGTCCAAGGCCGAGGCGGCGAGCGCTTCGATTCGAGACCCGCTACCTGCCAAGGTGCGATCGCCGCGCGCGGTCTCGAGCGCTGCGCCCATCGCCTCGTGTGACAGGCAGTGGATTGGGCCGAGGAGGGGTTGGTCTCAGCTGCGGAGACCATAGAGCCGCAGCAGAGCTCGAACGGCCTCCCTCGCTCGCCTCTGCGCCTCCTCCGGCGAAGGCGGCGTTTCGGTTCCCAAGAGGAGGGACAAGATGGTGTCTTCCCACAGCAGCGCGAGGAACTGCCGCGCCATCCTCGTCGGGTTACCGGGCGCGAGAAGCTTCGCTTTCTGGGCCTGCCGCAGGAAACGAGCAAGAGTCTGTCGATTCGCTTCCTTCCCCACCGCGTTCAAGGTGCGCACTACTTGAGGCGACCTTTGTGCTTCGAGCAGCGCGAGTCGAAACACGGCGACCACCGTGGGCTGAGTGAGCTCGGTGAGCAACGAGGTGCCGTAGGCCTCCAAGGCAGAGCGAAGGGCAGGCAATTCCTGGACTGGCTCCAACGGGAGCGGTTGCCGAGCGCGCTCGGCCTTGAAGCGAATGCAGTCCGCGAGCATCGCTTGTTTGTCTTCGTACAAGGCGTACAGGTCCCGCTTTGAAACCTTGGCGCGGGCCGCAATTTCCCGGGTGTTGGTTCCGGCATAGCCCTTTTCCATGAAGGTGCCGAAGGCGGCTGCGCGGATGCGCTGTCTGAGCGACTGGGTTGGATTTCGATAATGCGTCGTCATTTCACTTCAGCTTGCAACGGTACCGGCTGGTACCTATAATGGTACCATATGGTACCAAATCAAGTCGATTCGGTGGTGCGGCTCCGGGGCGTGGCGAAGACCTACCGGGTAGGGTCCGTCGACGTCGAGGCGCTTCGGGGCGTTACACTGGACATTCACAAGAGTCGCTTCTCCGTGGTGATCGGGCCTTCGGGCAGCGGAAAGACGACCCTCTTGAACGTCATTGGAGCGATCGACGCGCCCACCCAAGGTTCGGTCGAGCTGTGCGGCCAGGATTTGGGACTGCTGAAGGACGACACCCTGTCTGACTTCCGGGCTCGTCACGTCGGTTTTGTCTTTCAGGGCTTCAGTCTGATGCCCGTGCTGTCGGCATACGAGAACGTCGAGTACCCGCTCCTCCTGGTGGGCATGCCGGCGTCGGAGCGAAAAGACCGGGTGCTCTCGATGCTGGAGGCGGTGGGACTTACGGACCAGCGCCACCGCCGTCCGAACGAGCTGTCCGGAGGACAGAAGCAGCGCGTTGCCATCGCCCGGGCGCTCGTCAAACGGCCTGACGTTGTCCTCGCCGATGAGCCGACTGCGAATCTCGACACCCGAACCGGAGCTTCGATCATCGAGCTGATGCGGAACGTCCAGGAGAAATTTCGGACCACCTTCGTCTTCTCCACGCACGACCCGCAGTTGATGTCGCACTCGGACGAAACCTTCACCGTCAAGGACGGGCAGCTCGTCACACAGGGAGCGCACCCATGATGCTCTTCAAGATTGGCTTTCGAAATATTCTAAGGAACCGCCGCCGCTCGGCGATGACGGGCTTGGCGGTCCTCGCTGGGACCCAGGCCATTCTTTTGTTCGGCGGGTTCGAGGCGAACGTCTTCGAAGGTCTCGAGACCGGGGCCGTACAGCGAACCGGTCACTTGACGGCCTTTCGCGAGGGCTACTTCCTTTACGGTGCCGGAAATCCGAGCGCCTATGGCATCGACGACTACCGCGGCGTCATTCGCCTGGTCTCGGAGGATCGGGTGCTGAAGCCCCTGATCAACGTCGTGACGCCGACCTTGTCCCTGGTCGGCATCGCCGGCAACTACTCCGGAGATACGTCTGCGGCGAAGACGTTTCTGGGTGTGGGGTTCGTTCCATCGGACCGCGCCCAGATGCGGGCGTGGAACGAGCACCGTGTGACGCTTGCCTCTTCCGAAGCCCCTTTGAAGGACGACGACCCATCCATTGGGTTTGTCGGCCTCGGTATCGGGCGCATCTTGGGACTCTGCAGTCCGCTCAAAATTGCAAACTGCCCTCAAGTACCGGATCCGCCCAGCGATCGGCCGGTGCCGGATAGTCCCAATCAGGACTTCAAAGACCTGCAAGAGAGTGACGTTCCAAAAGACGGCAACCTTTCGCACGCCGGCATGCCGCGGCTCGACCTGTTGGGAGCTACCGCGAACGGCGCGCCCAACGTCGTCGGTTTCTACGTCTCGTCGGCCAATCCGCAGGGCGTCAAGGAGCTCGACGAGAACGTCATCGGCATGCACCTGTCCCTTGCCCAGCAGCTGGTTTACGGGCGCTCCACGCCGAAGGTCACGGGCATCACCGTGCAACTGCGTCGCACGGAAGACTTGGAGATGGCCCGCTCGCGGCTCAATGCGCTGTTCCGCGAAAACGGAATGAAGCTGGATCTTCGAGACTTTGGTGACCTGAACCCTTTCTACGTCCAGGTGAAGCGGTTTTTCGGCTCCCTTTTTCTCTTCATCGCCGCGATCATGGGCGTCATCGTCCTGTTCACCATCGTCAACACGATGACGATGGCCGTTCTGGAGCGAACCGCCGAAATCGGCACCACGCGCGCCCTTGGCGTCAAACGAGGCGGAATTCGCCGGCAATTCCTCCTCGAAGGAGCGCTTCTCGGCGCGCTCGGTGCGACAGCGGGCGTTATCGTCGCGGCTCTCGCTGCGTCCGCCATCAACCGCGCCGGCATCCAGTGGACGCCCCCCGGCAACGCTCAGGCTACCCCCTTCACGGTCGCTCTGTGGGGGCGAATCGCGCTGATGGTCGGGACGTGGATTGCTTTGACGCTCATCGCCACCTTGGCGGCATGGTTACCGGCGAACCGCGCAGCCAAGCTTCAGATTGTGGACGCGCTCCGCCATGTCTAGAACAAACGCATTTCGCGCACTGACGCTCCTGGTCGTCGCGGCTCTCTCTCCGCGCGCATGGGGACAGACGGCCGCCGAGATTGTCGCCCGCGCGGACGAGGTCCGAAATCCGAATGCGTCCTTTCGCTTTCTTACCACATTGACCGAGTACGTATCGGGCAAGCCCCAGGCCCAAAACATCCTCGCCATCTTTTCCAAGAAGGACCCGCGCACCGGCCAATTCCGCAACCTCGTCCGGTATGTGGAGCCACCGAGGGACGCGGGCAAAGCCGTGCTGCTCGATGGTCGAGCCTTCTGGTTTTACGATCCGGCCTCAAAGG
>Ga0126378_10001815_pt1 | contig 15744 bp, 16 predicted proteins | sample PanSoiMetPlot_23_FD_92587 | JGI IMG/M metagenome (GOLD analysis project Ga0126378, IMG submission 92587) | Tropical forest soil microbial communities from Panama - MetaG Plot_23 | ecosystem: Environmental > Terrestrial > Soil > Tropical forest > Bulk soil | place: Panama | collected 2016-02-17 | reverse complement strand
TGCGGCCGTTCCAGGACTAGATGATTGCTTGCAGAAGCGACCTCGGCGCTTAACCCGTCAGCCGCCACAGCTTAACGGCGCGAAGGGCGCCCGTTAGCCGCCCCGTTCCTACGATCGGCCGAGACTGTATGAGAACCGTCGGGTCGGTTCGGCCGGAATCTCTCGTCCCGCAGGGGTCGCGTCTCGATGCGTCCCCTGCTCAGGGGATTTCGGCTCATGGGAGGCGGAGATGAGTGAAGACTCTGTGCAGACGGCTGGACGGTTGTCGCGCCGTGCGTTCCTGAAGGGCGTGGGTGCCGGCGGTGCATCGCTCGCCGTGGGAGGTCTGGTCGCTCGGCCGGTCTTCGCCGAGACCCCGGAGCTCTGGCTGGAGCCGGGCGCGGTGTCCGAGCCCCCGGGTCAACTGCACCTCCAGTTCGGCCGTGACGCAGCCAAGGAGATGGTGGCGTCCTGGTCAACGACGGTGCCGGTAGCGCGGCTGCGGCTGCGGCTGGGCACTTCGCCCCGCGACCTCGACAGCACAGTCGAGGCGTTCGTGAAGATATACACGGACGGTCTGAGCGGAACCCAGGTGCTCACTTACCACGCACACATGCACGGCCTAAGGCCGGACACCGAATACCACTATCAGGTCCTGCACAACGGACCACAGCCAGTCTCCGGAAGCTTTCGGACCGCGCCCCGGGGGCGCGCGGCGTTTACATTCAGCAGCTTCGGCGATCAGAGCATCCCGGACAAGCTGGGCAGCCCCCCGACGCAGCCCTGGACGCCTTACGCCGGTCTGGTCGTCGGCGAGGTAGAAGCGCGCCAGCCCCTGTTCCATCTGCTCAACGGCGACCTCTGCTACGCGAACGTCGCCGGTCGCGAGCAGCTCCGCGTTCAGACCTGGCGCAGCTTCTGGAACAACAACACCCGCTCTGCCCGCTTCCGGCCCTGGATGCCGGCCGCCGGCAACCACGAGAACGAACGCCTGGACGGCCGGCCAGGCCTCGACCCTTTCAACGCCTACCAGACCTGGTTCGAGCTTCCCAACAGCGGCTCCGCCCCCGAGTTCCACGGCCTCTGGTACACGTTCCGCGTCGGTGCCGTGCAGGTGGTCTCGATCAACAACGACGACGTCTGCTACCAGAACGGCGGGAACACGTACATCCGTGGCTACAGTGGCGGCGCCCAGAAGGCCTGGCTGGCCCGCACGCTGGCTGCCGCCCGAAGCGACGAGGACGTCGACTGGATCGTCGTATGCATGCACCAGGTCGCCATGTCGACCGCGATCCCGTTCAATGGCAGCGAGCTGGGCATTCGAGAGGAGTGGCTGCCGCTATTCGACCAGTTCGGCGTCGACCTGATCGTCAGCGGTCACGAGCATCACTACGAACGTAGCTTCGCCGTGCGCGGCCAGGAGGGCCAGTACAGGCGCCCTGTACCGGCGACGCACGACGTCGACCAGATTGACACGGGCAAGGGCACCGTACACATGATCCTGGGCGGAGGCGGCCACAACGCCTCGTCCTACAACCTCTACTCGGTCAACGATGGCGCCTTCGAGGCCGAGCTTTTAGTGCCCCAGAACCCTGGCGCTCCCGCAACACCTGGTGTACCGATTCCGCTCATCACACCCAAGCCCCGCGAGAGGGCGACGTGGTCGGCAACCAACGCCGGCACCGATGCGGTCGCATCTCACGCGCGCGACTCTGGCCACGGGTATGGCTTCGCCTCGTTTGAGGTCGACCCAGGCTCCGATCCCGGCGGCTGGACCACGATCACCGTCCACTACCACCGAACGCTTGACCCGGCCAACCCGGCCGATTCAGGCAAAGTGCGCGAGTTCGACAGCTTCACGCTGCGGCGCCGGCGCGCCGACCGCGAGGACGAGCGCGATCAGAGGGAGGAGGAAGCCGCAGCCGTCGTGTGAAGCCACAATTGGTCGCTCGCCCGCCCGTTGCACGACGTTCATCCCGAGCCGGTGGCACGGTGAGGATCCCGAAGTGGCTGACCCGTTTCGAGATACGTCTTCATGCCGCTGAGGATGAGCATCCAGCCGCTTGAGACGTTCTCGGCGGTCTTCGGTGAGGCCTCGAGCTGATCGTGGGTGACCGTCAGCCTGGAGAGGCCGCCGTCCTGCGGCTCGATCTCCCAGGTGACACGGCTCGGTTCTTCGGCAGCCAGCTCGGCATCGTAGAGCGAGCGCCACGTGACGACGAGTCTCCGAGGCCGGTTGGATTCGAGGATGGTGTCGTCGCCCCACATTGATGAGTGGTCTGGCGAGTAGTAGCGGATGGGTGACCCTGCTTCTCCGGTGGTCTCTACCTGTGCGCCGTGAAAGTACATGCGCGTGAACTCCGGCCTGGTGATGGCGTCCCAGATGCGGTCAGGAGTTGCGTTGATGAAGATCCGATACACCTGCTCCGGCCTGGTCGCCATGGAGTGACCCCTTTCTAAGCCGACCTTCAGCGCTGTCAGGGCTGCGGCATGGGATTCGGTGAACTTGCTGACCCAACGGTCGTGGATGAGCTGGACCGGGACGGGGTTCAGGTAGTGGAATTTCTCACGGCCGACTTTGCGGGCGGCGACCAGACCGGCCGCCTCAAGGACCCGGAGATGCTTCATGACCCCGAAGCGGGTCATCGTGGGCACCTGAGCCTGCAGGTCGCTCAGAGTACGACCTTCTTGCTCGAACAGCCGGTCCAGCAGCAGTCTCCGAGTCGGATCGGCCAGGGCTCGGAACACCTGGTCGTCGACCACCGGCCAAGTGTAAGTGTGCGTCTTGCCAGGTCTTGCTCTGCGCCTGGTCAGGAGATGCCGGCGTCTTTAAGGCCTCGATCGAGGTCGGCGGGCGTTACCGGTCCCGCAACAATCTGGCGAAGCACGTGATCCTTGTCGAGGAAGGCAGTGGTCGGAGGGCCAAGGAGCGCATACGCCTGCGCGATCCGCCCGTCGTCATATGCGATCACCCGGAACTGATCCTGGACGTTCAGCTCCTTCAGAAATCCGGGCACGGCCGACCGCTTGTCGCCGCAGCAGGCCACCCCGATCACAGTGAACCGTCCGCCACTCTTGATGGCAGCCCTCGCGATTGCCGGCATGTCGGTACGGCAATCGGAGCACCATGTTGCGAAGAAGTTGATGATCACCGGGCCCTTGACATGATCGAGAGCTGGGAAGCCTGGGGCTGGTAGGCCGACGACCGCGCGTGCTGGTGGGGTGGGATGCGTGCCCGCCAGCCGGAACGTCGAGACCATCGTCTCCCAGGCCGGGGTTCCGATGAGCACCGCCTCTGGTGGCCCGACCAGGGCGACCTTCCACGCGCGGCGGCTCTCGACCATCACGTACGCGGCGACCATCTGCTCACCGTCCGGCACGACGAATCTGAGTCTCGGCCGGACGCCTTCCAACCGGGTGCAAGTGCAATCTCGAAGCCGAACTCGCTGTCGGCGTACCGGGTGAAGCCTGATGGCAGAGTGGGGGAGGGTGCTGGACGAGCGTCGTTCGACGAAGGTGATCGACAGGCTGCAACGAGCAGAGCCATGACGAACAGCCGGGCGATCAAGGCGCTCGATTGCTGGACGCCGGCCGCCGGGTTGCGTTGCACGGTCACCCCTTGAGCCCGCGCAGAGCAAGCAGCAGCTGGAGACACGCCGACAGGCGCCGGGCTGCCAGCGGACGCGGGTAGTCGACCGTTCTGCCTCCGACGAAGTAGGCGGCGGCGATTGCCACGAGGGGGAGCAGCCACAGGCCCGTGGCGGTGGCCCGAAGCTTGAAGCTGGCCTCCCGTGCCCAGACATGGCGCATCCAGAACGTGACGTCCGCGAGAGGGTCGGCATAGGCCCCGAACGCCGTGGGCGCCGTGCGACGGGCCAGCCAGCCGTCGGCGGCGTCCGAAGCCACGGCGAGAGCCGGCCCCCAGCGCCGGGCCGGCAGGTTCGCACGGAGCATGCTCACCACGTTGGCCGGCCCGATCGAGCCTGTTTTGGTCCCGAGAAGTCCGAGGTGCGTCATCGCAAGCACCCAGCTCGCAGTCAGCGACACTGGCGATCGCCGGGCGATGGGGAGCATGGCCAGGTGCACGACGGTCACCTCAACGGCGGCGCGTGGATGGCTGCGCGCCTGCTTCGCCGAGCGCGCTCCGCAGCGTCGGACGAACGTGGCCCAGGCAGCCGGCCGCCAGCGCGACGCTCGCAGCTCGGCAAGCGCATCGTCTACGAAGACGCGGGTATCCCGAGACCGTTTGACGGCGGGGCGCACCTGCATCTGGAAAATGAACAGTAAGGCTGTTGCGCCCGCGCGTCCGTGACACACGTCACCCGATGTGTGCGTGCCGGCAGTGTTGCCGTGCTTAGCTCGAACGCCCTCTTCGCGCTGGGTGCCATGATGGCTGGCACATCTGATCCGATGGCGTCGCAGCAAGACGCGGCAGGTCGCTCAGCAGGAGGCAGTTAGAGGCGATGGGCGTTTTCTTTGGCTACCACATGCCGAACTTCAGTTTCGAGACCGTACGTCGGGAGCACCTGTTTGATCACGTCGCGGGCCTGACTCAAGCCGCCGAGTCGGCCGGCTTCGACCTCGTCACGGTGATGGACCACTTCTATCAGATCCGCGGCGTGGGGCCGGAGACAGAGCCGATGCTGGAGGCCTACACGACCCTGGGCGGCCTCGCAGCCCGAACCACGCGGATCCTCCTCGGGACACTCGTCACGGGTGTGACCTATCGCAACCCGGCGCTGCTGGCGAAGATGGTTACGACGCTCGATACCGTCTCCGCGGGCCGGGCCATCCTTGGTGTTGGCGCCGCCTGGAACGAGGACGAGCACATCGGGTATGGCTTCGACTTTCCTCCGATCGGCCAGCGCATGGACAGGTTGGACGAGGCGCTCCGGATCGCGAAGCTGATGTTCACTGAGGAACGCCCGAGCTTCAGTGGCCGCTTCTACCGGATCGAGCGTGCGCTCAACAGTCCGCGGCCTATCCAGGAGGGCGGTCCCAGAATCCTGGTCGGTGGGATTGGCGAGAGGAGGACGCTCCGGCTGGTGGCTCGCTACGCAGACATATCCAACTTCTTTCCGATGCCGCTCGACGAGCTCAAGCGAAAGCTCGAGATTCTGGAGCAGCACTGTGAGACCGAGGGTCGCGATCCCTCCACCATTCTCAAGACCGTGATGGCGCCTTTTCGGCTGGTGATGAACGAGCAGGAGGCCAGGGTCCTCGCAGACAGGCTTCCGCAAGATGCGCCGGCCATGGCCCGGCCTGCGACACCCGAGCAGGCTGCAGGAGTCCTCCGCGACCACCTCACGGCCGGATTCCAGGGCTTCGTATTCCGCAATGCGAACGTCTCGACTCCCGAGCTCATTAACGCAGCAGGCGCGTTGAAGAGCCTCCTGTGACAGCCGGTCCACCTCCTGCGGGACGTATGGGCTGGACGAAAGGGACTGATGAGGCCGGCGGTTGGAAGAATCGTGTGTTCGATGTGGAGTAAAGGACCGGACTCATCGCCTGCATCCACGCCGGCGCACACGTCGGATCTGCCTTTGCCGGCCGAGGGATCAAGGGAACTTGCAGCCATCGCTTGTCACGAGGCCGGCCATGTGGTGGTCGGCCACCTCCTGGGCCTGCAACTCCTGGACACCGACCTCTGGCCAGACGACGAAGGCGGTCGCGGACACACACACTTCGCCCATCCGGGCAGCTGGTTCCACCCCCGGCGCGGGAGCCTGTCCGCGGGTGAGAACGATCTGATCGACAGAGTCCTGACCACGTTCATGGCGGGACTTACAGCCGAGTCCCGCTTTGGTCACGAAGATGCAGACGGCAGCGGTTATGACCTCGATCAGTCGATGCACGAATGGGTCAGCTTGATCGCTGATTCGGCCGAGGAGCGCAGCGCGGCGCTGGATGGGTTTCGGGACCGGGCGGCGACCATGATCGAGCGGCCCCAGGTTTGGGGCGCGATCGAGGCCGTGGCCTCGTCACTGCTAGAGCGGGGACAGCTCGACGGGTCCGCAGCGGCTCAGATCGTCGCGGATGCGCTGCGCGGCTCGGGGGAGAAGCGTAAGGACGGCTCTGGCGTGACCTGACCGCCTTTCGCCCGGCTCGGAAGCGTGATTGAAGCGCAGAGCGGTCGGCCCAGGACGGCGGTTCTCAAGGAGCTGGCGCACCTGCCCGGTTGCCACTCTCGTGCCAACCAGGCCCCGGTATGGTGGAGGAATGGTGGAAGCTGGCCGGTTGATCGTGCTCATCGGCCTTTCGCTGCTCTTGCTCGGCATCGTGATGATGCTCCTCGGACGCTTCCACCTACCCGGTGACTTCGCCCTCAAGCGGGGCGATGTGGTGTTCCTGTTCCCGCTGGCCACCAGCGTAATAGTCTCGGTTGCACTGACGATCTTGCTGAACCTTCTTCTCAGATCCAGGTAAGACGCCCAAGCGGTGGCATCGCATCAGAAATGCCGGGCGACGTGAGGGCGGCGGTGAGAATCCATCTCGACACGGACCTCGGAGGAGACCCTGACGATGCATGCGCCCTGGCAATGCTCCTGGGCTGGCCTGGCGTGGAGGTCGTCGGGATCACCACAACAATCGATCCCGGCGGACGGAGGGCCGGCTACGTCGCCCACTGCCTGGATCTGGCCGGTCGGGCCGACATTCCGGTAGCAGCCGGAGCCGGGGTTTCGCTGACCACGCTCGACGTTGCCGCTCCCAACGAGGGCTACTGGCCACGCACGCTTGCACCCCGTCCGTCACCCGCCGGCGCAGCGCTCGACTTGCTCAGCCACAACATCGAGGAGGGTGCGACCATCGTTGGGATCGGTCCCTACACCAACCTGGCCGTAGTCGAGGTCTTCCGGGCGGGGAGCCTCAGCCATGCGCCCGTCGTGGTGATGGGAGGATGGACCCAGGCAGCGTCCGACGACCTTCCGGCCTGGGGTCCGGAGATGGACTGGAATGTGCAGTGGGACACCAGAGCGGCCGAGATTCTCGCCGCGACCGCACAACTTACCCTGGTGACACTCCCGGTGACCCTTAAAGCCCACCTGCGTGCATCGGATACACCCCGCCTTCGTGCCTCTGGGAGGCTCGGCGAGTTGCTTGCCGGCCAGAGCGAGGCCTGGGCCCATGATTCGGGGATGGGCAACCTGGGGCGCGCTCACGCTGCGTTACCTGATGATCTATTGAACTTCCATTACGACCCCGTCGCCTGTGCCGTGGCGCTCGGCTGGTCGGGGGCGGTCATCGAGGAGGTGCGTCTCCAGACTGTGCTGGACGGTAAGGTCCTGCGCTTTCAGCCCGATCCCGAGGGCCGGCTGACCAGGGTGGTCGTCGACCTGGATGGCGAAGCCTTCAGTCAGAGGTGGCTTTCTGCCGTCGAAGCGGCCCAGCGACGACCGTGATCGCGCCCGGTCCGCGTCGCGCCGAAACCGTGAATAGGCTCACGCCCCGGTGACCATCCCTTCCAAGCCGGACTGCTGGGCGCCAGAGTACGCGGAGGCCTTCAACATTGACGCGGCGGCTCGCGCCTATCCCCTCCGCCCACCGTATCCCGAGGGCCTGTTCACGACTCTGGCCTCGCTGATGGTCGACAGACCCAGGACCCTCCTCGACCTCGGCAGCGGTCCTGGCGACCTGGCGCGCAAGCTCGTCCACGTGGCGCAGCGGGTCGATGCGATTGACGCGTCCCTGGCCATGATCGAGCGCGGCCGAGCCCCGGAGCAGGGCAACCACCCCAACCTGCGCTGGATCCACGGGCGTGCAGAAGACGCCAGGCTCTACCCTCCGTACGCGCTCGTGACGGCGGGCGACAGCCTCCAATGGATGGATTGGGAAGTCACGCTGCCCAGGATCAAGGCAGTACTGTCTTCGAACGCATCGCTCGCGGTCGTGGGTCGGGCCTGGGCACCGGGCTCCCGGAGGAGCGTGACATCTTGAGTCGATTCAGTACCAACCAGCGATTCCGCCCCCTGAACATGATCCAGGAGCTCGAGTCCCGTGGGCTTTTCCGCAAGCGGGGCGAGAAAGGATTCACTGAGGCCTGGAACCCGACGATCGACGAATACCTGGGCGCGCGCCGGTCTCAGGCGAGTTATCCCAGGGACCAGAAGCAAGCCGAGGCCTTCGACGATGAGACGCGCGCTCTGCTGGAAAGGCTGCTGCGGGAAGGCCGGCTCCATGCGACAGGGGGGAGGCTTGCACTGACGGTCACCTCCGGAGTGGTCTGGGGGATGCCCGAAGCCCCCGACTCGGAAGGACGACGATGAGCGTCACAGACGTCAGTCTTCGCTACGCCTCAGCGGCCGGCCGGTGGGTGCTGCTCGCCACCGTATTGGGCTCGAGCATCACCTCGCTGGATGCCACCGTGGTCAACATCGCTCTACCGCAGATCGGCAGAGACCTCGGTGCCGGGCTGTCCGGGCTGCAGTGGATCATCAACGCCTACACGCTCACCCTTGCGGGCTTCATCCTGCTCGGCGGCTCGTTGGGCGATCGGTACGGCCGCCGTAAGGTGTTCCTGGTCGGCGTCTGCTGGTTCGCCGTTGCCTCCCTACTTTGCGCGGTTGCGCCTTCGGCCAACCTTCTCATCGCGGCGAGGGCCCTGCAGGGAATCGGCGGGGCGCTGCTGATGCCCGGAAGCCTGGCGATCATCGAAGCCAGCTTCGACGCCAGGGACCGCTCGGCGGCCATCGGAGCCTGGTCTGGGCTCAGCGGGGTGGCCATTGCCATCGGTCCCTTTGTCGGAGGTTGGCTTATCGAAGCGGTTTCGTGGCGGTTGATCTTCCTGATCAACCTGCCCCTGGCCGCGATCGTTGTCTGGGTCTCGGCACGTCACCTCCCCGAGACTCGTGATCCCAACGCCGTGAGAGGCCTCGACCTCCCGGGTGCGGCTCTCGCCGCTCTCGGCCTTGCGGGCGTGATCTACGCCCTTACAGAGGGCCCCGACCTCGGGTGGGGGTCGCCAGTCGTCCTGGTCACTGGTATTAGCGGGGCACTCGCCCTTGCGGCTCTGATTCTGGTCGAGGCCCGCAGCCCCCACCCGATGCTTCCGCTCGAGCTGTTTCGGTTTCGCCAGTTCGACGCCGCCAACCTGGTGACCTTGATCGTGTACGCAGCTCTCGTGGGCGCGACTTTCCTGCTCCCCGTCGTGCTACAGCTGGTCGCCGGCTACTCGCCCTTGCAGGCGGGGGCTGCGCTTGTGCCTATCACAATCCTGATGCTGGCTCTCTCGGCCCGCGCCGGCCGCCTATCAGAGCGGATTGGGCCGCGGCTCCCCATGAGCCTCGGTCCCATCGTCGCGGGAGCAGGCCTGGCCCTCCTCGTTCGCGTCGACGCTGGAAGCACCTACCTGAGCGCGGTGCTGCCGGGCATAGTCGTGTTCGGGCTGGGCCTATCGCTTACGGTGGCGCCCCTCACGTCGACGGTTCTATCCGCCGTCAGCGACGAGCACGCGGGGGTGGCGTCTGCCATCAACAACGACGTCGCTCGAGTGGCCGGACTGATCGCGGTGGCCGCGCTGCCCGTCGTGTCGGGGATCTCGGCCAGCGCCTACCGCAACCCGACCGAGCTGGCCTCGGGGTTCCACACGGCCATGTGGATCACCGCCGGCATGTGTGTGGCCGGTGGTCTGGTCGCACTGGTCACCATCCGGAAGCCGGCTCCCGCTGCGCGGCCGGCGCCGGTCTACCACTGCGCGCTCGACGCCACGCCGCTTGGGAGCGTGAGCGCGGTGCCGCGTTCCTAGACCTGAGCAGCCTCCGATGCCTCCAGCGCGTGACTTCGTCCTGAGGTTCGCTGCCGGCCGACCTACGCCCGGGTTCCTCGAACACTGGAAGGCTGCTGGGAGAGGAACGCGGCCAGGTTGCGCCGGCTGATGGCGAGGCTCTCGAACGGATCCCGCCGGCAGACATCCTGCTCTACGATGAGCCACTCAACTCCTGCCTCCGAGCAGGCTGCGAGCACATCCGGCCAGTCAAGGTTGCCTTCGCCGATCTCAGCCATGACGGGCGCACCGCCGCTGACCGCCATGTCCTTCAGGTGGACCGAGGGCAAGCGGCCGGTCAGCCGCCGGATCCAGGCCGCCGGGTTGCCGCCGCCATACTGAATCCAGTACGTGTCGATCTGGGCCCGCACGAGCGAAGGGTCGCTCGACCGATAGAGAATCTCCAGCCCATTCTCGGCTCCGAACCGCTCGAGCTCGAAGCTGTGGTTGTGGTAGGAGAGCCGGATGCCGGCCTCCTGCAGCCTGGCCGCCACCTCGCCTGCCTCCAGTCCGAAGCGCGCGTAACCAGAAGCGTCACGGTACGCGGGCGGCAGGACCGGCACGGCCATGTGGGCGCAGCCCCACGTCTGGCAGTCCTCGACGGCCGCGTCCCTATCTTCACGTAGGCGCTCCCAGGCGACGTGGGCGGAGCAGGCGACCAGCCCGGTATTCCGAAGGATGGTCGCCAGCCGGGCCGGCTCGATCGGGCCGAGCCCAGCAAGCTCGACTCCCTCGTAGCCGAGGTTTCTCACGCGGTTCAGACCGGCAGCGATCGCCTCCGGCTCGCATAAGTGCTCGCGCAGTGTGTAGAGCTCGGCGCCGATCATGGCTCCCTTGGGGCCATGGTTGTGCCGGCCGGCAGAGGGCTGGGCCGCTCGCACGTGCTGGCCACAGCCACGTGTCGCTTGGCCGCTGCTGACTCGGAGATGGACAGGATCACGTCGAGAACGTGATACGCGATCACCGCGGACGCGCGCGGCGAGCGGCCCTCCGCGAGCGCCTGAGCCATCTCGATCACGCCGAGGCCGCGGCAGTTCTCGCACCCGTCCGTATGGCCATAGGCCAGCGGTACGTCGCGCCATCCGGCCCCGTCCGCGTCGAGCTTGACCCGGATGGGGCCGCCGAACGCGTTGGGATCCGGCGCGTTCAGGACGCCTCCGCTGCCATAGATCTGCATCCTGGGCAAGCCGCCGCCCGAGATTCCGAAGGTCGTGATCAGCGTGGCCAGGACACCAGACGCGAACTGCAGAATGCAGGTGACGTAGGTGTCGACGCCCACGCTGAACGTCTCGCCGGCGTGGGGGCCCGACCCGATAACCCGCTCGGGGTAGAGCCGGCGGCCGAACGCCGTGACGCATCGCACAGGGCCGAGCAGGTTGACCAGCGCAGTCACGTAGTAGATCCCGGTGTCGAGCATCGGACCGGCGCCAGGCTGGTACAGGAAGACCGGGTCGGGATGCCAGCGTTCCGGTCCGGGCGTCATGAAGAAGGCTGTGGCCCCGACCGGCTCACCGATCAGCCCCTCGTCGACGAGCTTCCGGCAGGTCTGAAGGCCGGCGCCGAGCACTGTGTCGGGCGCGCAGCCCACCTGCAGCCCGCGCTGTGCCGCTTCGTGAAGCACAGCGGCCCCTTGTGCCCGGTCGACACCCAGCGGCTTCTCCGTCCACACGTGCTTTCCCGCCCGCAGCGCGGCCATCGTGACATCGAAGTGCGTGCTGGGCACGGTCAGGTTGACAACGAGGTCGATGGTCGGGTCCGCCAGCAGCTCTGCCTGGCTGTACACGTGGCTCACGCCGAACTGGGCGCCCTTCGCCTGAGCCCGCTCGATCACCAGGTCCGAGCAGGCGGCAACTTCGACTGCCGGGGAGGCAACGAGGTTCTGCAGATAGACGTCGCTTACGGTCCCGCAGCCGATCACCCCCACCCTCAAGCGGGCGCTCCAGCAATCAGCTCGATGCCGAGGCGTGCCTGTAGAACTCCGGGCGGCACGCGGCAGGTGAGGAGCACTCAAGCTCCACTTGTGGTTGGACCACTGATCTCGGCTCCATCGCGGCGAAGCGGCTCAGATAGATCGCTGTGGCCAGGCGAACCGAGCGAGGATCACCGCACCCACTGCCAGCGCCGCCATCACGACCGCGTGCGTGGCGTGCCGGCCTGAACCAGTTCGCGTCAGGATCTGGATGGCGCCGACGCCGTAGAGCACCGCGAGGACGACAAAGACGAGTGCGAGACCCACGAGGGCGAGGGAAAGTAGTTGGCTTCGTGGCATCCGGGAGAGTGTAGAGCAGCCGCCTGGAGATCGAGGGCGATCTAACGTGACTGACCGCCGAGCCACAGGTGGATGGCGGCGTGAGCGCGCCACGGCCGCCAACGGTCGGCCACCTTTTCTGCGTCGGGTGGTGCCACCGGCTGCCCAACGGCGTGGGAGAGGGATCGCCGGAGCCCGAGGTCGGTGCCCGGGAACGCGTCGGGTTCACCGAGACGCAGTGCAAGATAGTGTGCGGTCCAGGGACCGAGGCCGGGAATGGCTGTGACCGAGTCGATCAACCGGTCAAGCCGGCTGCCGCGGTCGAGGGGGATGACGCGGTCTGCGACCGCTCGGGCGAAGCCGTTGATCGCGACTTGACGTGACCTGGTCAGGCCGAGGCCGCTGAGATCGGCTTCCGCCAACGTCGACGGTGACGGGAATGAGTGGGTCAAACCGAGGGCTTGCAGTCCTGAGAGTCGCGTGCCGTGTCGTGCGACGATCTGCGCCGTGATCGTGCCCGCTCCGGCGACGCTGACCTGCTGGCCGACGATGGCCCGCACGCCGCACTCGAACGGATCCCAGGTGCCGGGCGCGCGAAGTCCGGGACGGGTGTGCAGGAGCGGACCGATGATCGGGTCGCCTCCGAGGTGCCGGGCGGCGGCCTCCGTGTCGGCGTCGAGGTTGAAGATGCGTCGAGCGCGCTGAACCACATGGATCAAGCCCTCCCAGTGGGGGAGGTGTGCGCGGAGAAGCAGGTGATCGGGGCCGCCCGGTGAAAGTTCGAGCACGCCCGGGTCGCCGTCGATCACGACCGTTCGCCGGTAGGTGTCCCCTGTGACGTGCTCGACACCGGCGATGGCGCGTGCATGGAAATACCGCAGCATCGCATCCCAGTCGAGGGGAGGCTGGAACGGCAGCCGCAAGACGAGGCCGCCGTCGGCAACCAGACGGTCGCTGACACGGCGGCGGGCCCGAAGCTCGTGCGGCGCCGCCCGAAACACCTCACGGCAGACGCGGTTCAGCTGACGCACGCTGCCGAAGCCCGCCGCGAACGCAACCTCAGTGATCGTGAAGTCTGTGTCGTCGAGCAGCCGTCGCGCAAAATGTGCCCGGCACGAGCGGGCAAGATGGTCAGGCGTCACCCCCAGGTGTTCACCGAACAGCCGGCGCAGGTGCCGGGCTGAGACGCCGAGGCGGGCGCCGAGGTCGTGCTCGGTCTTGCCGTCGAGGGCTCCGTCGAGGATGAGCTGTACCGCACGGCACACCAGCTCGGGACCAGCCCAGCCGACCGACGGCTGCGTGCGATAGGGGCGGCAGCGCAGGCAAGCGCGGTATCCAGCCGCCTCGGCCGCCGCCGCCAGGGTGAATCCACGCACGTTCCTGGGATGCGGGCGTCCGCCGCACCCTGGCCGGCAGTAGATCCCGGTCGTGACGACGGCGGAGAAGCTGTCCATGGATCCGATGATGGGCGACGTGGCGGCTCAGTGCTGGCCACATCCGGACATACGCGGCAACCTGTCCGAATGTGGCCAGAATGCCGGCGTTCCCAAGCGTGCATCCGCCGGCGGATGACCCTGTCCGCAGCCGCTGAAACGTGGATCCGCCAGCCGACGCCCCGGCTGTCGCCACGACCAGCGTCAGGGCGGCTCCCAAAAGGGGTCAGCCACCCGTGGGCCGCCGGCTGACGAGGTGGGGCTCCCTCTCAACGATCAGATACGCGTGCTTTCGAGCCCATCCTGCCTGAATCTCGCTGGCGGCTGCCCCTGCGGTCTACTGGCGCCGGCAAGTGATGGCGCCGAAGGTCGCCTCGAGCCAGGCCACCCGACCATCGACGACGGTCACCGCGAAGAACTCCCGACAGCGCGGCGTGGCCGCCTGCAGCCAGCGCTCCAGGGCATCTTTCTCGGCAAGCGGCATCGACTGCTTCGACGTCCACTCGTCGAAGTCATACCTCTTCCGGACTAGCGGGTCGGCGGCTTCGACTGAGAAGGCGGCCGCCTCCATCCACTGCCGCCACTCCGACGATCGGTGGGCGCGGAAGTGGCTCGGGTCGCGCCAGACCTCGAGGCGGTTCAGGAACGCGTCCAGCTCACCGTCTTCAGGCGCCATGTTGTCGAACATGGCGAGCCTGCCTCCAGGCCTGAGGACGCGTGCGGCTTCAGCCAGGAAACGGGAGGGCCGCGGGAAATGGTGAGGCGCGTAGCGTGCTGTGACCACGTCGAACTCACACTCGCCAAAGGGGAGTGCCTCCGCGTCCCCGAGCCGGAAGGAGACGTTGCGAACGCCCTGGTCGCCGAGGAATCGCGCCGCGGCTTCCAGCATTGCCGGCGTCAGGTCCAGGGCGACCACCTCACGAACGTGCGGTGCAAATGCGAGCGCGGTGTGGCCGCCGCCGGTGGCCACGTCGAGGACGCGCTCCACACCCGTCAACCGGGCCAGCTCGATGAGCCGACCAAGCTCGTCGCCTTCGACATGGATGCGGTCCCTGACGTAGCGATCGGCGGCTGCACCGAATCTAGCCCGTGCCTGCCGTTTAACGTCGTCAGCCGATGACACCTGCGTCTCTCCACGCGTGCAGCTGGTCGTCAGAGCAGCCGAGAACCTCACGCAGCACCTGGTCGGTGTCCTCACCCAGCGTGGGCGCCGCCGATGGCTGCGGAGCCGGGTGAGCAGGCAGATTGATGGCGCGGCTCGTCGTACGGATGCGCCCGAGCCTGGAGTGTTCCACCTCGGTCACGAGCCGACGCGCGCCTGCCTGGGGGTGCTCGAGGACCTGGGCCACGCTCAGAACCGGCGCGTGGGGCACGTCGTGGGCTTCGAATGTCGACTCCCATTCGGCGATGCTGCGCCGGCTGGTCTCAGCGTTCATGAGCGCGTCCAGCTCGTCTCGACGCTTCAGCCGCTCGGCATTCGTCCTGAAGCGCTCGTCTTCGATCAGCTCCGGATGACCGATCGCGCCTGCGATCTTGGGCCAGAAGCTCTCACCCAGGTTGGCGATCACGATCTCGCCATCGCTGGCCGCATAGGTCCCGTAGGGGGCGACGGCGGGGTGGCCGTTTCCTACCGGCCTTACGCTCTCACCTGTCATGAAGTAGCGCTCCGCGTACTGCGTCAGCAAGCCGGCCATGGCGTCGAACATGGCCACGTCCACAAGCTGCCCGCGGCCAGTGCGCTGCTTTTCGACCACTGCGGCGAGGACGCCGACGGCTGCGAACAGGCCGGTACCCAGGTCGGCCAGCGGCAGGCCGCTGCGCAGCGGCCTGCCGCCCGCCTCGCCGGTGACGCTCATGACGCCCCCCATCGCTTGCATGGCGATGTCGAAGGCGCTCCGCCCCGCCATCGGCCCGTTCTGACCGAAGGCCGAGATCGAGCAGTAGACGACCTCCGGATTCAGTTGCCTCACGCTTTCGTAGTCCAGCCCGAGCCGGGCCGTCACGCCGGGCCGGAAGTTCTCGATCACCACGTCCGAGACGCGTGCCAGCTCCAGGGCAAGCTTGGCCCCGGCCGCCTTCTTGAGATCGATCACGATTCCGCGCTTGTTGCGATTGACGCTGAGGAAGTAGTGGCTTTCGCCGCCGCGCATCGGCGGAAGCTGGCGCGTCTCGTCGCCCTCGCCCGGGCGCTCGACCTTGATCACGTCCGCGCCCAGATCCCCAAGGAGCATGGTCGCGAACGGCCCGGCCAGAACCCTGGTCAGGTCGAGCACGCGGATGCCGTTGAGTGGTCCATCCATTGCCAGGACAGGCTAACCTGGGCC
>Ga0126378_10001814_pt1 | contig 15757 bp, 18 predicted proteins | sample PanSoiMetPlot_23_FD_92587 | JGI IMG/M metagenome (GOLD analysis project Ga0126378, IMG submission 92587) | Tropical forest soil microbial communities from Panama - MetaG Plot_23 | ecosystem: Environmental > Terrestrial > Soil > Tropical forest > Bulk soil | place: Panama | collected 2016-02-17 | reverse complement strand
GCGCCACGGCCGTGTAGTTTGCGAATCCCCATTCCAGCAACTTCGCCGACTGGGCAAAGCGCTGCTGGTTGGAGGGCGCGCCAAGTACCACGCTGACCAGCCGCAGGTTACCGCGTCGGGCGGTCGCGGTGAGATTGAATCCAGCCTCGAACGTGAATCCGGTTTTGAGTCCGTCGCATCCGTCGAAGCGCCCGATAAGACGATTGGTATTGTGCAGGATGCAGACTCCGCCATCGAAGTCCGCCTGCTCGAGTCCCGACCACTTCAGAAGATCCGTTCCGTTGATAATCGCGCGCGCCAGCGTGGCCAGGTCGCGCGCCGAGGTCTGATCGACGTCGTGGGTGGGCCGCGGCGGCAACCCGTCGACGGTGTTGTACGCGGTGCTGGTCATCCCGAGACTTCGCGCACGCGCGTTCATCATCCGCACCGTCGCTTCCACGGAGCCCCCGATCTTTTCCGCGATCGCGACCGCGGCATCGTTGGCCGACTTGATCAGCGCCGCCTTCATCAGCTCCTCGAACGGATAGACCTGTCCCTCGATCACGCCGACGCGCGATCCACCCGTATGAGCGGCGCGTTCCGAAATTCGCACCGGATCGTTCGGTTTGACGTTGCCAGCCTTGAGCTGATCTTCCGCGACCAGCAGCAACATCATCTTGGCCATCGATGCCGGGGGCCAAGACATGTCGGCATTAGACTCGTAGAGGACTTTGCCGCTGTCGGCATCCTCGACCAGTGCGCCTTTGTACGGCTCAACTTCGATCTTCACATGTCTGGCGGACACGTGCCGGTGTTTGCTGTGCCGTACCGCGGCGCTCGCTGGGCCTGCCAGCAGCCCGAGTACCGCCCCCCCGCTCAATAACGCTGCGACCTTATGCGATGCTTTCATCCACCCCTCCAATTCCCATCCACCCCTTGTGCGGATGCGTGCGGATTTCCGGCCAAGGCACTACGGCTCGCGCGCGAAGCCGCTCTGCCCCGAGAGGCCCTCCAGACCCGTCCGTTCGACGCGCTGCAGGATATTCAAATTCGCGCGCGCCGGGGCATAGTCAGGGTTCGCCGCCACCAACTCCGTCCACTCGTCGTGCGCGCGCAAGTACTTGCCTTCTTCGGCATAGATCGCACCCAAGGTGTTGTGCGCCTCTACCTGAGTTGGATCAATTTGCAGCGAAAGCAGCATTTGCTGCTCGGCCTGATCGAGCATCCCGCGGCGCTCGTACGCAAGCGCGAGATTAAAATGCGGCTCCGCATGGTCTGGTCCCAAAAGCGCCGACAGCCGCAGCACCTCGGTGGCATCCTGAAGCTGGCCGTTCTCCAGATAGAGGAGGCCGAGATTGAGAAACAGCTGCCAGTCATCGAGCCCCAGGCTTACCGCCTTCTGGTACTCGGCCAGCTCGCGCTGATGCTGTCCCATCAGGCCATATGCGAACCCGAGATGATAATGTGCCAGCGCATTGTTTGGATTGCTGTCGATCACTTCGCGATGGCGATGAATCGCCTCGGGGTAGTCCTCCATCCCCAGGTAGTAGTCCGCGACCGGGTCACAAACTTGATCGTCGGGAGAGGGACGCTGGCTGTTGGCCGACGCGAAGCCGAGCGACTGGAGGACCAGCACTATCAGGACGCAGAGGCCCGCGCGGTAAAGGATTGACACCTAAATGCTCTCTTTCACGCTTTACGCGAGAAAGCAGAGCGATGGTAGCAGGAAAATTGCGGTAAGAAAAAGCAGACGTCCAACGCAGAGCTGGATACGGCGAAAGAGCCTGCTGGCGGCGGCTCCGTCCCTGTGCCCGGCTGGCCGCCCGCGGCAACAGGGGTGGCTGCCCACCCCTGTTGCGTCGCGACACTGGTCTTAGTGGGTGCCAGAGTCAGGGGTCGCGCCCGACGGCTCGCCGCCGCTGCTGCCTGACTCAGTGGATTCGGCGCCCTTCTTGTGGTGGTGATGATGCTTGTGGGAAGGCTTCTCCGACGCCGCAGGGCTTGCCTCGGCGGCCGGGCTCGCCTCGCCGGCCGGGCTCGCCTCGGGCGAGCTTGCTCCGCTCTGCGCAAAGGCCGGGACCGCAATCGCGCTTGCGAAGATAGCGGCAGTGAGAATGGAGAGGGTGCGCTTCATATCAGTTGGTCTCCTTGCTTCTGAGCGGTCCGTTATTGGCCGCCTCGACATGCGGAAGGATATAGCGATTGCCGTGCCATCCGCGCAACATCGAGCTGTCCAGCCGAGCGTGCAGGTTTTTTTGGGCCTGCGGCGACCCGGGTGACGAATCCGTCCAGATTGTTGCCCTTTTTGCGTTATTGTGACAGGGTCTGCGCCTGCCCTTCAATTTTTTTTTGCTTCCCGTCGCAACTCGCCATAGAGCGTAAACAATTCCTTAAAGGCGCGCGCCACCACCTTGAAATTTGCGCCCGATTGCGCACCCGCCAGTCGCGGCAGATGGGTCACCTCGACTTCACAGACCTTGGCGCCCAATCCCACCAATCTCGTCATTAGTTCAGTGGAAATCATCGCACCTCGCGCGCGGAGCTCGATCCGCTCCAGGAACTCGCGTTTGAAAAGCTTGAACCCGCAATCGATGTCGCGGATACCGACCCCCAACAGCGTTCGAACCAGCAACGTCCATGCCTCGCCGTTGAGTTTACGAATCAGGTGATCGGCGCGATGGATCCGGCGCCCCACCACCACATCGTAGTCTGGGACGAAAGCGAGGAGCTTACCGAGCTCGCCCGGATCAAACTGGCCATCTCCGTCGGATAGGACAATGTACGGCAGCTTCGCCGCACGAATCCCCGAGCTCACCGCGGCGCCATAGCCGCGATTGACCCGGTGATGAACCACTCGCACGTGGCTGTCCTCAGCCGCCAGACGCTCCGCGATCTCGCCGGTTCGGTCGTCGCTGCCATCGTCGACCACGATGACCTCGTACCCCTGGGCGAAGCGGGGCAGCGCGGCAAGGTAACCGCGTACCACGCGCTCGACGTTGGCTTCCTCGTTGTGCGACGGCAGAAAAACGCTTAGCCCCGGAACACGTACCGGGTTGTTCACGTGCGAGCGGGTTGCATGGAGAATTCCAGTTGGCGACCGCTCAGTCGCCGAGCGCCCGATATCCGCCCCTGAAAAATAGCAGTGGCTTTGCGTCGCGCGTTTCCGCCTGCTCGATCTCGCCAAGGTAAATCGTGTGGTCTCCCCCCTCGTAAGTGGAAGCGACCTTGCACTCGAGGTAGCCGATGGTGCCGTGGAGAATCGGCGCGCCATTGGCGCCGATACGATAGCTGATGTCGACGAACTTGTTGCCCCCACTGACCGCGAATTTTCGTGATAGGTCTTCCTGGTCGTCGGCGAGAATATTGACCGTGAACACGCCGCTCTCTTCGAAGCACGGGTAGCTTTCCGCTTTTTTGTCCACGCAGACCAGCACCAGGGGCGGCGTCAGCGAGACCGAGGTAAAAGCGTTGGCGGTGAGTCCGTGCAGCTCGCCCGAGCTTCGCAGGCTGGTTATGACGGTAACGCCGGTAGCGAAGTGCCCCATCACGCGGCGCAATTCGTTTTTGTCAATTGGCATCGGGAAAAATCTCCGCGCGGATGCTATCAAAGCGTTTTGTCACTGGTCAATTTGACTTCCCTGCGATCACGACCAGAAGCGATCGCACTTGGCTCAGCGTTCGTTTGCACGTTCTCACCAACCCGCCCGATCTCTCTGAAGCACATTCTTTCCGCCCACATACACGTAGTCCAAGTCCAGTGATGTCAGCGGACGCTCACTCCTGCCGATTCGCACGCTCACCGGTTCGGCGATGAACAGCGTGTGGTCCCCGGCGATCTTCTCGTCGACCACCCGCGCCTCGATCGAGACCATGGCGACTTTGAGCCATGGCATCTTAAGTTTGGGAGATCGCTCGCATTCGAACGCGTCCAGGTTGTCGGCCCGCTTCGCCTGGCTCGAATAGAAGTAGTCTTCCAATTGCCTGCCGCCCGTACCCACCACGTTGAGTCCAAACGCTTTCGCCCGGGTGACCATCGTGTTGCTGAAATGCCCACGATCGATCGCGGCCATCAGCAGTGGCGGCTCGCCGGAAACCTGGGTAACCCACGACGACGACATCCCGTGGCGGCGCTCACCGTCATCGACGGTCAGCACGTAGATTCCGGTCGTTAATGCCGCCAATGCTCGAGCAATATCCCTTTCCATCGAATCAAATCCTCTCACGTGCGACTCTTGCGAGGCGCGGCGCTTTGTGACTCCTTCGGTCGATTTTTAGGCTACATAATTGACGCGGGTCGTCAGGATTTTCAAAATAGGGAAGGTGGAACGTCTATCTCGATGATCGCAAGGTTGATGCGTGCCGCCGCCTCCGCCGCGGCAATTTTGACCTTCCTCGCCGGCGCGGCTTTCGCGACGGGCCCGGCTTCCGTCTCCACACCGAAATTTGAGTACAGCCCGGCGCCCGCTCCGACCCCGACGGTCGATCCGGCCTGGACACCCGCTCCCGGCACCGCGGCCTACGATCCCAACGCCCCCACCCCCCTGCCGTCGGGGGCAGCGACCAGCGCCGCGTCGGCCGCCGCGCTCGATGGCCACAAGGCCCAGCGCGTCCGAATCGCGGTGACGCCGGGTGAGCGAGCCTACGAACTTACCCACGACCTATCTTATCTGGACCCTCTTAGCTGGAACGTCACTGCCTGGAAATCACGCCATCAAGTGACCGTGTACTACAAGGGCCACGAATATCGGACCTATCACGCGGTGTTCGGCCGCAACCGTGGTAATGGGACCAAGCTGTGGGAAGGCGACGGCCGCACTCCTGAGGGCGTGTACACGATAATCGAGAAACACCCCAGCCTGCGCTGGGAATGGTTCCTCGGTTTGAACTATCCAAACGACGTGGACCACTATCGTTACGAGCAGCTGCGTGACGCCGAGGAAATTCCAGAGGAGGGCGGCCGCGATGTGGGCGAGGGGGGCCATATTGGAATTCACGGCACCGATAATCCGATTCTTAACTCGGGAAATATCGATTGGACGACGGGCTGTATTTCGGTCAACAATTTAGACATCGATGAACTCAGCCGCATCCTGCCGGTCGGAACAGTCGTCATCATCAATCCGTAACGGGATGCGCCACAGTCACCGCGCCGCCCGGGTTGGCCGCGGCGGGCCATAGTCCAACGCGGTCCTGCCGCGAGGGAGGCCGTTCCTTGGATTCAACTCAAGGCTTATTCCGATTCACTCGCTTGGAGAGCGTCATATTTGGCGCAGGACGCATAGCCGCACTTGGCGCCGAACTGCAGCGCCGGCACGTCGGCCGTGCCCTGGTAGTCACCGGCACTTCTCTGGGGCGATCAAAACTGCTCGATGCCGTCAAGGGAGCCGCCGGAGCCGCCCTGGCGGGGGTTTTCACCGGCGCCGCGCAACACGTCCCCTCTCGCACCGTGGATTCGTTGGTCGACGAAGCGCGCAGTCTGGGTGCCGACTCCCTGGTAAGCTTCGGCGGCGGCAGTCCCATCGACACCGCCAAGGTTGCGGCGATGCGCCTGCTTGGCGACCGGCCAGCGGCCGCCGAGATGCCGCACATCGCGGTGCCCACCACCTTGTCTGCCGGCGAATTCACGCCCTTTGGGGGAGTTACCGACGAGGCCAAGCGCCAGAAGGGCGGCGTCGCAGATCAGCGACTCCAGCCGAAGGTCGTGATCCTCGACCCAGAGCTGACGCGCGAGACCCCCGCGTGGCTGTGGGCCTCGACCGGAATGCGCGCGCTCGACCATGCGGTTGAATGTGCGTACTCGGCCCGCCATCAGCCACTGACCGATCTGACCGCGGCGCGTGCGATTGCCCTGCTGGTGAAGCATCTCCGACCTTCGCTGGCGACTGCAGGAGCCGAAGAGCTGGAGCATCGGGTGCAGTGTCAGCTCGCGGCGTGGTTCTCGATTTTCGGCGCCATGAACACCGGCCTGGGTGTCTCTCACGCATTGGGCCATCAGATCGGTCCATACTGGAATGTCCCCCACGGCATCACCTCGTGCATCACGTTGCCGCACGTGATGCGGTTTATGGCCAAAGTTGCAGCGGAACGGTTCGCGCCTATCGCCGAGGGCTTCGGAATTCGCTTTGACGCGGGCAGTGCAAAACTGGCGGCGCTCGAGTGTGCCGACCGCGCCGCGGAATTCATCGCCCAGTTCGAAGTCCCCACGCGACTGCGCGATGTAGGCGCACCATACCAAGAGCTGGACCGCATCGCGGGAGCGGTGCTCGCCGAGCTGGAGCGCTCCAATGTCGTGGGGCGACCAATAAGTTCCGATGAACTGCATGGCTTGCTTGAAGCGGCGTACTGAGGGGGGCCATCACGCCGCGCCGGAGGACTTATGCGCGCTCCGATCCTTCGCCAATTTGCCCTGCTCGCCGCGATTCTGATCACCGGGTGCGGCGAGCAACCGATCTCAGAATCCACTTTGCCGCCCGAACCTCCGCCGACCACTTACCGCGTCACGGTCCATGAGGTATATGGCTCGAGTGACCCGGTCGCGGTGATGACCTTCGAACGCGACGCCGGCGGCAACCCGACCCGCGGATCTATCATAGGAAAAATTCACGGCTGGCCTTTCCCCCACCGGGACGAGGGCGGCGATACCGGTGAGGGTCTGTTCACTTATCGAACCGATTTTGCCGTCTCGCGGTCGGCTAAAGACCGATGGCCCGAAGCGGCGGACGGCACTCGCACGGTTTATTTCCATCCAAATCGCCTGCCGATGTCGCTGGAGCAGACCGCGGCGCTCACCTCTGGGCAGCCGATCATCCGCGACTCGGTGAATCTGCTGTTTTCGTTTCAGTCCCGGGACCGTGCAGAGGTCGCTACCACCGCAAGGCAGATCTGGACCCAGCCCTTCTCATGGCAAGGCGTGATGATCCAGCCGCCCGGCGAACCGCCCGCGACTCAGACAGCCACCGCGACCTACTCACCCCAATACGATGGCTATGTGTTCCGCTGATTGGTGGCAGACCGGGCCGGGACCCGGAGAATCCTACGGGCCGAGCGGACCTGTACCCGTGACGCTGTTAGGAGTCTGCGTACTTTCCGCCCAGGTTTCGATGGGCGAGAGCGGCGCATTCTCTCCTGGCGTAGCGGGTCCCTCGACCGTCACACTGCCTCCGCCAGGAATCGGCACCGTGACCGTGGATCCATCACCGCCAGGATCGGTGTCCGGAAAGGGCACCTCGGGCTCTACCGGTGGGGATGCGACGGTGCTCGCCTCGTAGCTCGTGTCGGGCACTCCTGCCACCGTCTCCTGAGCAAGCGCGAGCAGCGGTGCTGACACCAGCAGAAGAATGGTTACGCTCGCGGTCAGCGTCTTCATCGAGGACAGCTTTGCACGCGCTCCCGCGATTGTCATCACCGTAACGATGAACGGGCGTTAAGCTAACGAAGTGTGGTGCTTGGCCTTGGCGACTCGGATGCATAAAGGTTCGCGTGCGCGCCGACAAACGCGCTAGTTATTGCTCAGCAACCTGAGAAGGAGATCTGAAGAAGATGAACGTAGAAGAGAAGAAGGAACTCGTGACCCGGACCTGGACCCTTTTCGGCAAGGGAGACCTCAAGGGCGCGTTCGCGAACATGGACGATAACGTGAGCTGGCTGGTTCCCGGCAATTTTCCAGGTGTTTCGGGTCTCAAGAAGGGCAAGGACGAAATCCTCAAGTTTCTCTCGGGCGTCGGTGCCGTGTTTCCCGAAGGGATCAAGAGCGAGTACCGGCGCGTCTATTGCGATGGTGACACGGTAATCGTCGAACTGACCAACCGCGGCAAAGTCTCCAACGGCAAACAGTATGAAAACGAGTACTGTTTCGTCTTCGAGCTCGAAAACGGCAAGGTTCGCCGCATTCGCGAGTACCTCGATACGCAAAAGTTCCTCGACACCGTGATGAAATAAATTCCGCGAACGGCGAGACGGTGGCGTTGCACACAAAAGCGAGCCAGCCCATCAGTGAGGTCGCGCCGCCGGGGGAGTGACGCCGCGCCGCGACTTCAGCTTCCCGTGGATCGGTAGTGGCGGATTCCCATGCGCCACACGCGCAGCGCCACTGCGAGAAACAGAAACCCCATCAGCGGGCTTACGCTGGACAGCCAGGCGGGCGCACCCAGCGAATCGTGGCGGCCGAGTATTCGCACTACCGGGAAGTAACCGACGCAGGCAAGCGGGACCACGAAAATCAGGAATTGGCGGAACCAGCGTACGTAGATATCGAGCGGATACTGCGACGCCTCCACTCCGCCGTAGGTGAGCGTGTTGGCAACCTCCAGGCTCTCGATGGTCCAGAACGAAAGCGTCGCCTGCAGGATCATGATTCCTGCGAAGAGCGCGACCCCGCCCGCGATGGTTGCGAGCAACAGCGTGAGGGTCGCAATGCTGAGATCGAGGTGTACAAAGTGCGCCGCGACCACCAGCACCACGGCGCCCTGCACAAATCTGTCGAAGCGGGTCAGTCGGCATTCATGACCGAGCAATTGCAGCGGCGTGCTCCGCGGCCGCAGCAGCAGTCGATCAAAATTGCCGGTCTTCACGAATTGAGGGCCGAAGATGTCGAAGCCCCGCGCGGTCACTTCCGTAATTGAAAACGACATATTGATCACCGCGTAGAACACCGCGACTTCGGCAAAGGTCCATCCCTTGATTTGGCCGAAGTGTCGAAACAAGGCCCAGATCCCGACGAATTCGGCCGAGCTCGCCAGCGCCTGCGAAATCAACAGCATCAGGAATGACCCCGGGAACTGCATCTGCGCGCGTACCGAGGCGGCCAGGAAGCGCCAGTAGAGGCGGATGCCGTTCACCGCTTCATCCCCCCTGCACCTCAAGCCTGCTCATCACGCGCTCCATCAGGCGGCGTCCGATCGCGATGAGCGCGATGATCCAGACCAACATCAGCAGGAGTCCTGCCAGCGCCAGCCCGCCGGCTAGATTACCGGAGTAAATCCGAAACGGAATGTCCGCGAGACCCGCGCACGGCTGAAGAAAGAGAAAGCTGCGCATCCAGCCGGGAAAAAACGGCAGCGGAACCAGGATCCCGGAAAGCAGCGTTACGGTTTGCGTCGCCAGCAGGCTCGGTCCGCGGTCACTGATCAGCACCACCACCAGCAGGTTGATTAACATCAGAACCGCACCCGAAAGCAGGACCGCCATCACCATGCCCGCCACGAACAGCGCAGCCGCCCGCGGACTCGGCGGCGGCGCGAGACCCCATTGGCCGAGGCCGAGCAGCGGGAGCAGCAGCGCCACGAACGCGAACATCATGGCGGCGCGCGGCACCATTCGGGCGCTTATCCAAGCCAGCGCCCGCGCGTACCAGAAGAAATAGGTATCCAGCGGTCGCAGACGCTCGTAGGAAACATTGCCGCTGCGTACCATCTCGGTAATTTCCGGATCCCCCCACCACGGCATCAGCATCAGGAACGCCTGCCCAAGCCACACGTACGCCACCGTTTGCGGGAAGCTGAGTGGTTGCCGCGCCGTTGCGCCATGGAAAAAGGCCGCGAACACCATCACCTTGATGATTCCCCACCAGCACTGCGTGACGAACCCCGCAACCGCCGCGGCACGATATTGCAGCATCAGCATGAAGCGCGCGGCGAACACCGAGCGGTACGATCGCAGCGGCCCGGCTATGGCAGCCATCAGGCCTCGCTGGCGCCGTGAAGGTCGTAAAAGCGTGCGATCACTTCTTCGATTTGCGGCTGCTCGACGTGGACATCGGCCAGTTCGTACTTCGAGCTGATACTCTCGATTAGCTGCGGCACCGAGATGATGGCGGGATCGAATGACAGCTCGATCGAATTGCCGTCGCGATTGCGCACCACCGCTCCCGGAATGTCCAGAGCCGGGGCGGCGCCGACAAAATCCGCTAACAGGCGCCGCTCCGTGAAGACCTCGGCTCGCAGCAACGCGAAAGGCTTGTCGGCCAGAATGACGCCGTTGCCGATCACGATCACGCGCTCGGCCAGTGCCTCGATGTCGTGCATGTCGTGGGTGGTGAGAATGACCGTCACGCCCTGCCTGCGATTCAGCGTTTTCACGAATTCGCGCACCGCCAGCTTGGATGGTGCATCCAGGCCGATGGTCGGCTCATCAAGGAACAGGAGCGCAGGACGATGCAGCATCGCAGCCGCGATCTCGCAGCGCATGCGCTGGCCCAAAGACAACTGCCGCACCGGTTGGTCGAGCAGCCGCTCCAGGCGCATCAGGCCAATCATCTCATCGCGCGTGCGGCGGTACTCACTCTCGGGAACCCGGTAGATGTCGCGCAGCAGGTTGAACCCGTCGATCACCGGCAAGTCCCACCACAGCTGGGTGCGCTGGCCAAATACCACGCCGATACGAGCGACGTGCCGGATCCGATCGCGCCACGGGGTGAGTCCGTCGATTTCGCAGCGGCCGGACAGCGGCTCGAGTATGCCGGAGAGGATCTTGATCGTGGTTGATTTGCCCGCGCCGTTGGGGCCGATAAAGCCCAGCAGTTCGCCGCGCTCCAGCGAGAAGCTGATGTGCCTGAGCGCGTGGACCAGGCGATAGCGGCGTGCGAACAGGCCTTGCACCGCACCCCAGGCTCCGGGCCGGCGTTCAGACACACGGTAGGTCTTCGACAGATTTTCAACGAGAACCTGCGGCATCCGGCGCGCACCCAGCGCGATGTGGAAACCGTGGAGCCTAACTGCGCCTGGGTGCTCAGTCAAACGAGCGGCCAACTCCGCCGCCGGTTAGTTCGCCCGCGGTGCTCGCGGCGCTCTTTTGATCGCTTCGGCTGCGGGTCCGGCCTGGCGGGTTATTTCGGACTTCTCAAGATTGGCTGCTCCGCCGGGTTCGGTTCCCTATGTTACGGTTGGCATCTCGAATTCTGCACCCATAGCCACTCCCGCCGGCCAGCGCGCGGTGATGGTTTTGAGCCTGGTGTAGAAGCGCACGCCTTCCATCCCGTGCATTGCATGGTCGCCGAACATCGAGTGTTTCCAGCCGCCGAAGCTGTGAAACGCCATCGGCACCGGAATCGGCACATTGATTCCGACCATTCCCGCCTGCACGCGACTGGCAAATTCGCGTGCAGCCTGTCCGTCACGCGTAAATATCGAGGCCCCGTTGCCAAACTGGTGATCGCTGACCAGGCGGGTGGCGCCGGCGAGATTCGCGGTGCGCACCACGGATAACACCGGACCGAAAATTTCTTCCTGGTAGATTTTCATGTTAGGGGTCACCCGATCGAACAGGCATCCCCCGATAAAAAATCCGCCCTCGCATCCTTCTCCCCGAAAATCGCGACCATCAACGACCAGTTCGGCGCCTTCCCTGACTCCCGCGTCGACATAGCCGCGTACGCGCTCCAGGTGTGCACGCGTCACCAGCGGGCCCATCTCAACCTGCGGCTGATTTCCCGGACCGATGCGCAGATTCTGCACCCGCGGTCGAAGCTCGTCGATTAACCCGTCGCCGGCCGAGCCCACCGCCACCGCGACCGACACTGCCATGCAGCGTTCGCCGGCCGAGCCGTAGGCGGCACCAGTCAGCGCGTCCGCCGCCTGGCCTAGATCGGCATCGGGCATGACGATCAGATGGTTCTTGGCGCCGCCGAGAGCCTGCACTCGCTTACCGTGGGCGGCGGCGCTCGAATAGATGTACTGGGCAATGGGGGTCGAGCCGACGAAGCTGACCGCGACCACCCCGCGATGCGCCAGCAGCGCGTCGACCGCCTGCTTGTCACCGTGCACGACGTTGAAGACGCCGTCGGGCAGCCCCGCTTGCTTGAGCAGCTCCGCGATGCGAACCGCGGCGGAAGGATCGCGCTCCGATGGTTTGAGTACGAATGTGTTGCCGCACGCGATAGCGATCGGGAACATCCACATCGGCACCATCGCGGGGAAGTTGAAAGGGGTGACCCCGGCGCACACGCCTAAAGGCTGGCGCAGCGACCAAGAATCGATTCCGGTCCCCACCGAATCGCTGAACTCGCCCTTGAGGAGCTGCGGAATTCCGCACGCGAACTCCACCACCTCGAGTCCCCTTGCAACCTCGCCGCGCGCATCGCCCAGGACCTTGCCATGCTCCGAGGTTATCAGGGTCACTAGCGACTCGGCATCGCGTTCGAGCAGGTCTTTGAACTTGAACAAGGCCCGCGCGCGGTGCAAAGGCGAGGTGCTCGCCCATGCGGGGAAAGCCTTCGCCGCCGCGGTCACGGCAAGATCAACTTCCCCGGTTCCCGCGAAAGGTACGTGGCCGGTACATTTTCCGGTCGCGGGATTGAACACTTCCCCAGTACGATCGTTGCGGCCAAAGAGTTTCGAACCACCAATGAAATGAGGAACCTGATCCATGATGCGTCCACCCGCAATTGTCCTGAACCCAACCTAACCCCGAACCAACTAACTGAAAAGGAATGAGATTGTGTGAAGGGTGGTTTCAAGCGAAGTCCGGAAGCAGGCACCCGCTATACCGGCGCGCCCGCTGTGTACTTGCTTGATAAAAGACGCCCGCCTGAAGCCGGTGCCACTTTTGAAAAGAAGACAGCCGCGCGGCGCCTCTAACCGCGGCCCCGCGCTGAGGTAACAGAAGTCCGCCGACGCGTCACAAGGTAAATGGGCACTCCGCTCAACACGATGATCACCCCGGGCCACGAGAACCGCGGGTTCATGATCAGCAGGTCGATCATGATTGCCGCCGCGGCAATCATGTATGCCGCCGGCACGATCGGATATCCCCACGCTTGATATGGGCGAGGCACATCGGGGCGGGTTTTCCGCAGCCGGAACACCGCGCCCACGGTGAGCACGTAAAAGAAGAGAGCCGCAAAAATCACGTAGTCCAGCAGCTCGGAATAAGTGCCGCTCACCGCCAGTACTGCGGCCCACACTCCCTGGGCGATCAGTGCAAACGCAGGGACGTTCGCGGCATTCAGACGCCGCGCGGCGGCAAAGAAAACGCCGTCCTCCGCCATTGCATAAATGACCCGCGCCCCCGTCAGGATCAGGCCGTTGGCGCATCCGAACGCAGAGATCATGACGAGGATCGCGGTGAGCGATGCGCCTGCGGTGCCCCATACTACTTCCATTGCGGCGGATGCCACTCGGTCGCTGGCGGCGTGCGCGATCCCGCGCGCGAAGACGTCGGAACCATGAGGGACTCCCGCGGCCGGAAGCTGGAACAGGTATGCGAAGTTGGTCAGCACATACAGGAGGATGACCGCGCCGCTGCCGAGGGCGAGCGCGCGTGGCAAATTGCGGCGCGGATCGCGGATTTCCGACGCGGCGAAAGTCACCGACGCCCACGCGTCGGCCGAGAACAGCGCTCCCACCATCGCTGTTCCGAACACCGCCAGAAAGCGGGTCGGCGGGACATCATGGAAAAAAAATCGGTGTGCGCTTCCAAAGTTGGCGCGCAGCGCGGCCGGATTCGGAAACAGCACGCATCCGACCAGCACGATCATCACCAGCGCAAGGATCTTTGCGGTGGTGAACGAGTTCTGCACCAGGCGCCCCAGATTCAACCCGCGCAAATTCGCGCAGGTGAGAACAACGATCACCATGATCGCGCCCACGCGTTCGCCGGAAAATCCGAAAGTGCCGACGCCTAACCAGACCCGCGAACCGAGTACCGGCCACAGGACACCAAGAAAGCGTGCAAACGCCACCGCAACTGCCGCGATGGTTCCGGTCTGGGTGATCAACAGCAACGTCCAGCCAAACAGAAACGCCCACAAACCGCCGTATGCTTCGCGCAAGTAGACGTACTGACCGCCCGCCTGGGGCATCATGGCGGCCAACTCTCCATATGCCAGTGCACCCGCGATCGTCATCAGTCCCGCGACGACCCAGGTCGCCAGCAGCCCCGCGGGAGAGCCCACCTGCCGCACGATATCCGCCGCCACAATGAAGATGCCGGAGCCAATCATCGAGCCGGCAACCAGGGTTATTGAATCGAACAGCCCAAGGCCGGGCCTGAGCCCAGCTTCCGTCGGCCCAACTCTAGCCGCCGCTTGCTCCATAGGTGCATCATCGTAGCAGCGGCGCTTGACTTGCGCGCCGGTCCCGGACGATTGCCGGATTGATTTATTCAGGGCACAGACCTAGCAAGCAGGCAGTGAGGGGCGACGCGCGCCCTGATGGATGAAACCTGATAAATGAGAGGTAAGCACGTCGCCGGCGCAGAGAGGTCGGTTCTGTCTTGGTGCTCGAGCCCGTTAGCAAGTTTGACCCGGGAGCCCTCGGAGCACCCTGGATTGTGGCCGTGAACGTCGAGGTTCGCGAGCACGGTTGGTCGAAGTCGCTGACGAGGGCTTCGCGCCGGCCGGGTGGTGAAGGAGTCGGCTATGGAAGTCATCCATGGACGCTGCGCAGGTTGGTACGTGCACAGGGAGACGGTGTGTACAGATGTCAGAGCGTGGTCAGGTGCGGCGCTTTGCGACCACCACGGTGGGGCTGTTTGAGCTCGCGGGCTGGCCGCGGCAGGCGGGCTGCACCCACGTCGCGATGGAAGCGACCGGGGTGTACTGGAAGCCGGTATGGCACATGGGTGGCTGGCCCTTTAACGTGTGACTCTTAAACACTTCGCCGGTTTAATCCGGCGCACAGGAGAGCAACCGATGGCCCAGAAAAAAAAGACGGTTTCCAAACGTAAACCGGCGCGCAAACGCACCAAGCCGGCTGAGAGCGGCTCGCAGCTGGCGCAGCTGAGAGGAATAGTCTCGCAACTGCGCGCGCGCATTGAAAAGGAAGCGCACGCCCGCAAGCTCGACAGCCGCCTCATCACTGAAGCCAAGCGAGCGCGTGACGAGATCGTGCGGCAGGTTACTTCCCTGCGTGACCAGGGAAAAAGGCTCGCCGAGCAGCTCCAGAGCACGCTTACTGACGCGAAGAAGAGAGAAAAGGCTCGTCAGGATGCGCTGGCGGTCGTTACTGAACTTCGCGAGGAACTGGCGCGCAAGACCGAGGACCTGCGTCTCAAGACCGTGGAACTAAGAAACCTCGCGCAAGAATCGGCGCACCGGGCTCGTGAGATAATCCAAGGCGCCCCGCCCACGCCGCCGCCGGGTTCGAGCGAACCAGGTAGCAAGGAAGAGTGATAACTTCCAGGCGACGCACGCAACCCGACGCGTTCTCCCCGTCGAACCCGCCCTGGAAAATTGAATTAAAAGAGGGTGGTTAACCGCGCGCCGCCTCACGGGAGGCGGCGCGCGGGACTATCCCTTGAGCCGAAATTTCTTACGGAGCTGCCGGACTGGCTGCCGGGCTGCCCATGTCTCCCCCGGGGCTGGGCGCAGCCGCAGGGCTCGCCTCAGGTGAAGCGGCCTCCGGAGCGGCTGGAGCTGTCTCTTCGGATTTGCTGCATGCGGCCCCCAAGAACAACGCAACTAGTGCCAGAAGCAGGACTTTGCGCATCGCTTCCTCCTTGAATTCCAAGCTTACCCTAAACAATAGCGGAAAAACCGAAAACGCCGCCAACAATACGATAGGCGCAGCACAACTTCAAGCGCGAGTAAGCACAGGTACCAGAGCGCAAAGATCGCTGCCGCGTCGATCAAAATTTCATACCACTATTTTGAAATGAGTTTTGGCGCGCTATTATCAATCCGTACGTCTGTCGTGGGGAGGATGGGAAGTTGGAGCGTAGCAGGCGCTTTTCAGTCGCGCCCGATCGCGTGCGCGCCGATCAGAATGCTTCAGTGGTCGAACCCGAACTGGATATGAATCGGCAACACCGCCGGGAGTCGGCGCTGTTGCTCCGATTCTGGCGG
>Ga0126378_10001813_pt1 | contig 15757 bp, 10 predicted proteins | sample PanSoiMetPlot_23_FD_92587 | JGI IMG/M metagenome (GOLD analysis project Ga0126378, IMG submission 92587) | Tropical forest soil microbial communities from Panama - MetaG Plot_23 | ecosystem: Environmental > Terrestrial > Soil > Tropical forest > Bulk soil | place: Panama | collected 2016-02-17 | reverse complement strand
GCGAAACGCCGAGGGCACGCTGCAAGACCGCGCTTGTATGCTCGCCCAGGAGCGGCGGATGGCTGGGCTCGGCGAGCCTGCTGCCGGAGAAGCGCATGGGGGAGCCCACAACCTTCACCTGGCCGAGTTCGGGATGCGGCACCTCCGCCACCATCGCGCCAGCGAGATCGGGCTGCTCGAGGAAGGCCTCCGAGACCTTGCGCACCTTGCCCGCAGGCACATTCGCGGCCGCGAGCCGATCCAGCCAGTCTTCCGTCGGCCGGGTCAGGAAGATCGCGTCGAGCTCCGCCACCAGCGACGCACGGTTCTGGGCCCGCTTGCGGTTGGTGGCGTAGTCGGGTTCAGCCGCCAGATCGGCGCGCCCCAGCACCTCCGTGCAGAGGCGCCTGTACTGCTCGTCGGTGCCCACCGCAAGCGCCAGCATGCCGTCGGCCGTGGCGAAGGCCTGATAGGGCACGATGGAAGGATGGGCATTGCCGAAGCGCACCGGCTCCTGTTCGGTGTTGAGATAGCCGCTGGCGATATTGGCCAGGAGCTGGATGCCGCTGCGGTAGAGAGCGACATCGATGCTCTGCCCCTCTCCCGTGACGGCGCGCTGGTAGAGTGCCGCCAGGATCGCCTGAGTCGCGTTCATGCCGGAGACGAGATCGGTGATGGCGACGCCGAAGCGCAGGGGATCGCCCGCGCTGGTCCCGGTGATCGCCATCAGCCCGCATTCGGCCTGCATGACGAAATCGCAGCCCGGGCGGTCGGCCAGCGGCCCGTCGCGGCCATAGCCGGAAATCGAGCAATGGATGATGCGCGGGTTGAGCGCTCTCAGCGATTCATAATCGAGGCCGAGACGCTCGAGCGATTTCGGCATGAAGTTCTCGACCACCACATCGGCCCGGCGTACCAGCTCGCGCACGAGTTCGGCGCCGCGCGGGCTCGCCATGTCGAGGGCGATCGCCTTCTTGTTGCGGTTGACCGAGAGGTAGTAGGTCGAGATGCCGCGGACGCTGGGGGGAGCCCATTTCCGCGTCTCATCGCCGCCCTTGGGCGTTTCCAGCTTCCAGACCTCGGCGCCGAGATCGGCGAGAGTCATGGCGCACCAGGGTCCCGCCAGCACGCGAGAGAGATCGAGAACCTTGATGCCGTCCAGTGGTGCCCGCATGCGCCGCCGCCTCGCTCAGTTGGTCCATTCGGGCGCTATTTCGCATGGCGGAAGAGAATTCCGCAAGCGTTGACTGCCGCTGTAAGCCAAGCGCATCCTTCCTTCCCGCCCGCCGTGATGACGAGGAGCCGCCATGAACGATGTCTCACGCCCCGAAGCCCGTTTCGCCGATGGCATCGCCTTCGTCGATGGCGACTACGTCCCGATCGCGGAAGCGAAGCTGCCGCTGCTCGACTACGGTTTCCTGCGCTCCGATGCCTGCCAGGACACGATCTCGGTCTGGAAGGGGCAATATTTCCGCCGCGAGGATCATATCGACCGGTTCGAGCGCTCCTGCCAGCGGCTGCGCTTCACCTCGCCCCATACCCGCGCCCAGATCCGCGACATCCTCGATCGCTGCTGCGCCCTGACCGGCTTCGAGAGCGCCTATCTGCAGATGATCATGACCCGCGGCTGCCCGCCGATCGGACAGCGTGACATCCGCAAGGCAGTGAACCGCTTCCAGCTCTTCTGCCTGCGCTATGTCTGGATCGCCTCGCCCGAGGTCCAGGAGCGCGGCCTCAATGCCATGGTCAGCGAGGTTCGCCGCGTTCCGCCGCAATCGGTAGACCCGGAGGTGAAGCATTACCACTGGCTCGATTTCGACATGGCCCTCTTCAGCGCCTATGACCAGGGTTACGAGACCGTGCTGCTGACGGATTTCGACGGCAATGTCGCCGAAGGGCCGGGCTTCAACGTTTTCGCCGTCAAGGAGGGCGAGCTCCTGACGCCCGAGGGCAATGTGCTGGACGGCATGACCCGGCGTACCGTCTTCGAACTGGCAAGCGAGCTCAACCTCAAGGCGCGGCTGGCGAAGATCTCGCCCCAGGCTCTGCAGGGGGCGGATGAGGTGTTCTTCTCCAGCACCGCGGGCGGGATCATGCCCGTCTCCATGCTGGACAAGAAAGCCATCGGCGATGGCAGGCCGGGCCCGACGACGCTGCGCCTTCGCTCGCTCTACTGGTCGAAGCGCGAGGCCGGCTGGCACGGCACGCCAGTCAACTACAGCATCGGGATGGCAGCGGCGAAGGCGAGCTGAGGCTCTCGCGCACCGACCTGAGTCTCAGATCTCCGCCGCCTCCCGCAGCATGTTGCGGGCGATGATGATCTGCTGGATCTGGCTCGTCCCTTCATAGATCCGGAACAGGCGGACATCGCGATAGAAGCGCTCCACGGCGTAGTCCGCGACATAGCCGGCACCGCCATGAATCTGCACCGCGCGGTCGGCGACACGCCCCACCATCTCGCTGGCGAAGAGCTTGCAGCAGGCGGCGAGCGTGGCGATGGCCTCGCCCTGCTCGGCGCGGGTCGCGGCATCGAGCACCATGCAGCGCGCGGCATAGGCCTCGGTCTTGCTGTCGGCCAGCATGGCCTGGACGAGCTGGAACTCGCCGATGGGCTGGCCGAACTGGCGCCGCTCCATCGCATAGCGCAGGCTGTCGGCGATCAGGCGCTCGGCGGCGCCGACGCAGATCGCCGAGATATGGAGGCGCCCGCGGTCGAGCACCTTCATGGCGGTCTTGAAGCCGCGCCCTTCGACCCCGCCCAGCAGCGCCGTGACCGGTACGCGGCAATCGGTGAAGATCACATCGGCGACCTGCGTGCCCTGCTGCCCCATCTTGCGATAGGGCGGGCCGATAGAGATGCCCGGCAGACCCGCCTCCACCAGGAACGCCGAGATGCCGCCAGAGCCCGTCCCGGCCGGCTGGGTGCGGGCCATGACGGTGAAGAGACCCGCCCGGGGGGAGTTGGTGATGAAGCGCTTGGTGCCGTTCAGCACATAGTGGTCGCCCTCGCGCCGCGCGCTGGTCGTGAGACTCGCGGCATCGGAGCCCGCCTCGGGCTCCGTCAGGCAGAAGGAGCCGATCAGCTCGCCGGAAGCCAGCTTCGGCAGATAGGTCTGCTTCTGTGCCTCGGTGCCATCGATGACGATGCCGAGCGAGCCGATGCCGATATTGGTGCCGAAGAGCGAGCGGAACGCGGGCGAGGTCCGGCCCAGCTCGAAGGCAATATGCATCTCGTCCACGAGGCCGAGGCCGAGGCCGCCATATTCCAGTGGAGTCGAGAGACCGAACAGCCCAAGCGCGCGCATCTCCTCGACCAGGCCGGGGGGAACCGCATCGGCCTCCGCCACGGCGCGCTCCTGCGGCATCAGCCGCTCGGTCACGAAACGGCGCACCGTCTCCACGAGCTCTCCGCGGCTCAGGCTGTCGAGCGACATCCTGCGGCTCTCATCGAAACACCTCCCCGGCTTGCGCCTCGATCGACGATACAGCAGAGACGCGAGGAATCAAATCTGCGGAAAACAGTTTCGCATGCCGAAACTGGACTGCCTCGCCGTGCGGCGGCGCACTGCTTGCTAATATGGCCTTGGCAAGAGCGGCTGGCCGATCTACTGGGGGTTCTTCTAGGCTGGCTGCCGTCGTCCGCTCGCGAGGTGAGCTTGGGTCTGAGCAGAATCGAGGTCAGGTTCCTGGAACTCGGCCTGGAGATGGGGCTATTCCCCGCGGGAATGCACATCCTGGAATTGGGCGAGTCGACCATCATCCCCGAAGATGCGGCCGCCGATCTCTTGTCGCTTCTGGCACCGTTGCTCGGCGAGGACCGTGTCGCGGAGGCAAAGCTCCGTACCGAGGCCGCCCGCATCGCAAGGTCCGAGTATCAACGGCTCTACGGTCCGGCACGGGCCGTCTATGACGCGATCTTCCGGCCGGCCTCCTACACCGCGATCGACCTGGATCTCCAACCCCGGCAGGCGTGCTTCGATCTCAACGGCCCCGTCAATCTCAGGAGCCGATTCGATCTGGTCATCAACAATGGCACCTCCGAGCATGTGTTCGATCAGGCGAACGTGTTCCGGATCATGCACGACCATACCCGCCCGGGCGGGTTCATGATGCACTGGGTGCCGTGCCTGGGCTGGATAGACCACGGCCTCTACAACGTGCAGCCGGGCTTCTTCTTCGATCTGTCCAGAGCGAACGGCTACGAAGCGAGGCTGATTGCCCTGACGACCGAGAACATATGCGTGCCGCTCCATTCGGGGGAAGGCGTCTGGGAGGCGCTACGACACCATCCCGAATTGTCCTACTCGGCGGCATGTGCCGTGCTGTGCAAGACCTCCGATTCGCCGTTTGCAACACCGATCCAGGGTATGTGGATGCATCAGTCCTCGGCGCTCGGGCTCGCCAACATGCCGCGTGTCTACCCTTCGGAGACGCGGCCCAATCTGGCCTTGCACCGCCCCGCGATCCAGAGTTCGACATCCCAATGGTCCTGGTACGACGACCCCGCGCTTGACGCCGCGGGAGCGAACAACGGACAGATCACCGGCTACTACGGATTCCATACGGAGACGGAGCCCGACCCCTGGTGGATGGTCGATCTGGGCGGCGTCACGCGCCTCAGCGAAGTCGTTGTCTATAACAGGCTCGACGACATCCCATGGGCCCGACGGTCCGCGCATCTCAAAGTTGCACTGTCGGAGGATGGCGAGATCTGGCGCGAGGTGTTCGCGCGGGCGGACGATACGCCCTTCGGGGGCGCCGACGGCAATCCGCTCAGGGTCAAGCTGGCCGATGCTGTTGCCCGATATGTGCGCGTATCCCTGCCGGGCCGCGAATGCCTGCACCTGGATGAGGTCGAGGTGTATTAGCCCCGTCTGCCCAGAGCCGGTCGATTGGCGGCAAGTTACGGAATGGTGGGACCGGGCGTTCCCCCGCGCATGGCCGGAATCGCCCGCGCGGTGATCCACTGCAGGAAGCGGAAATCGCTCATATAAGAGGCGAAGCGGAAGCCCGCCGCATACATGCGGGTCCCGAAAGCGACGGAGCCGACATGGATCCCGGGGATGACCCCGTGGCGCTTCGCCGCCGCCGGGACTTTGAGGATGGCCTCGAGCACTTCCGGAAAGCTGGGGTCGAAGCCCGCCGCATAGCCCATGCTGACCGAAAGATCCGAGGGGCCCACATAGACCGCATCGAGGCCGGGCGTGGCCAGGATCTCCTCGAGATTCGCCATTGCCTGGCGGGTCTCGATCATGGCGAGCGTCAGGATGGTCTTGTTGGCCTGGGCGACGTAATCAGCGCCGCCATAGAGCGTGGCGCGGAGCGGCCCGACGCTGCGATAACCCTGGGGCGCATAGCGGCAAGCGCCGACGAAGGCCTCGGCCTCGGCGCGGCTGTTCACCATCGGGCAGATCACCCCATAGGCGCCGGCATCGAGAAGCTTGCCGATGATCGCCGGATCGTTCCACGGCACACGGACGAGGGGCACGGTTTCGGTCGTCGAGATCGCCTGCAGCATCTTGACCGCGACCTGATAGTCGATGGCGCCATGCTGGAGATCGATACAGAGGCTGTCCCAGCCGATATGGGCCATCAGCTCGGCCGATACCGAGGAGGGGATCGCAAGCCACCCGTTCACCACATTGCCACCCTCGGCCCAGATCCGCCGGATTCTGTTCTCACGCATGATCGTTCCCCGCTGTTGTGCCGCGGCGGATTCGAGCCTCTCGGCGCGCAGCGATCAAGCGGAACTATTCCGTGGGTCAGAGCCCGCCGGCTCCCCCTGCCCAGGGTGGGCCGGAGACCGCCTGGAGGCGCTTGCCCTTGCGGGCTACGGCGGAGATACGGCCGAAGGCGTTGAGGCCGGGATCGTCTCCCTGGACCACGATCCGGTGGCCCAGCTTCGCCAGCCCTTCCCGCACCTCCGCCGGGATGCGGGCATCGAGATAAGTCTCCTTGCCCTGGCAATGGAGGCGAAGGCCAGCAACCGCTGCCGGCAAGCCGAGTCCGAAATCATGCCAATAGGTGAGCGCATGGAGTATGGCGGTGGTGATGCGGTAGCCGCCGGAGCCCGAGGCAGCGAAGTGAGCCTGGCCATCCTTGACGGCCACGATCTCGGGCACGGCGAAGATCGGCATCTTGCCCGGCGCTATGGAATTGGGCCGGTCGGGCCGCGGATCGAAATTCCCCATGCCGTTGTTGAGGGTGACGCCGGTGCCGGCGGCGGTGATCTGCGAACCGAAGCTGTGAGAGACGCTGGTCAGCAGCGTCGCCATATTGCCCTCGGCGTCGGCGGCGGTCATCTGGCTGGTGCCTGAGATCCGCGGCGGCCAGGGATCGACGGAGACGGGCGTGCCGGTGAGCGCCGGATCGGCATGGCCCGGATCGATGGCGGCGACGGGGCGCGGCAGAACGCGATCAAGCGCGATCATCGCCGCGCGCATGTCGCCAAGCGCCCGGCCGGAGAGTGCGGCCGCCACGGCGGCATAGCCGGCATCGGGATCGCCGTAATGCGCGATATTGTCGACGAAGGCCGCGGCCAAGGCTTCGGCCATGACATGGCGGAACGCCACGGAATCGGGACCCATGGCCTTGAGATCGAAGCGGTCGAGGATATTGAGGGCCTCGTAGCCCACGGGATCGAGGCAGGTGATATAGGAGAGATCGCGGTAGCGCTGGGGCGTCTCCTTCACCACCCGCGGGCGATAGGCGGCGAGATCGGCGGCGCCGAGAATCCCGCCGCAGGCCTTGAAGGTCTCACCGATCGCCTCCGCCACGCGACCGGTATAGAAGCCCGCAGCGCCGCGCTCGGCGATCAGCTCCAGCGTGCTGGCGAGATCGCTGAGGTCGAGGCGCTCCGCCGGCTCGACCTGGCCGCGAGGACGGGGCAGCCGGCCCTCGGGAAAGAAGATGGCGGCGCTCGCCGGATCGGCGCGAAGGCTCTGCTCGTTCTCCGCCAGCTTCAGGTAGAGCGCCCAGCTCACCTCGAGCCCGGCCCGGGCGGCGGCGATGGCAGGCTGCAGCACCTTGTGCCAGGAGAGGCGCCCCAGATGGCGCTGGGTCCAGTAGAGCCCGGCCACGGCTCCCGGCACTGCGGCGGCAAGCGGTCCGCGCTCGGCCTTGAGGCCCTTGGTATAGGGCGTCTCGTAGTATTTGAGGCCCCTGCCCTCGTCGATCTCGAACATGTCGGGCCGCGCGGCGCCCGGCGCCCGGAGGTAGTGGTCGACGGCGATCAGCTCGCCGCGCTTTGCGTCGAAGGCCGAGAGGCGGCCATAGCCGCCGACGCCGCACATGGCAGGCTCGACCACATAGCCCATGAATGCCGCGGCGACGAGGGCATCGAAGGCATTGCCGCCGGAGGCCAATATGGCCAGCCCCGCCTCCACCTCCATGGGATGGCCGGCCGCAACAACCCCGCCGTCGGATTCGGCCTCGGTGCCGATATGTGCCTGGCTCATGCTTCGGGCGGCGCGATCGCGACCGAGAGGGTGACCCTGGCGGTCGCACCCAGCACATTGCAGATCGGGCAGTGCCGGCGCGCCTCCTCCGCCAGATCGCGCAGGGTCTGCTCCGGTGCCGCGGCACGGATGGTGACGCTGAGCGCGCCCTCGGCGATGTGATGAGGCGTTTTCTCGTCCCAGGCGAGCCGCATGCGGGCGCGGGTCTCGATGGAGGTGAGATCGATCTTCTTCGCCCGGGCACGGGCGGTGATCGTCGAGGTATAGCAATTCGCGAGTGCGGCGGCGAGGAGCTCCTCCGGATTGGTCGCCTGGCCCGGCCCGCCGAGCTCGACCTGGGTTGCCGTCTCAGCCTTGAGCTTGCCGCTTTCCCCGCTCACCTCGCCGCCCCAGCCGCGCCAGGAGACGGTCGCCGCCGCCTCGATCCGCCCCGCCCCGCTCTTGGACTCCGCCATCTCCCGCTCCTGGTTTACGCCGAGATCGCCAGCTCCTCGCCGAAGATATAGTTGGTCGGGTGCAGCTTGAAGCCCTGCACGCGCTGATCGTAGAAGGTGAAGTTGGTGTGCCAGGCGGGCTGAATCAGCGGCCCGTCCTCCTGCATGATCTTCTCCAGCTGCGCCACCACCTCGCTTCGCTTCTTCGGATCGAGAATGCCTTCGGCCTTGGTCAGGAGTGCGTCGAACTCAGGGTTCGAATAGCCGGATTCGTTCCAGGGCACACCGCTGCGATAGGCCAGCGCCAGCAGCATCACGCCGAGCGGCCGATGGGACCAGTTGGTGCAGCCCATGGGCACCTTCTCCCAGATATCCCAATATTGCGCGCCGGGTACGACATTGATCTTCACCCGGATCCCGGCTTCCTGCCACTGCTGCACCATGGCCTCCACCGCCTTCTGCTGCGCGTTGTTCTCGGCCGAGAAGGTGATGGTGCTGTCGATGCCGTCGGGGTAGCCCGCATCCGCCAGAAGCTTCTTCGCCGCCGCCACATCGCGGGTCATCGGCGGGAGCTTCGCGTATTCGGGGTGGATCGGGCTCACATGATGATGCTCGCCGACGGTGCCCAGATCCCCCAGCGAGATCTTCTGCACCTTCGCCGCATCGATGGCGAGGCGCAGGGCCTTGCGCACTCGCGGATCGTCGAAGGGCTTCTCCGTGACCTTGACCCGGACGAGATCCGTCTCGGAGGTATCGACCTTGTACATAGTGCAGTGGTCGAGCTTCTGCAGGACCGGCAGCATGTCGGGGGTCGAGGCCAGCATGCCTTCGACCTGATTCGCGGCCAATGCAGCGACCAGCATGCTGGGCGTGTCGCCGAGATCGACGAAGACGAGGCTGTCGAGATGGGGGCCCTCGCCCCAGTAATCGCTGCGGGCCTTCAGCACCGCCTTCTGGCCGACCACATGCTCCACCAAGTCGAAAGCGCCCGTGCCGTTGGAGCCGACGCCGAACTTGCCGCCCCGCTCCGGATCGAGAATGGCGAAGGGATAGTGGAAGAGATGTTCCGGCACGGCGAGCTGCGGCGCCTTGCAGTTGAGCCGCACCGTATAATCGTCGACCTTCTCGATGGCATTGGCGTCCCAGATCTCGGTGACGTCCTTGCCGCTCTTCTTCACGGTGTTGAGCATGTAGCCCGTCATCAGCCCGATGACCGAGGAGCCAACGGACTCGTCGAGCACATGCTTGAAGTTCCAGACCACGTCCTCGGCGGTGAAAGCGCGGCCGCTATGCCATTTGACTCCCTTGCGGACATGAAGCGTCCAGGTCTTCAGATCGTCGCTCGCTTCCCAGCTCTCGAGGAGATAGGGACGGGTGATGTTGTCGGTGCCGGTCTTGGTCAGATATTCCGCAACCTGGCGGAAGATGTTCGCCGCCTCCAGCCAGTTGATGGCATGGGGCGAGGTGATGTCTTTGACCCGCTGGGCGATGCGGATCGTGCCTCCCTTGGGGAGCGTCGTATCGGCGCGGGCCGGGGCGATAGCCGATTCGCCGAAGAGCTTGCCGACAAAGCCATAGGCGGCGCCCGCAGAGAGTCCGAGAAGGGTGGCGCTACGCAGGAATTCGCGGCGGTCGATCCGGCCTTCTGCCAGCTGCTGCTGCAGAACCGAGATATAGGAATGCTGCTTTCTGGACATGACGAGACTCCCTGTCGCGATGGGCGGCACGCCCTGGTTTCGCTCATGCTACCAAAGTCCGTGCCCCCGCCTTGCGTGGCGGGGACTCCTCCTATCGCCACCTACCAGGCCGAGTAGCCGCCATCCACAAGCAGGTCGGCGCCGGTCATGAAGCTGCTGTCGTCGCTCAGCAGGAAGGCGGCCGCGGCGGCGATCTCTTCCGGCCGGCCGATGCGCCCGATAGGGTGCTTCGGCGCCAGCGCCCGCTCCGCCGCCTCGAGGCTGCCGCGGCTCGCGATCAGGCGGTGCGTCCCGACGGCGCCGGGTGAGAGGGTATTGACCCGGATATGCTCGCCGGCGTGGTCGAGGGCCATGACCTTGGCGAGGTTCACCAACCCGGCCTTGGCGGTACAATAGGCGGCACTGCCGGCGACGGCGACACGGCCGAATTGGGAGGCGACATGGACGATGCTGCCGCCTCCGGAAGCTGCGATCGCGGGGACGGCGAACTTGCTCATGAGGAAGGCGCCGGTCAGGCTGACGGCGATCTCGCGATTCCAATCCGCCAAGGCCAGCGTCGCGACAGTGCCGGAGTGGGATGGGGCGGCGGCATTGTTTACGAGGCCATGGAGAGCGCCGAAGGCAGCCAGGGTCTCCCGCACCGCCGCCTCCGCCGAGGCGGGGTCGGTCACATCGCCCTTCAGGCCGAGGCCATGCTCGCCGATCGCGGCCGCCACGACCTTCACCTCATCGCCGACCAGGTCGAGGCAGGCGACGCGCCCGCCTTCCGCTGCGATGCGCTCGGCGATGGCGCGGCCGATCCCTTTGCCGGCGCCGGTCACGAGAATGACGCGCCCCGCCAGCCGAGCCTGCCCCGCGGTGTTCACGGGCGGGGCGGCTCGGGCAGATCGCAGGCGAGATAGCGGCCACGCCCCGCCTCGCCTTTGACCTCACCATCCTGCCAGACCGTCTCGCCGCGGGAGATCGTCCGCACCGGGAAGCCCTTGAGGGCCATGCCCTCATAGGGGGTGTAGTCGCAATTGTCGTGCAGCAGCTCATGCCGCACCACCCACTCGCGCTCCATGTCCCAGAGCACGAGATCGGCATCGGCGCCGATGGCGATGCTGCCCTTGCGCGGGTAGAGGCCGTAGATCCGCGCCGCATTGGTGGCGGTGAGCGCCACGAACTGCTGCAGGTCGATCCGTCCCTTGCCGACTCCTTCGGACATGAGCAGCGGCATGCGCAGCTCGATCCCCGGCACGCCCAGCGCCACGGAGGTGAAAGGCGCCGAGGGTCCGCCCTTGATCTTCTCCGTGTAGCGATGGGCGGAATGGTCGGAGGAGAAGACCTGGAAGGTGCCGTTCTGGATGCCCTGCCACATATGGGCCTGGTTGGCCTTCTCCCGCGGCGGCGGGGTGCAGATGCATTTCGCCCCCTCGATGCCGTGGCTCTCGATGTCCTCGGCGGAGAGGAAGAGATATTGCGGGCAGGTCTCGCCATAGATCTTCAGGCCACGGCCCTGGGCCCAGCGGATCTGCTCGGCCGCGGCCTGGTGGGAGACATGGGTGACGAGGATCGGCACGCCGGTGAGCTCGGAGAAGGTGATGGCCCGATGGGTCGCCTCGCGATCGCCGGCGGCGGGATGGGCCGCCAGATGGTACTTGATCTCGGTCTTGCCGGACTGCAGCAGGCGGTCGGTCAGCCAGCGCACAACCCCGTCATTCTCCGCATGGACCATGACCATGGCGCGCTCGCGCCGTGCCAGGTCAAGCACCTCCATGGTCTCGTAGTCGTTGAGGGCAAGCCCTTCATAGGTGAGATAGATCTTGAAAGAGGTGCAGCCGTCATTGATGAGGGCCGGTAGATCCTGGCCCAGGAGCTGGGGCGTGGGATCGCTGACCACGAGATGGAAGGCGTAGTCGATGAGGGTCTTGCCCTTGGCGCGGGCGTGATAGTCCTCGACCACGGCGCGCAGCGACTGGCCGCGCAGCGGCATGGCGAAGGGGATCACCGTGGTGGTGCCGCCGCAGGCGGCCGAGCGGGTGCCGGAGCGGAAATCGTCGCAGGTCTCCTGCCCTTCCCAGGCCTGCTGGTCCATATGGCAGTGGCTGTCGATGCCGCCCGGGGTGATGAGCAAGCCTGCGGCATCGATCACCTCTTCCGCCCGGCCGAGGTCGTCGCCCAGGGCGGCGATGCGGCCCTCGCGGATTCCGATGTCGGCGCGGAAGAGATCGCTCCCCGTCGCGACCTTGGCATTGCGGATGAGGAGATCGAATTTCGCAGCCATCAGGCCCTCAATGATCGACGAACTTCAGCTCTTCCCGACGCCGCACCACGAAGGCCTGGAGGGCTTCGGCAATGGCGGGCTCCAGCGGCGGCGGCTCGTAGGCTTCGAGCGCAGCCTGCCAAATCTTGGTTGCACGCCGGGTAGCGTCGAGCCCGCCGGCCAGCTCCCAGTTCTCGTAATTCTGCCAGTTTGAGACGAGCGGCTGATAGAAGGCCGTTTCGTAGCGCGCCAGCGTATGGGGCGTGCCGAAGAAATGCCCGCCGGTGGGCACGCTGGCGATGGTCTCCAGCCCCTCGGCCAGTTCTTGCGCGCTGATGTCCATGGGCTTGATGGTCTCGGCCATCATCTGCAGCATCTCGACGTCGAGCACGATCTTCTCGAAGGAGGCGGTAAGCCCCCCCTCCATCCAGCCGGCGCCGTGATAGACGAGATTGGCATGACCCATCACCGCGGCCCAGATGGACATCTCCGATTCATAGGCCGCCTGCGCATCCACCGCATTGCTGGCGCTGGCATTGCTGGCGCGATAGGGCAGCTTGTAGAAGCGCGCGAGCTGGCCGGCGGCGATGGTCGCGCGGCTGTTCTCCGGCGTGCCGAAGGCGGGGGCGCCGCTGCGCATATCGACATTGGAGGTGAAGGCGCCATAGACCACCGGCGCGCCCGGACGCGTCAGCTGGGTCAGCAGGATCCCGGCGAGCGCCTCCGCATTCTGCTGGGTCAGCGCCGCCGCCATGGTGACCGGCGTCATGGCCCCCATCAGGGTGAAGGGCGTGACTGCCACGGCCTGGCCATGCTCCGACATGGCCATGAGCCCGTCGCTCATCGCCTGATCGAAGCGCCGGGGCGAGTTGACCGAGATGATGGTGATGACCGAGGGGTCGTCGAGGATCTGCTCCCGCGTCCTGCCGCGGGAAATCGCCATGATGTCGATCCCGTCCAAAGCGCGATCGCGGCCGATCGCCGTGCAGTGATAGACCTTGTCGGCATAGGTGACATTGGCGAGATAGCAGTCGAGATGGCGGGTCGCCACCGGCAGCTCGATGGGCGGGGTCGGCTGATTGCCGATGAAATGGATGATGTCGAAGCTCTGGGCGAGCTTGATGATCGTGGCGTAGTCGCGGTAGTTGCCCGAGCGCCGGCCGTTGACACAGTCGTGGACATTGGGCGGCCCGGCCACCAAGCCGAAGGAGATGTGACTGCCGCCCACATGGAGGCGGCGCTCGGGATTGCGCGGCGTCAGGATGAAGCTCGATGGCGCGGTCCTCAGCGCCTCGGCGATCAGCTCCCGCGGAATGCGGACCAGACCTGTTTCGTCATCGACCTTGGCACCGGCTTTGCGCAGCAGGTCGCGCGCCGCCGGCCCCATGAACTCGATGCCGATTTCCTGTAACAGAGTGAGGGACGCCTCGTCGATGGCGGCGATCTGATCCTCGCTCAGGACCTCGATCGGCTTCAGCGAATTGCGGATGGGCGGCGTGCCGAGCAGGGACGCGCCGAGACGATGGCTCTCGCGCGAGCGTCGCGGGCGACGAGAAAGCCGCGTCCCGCTCATCCTGGTCGCTTCCTCCATCGCAGCCTCACTGCCGCAGCTTCTCGCCCTCGGGATCATAGAGCGGTTCGGCCGAGAGCCGCGCAGGCCGCCGCTCGCCCAGAACCTCGATCTCGAGGGCGGCGCCATCCTCGAAGAAGGGCGGCTTCACATAGCCCAGCGCCAGGCTCTGGCCGGTGCGGTGGCCATAGCTGCCCGAGGTGACGTAGCCCGCGAGCTTGCCGTCGCGATAGACCGCTTCGCCGCCGAAGCAATCGGCATCGGCCCCGTTGGGCTCGATGGCGAAGCTCGCCAAGCGCTCCCGCGGGCCTGCCTTCGCATCGGCTGCCGCGGCCTCGCGGCCGATGAAATCGCCCTTGTCGAGCCGGACGAAGCGGCCGAGATTCGATTCGAAGGGGCTGTAATCGGAGGTGAGGTCGGCACCCCAGCTCGCGAAGCCTTTCTCGATGCGACAGGCCAACAGCGCGCGTGAGCCGACATGGCGCAAGCCCAGATCGGCGCCCTTGCTCCAGAGCTCGTCATAGATGCTGCGCTGATACTCGGCCGGCATGTAGATCTCGTAGCCGAGCTCGCCGGTGAAGGAGATGCGCACCACGACCGCCTTCGGGCAGGGACCGATCGCCATCTCGCGTACCGAGAGGAAGGGGAAGGCATTGGCACCGGTCTCGCCTTCGGCCACCGTCTGGAGGAGGCTGCGCGCCTTCGGGCCCGCAATGTGCAGGCCGCACCAGCGAGCGCTGAGATTCTCCACTTTGACCGAGCCATCGCCGGGAAGCCGGGATTCGAAATAGCGCATATGGAAGCGCTGGGCCGGGCCCGAGCCCAGGATCATGAACCGGTCCTCGGCCAGGCGCGAGACGGTGAAGTCGCCCAGCAGGCGGCCCTTCGGGCTCAGCATCGGGGCGAGGACCGTCTTGCCCGGCTTCGGCAGGCGATTGGCCAGCAGCTGGTCGAGCCAGGCCGCGGCTCCCGGGCCGGAAACCTCGTACTTGGCGAAGGTCGAAATCTCCAGCAGACCGACCTGCTCGGCGAGTGCCCGGCATTCCTCGCCCACCGCCTCGAACCAGTTGCCGCGGTTGAAGCCGTAGCGATCTTCCTGGGAGTCCTCGCGCCGCGCATACCAGAGGGGAAACTCGAAGCCGTAATTGAATCCGAAGACCGCACCGGCCTTGGTCACGCGGTCGTGGAACGGATAAGTGCGGATCGGCCGACCGGCAGCGAATTCCTGGAAGGGGTAGATGATATCGGTGCGGTGCTCGTAGAAATACTTCGTGCGCGCCTTGGTGAAGCGCTTGCCCGCCCAGTCGCCGAAGCGGGCCACGTCCCAGAAGAAGATATCGAGGCTCGGCTCACCCTCGATCATCCATTCGGCGAGCGAGCGGCCGATGCCGCCGCCCTGGTTGAAGCCGCTCATCACGCCGCAGGCACAGAAGTAGTTCTTGAGACCCGGATAGGGCCCGAGCAGCGGGCCCAGATCCGGCGAGAAGATCATCGGCCCATTGATGATGCGCTTGATGCCGGCGCTTTCCAGGCAAGGCATCGACTGCACGGCGCGCCCCAGATTCTCCTCCATGCGGGAGATGTCGTTGGGCAGCAGCTCATGGCCGAAATCCTTGGGCGTGCCGTCCTCCGACCAATGGACGCAATGGGCCTCATAGGCGCCGAGCAGCAGGCCCTTGCCCTCCTGGCGGCAGTAATAGCCGCCGCTGGGTTCAGAGATATTCGGGATCTCGCCGTCGAACGCAGCGATCTCGGGAATCGTCTCCGTCACCATGTAGTGGTGCTCGACCGGCATCAGCGGCAGGTCGATTCCCGCCAGCGCCGCCACCTCCCGCGCCCAGAGCCCCGCGGCGTTGACCAGATATTCGCAGCGGATATTGCCGGCCGGCGTCTCGACCTCCCATTCGCCGCCGGAAAGCTGGCGCGTGGCCGTGACCGGCGTGAAGCGATGGACCTTGGCGCCGAGATAGCGGGCCGCCTTGGCATAGGCCTGGGTCACGCTGGCCGGATCGCAATAACCCTTCAGGGGCTCATGCAGCACGGCCTTGATGCCGTCGGTCTTGAGGATGGGGGCGATGCGCCTCGCTTCCTCGATGGAGATGAACTCGGACTCGATGCCGTTGCGCTTGCCGCGGCTGCGCAGCAGGCGCAGCGCCATGACCTGGTCCTCGGTGCGGGCAAGATGTATGCCGCCCACCGGGTGATAGCCGCAGGACTGGCCGCTCTCGGCTTCGAGCTGCGGATAGAGGCCGATGGTGTATTTCTGCAGGATCGCCGCGTTGGAGGGGCTGGTGAGGGCGAAGAGGCTGCCTGCCGCATGCCATGAGGAACCGGAGGTCAGCTCCTGGCGCTCCAGCAATACGACATCGCGCCAG
>Ga0126378_10001812_pt1 | contig 15767 bp, 14 predicted proteins | sample PanSoiMetPlot_23_FD_92587 | JGI IMG/M metagenome (GOLD analysis project Ga0126378, IMG submission 92587) | Tropical forest soil microbial communities from Panama - MetaG Plot_23 | ecosystem: Environmental > Terrestrial > Soil > Tropical forest > Bulk soil | place: Panama | collected 2016-02-17 | reverse complement strand
GGGCGTGACGGTGCACAGCGTCCTGACCGGTCCGACCGACACGGAGATGACCCAGGACCTGCATATCCCCAAGGCTTCGCCCGAGTCCGTGGCACAGGCCATCTTCGACGGTATCGAGAACGGGGAGGAGGACATCTTCCCCGACCCGCTGTCACAGGCTCTGGCCGAGGGTTGGCGCGGCGGTGTCGCCAAGCAGTTCGAGCGCCAAAATATGGCCCTCGTCCCTGTCGAGTCATAGGAGCGAGCGATGCCGACTCATGAGATCGCTGGCCGGGAAGAGTGGCAGGCGGCGCGTGAGGCGTTGCTCCGGCTGGAAAAGGAGCACACCCGCGCGGGCGACGAACTGGCACGCCGCCGCAGCGCGCTGCCCTGGGTCGCGGTCGAGGAAGAGTATGTGCTCGATGCCGATGACGGCCCGCAGTCGTTGGCCGAGCTCTTCGACGGCCGCTCCCAGCTGGTCTTCTACCACTTCATGTTCGGGCCGACCTACACAGCGGGGTGCCCTGTCAACTCCTCGATCGCGGACGCCCTCGACGGCCTGCAGCCGCACCTGCACGCCCGCGACGTGACCCTCGCGCTGATCTCGTCAGCTCCCCTGCCTAGGCTGCGGGCCTACAAGCAACGGATGGGCTGGAGCCTGCCGTGGGTCTCGTCGGCGAACAGTGACTTCAACCGCGATGTCGGCGCCGCCTTCATGCCTGACCAGGTACGCGACTGGGCGGCGCCGATTGAGGACACGCTGCCGCCGATCGTGCGGCAGAACGCGACCGCGACCGGCACGGACGTCATCGGATATCTTTCGGAGGCGCCGGCGGTTACTGTTTTCGCGATCGGGAACGGGGTTGTGTACCAGACCTACGGGACGAGTGGGCGCGGCGTCGAATTCGTTATGCCCTACTACCCGATCCTCGACCGAGTGCCCAAGGGACGCGACGAGGGCGACGGTTTCCAGCTCTGGATACGCCGGCACGACGAGTACGCATAGACGATTGCCGTGGCTAGGCTTGCCGCGTGATCGACGGTGGGCACGTGATCATCTACAGCCAGGACGCCGAAGCCGATCGGGACTTCCTCCGGACCGTGCTCGAGTTCCCGCACGTCGATGCCGGCGCGGGCTGGCTGATCTTCAAACTTCCGCCGAGCGAGATCGCCGTGCATCCCACCGACGGTCCGCCCGCCCATGAGCTGTACCTGATGTGCGACGACCTGGACGCGACAATGAGCCAGCTGGCCGCCAAGGGTGTCACGTGCACAGTCGTCACCGAGGCCCGGTGGGGGCGGCTCAGCCAGCTCCGACTTCCCAGCGGTGGCGAGATCGGGCTGTACGAGCCGAGACATCCACGGGCGACCAGCCTTTGATCGAAGTGGGGTCCGCCGCGCCGCCAGCATGCGCTCAGTTGCGCCGTTGAGCTGCCCTGGGTGGTGCCGCGCCGTCCGCAACTGCGACCGCCGAATAGGTCGCCGGGAAGCCCAGGCGCCAGCTCGCGTAGCGGGGCGTCCAGCCGAGTTCCCGTTTTGCCTTGGCGTTGGAGGACCCACGCGCCTGAGTGGCCAATACCACGGTCGCCGGTCCGGCGATCAGCCGCGCCAGCCACGTCGGTACGTGCCGCGGTGGCTTGGCGCCGAGCACGTTGGCGAGCACCGGGAGCCAGTCACGCACCGCGGCCGGTTCGTCATCGACGATGTTGTAGATCGCCGGCCCGGGGTGCTCCAGGGCGAGCACCGTTGCTGCGGCACCGTCGTCGAGGTGCAGCCAGGAGAAGATGCCGCCGCCCTGGCCCACGATCGGGAACTGCCGCTTCCGAACCGGATCGATCAGCGCGTCGTTCGCCGCGCCGTAGAAGCCTCCGTAACGCAGCGCGATGCCGCCGAAATCGGTGGTCGCCTTCTCCAAGTGGGTGATCGCGGCGTAGGTCTTCGCGGTGTTCGGCGGCGGAGCATCATCGATCGGGTCGGCCTCGGTCTTGATCAGTCCGCCCTCGCGCTTGTAGATATAGGGCGCGAAGCTCTGCGCCACGAACCGGCGCACGCCGGCTTCACGGGCCGCCGCCAACAGCGCGTCCGTGCCCTCGGTGCGCAACCGGTTAGTGGTCGCAAACGTCTTGTCGAGATTCCGGCCGAACTTGACGTTCGCCAGCGCGGTCGCCTGATGCACGACCGCGTCCGGGCTGCTGTCCAGAACGGCCTTGCGCACGGCGCGCGCGTCGAGCAGGTCGACTCTGACCGGTTCAGCGCCGAGGTTCCAAAGCAGCTCGCCACTCGTCGGCGAGTTGTAGGTGCCGATCACCTTGTGTCCGGCGTAGACCAGCTGCGGGACAAGGCGGCTTCCCAGCGCGCCACTGGCCCCGGCAACGAAGACTCGCATCGGGTTCTCCTCTCACATGGCCTCGTGCAGTCACAGGGGAGACACCGCGGAAGGTTCGGATGTGACCGAACGGCGCGTGATCAGCGACACTGCGACCCGCCGGCGGTCCAGTCACACCGGCCGGCCCTGACGGGTCTGTCTGTATGACGCGTCGCCGAGGAGGAGTCTGACCGGATGAGCGAGCAGGACTGGCTTGCGCAGCGGTTCGAGCAGGACCGGCGTCGGTTGCGAGCGGTTGCCTACCGGATGTTGGGCTCCATGAGCGAGGCCGAGGACGCGGTGCAGGAAGCGTGGCTGCGGCTCAGCGGCTCCGAATCCGGCGAGATCGAGAACCTTTCCGCGTGGCTCACCACAGTCGTCGCCCGGGTCTCGCTGAACATGCTGCGTTCGCGTGCGGCGCGGCGCGAGCAGCCGCTGAGCCCCCAGCTGCCTGACCCGGTTGTCGACCGCGCGGACGGTGTCGATCCTGAGCACGAGGCGCTGCTCGCCGATTCAGTCGGTCTCGCGCTGCTCGTAGTGCTCGAAACGTTGACCCCACCGGAGCGGCTCGCGTTCGTGCTGCACGACATGTTCGGTGTGCCGTTCGAGCAGATCGCGAGCCTGCTCGACCGCTCCCCGCAGGCGGCACGCCAGTTGGCCAGCCGGGCGCGGCGCCGGGTCCGTGCGCAGCCCACCACCCCGGACGCCGACGTCAGCGCCCAGCGGGAGGTCATCGACGCGTTCATGACCGCCGCACGCACCGGCGACTTCGAGGCACTCGTGGCCACGCTCGATCCGAACGTGGTGCTGCGCGCCGACGGCGGTACAGCACTTGCCGCCCTGTCGGCCGAGGTGCACGGCGCATCGGATGTCGCGCGGCAGGCAGCCCTGTGGTCGCAGGTCGATCTGACCATGCGGCCCGCGCTGGTCAACGGTGCCGCAGGTGCGGTGGTGATGCGCGACGGTGCGGTCTTCGCGATCACGTCGGTCCTCGTGCGCAATGGAAAGATCGCCGAGATGGACTTCCTCGTCGATCCGGAACGCCTCGCTCGTCTCGATCTGCCGGTGCTCGACAGCTGAGCCGCTCAGGTCTTGACCCAGCGTGCCTCAGCCAGGCTGTATAACCCGAAGACGACGAGTCCGGCCGCCAGGATCCCGAGAATCCAGGGACCGTAGGAACGGTCGGCCAGCGTCCGAAGTGCGCCGTCCAGTCCGGTCGACTTGTCGGGGTTGAAGGTGACAGCGGCGTCGATGACGAGGACACCCGCGAGGGCGAACACGACGCCGCGGGCTATGTAGCCGATCATCCCGACTCCGACGACGAGCGTCCGCTCGCGGCCGGTGGGCTCGTCCAGGCGCAGCTGCTTCGTGAACTTCTTCAAGGCGCCCTCGACCAGCAACGCCAGACCCACCACGACCACGATCAGCCCGACCAGCCCCACCAGCCAGCGACCACCGTCGTGCCGCATCGCCCGCGCGGTCATGGTCGCCTGCTGCTGGGACTGGCTCTGCCGGGACGCACCGGCGATGAAGCCGAATGTCGTGGCTGCGACGGCCGCGTACACACTTCCCTGACAGAGGCACCGCAGCCGCGGCCCTTTCTTTCGGCCCTCTGCCGGGGTGCCGAACGCGGCTTGGCTCAATCGCCATACCGCATACGCCGCGAGACCGAGGCCGAGTAGCCACAGCAGCACCAAGCCGTAGCTCTGTTGCGCGATCTCCGCGACCGCACCGCGCTGGTCGGCCTCCTGGCTGCGGTGACCGAGCGCGATCTGAACCGCCAGCCATCCGATCAGCAGGTAGACCGTCGCACGAGCCGTGAGCCCGAGTCGCGCCACGCCGGCCATCGCAGGTGACCGCTCCGCGCGCCGCGCCCGTTGGGCGTACGTGGATGTGTTCGCCACACCCCGTGATTCCCGCATTCGTCGATCACCAAACCCGGCCGGTGCCTTCGGAGCCGCTAGTACCTGTTGCGGATGCGCATCGACAGCGGGCGCCCGTCGGGGTCGTAGATCGTTCGGTAGATCGGGCGGGCCCACAGCATTGTGCGTCGCGGTAGCGCCACGTCCGCGTACGGACGCAGCCGGCCGGGAGGACGGTTCCCGAGACATCCTGTGTCGTGCCAGGACTGCAGGCGGCCCGCGCTCTTGGCGAACTCCTCGAATGCCGACACCGGGTCAACCAGATCCGCGTCGTCGCCGCCGTCACGGTCGAGGTGTTCGCGTGCCAGGCCCACGCGGAGCCCACGGGCGAAACGGCGGGCGCCGATTCCGTATCCGTCGACAACCCGGGGCTCCCGCTCGTCGAGGGCGTCGTCGAGCACCGCGCACGAGATCTCCGAGTCGTGTGTCCAGGAGCGCCGGTTGACGTTGTCCGAGCCGACCGACGCCCAGATGTCGTCGACCACGCACACCTTGGCGTGCACGTACACCGGCATGCCGGCGTGGTTCTCGACGCCGTACACGGCGACTCGGTCACCGCCCGCGTCACGCACCGTCCGAAGCGCCTCCCGGCGGCCGACCAGGTTCGGCGGCCGCGTCCACCGACCGTCCTGATCGGGGTGGTGCGGGATGACGACGATGAGCCGCAGCCGTGGGTTCGCGGCGAGCGCGTCGGCGAAGCAGCGGACGACGGGAGCAGCCCAGAAATACTGGTCTTCGACGTAGATCAGACTGCGAGCACGGGAGATCACCTTCTGGTAGGCGCGCGCGACGCTGCGCTCGCCGCGTGCCGCGAACGGATAGCCGAAGAGGCGGGACGGGTAGGTCCGCAGCACCTGCACCATTGCGGTGCCGCACCGTGACGGGTCCGGTAGCTGGTCCGGCAGCGGATCGGGGGTGTCGTCCTCACGGCGTCCGAGGTCGATAAGCCGATCGACGGGGTTGCGGGTAAGCGCTGAATCGTCCTCCCAGCGTTCCCGGAAGGATGCCTCGAGGTCGCCGACCGCGGGACCGCGCACCGCGAGCTGCACGTCGTGCCAGGGCGGACGGTCGCCGTACACGGCGGCCATGGGCTGGCGTTGCGGGTCGCCTGCGTGCGTTGCGTTGTCGCGGCGGCTGTGGCACAGGTCGATGCCGCCGACGAACGCGATGTCCGCCTGCGGCCGGCCCGGATGCCGGAGCACGAGCAATTTCTGGTGATGGGAGCCGCCCGGTCGGACCCGCATGTCCCGCAGGCACTCGCCGCCCGCTGACTCGATCCCCTCACCGAGGTGGCGGTTCTCCTGCTCGCTGAAGCCGAACCGGTCCAGGTGCGAGCGCCAGATCAGTCCCTTCACGATCACGCCGCGTTGGGCGGCGGAACGCAGCACGTGCTCGACCTCCGTTCCCGGCCCGTCGAGACGCTGGTCCGGATCGCCGCGCCAGTCGGTGAACATCACAACGTCGCCGGCGCGCATGTCCTCGATGCGGCGCAGCAGCTCCTTGAAATAGGCCGCGCCGTGCACCAGTGCGCGAACCTCGTTACCTACCGTCCACGCAAATCCCTCGTGGCGGGAGTCGATCGCCGTGTGCGGGTTGCCCCGCTCCTCACGCGTCAGCAGCCAGTTCGTATCACTCACGCTCAGGTGTATACCCAGACGATCAGGTTTCGACCTCGGTGTCGTCGTCGGGCACGCCGTGGGCCCGCAGTAATTGCGCGACCTCGGCGCTGGGTGGGTGATCGTCGTCGGCAGACAGGGTGATCCCGGCCATGGTCGCGCCGGCGGCAAGCAACGTCTGCACGGTGGCAACCCAGTCAGCCTTGAGATTGAGCGTCGGCCGGGTACTGCTGCCGACCATGGCCCAGACCAATGGGGTGGAGTCCCAGCTGGTATCACGGGCTTCGAGATCGGCGCCGCGATCAACCAGCAGCCGAGCCACCATGTCGCTTCCGTGGTACGCAGCAGCGTGCAGTGACGTACCATCGTCGTCTCCGCCTCGCGCATCGACCGGGAAGCCGAGGTCGATCATCAGCCGGACGGCCGCGGAGCTTCCGATCTCGGCGGCGCGGTAGAGGGCCGCGTGGTCGTCGTCGGTGAGCTGGTCCGACCGCACCCGGCCCTCATCCAGCAGCCGCTGCGCGGCGGGCCGATCAGCGTGCAGGCAGGCGGCAAGGAAGTGGTCTACCTCGGTGGCGCTGGGACGTGCGCCATGCTGGCGCAGCAGACGTACGACGTCGTACCGGCCGCGTCTGGCTGCAAGCTGCTCGGGCGTGTAGCCGTCCGGCCCGGTGGCATTCGGGTCCGCGCCGGCCTCCAGCAGCAAGCGAATGAGCTCGATCGGAGAGTCGGCACGGATTGCCGCGTAAACCGTCGGCGCTTCGACACCGTTGAGTTCTGCCGGCAGCGGCGTGTTCGGGTCGGCGCCGGATTGGAGCAACAGCCGAACGCCCTCGGTGTCTCCTGCACTGATCGGAGCGGCCAGCGCGGTGGTCCCAGCGATGCTCGGTAGGCGCTTCAGCAGGAGGCGCAGGCTCTCGTGGTTGTCTTCGCCGAAGCAGGCCAGGTACAGGTCGTGGTCGTCGGGCACTGCGCCACGCTCGAGCAGCAGCCGCACGATCGGCGGGTTGGCGACGCCGGCCACCGCACAGCGAAGGGGCGTCCAGCTCCGGCTGCCGACGGCCGCGGTTGCATCGGCACCGGCATCCAGCAGCAGCTCGGCCACTGCGGTGAGCCCATCGGCGCGCGCGGGATCGAGGCGATGCCATCGCGACGCGCATACGGCGTGCAGCGGGGTCCACTCGGATGCGGGGTCGGGACGCGTCGCCGCCGCCGGATCCCGGGCGAGGATCGCCCGCACCGCAGCGACCTCGCCGAGCACGACGGCGGGCGCCAGTCCGGCACCGGCAATCTCGGGTCGTGCCGAGAGCATCCGGACCGCCCTGCCGGTCCAGTCGCTGATACTCGCCTCGCAGAACGCCCGCACCAGTTCGGGCAGGGCGGTTGTCCGAGCGAGCACCTCCTCCCTCAGCCGCGCCCAGCTCGGGAACCCGTGCTCACGGGCGAGCACCAGCCGCGCGGCGCTCAGCGCCAACCGGTCCGACACCGCCAGCATTCGATCGACAGCGTCTGCGTCTCCGGAGCGCGCGGCGCGAAGCAAATCCTTCGCCTGCCGGCGCAGCTGATCCAGATCGGGACGAGCAGGAAGAGTAGCCATGACGTCTCCTTCACCCGGCCCGTGGCCCGCGCAACGCGGCCGAAGGAGATCGCCGTCGTCAACTGCGTGAACATCGAGGTGGACTCAGTCCTGCCCGCGGACCCGGAGGCGCCCTCACACACCCGAGCTTGAGGCTACCGGCAGCGAAGCGGACACGCGCCACGCTGAGACGTCCAATGCAGGTTGTACCGCGGCAGGGCGGGTATACCCAATGCCGTGTGGGAGTACGCGACGACTGGCGCGCGCTTGAAACGGCCTGGCATGGTCGCCACGGCGCGGTTCGACGACAGGGGGCCACGTGGGCCCGGGCAGTGAACCCACGCCGCCGCCCGCGCCCCCGCAGCCGACGACCGCAATCCTGTCCGACAGCCGTCGCAGCGCCACTGAGGCGGTCACATGGCCCGTCCGCGTAGCCGCGGCCTGGACCTGGCGGTTGCTGATCCTTGCTGCTGCCGCGTACGCCGTCTTCCGGGTGTCGACGCGGGTCGAGTTCGTGCTGCTGTCGATCATCATCGCGTTGTTCCTTACAGCCGTGCTGCAGCCATTGCAGCGCCTGTACCAGCGTTTCGTCCCGCGCCCGAAGTCTTTGTCACCACTACTCGCGTCGCTCACCGGTGTCCTGGTGCTCGGCGGAATCGCGTACTTCGTCGTGTGGCAGATCACCACGCACGCCACCGAGCTGGGCAACGAGCTGTCCAACCTGGTGACCCGGACCAAGCACTGGCTGCAGACCGGGCCGGTCCACATGAACACCGCGGACCTCAACAAGCTGACGAGCAGAATCACCGAGGCGATCACGGGACACCCCGGCCAACTGCTGAGCGGTGCGATCACCACGGTCCGCACGGTCGCCGAGGGCTTCGCCGCCCTGCTGCTGATCCTCTTAATAACCTTCTATCTGCTGCGTGACGGTCCTCTTGTGTGGCAGTGGGTCGTACGGCTGTTTCCCAGCTCGGTGCACGCTCGAGTTGACAATGCGGGCCGAGCCGGATGGGGCGCATTCGGCGGTTACATGCGCGGACAGCTGCTGATCGCACTGATCCACGGCGTTTCCATCACGATCGTGTTGCTCGTCTTGCGCGTCTCGCTGGCCGCTCCGTTGGGAGTGCTGATCTTCCTGGGCTCCTTCATTCCACTGGTCGGTCTCACCATCACCGGCGCGATCGCCGTGGGCTTCGCACTGCTGGAACACGGCTGGGTCACTGCGCTGGTCGTGGCCATCGCCATCGTGGTCCTGGTGCAAGTGGAGGGCCATCTGCTGCAACCGTTCATCCAGAGCCGCACCGTGCACCTGCACCCCCTGGCCGTGGTCCTGGCCGTCGTCACCGGAACGACGCTCGCCGGCATCCCTGGAGCGCTGGTCGCGGTACCGCTGGTGTCATTCGTGAACACCAGCGTGCGCGCGCTGCGCACCGGTCCCCCCAACGAGCAGGAGAGCGATGCCGACAGCTCAGCTGATCAAGCGAGTGGGTAAGCCGGCAAGTTCGTAGATCAGCCAGGTCACCGTGTCATCGGCGCAGGCGAAGCCTGGTCATCCCTCCGTCGACGGTCAGCCAGGTGCCGGTGGTCGAGCCCGAAGTCGGATCGGCGAGGTAGCAGATTGCCGCAGCTACCTCGGAAGCGGAGACGAGCCGGCCGTGCGGCTGGCGGGCCTCGAGTGCCGCGCGCTCCGCGTCGCGGTCCGGCGCGGCCTCGAGCAGCCGCCCCACCCAGGGGGTGTCGACCGTCCCGGGATTGACGGCGTTGACCCGAATGCCCTCGGACAGCAGGTCGGCCGCCATGGCCAGCGTTAGGGACAGCACCGCTCCCTTGCTGGCCGAGTACAGCGCGCGGTTCGGCAGGCCCACGGTGGCCGCGACGGAACAGGTGTTGACGATGGCCGCGTGTTGCGACTCGCGGAGCGCCGGCAAAGCCGCACGGGTCACTCGCACGATTCCGAGCACGTTGACGTCCAGCACGCGGTGCCACTCCGCGTCGTCGTTCGCCTCGACGCCGCCCTGTGCGCCGATGCCCGCGTTGTTCACGAGCACGTCGAGCCCGCCGAGCGCCTCGACCGCCGCGCCCACCGCTCCACGCACGGCGGCATCGTCGGTCAAGTCGGCGCGCAGGTAGCGCAGATCGCCCGGGCCGGAAGCGGCGACGTCGATGACCGCCACCGCCGCTCCCTCGGCGGCGAGCATCGAGGCGGTGGCGGCGCCGATGCCGGATGCGCCGCCCGTGACCAGTGCGCGTGTCCCGTCGAAGCGCGCCAGATCGTTGTCGCTCACCAGTCGTACACCGAGCCGTCGCGCAGCCGGGTCACCGGCAGGTAGCGCCGCTCGTACGGGTAGCGCGCCGCGGTCTCCTCGTCGAAGGAGACGCCCAGGCCCGGCGCATCGGTCAGGTGCAGCATGCCGTCCGCGTAGTAGTAGCCGGGCTGGAACACCTCGCCGGCGGGCGGTACGTGGTCCATGTACTCCTGAATGCCGAAGTTCGCGATGGTGAGATCAAGGTGCAGCGCGGCCGCGATGCCGAGCGGTGAGACGTCGCCCGGGCCGTGCGAGCCCGAGCGCACCCCGTAGAGGTCGGCGTAGTCGAAGATGCGCCGGACGTGTGTGATGCCGCCCGCGTGCGGCACCGCGGTCCGGATGTAGTCGATCAGCCGCTCGCTGATCAGCGTCTGACAGTCCCAGATCGTGTTGAACACCTCGCCGACGGCGAGCGGGGTGATCGTGTGCTGGCGAATCAGCCGGAACGCGGTCTGGTCCTCGGCGGGCGTGACGTCCTCGAGCCAGAACATCCGGTACGGCTCGAGCGACCTGCCCAGCCGGGCCGCCTCGGTCGGCGTGAGCCGGTGATGTGCGTCGTGCAGCAGCTGGAAGTCGTAGCCGAGCTGCTCGCGGGTCGCGGCCACCAGGCGAGGGGCGAAGTCGAGGTACGCCGCCGTGTCCCACAGCTCGGAGACCGGCAGGTCGCCGGTGGCAGGCTCATAGGTCAGGCCGGTGCCCGCGGTACGGATGCCGTAGGTGGACTCCAGGCCCGGGATGTTCGCCTGCACGCGCACTGCCCGGTAGCCGGCGTCCAGGAAGCGTGCCGCGTCGGCCACCGTGTCCTCGATCGTCGCGCCGCTGGCGTGCCCGTAGATCGTCAGGCCGTCGCGGGCAGCGCCCCCGAGCAGTTGGTAGACCGGGCGTCCGACCGCCTTCCCGGCGATGTCCCAGAGCGCGATGTCGACGGCCCCGATAGCCGTCATGGTGACCGGCCCGCGCCGCCAGTATGCGCCGCGGTACAGGTATTGCCAGGTGTCGTTGATGCGGTTCGCATCCCGGCCGATCAGCAACGGGCACACATGCTCGCGCAGGTATGCGGCAACCGCCAGCTCACGGCCGTTCAGGGTGGCGTCGCCATAGCCGACGATGCCGTCATCGGTGATCATCTTGAGCGTGACGTAGTTGCGCCCCGGGCTGGTCACGATCACATCGGTCTCGACGATCTTCATACGGCCCCTTCCACGGACACGGTAATCCGCTGCAGGTCGTCGACCAGCAGGTCTCGGACCACGGCATCCTCGCGCAGGTCGGCGCCGAAGATCTCTGGGATCGCCAGTAGCCGGTCCACGACCTGCTCCGGAGACGCTCCTGCGACCGCGGCACGCAGCCGGTCTGCCATCGGGTCGTCCAGTTCGGGGGCCACGCAGACCCAGCGCATCCACGCCGCCACCGCCAGCGCGGCCCAGCGGGGTTCCGCGCCCGCCGCCCGCCGCGCCCGCACCGTCGGGAGCAGCCGTTGCGGCAACTTCTGCGAGCCGTCCATAGCCACTTGCACGGTGCGGTGCCGCAAGGCGGGGTTGGCGAAGCGGTCCAGTAGCTGTTGCTGGTAGGCCGCAATGTCGAAGCGTCCCGGGACGTCAACGGTCGGCAGGACATCGTCACTCATCAGTCGGCGGGGCACCTCGCCGAATCGCGCCATGGCCTCGGCGATCGTCTCGCAACCTGCCAGTGCGCCGAGATACGCCAGCGCCGAGTGCGAGCCGTTCAGCATCCGCAGCTTGATCACCTCGTAGGGCGTGACGTCGGCGGTCAGCAGCGCGCCGGCCTGCTCCCACGCGGGCCGCCCGGCCGGGAACTCGTCCTCGATCACCCATTGCTTGAACGGCTCGGTGACGACAGCCCCGAAGTCGTAGAGCCCGATGAGCCGGCGCGCCTCGGCCAGGTCCCCCAGCGTCGTTGCCGGGACAATCCGGTCCACCACGGTCGACGGGAAGCTGACCTGCGCCGCGATCCACTCGGCAAGGCGCTCTTCGCGCAGCGCGGCGACGAACTCACCGACCAGGCCGGCCAGCATGCGGCCGTTGTGCGCCAGGTTGTCGCAGCTCACCACCGCGAGCGGGCCCGCGTCCGCGTCCATGCGCGCGGCTAGGGCGCGTGCCAACTGACCCACGACGGTGCGCGGTGCGCCGCCGGCAAGATCCGCCTGGATGCCCTTGTTGTGGAGGCGCAGCCGCCCCGTCGCCGGGTCGTGCCGGTAGCCCTTCTCGGTGACTGTCAGCGTCACCACGCGCACCGCAGGGTCGGCGATCCGCGATGCGTCGGCGAAACGCAGCTCGCGAACCGCGCCGATCACGCGGGCGTCCACCTCGCTCGCCGATCGCGTCAGCACGGTGTAGAGCCCGTCCTGCGGCGCAAGCTGATCGATCACGGTGCGGCTGCGCTGCGAGACGCCACAGATGCCCCAGCCGTCGCCGGCATCCTCGGTGAACACCGCCTGGTGCGCGCGGTGGAACGCGCCGACGCCGAGGTGAACGATGCCGATCCGCAGGCCGCGGGGATCGAGGCGCGGCCGCATGGCGGCTGGCGCACGCAGCAGCGTCCGCAGAGACAGTCGCGCTGTGGCCTCGGCCGGCCGCGAAGCGCTCATTACGCGTCGCTCGTCACTCGGCGGACGGCGGGGCCGGGTGTCCCGCCAACCACGCACCGCGACGGACGACAGCCGCGACCAGACCCGCCACCACCGCCAGCCCGAGCAGCGCGATGCCCACCCAGAGCGCGAGGTGCTGTGGGTGCCGGTCGGCCGGCGGCCGGGGCGGAACGGCAGCGATGGGTTGGGCGTCCGCCTTGGGCTGCGGGGCGACGGCGTCGCCGCGAACCGCGGTGACAGCGAGGTACGGGTTCACGATGCCGTACCCGTAGGCGGGACTGGGAACGGTGACGCCGGGTGGCGCGTCTGCTGTCGCCTCGATGCGCGACACCACCTGTGCGGCCGACAATCCGGGATGCGCGGCGAGGACGAGCGCAGCAGTGCCGGTGACCACCGGCGTGGCGTAGCTGGTGCCCTGCTGGTTGGCCAGGTAGGTGCCCTTGGGCATGGGCAACTCCACGCCGTTGCCGGGGGCCGCGATGTCGATGTAGCTGCCCTGCGTCGAAATCCCGCCCACCGCATCGTTCTGGTCGGTCATCGAAACCGCGAGCACGTTGGGATACCTCGTCGAGTACGCCGCCGGGTACGCAGGCGCGTTGCTGCCGTTCAGATCGTTGCCGCCCGCCGCCACCATGACGATGTCGGCGCGGGCTGCGGCGGCGACGGCCCGCTCCAGGTCCGGTGTGGGGACCGGCGTCGTGATCGAGATGTTGACGACCCGGGCATGTGCGGCAATCGCGGCGTCGATCGCCTCGGCGATGTGATTGGTGCCCTGTTGCACGTCGCCTTGCTGTTCCTTGATCGGCATGATCGTTACGCCGGGAGCCACCCCGGTGAAGTAGACGCCGTTCACCGGCGGGGCAGCGATGATGCCGGTGACGGCGGTGCCATGGAAGAAGCAGTCGCGGGTGTCGGTCGGCCCGAATGCGCCCGATACGTTCACGCCCTGCCGAACCTTGATGTGACTCAACTGAGGCCGGTCGCGGTCGAAGCCGCTGTCGATCACCGCGACCAGCACCCCGGCCCCGTCAGTGATCGGCCAGATCTGCTCGACGCTGAGCCGCTTCAGCTCCCAGGGCTGCGTCGGCTGCGTCTGCTGCTCAGGGGCGCCGATCTTGACTTTGCACTCCGGCGGAGAGTCGGCGCCCGCCCGAGGTGCGGCACCTGTCGCCGTGGCGACCAGCAGCGCGAAGGCGGCCGTGCCGGCACCCAGGGCTCTCATAGCGTGCCTAGCTTCTCAGATGCCCCGCCCCGGAGTAGCTACCGCAGAGCAGGGTGGTTGTCGCTATCGCGCCTCTCAAACGCCGGTCCGCGCAAGCTCAATCGGTACTCGGCTTGGGAGCCTTCGCGTCGGGCGTGTCCTGGGTATCGGCCGGTGGCACCGGTGCCTGCTCGATCGACTCGACCTTGTGCGACTCGCGCGCGGCGTCGTCGTCGTTCATGCCTTTCATCTCGGTCTTGAAGATGCGCAGGGACTTGCCGACCGAGCGGGCCATGTCGGGCAGCTGCTTCCACCCGAAGAAGAGGACCGCGGCAATGATCAACAGCGGAATCAGATGTCCCGGCGACAGAATCTCCATGACCGCCCGCTCCTATATGAGTCAGCCTCCGGCGTGGGCCAGCGTACGGCTAAGAGGGTACGCCAGCCGGGGCGGCATACGGCCGGAGTGCGGCCGCGAGATCGCTGTTCACGCGGGCGTTCACCAGCGTTCCCTCGGGCCGGTGGCCGGTCGAGAGCACCTCGCCGGCCTCGTGAATTCGGGCAACGAGGTCGCCGCGTGCGTATGGGATCAGCGCCGTGAGCTCGACGTCCGGGCGCGGCAGCCGCTCGTCGATGACCGCCTCGAGCTTGTCGACGCCGGCGCCGGTGTGTGCCGAGACGAGCAGCGCATCAGGGGCAAGCCGGCGCAGACGCGCGAGCATGTCCGGATCGGCGGCGTCGATCTTGTTGAAGACGAGCTGCTCGGGCACGTCGACGGCGCCTATCTCTGCGAGTACCTCGCGAACCGCCCGGATTTGCGCTTCTGGATCGGGGTCGGCCGCGTCTACGACGTGCAGGATGAGGTCGGCATCGGCGACTTCCTCAAGGGTCGAGCGGAACGCCTCGACGAGCTGAAGCGGAAGGTGCCGCACGAACCCCACCGTGTCGGCCAGCGTGTAGACGCGCCCGTCGGCGGTCTCGCAGCGGCGCACGGTCGGGTCCAGGGTTGCGAACAGCGCGTTCTCGACGAGCACGCCCGCCCCGGTGAGCGTATTGAGCAGCGACGACTTGCCCGCGTTGGTGTAGCCGGCGATTACTACGGCGGGGATGCGGCGCTCAACGCGCTGCGCGCGCTTGGCGTCGCGGGACGTCCTCATGCGGCTGATCTGGTTGCGAAGCTTGGCTATCCGGGCGGTGATTCGCCGGCGGTCGATCTCGAGCTTGGTCTCGCCCGGGCCGCGGCCGCCGATGCCGAGCCCGCCCGCGGCACGCCCGCCGACCTGCCGGGACAGCGACTCGCCCCACCCGCGCAACCGGGGCAGCAGATACTGCATCTGGGCCAGCTCGACCTGAGCCTTGCCCTCCTTGGAGCGGGCATGCTGCGCGAAGATGTCGAGGATGAGCGCGGTGCGGTCGACGACCTTGACCTTGACGACGTCCTCGAGCTGACGCAGCTGACCGGGAGTCAGCTCGCCGTCGCAGATCACCGTGTCGGCGCCGTGTGCCGTGACGATGTCGCGCAGTTGCTTGGCCTTGCCGGACCCGATGTAGGTAGCCGGGTCGGGACGGTCACGGCGCTGGATCAGCCCTTCGAGGACGTTCGACCCGGCCGTCTCGGCCAGTCGGGCCAGCTCGCGGAGGGAGTTCTCCGCCTCGACAAGGGTGCCGGTCGTCCAGACGCCGACGAGTACCACCCGTTCCAGGCGGAGCTGCCGGTACTCGACCTCGCTGATGTCGGCGAGTTCGGTAGAGAGGCCGGCGACCCGGCGCAGCGCATTGCGTTCCTCGAGGTCGAAGTCGTCCTCACGTGAGAATTCAGTCATCGTCCGTCCATCGTGACACGGGCGCGGACGCGACTGCGAACGATTAGCCCTGGACCCGGCTCAGCCAGTCGGCGCTGAGCTCGACGTCTGCCACCAGCACCGCGGGACCGCGCAGGTGCATAACGCCGTCCGGCTGCCACGTCACCTGGCAACTGCCGCCTGGGACGTCCACCGTCCAGGTGCTGCCATCCGGGCCGGCGCCGTCGGCCGCGGCCACCGCCGCACAGATACCGGTACCGCACGAGCGCGTCTCCCCCACACCGCGCTCATGCACGCGCATCCGCAGCTGCCGCAGACCTTCGCGGACCACAAACTCGACGTTCTGGCCGTCCGGTCGGGTCGGCTCGACCCGGGGCGGGCGGCTGAGG
>Ga0126378_10001811_pt1 | contig 15777 bp, 9 predicted proteins | sample PanSoiMetPlot_23_FD_92587 | JGI IMG/M metagenome (GOLD analysis project Ga0126378, IMG submission 92587) | Tropical forest soil microbial communities from Panama - MetaG Plot_23 | ecosystem: Environmental > Terrestrial > Soil > Tropical forest > Bulk soil | place: Panama | collected 2016-02-17 | reverse complement strand
GCACCTGTGGTCCCACCGTCCTGCAGTCTTTCTCTTCAATCACCAGAGCTACCTCGACGCCATCGTCGTCGCGCGCCTGGTGCGGCAGGACTTCACCGGCGTGGCCAAAAAGGAGCTGGCGCAGACGCCGCTGTTCGCGGCCATCGGCTGGCTGGGCAACGTCGCATACGTCGATCGGGGCGATTCGGCCCAGGCCAGGCACGCGCTGGGGCCCGTGGTCGAAAAGCTGCGAGAGGGCGTCTCCGTCGTGATCGCGCCGGAGGGAACCCGCTCGGCCACGCACCGTCTGGGCGCGTTCAAGAAGGGCGCATTTCACATCGCGATTCAGGCTGGCGTGCCGATCGTCCCGATCGTGCTCCGTAACACCGGAGACCTGCTCTGGAAGGAGTCGTTCGTGGTGCGGCCGGGGAAGGTCGACGTCACGGTCCTGCCCCCGATATATGTCGACGGCTGGAAGGCCCCGGAGCTCGACCGGCGCGTGGCGGAAGTCCGGCAGCTCTACGTCGAAACGCTGGCCAGCTGGCCGAGGGGTCTGGCCGGAAACCTGGCCGAGGGATTTGGTGGCCAGGTGCCCCAGGCGCGGCGCCGACGCCGAGGACCGTAGCGGAGCGTGTTCGTCGACACGTGAGCGAGGACCGGAGGCGGCGGTGGCGCGAATGGGGTGCATGTGCGCCAAAGAACCGGCTGGGTTTCCGGCCGGACCCCTAACCTAAGGCCGGGCGTTCGCTCAGGCGTGCCAGTCGAGCCAGTGGCTGAGGTCGGCCAGCACCTGGTCGCGCTCCGGCTCGTTGAACACCTCGTGGTAGAGGCCGTCGTAGAGCCGCAGCGTCTTGTCGAGCGAAGAAGCCCGGTCATGAACGAGCCGGCTCGCATTCGCCGGAACCAGGCGGTCCTCCGTTCCGTGCAGGAGGAGGACGGGAAGCCGCAGCGACCCCAGCTGATCGGGGAGGCGCTCGGCGCCGCGCATCATCTCGGCCACTGTGCGGACCGGTATCTTGCCGCGGTAGTTGAGTGGGTCAGAGTCGTAGGCGCGGACCACCTCGCTGTCGCGGCTGACCGCAGTGCCGTCGAGTGCGAGCAGCGGAAAGCTCGGTGCGAGTGCCGAGAGGAACCCGACAGCCCGAGCCTGCAGCCGTGGAACGCCCTCGAACAGGATGGCCGGGGCGGAGAGCACGAGGCCTCTGAGCCCGTCCTGATATCTGAGGGCGTAGGCCAGCGCTATGCCGCCGCCCATGCTGTGACCTAGGAGAAACAGAGCCTTGCCCGGCCGGTCCGAGCGGACCTGGGCGGCGAACTTGTGCAGGTCGTCGACGACGTAGTCCATGCGGCCCACCTGGGCACGGCGGCCCTGCGAACGGCCGTGGCCCCGGTGATCGAGCGCGTAGACGGCGTAGCCGTGCGATACCAGGTGTTCCGCCACGTACCCGTACCTTCCGCTGTGCTCGGCGAGGCCGTGGGCAAGGATCACCACGGCCTTCGGGGTCTCCTCGGGCAGCCAGGCCTGCCAGTAGAGTGTGAGCCCCTTCGATCCTTCGAGCTGTCCGGCGCGATGCCGCGTCATGAGGTCCTTTACGCGATTCCGTGCTCGCTGGTCGGCGGGATCCGCTGGAGGCCACGATAGGCCTCCTCCGGCGTGCGCCCGTGGTTCAGCACGGCGTCGACCTCCGCGACGATCGGCATCTCGACGCCGTGCTCAAACGCGAGCTCGAGTACCACGGAGCACGTCTTTACCCCCTCGGCCACCATCTTCATGCCTGCGAGGATATCCTGCAGCTTCCGACCTCTCGCCAGCTCGACCCCGACGTATCGGTTGCGGCTGAGCGGGCTGGTGCAGGTGGCGATCACGTCGCCCATCCCCGCCAGGCCGGCGAAGGTCCTGGGATCACCGCCCATGGCGACGCCGAGGCGAGTGAGCTCAGCCAGCGAGCGCGTGATCACCATCGCCTTCGTGTTGTCGCCGGTGCCCAGCCCCTCGGCCATGCCCGCCGCGATGGCAAGGACGTTCTTCGTCGCCGCGGCGACCTCACATCCGACGACATCCTGGCTGGTGTAGACGCGGAAGATCGACGTTCGGAAGATCGCCTGCAGGGCCTCGGCCACGGTGACGTCAGGCATGGCGATCACGGCGGCAGCCGCGTATCCGGCCAGGACTTCCCGCGCCAGGTTGGGGCCGGTCAGCACGCCGGCCGGATGGCCGGGCAGGACGTCGGCGATCACCTGGGACATGCGCTTCCTGGTCCCCTGCTCCAGGCCTTTGGCGAGGCTTACGATCGGGATCCACGGCCTGAGTCTGGGCGAGGCGGCCTCGAGGACGGACCGGAACCCGTGCGAGGGAACGCCCACGACCAGGACGTCGGCGTGCTCGGCCGCCTCCTCCAGCGAGGACGTCGCCTTGAGCGAGGGGTGCAGCGACTCGCCGGCGAGATACTCGCTGTTGGTGTGCCCGCGGTTGATCTCCTCCGCCAGCTCGGGCCGGCGCGCCCAGATGAGCGTGGGAGCGCGGCGAGCGGCGACGGAGGCGACGGTCGATCCCCACGACCCGGCACCGAGGACGGTGACGCGTGTTTCCCGACTCATCCGAGCACATTTATAGTGCCCGCATGGCAACGATCATCGGCGGCATCGACGAGCTGAAGGCCAGGGTGGGTGAGCACCTTGGTTACAGCGGCTGGCACCAGGTGACTCAGGACCAGGTCAACCTGTTCGCGGACGCCACCGGCGACCACCAGTGGATACACGTTGACGTCGAGAGGGCCAGGGCGGGGCCGTTCGGTGGCCCGATCGCCCATGGCTACCTCACGCTGTCGCTCGCGGTACCGCTCCTGAGCGAGATCCTGCGTGTCGAGGGGATCTCCATGGGTGTGAACTACGGCCTCAACAAGCTGCGCTTTCCCAGCCCGGTGCCGGTCGGCTCGAACCTCCGTCTGGGTGCCACGCTCGCCGACGTGCAGGACGTCGCGGGGGGTGCTCAGGCCACGCTCAACCTGATATTCGAGGTGGAAGGCAAGGACAAGCCGGTCTGCGTGGCCGAAGCCATCTACCGCTACTACGCCTGACCCATGCAGATCGGCCTGATGTTCGCCAACACCGGGGTCTGCGCCGGACCGGAGGGAGCGGTGGCCGTGGCCGAGCACGCTGAGGCTGCCGGCTTCGATTCACTCTGGACCGTGGAGCACGTCGTCATCCCGGCCGGCTACCAGTCGCCCTATCCGTACAGCCCGACCGGCCGAATGGCGGGTAGCGAGGATTCCGCGGTTCCCGATCCTCTCATCTGGCTGTCATACGTCGCCGCCCGCACAAGCCGCCTGCTTCTTTGCACCGGCGTCCTGATCCTCCCTCAGCGCTCGCCACTGATCACCGCTAAGGAGGTGGCAACCCTGGACCAGCTGTCGGGTGGCCGGGTGCGGCTTGGAGTAGGGATTGGTTGGCTTCGCGAAGAGTTCGAGGCGATCGGGGCGCCGTTCGAGCAGCGCGCCGCCCGGACAGAGGAGGCGATCGCAGCCATGCGGACGCTTTGGAGCCAGAAGACGCCGACGTTCGCGGGCAGGTTCTACCGCTTCCAGGATGCTCGCATGTGGCCGAAGCCCGTCCGAGGCACAGTCCCAATCGTCATCGGAGGTCACTCCGAGGCCGCGGCCCGGCGGGCGGGGCGGCTCGGTGACGGCTACTTTCCGGCCAGCGCCGATCCCGCCAGCATCCCGGGATTGATCGAGGTGATGCGGGAGGCCGCCGCCAGCGCGGGCCGCGATCCAGCCACACTGGAGGTCACCGTCGGCTGCCGGGCGGGCCGGGACGCCTTCGAGCGGATGGCCGCCATGGGCGTGGATCGGGTGGTGGTCCCGCTCCGTGCCCTGGACCTGGAGAGCGCACATGTCAACATCGAGGCTGCGGTCGGCGCCGCCCGAGACGCCGGGGTGCTGACAGCCCGATAAGAGCCTGCGCCGCAGTGGCGCCGAACGAGCGACAATCGGCGAGTAAGGGAAGGAGGCATGCCAACGGACTTCGCCGTCGCCGGCCTGGCGGACCTGCTCCGCAGCCTGGTCGCTGACTTCGAGCGGGCATCAGGCGCGGACATCGTCTCGCTGTTCCTCTACGACGACGTCGCGCGACAGTACTACGCCCCGTTCGCTCACGGCCAGCCAGAAGACAGCCTGCTCGATTCGCTTGCCGACATGCAGGCGCAGCTCGGCCGCTACCTGGCGGACGTCGCTCAGAACAAGGTGCCCGATGAGCTGCGCGTGCCCCAGTACGGGTCCACCGTGTGGCTGACAGTGACCAGGCGCGTGCTCGAGGCGCGGGACGCACCCTCGGAGATCGACAGCACCTTCGTGCGGCGCTACCGAGTGGCGTCCACCGTCGGCCTTCCACTTCTGGCGGCGGACCGCCTGGTCGGCCTGGTGTACCTGAACTACGTCGCCGGCGGGAACGGCAGAAAGGCGCCGTCCGTGCCCAGCGGCGGCCGGCTGGCCGAGCTTCAGCACCAGGCAGCCGAGTCGGCGCGCGAGATCCAGCGCGCACTGGCCAGAGCGGAGCGCCAGGCGCTGGAGGGAATCGGCCGTCTCACCTCGCTCCTTGTCTCGCAAGACGATCCAGAAGACGATCCCGAAGCCGCCGCCGACGGAGCCGCTCTCAGACGCCAGCTCTCGATCGCACTGGCAGACCTCTTGCTGGCCAGCGATCTGGACGCCGCGCTCATCTATCAGCTCGCTCCCGGCCGGGCGGCGCTCGATCTGGTGACCGCTCACGCACCCGCGGCGGCGCCTCCCCGGATCGACCTGCCGGAGGAGCCGCATCGGTGGGAGCCTGCGCTCAAAGAAGCGGTCGGCTCGGCGATGGCCGAGGCAGAGCTTCACGCGTCGGCTGCGTACACGCTCGGCCAGGCCGGGGACCCACTCGGATACCTGGTGGTCCTGAGTCGCGACCCGCTTGCCGCCGTGCGCCGGGCGCCCGGGGTGGAGGTCCTACTCAGGGCTGCGGCCGACCTCCTGTGCGGCGCCCTGGCCAACCGCCGGATGATCACCACCCTGGTCACGAGCAACCGGCGGCTGGGGGCCCTGAGCCACATGAGCACGGCGATGCTTCGGCCCGGGTCGTCGCGCCTGGAGGTGCTGGAAGCGGTCGCCGACCACCTCACCGACGCGGCGGTGCCGGAGTTCGACTTCGACTTCGCGACCGTGTACCTGCTGGACGAGCTGGCGGACTCCACGACGGTCGTTCGGCTGGCCGCGGGCACGGCCACGTCCGAGGCCATCGACGCCGCTCACGTCGGAGACAGCGGCTCGAGGGTGCCCCGCTGGGCTCTCGAGCAGGAGCGGGTGCTGGCATCCTCGGACGTCCTCAGCTTCGTGGCCCGGGCCTGGCAGGTGGTCCTGGTCGGGCCCGTACCGGCCGGTGTCCAGACGGCGGCGGCGGACCTCATCGAGGGCGGCATTCCGGACGGGCTGCGCTGGATAGAAGTGCCCGTCGTGCGAAACGACACGACCCTGATGGTCGTGCCCGCCGGCCTGATCGGCCATCCCGAGACTGGCGGGGCGGCTTCGGCAGCGGCCGAGCCGCTCTTCACGCTCGCCGGCGACATCTTCGAATCGAGCGGCCACGCCGACCTGATCCGGCTCTTTCTGCCCTTCGGACTCAACGCGGGGGCCCGTGCGACCGGGGTGCTCGAAGTGGGCTACCACCGCTCATTGATGCGCCGCCCCGACTGGGGACAGGTGGAAGCGCTTCGAGCCGCGGCTGCCCAGGTGGCGGTCGCCGTCGAGACCGCCCGTCTCTATGAGGATGCCCGCCACCACGCGGAGCAGCTCGAGCTCGGTGCGGACGTCAGTAAGGCCATCGCATCTTCGATCGACCTGGAGCAGACCCTGCGGCTGGTCGCGGGCAACCTGGTCCGCCTGGTCGACGCCTCGACGTGTCAGATCGCCCTCTATGAGGAGGACGGCGAGGGCTGGTACGGTGCGGCCGCCTCGGATCAGGAGGAGCTCTGGCAGCGGCAACGAGGCGAGCGGCCGCAGCCGCCCTTTCTTTTCGAGGTCCTCGACCGCGCCGAGCCCCTGGTGGTCGATGACGCGATCGCGAGCGAGCTCGTCGGCTCGGAATATGCTCAGGCCTTTGGGATTCGCTCCCTGCTGGCCCTCCCGCTCGAAGCCGGCGGACAGCCGATCGGTGCGGCGGTGCTGGGGCGAACGCAGCTACGGACGTTCACGGCCGAAGAGGTGTCGCGCACCCAAGGCCTGGCCCACCAGGCCGCGGTCGCGATCAAGAACGCGCGGCTGCACGCGCGGGCCGAGGAGGAGCAGCACATCCAGAAGGACTTCGTCCTCGTCGGCCTCGGTCAGTGGGGACAGAAGGCCTATCCGCACCTGCAGACGCTGAAGCAGTTCTTCAACTTCCGGCTCCACGTCGTCGAACGCGACTCCGACGGCGCCCGCGAGAGGCTCGCGGCCCGGGAAGCGGAGGTGCACGCCAACGGTGACGCCTTCTACTGGGACAGTCCGGAGTCGCCTGCGCGCGATCAGCTCGAACGCGAGCTGGAGCCGAGCTGCTATGTGATCACCTACATCGCGACGCCGGCCGCCACCCACCTGCCGACGCTCGGCCGCTACTACGACCTGAGCGACGTCGTCCTGATCGAGAAGCCGCTGGGTTCGACACCCGACGAGTATCGGCAGTTCCTGGACCAGGCCCCGGGCGGCGTCGAGCTTGTCGCGGCCGACCACTACTACTTCAAGCTCGAGGTGCGCCTGCTCCAGCTTCTCCTGACCGAAGAGCGCACTCTGCGCGACTTCATGGACAGCGTGCGTGAGATCCGGATCGAGATCCTGGAGGCCCAGCCGCTGACCGGCGCGGCGGCGGAGATCGGTGTGATCGCCGACCTGGTCCCGCACGCATTCGCGATCATCTCGCTCCTGACCCCGATCGACCGCATCCGGCTCGACGCGGAGGCGCCGCTGCTCCTCGGCCGTCACGACCCGTCGCAGGGCGGGCGCGAGACCTACGCCCGGCTGAACGCCACCTTCGCCCACCAGGGCAACCAGGTGCGTTTCGTCATCGACGTGGGAAAGGGGGTGGAGGACGCGAAGTGGATCAAGCTCAGCGGCGAGCGGCGCCTGAGCGGCCGCAGCCCCTTCTACAAGTTCGACTTCGCAAAGGGTGAGGCGATCGACGGCACGCAGTCGACGGTGCGGGCGGCCGTCCGCAAGATCCGCGAGCCAGGCGTACCAGACACGGCCCACCTGACGATGCTCAGGCACGTGATCGAGAAGCGGCGCCCGGCCGTGGGCATCCTCTCCATCAGGGAGGCGATCCGGGCCAACCAGCGCATCCTCGAGCTGGAGGCGATGGCCAAGGAGCTGCTGGCCAGGGGCCAGTGGACGTCCTACGCTGTGGGCAGCCGGCCGGACTTCTCCGGTGGGGAGGCAAGAGAGCAGGCAAGAGGGCAGGCAAGAGGGCAGGAGAGCAGGCGGGCGTCCCCCCGTCAACAAGAGACGGGCTGAACTTGCCGCGCTCTCTCGTGCTCGGCAACGGCAACCTCCTCGTCAGCTTCGACGACACGTACTCCATCCGCGACCTCTTCTATCCGCAGGTGGGTGCATACAACCAGACCCGGGGCAATCGATGCCGCACCGGGCTCTGGGTGGACGGGACGTTCGCCTGGCTGGACGGCGACGGCTGGGAACGAGAGCTGGGGTACGAGCCGAATACGCTGGTGGCTCGGGCGGTCATGTGCCGGTCGGAGTGGCAGGTAGTCTGCACCGACTACGTGGACATGGGCCGGAACTTCCTGGTCCGCAACCTGCAGCTCCGCACCGAGCGAGGCCATTCGGGGGCCCGCGCCTTCTTCCACTACGACTGGTTCGTCGACGAGTCGGAGATCGGGAACACCGTCTTTTACGAGCCACGCTACCGGGCCGTGATCGCCTACAAGGGTGAGCGGTACTTCCTAGTGGGCGGCGACGCAGGCGAGCTGGGCATCAGCTCGTGGGCCTGCGGCAAGAAAGGCGGCAATGCCAGTGGCACCTGGGTGGACGCCGAAGACGGCAGCCTCGGGCGCAACCCCATAGAACAGGGCTCCGTCGACTGCACCGTCCAGCTCGACCTACCCCCGGCGGGACCGGGCGAGACGCGGTCGCTGACGCAGTGGGTTTGCTGCGGCGCTCGGTATGAAGAGGTCACCCGGTACGGCCAGGACCTGATCGTCCAGCGCGGCGAGGACCTGTACAGGGACAGGACCCGCAACTACTGGAGGGTGTGGGTGGAAAAGGACGACCGGCCAATCGAGGATGTGCTGGGCGTGCCGGCCGCCGAGCTCTACAGGAGGAGCGTGCTGACGGCCCGCCTCCACTGCGACAACCGTGGCGCGGTCATCGCGGCCGGCGACTATGACATCACCGACTTCGCGCGTGACACCTACGCCTATGTGTGGCCCCGCGACGGCGCGCTCGTCGTCAACGCACTCGACCGGTCCGGCCACGAAGACATCACGCGCCGGTTCTTCCAGTTCTGTGAACGCGCGCTTGCGCCGGGAGGCATGTTCCTCCACAAGTACTCGCCCCAGGGCTGGGCGGGTAGTTCCTGGCATCCCTGGGTGGACTCCAAGGGCGGCCGGGTCCTGCCCATCCAGGAGGACGAGACGGGCCTCGTCCTGTGGTCGCTCTGGGAGCACTACCGCTTGCACCGGAACCTCGACTTCGTAATGAACCTCTACTCGACTCTTGTCGTCCCCGCCGGCCGCTTCCTGGCCGGTTACCTGGACGAGCGGAACGGGCTGCCGCTGCCCTCCTGGGACCTGTGGGAGGAACGGTGGGGCGTTCACGCTTTCACGGTTGGCGCTGTCTGGGGCGGGCTGCGCGCGGCCGAGAGCTTCGCCGAGATGTTCGGCGACGCCGCCTTCAAGCGAGAGCTGCAGGCCGCGCGCGACGGCCTCCGGGCGGCCACCGACCGGCACCTCTACCGCCCTGAGCTCGGCCGCTTCGCCCGTCGCCTGCATGTCGCCGACGACGGATCCGTCCATCCGGACGCCGTCCTGGACAGCGCCCTCCACGGCCTGTGGCGCTTCGGAATGTATCGGGCGGACGACGATCGAGTGGTGGCGACGATGCAGGCGGTACGCGACCGGCTTGCCAACCGTGGTGCCGCGGGCGGGCACGCGCGCTACGAGGACGACTACTACTTCCAGGTTGAGCGAGACCTGGAGGTCACAGCGGGCAATCCCTGGTTTGTCAGCACTCTCTGGCTCGCTCAGTGGCAGATCGCCCAGTCGCGAACGTCGTCCGACCTGAAGCCCGCGCGCGAGATCATCGACTGGACCGTGCGTCACCAGCTGCCAGGCGGTCTTCTGGCGGAGCAGGTGCATCCCCACACCGGTGCACCGCTGTCGGTCTCTCCGCTCACCTGGAGCCACGCAGAGTTCGTGGCGACCGTGGACGACTATCTGCGGCAGGCGTGGTCAATGCGGCGGATGCGCTGAGACGGCTCGCTGCGCCTCGTGGTGCGCGGCCTGGCGTTCGGTCCGAATCATCCCGTTCAGGACCAGGAGCAGGACCAGGTCGATCGCCAGGCCCGAGATGGCGCCGAACTGCTGCAGATAGAAGGTGAAGACCTGCGCGACCAGCAGATTGACCATAACGGCCCGCTCGAGCCATCGATAGGCGCCAATCCTCGATCGCCGCAGGGTCGCCGCGCCGACGCCGACCATGACGAGGCTCAGAAGGTCGGCGGCCAGGGCCCCGGCCCTGGCGACGCCGCCGGGGCCGGTCAGAGACGCCGACCACCACGCGGTGACCAGGACGGTCAGTGAGGCCGCCACGAATACCGCGTAGAGAACGAACAGCAGGAGCACGGTCCGGTGGAGCCGCTGTGAGCGGACCAGCTCGAGGTACCACCGCGCCGCCCGTCGCTGCAGCCGGCGCAGAGGACCCGGGAGAAGTGGCGGCTCAGAGGCTCCCTTTTCCAGAGTCTGTCGCAGCGCGCCGGCCAGCGGGCCCGGCGATTCGTGGCGGTTCAGCGAGGCGAGCACCTCGACGGTGTGGGCGGGCCGCCGGTGATGGAGGTGGATCTCTCGGGCCAGGTCGAAGGCGTTGGCCAGCAGCTCCCGGTCGGTGAAAGGCCGCCTTTCCCGTAGGGCCCGTGCGGACAGTGAGAGGAGCACGAAGACGACGTAGATCAGCGCCACGGCGGGCCGGAAGAAGTAGTTGTTGTCGCTGGTGACGAATTTGCCGATCTCGTCGACGAACGTGCCGAAGCCGATCCCGCTCGTGATCGCGGCCGTGAACTGCACACCCCGGCCGACGAATCCGAACAGCACAAGGAGGCTCAGCAGCATGAGCAGCCCGCCCCACAGCATGTGTGCGATGTGCAGCCCGCCGCCTCCCACCTGCGGAAAGCCCGAGAGCGCCAGAGCGGCGCGGATCAGCAGCAAGGAGACCACTGCCGAGACCAGGAAGGTCTCGTACAGGGCGACAATCGCCACGTTGCGCATCAGCGGCGACCTTCTGGCTGGCCTCAGGTGATGACGCGCAGGAGGCTTTGGCCCAGCCGGCGCCGGCGGTTCGTGTGCCACGGTACCGCGTAGTATCACGCTCACCAGTGTCCGCGCAGGTCGCCACGTGTTATCGACATCCCGATCGTGAGACCGGCGTCCGCTGTCAGCGTTGTGAGCGTCCGGTCTGCCCCGCCTGCATGGTCCCGGCGCCCGTGGGCGTCCAGTGCGTCGAGTGCGTTCGACGCACCCAACCGCCAGGAGCTGCGAGGTCGATGCGGACGTTGGGCCGCTCGGCCAGCGTCACGTCCGTGCTCATCACCGTCAACGTGATCGTATGGCTTGTCGGTGTGGTGCTCGCCCCGCAGGCCGGTCTCATCAGCGGCAGCCCACTGATGCTGATCGGCGGGCTCGCGGCGAGACCGGTGGCGGCGGGTGAGTGGTGGCGGGCGATCACCGCCGGCTTCCTGCACAGCGGACTGCTCCACCTGGGCTTCAACATGGTCGTCCTGTACATGCTGGGGCCGGCGCTGGAGGGCGCGCTGGGGCGTATCCGGTTCACGCTCCTTTACTTCACGGCGCTGATCGCGTCTTCGCTCGGGGCGCTGCTACTGACCCCCAACGCGTTCACGGTCGGCGCCTCGGGCGCCATCTTCGGGCTGATGGGGGCGATCGTGGTAGGGCAGCGGGCAGCGGGGATCGATCCTCGTCGCAGCGGCATCTTGACGTGGATCGTCATCAACCTCGTGTTCACCGTGGTGGTGCCAGGGGTCTCGATCGGCGGCCACCTGGGCGGCCTCGCCGGGGGCCTGATCGCCGGTTGGCTGCTCTTCAGGCGAAGCCTCCACCCTGCGGCTGCGATCGGTGGCTGCCTCGCCCTGGCAGCCGCGTGCTTCGTGCTGCTGCTCCAGGTCGCGGCCCACCCCCTACGCGTCTGAGGTCCGGTGCGGCTCCAGCCGGGGGTGTTAACTTGGCTCGGATGGGACACTCGGGTGGAGGCTATCTGCGCTTTCCAACCTTGCACGACGACGCCGTCGTCTTCGTTTGCGAGGATGACCTGTGGCTGGTCGGCGCCGGCGGTGGCCGCGCCTATCGTCTGACGGCCGGGGTGGGCGAGGCCAGCCATCCGCGGTTCTCGCCCGACGGATCGCAAATCGCCTTCGTGAGCGAGGAAGAGGGCCCGCCTGACGTCTATCTGATGGCTGCCAGCGGCGGTCCCGCCCGCCGGCTCACCTTCCAGGGCTCACCCTGCCGTGTCAGCGGATGGCGTCCCGACGGTTCTCGCATCATTTACGCGACCGCTGCCGGCAGGCCCTTCGAGACCGACTTCTGGTTGAACGAGGTGAGCCCGAAGGGTGGCCTGCCGAGCGAGATCCCGATCGGTCCTGCAACCGCGATCGCGCAGGGGCCGCGCGGCGCTGTCGCCCTCGGTCGAGGCAGCCTCCGCGACCCCTCTCACTGGAAGCGGTACCGGGGAGGTCGCGCCGGAACCCTCTGGATCGATCCGGACGGCAGCGGCACCTTCAGCCCTCTGATCCGGCTGGACGGCAACCTGTCCAGCCCCTGCTGGGTGGAAGGGAGGGTGTATTTCCTGTCCGACCATGAGGGCTTCGGCAACGTCTACTCCTGCAGGCCCGACGGCGACGACCTCAGGCGGCACACCGACCATGAGGACTTCTACGCCCGCAACCTGGACGGTGACGGCCGGCGTCTCGTCTATCACGCCGGCGGCGACCTCTTCCTGCTCGACCCCGAGGACGACCAGCCGCGGAGGCTGCCTGTCGAGCTGCCCAGTTCGCGCACTCAGCGAAACCGCCGCTTCGTGTCGTCGGAGAGCTACCTGGACAGCGCCACGCTCAGCCCCGACGGCACCGGCCTCGCGATCACCTCGCGCGGCAAGGCCTTCAGCCTTGCCAACTGGGAGGGAGCGGTGGCGCAGCACGGGGAGCCGGATGGCGTCCGCTACCGGCTGCTCACCTGGCTCAACGACGGAGAACGCCTGGTGGCCGTGACCAGCGATTCCGGGACTGCCGAGCTGATGACGGTGCTGCGCGCGGACGGGTCAGGCGAGCCGCAGGTGCTGGCCGATCTCGACCTGGGCCGGGCGGTCGAGCTGGAGGTGTCACCGACGGCTGACGTCGTCGCCATAGCCAACCACAGGAACGAGCTGCTGCTGGTCGACCTAGGCCACGCGACACCAACGCTCCGCGTGCTGGACCGCAGCGAATTCGGAGAGCTGGAGGGCATCGCGTGGTCGCCCGATGGCCGCTGGCTCGCCTACGGCTTCCCGGATTCACCGCACACGCGCGTCATCAAGATCTGCAACACCACCGATGGTGAGACGGCGTCTGTGACGGGCCGGGTGCTGAGTGACAGCATGCCCACCTTCGATCCGGAGGGCAGGTACCTGTTCTTCATCGGCATGCGCGACTTCGACCCCGTCTTCGACCACATTCAGTTCGACCTCGGATTCCCTCGTGCCGCGCGGCCCTTCGCCGTTCCGCTCCGTGAGGACGTGCCTGATCCCTTCGTGCCCGTCCCAAAGCCGCCCGCAAGCAAGGAGGCCGCCGCGCTCAAGAAGGCCGAGTCAGAGGAAGAGCCGGAGGCCCACCCGCGCGTCGAGATCGACCTGGACGGAATCACCGACCGGGTGGTCGGCTTTCCCGTCGGCGCAGGCAGATACGGCAGGGTGCGGGCGATCAAAGGCAAGATCCTGTACTCCTGGCACCCGCCCGAGGGACGTCGGGGCCGTGGCCCCTTTGCTCGACCCAGCCCGAATGGATCGCTCGAGTGCTTCGACCTCGAAACGCAGAAGGAGGAGAAGCTCGCCGATCGGCTGTCCGACTTCGAGGTGGGCCGGGACGCCAAGACGCTGCTCTATCGCTCGGGGGATCGACTTCGCGTTCTGAAAGCGGGGGAGAAGGCACCCGAGTCGCGCGGGGACGGGGAGGGGCCGAGCAGGGAGACCGGATGGATCGACCTCGACCGGGTCAAGGTCTCGGTCGCACCGGACGCCGAATGGCGGCAGATGTTCCAGGAAGCCTGGCGGCTGCAGCGAGAGCATTTCTGGGTCGAGGACCTCTCAGGCGTCGACTGGGACGACGTTCTCGGTCGCTACCTGCCCCTGGTCGGCCGGGTTACCACCCGCTCGGAGTTTTCCGACCTGCTCTGGGAGCTTCAGGGTGAGCTGGGCACATCACACGCCTACGAGCGAGGCGGTGAATACCGCTGGGGGCCGCACTACGTCCAGGGCTTTCTGGGTGCCGACTGGACCTTCGACGTCGGCGTCGGTGGCTACCGGGTTGCGCGCCTGGTCAGGGGCGACCCCTGGGACCCGGAAGCGCGCTCTCCACTGCTTGGCCCCGGCGTCGACGTCCGCCCCGGGGACCTGCTCCTGGCCATCAACGGGCAGCGCCTGGAGGCCGACGTCACGCCTGGTCAGCGCCTGGTGAACCAGGCCGGCAACGAAGTTGTGCTCACGGTGCGCCGCGACGGCGAGGACCGGCCGCGGACTGTGACCGTCAAGGCGGTGGGTGACGAGACGCCCGCCCGCTACCGCGAATGGGTCGAGAGCAAACGCCGTGCCGTCCACGAGGCCAGTGCGGGCCGCGTCGGCTACATCCACATCCCGGACATGATGACGCCGGGGTTTGCCGAGTTCCACCGCTCCTTCCTCGTCGAATACGACCGCGACGGCCTGATCGTGGACATCCGCGGCAACCGCGGCGGGAACGTCTCCGGGCTCCTCCTGCAGAAGCTGGCCCGCCGGCGGATCGGATACAGCTTTACGCGTTGGGGGGCGCCGAGGCCGTATCCGCACGAGTCTCCGTCCGGACCGCTGGTGGCTCTGACCAACGAGAACGCGGGTTCGGACGGCGACATCTTCAGCCACGCTTTCAAGCTGATGGGCCTGGGCCCGCTGGTGGGCAAGCGAACCTGGGGCGGTGTGATCGGGATCAGGCCGCGCCACCGCCTCGCGGACGGAACGATCACCACCCAGCCGGAGTTCTCGCACTTCTTCGACGACGTGGGCTGGCGGCTCGAGAACTACGGGACGGACCCTGACATCGAGGTCGACAACGCTCCGCACGACTACCGGGAGGGCAGGGACCCGCAGCTCGAGCGTGCGATCGCAGTGGCTCTGGACCTGCTCCGACAGCATCCGCCGCATCGGCCGCGTCCGACCGACAGGCCGCGACTGGCCGCTCCCCGCCTGGGCCCGAGGCCACAACGAGTAGAAACGCCTACCTAACCGAGGGAGGGGGGTCGAGGCGTCTCTCCCCCGCGAAGTCGGGGGAGTACCCGGCGAAGCCGGGGGAGGGGGGAGGGAACGAAGCAGTCTCTCCCCCGCGAAGTCGTCCGGGAAGTCGGGGGAGTACCTGGCGAAGCCGCGGGAGGGGGGAGGGAACGAAACAGTCTCTCCCCCATAGGCCCCGCGAAGCCTGCTTCGTGGCGTGGGAGTCGGGGGAGTACCCGGCGAAGCCGGGGATGGAGGACGCCTACCTTGGGGCGGCAGCAGCGCCGGCGCCCAGGACCTCGACCTCCACCCGCGCCTCGTAGGAGGCCGCCCCCGCCGGGAACGCGGCGGCGGCCGCGTCGGGGACGATACGCGCCCCGCTGGTGAGGCGGTTCATCCCCTCCCATCCGTCCCGCATCCAGACGACGCCTGAGGGCACACGGTCGGTGACGAGCGCGCGAGCAGCCATACCGCCGCGGTCGTTGAAGATCCGGATCTGAACTCCCTCGCGGATGCCGCGGCCGGCCGCGTCCTGCGGGCTGATCCAGAGCCGCGGCTCCGGTTCGGCCCTGGCCAGCGAGGGGAGGGCCCGACCGTGGTCGTAGAACCCGTGGAAGTGCGTGATGGCGCGGCCCTGCGTCAGCACCAGCGGATAACGGCGAGCGGTGGCCGACGACCGGTGGTTCTCGGGTGGTCGCTCATAGATGGGGAGCGCGGGCAGGCCCAGGCTTGCCGCCCTCTCCGACACGAATTCGACCCGGCCAGAGGGTGTCGCGAAACGGAGGTCGGGATGGCCCACTTGAGAGACCGCGAGCGGGACGTGTGCTCGGCCCTCGCGCAGCTCCGACGCGCGTGCGTGGCCGGTAGCCGCGTGGTCGAAGATCGCGTCGAGCAGGCCGTCTGCGGACTGCCAGGGGAAGAAGTCCATCACCCCAAGGCGGGTGGCGAGCTGGTCGAGCACCCACCACAGCGGGCGCGCTTCGCCGCGTGCGCCGATCGCCTGATCCATCAAGTAGAGGTTCGCGTTGGTCGTCTTGAATCCCGTCTCCTCCAGCCAGGACGT
>Ga0126378_10001810_pt1 | contig 15789 bp, 18 predicted proteins | sample PanSoiMetPlot_23_FD_92587 | JGI IMG/M metagenome (GOLD analysis project Ga0126378, IMG submission 92587) | Tropical forest soil microbial communities from Panama - MetaG Plot_23 | ecosystem: Environmental > Terrestrial > Soil > Tropical forest > Bulk soil | place: Panama | collected 2016-02-17 | reverse complement strand
CGATTGCGAGGCCGGGTCGGCGGGCACGACCTCCGAGAGGTCGAGTCCATACTTCTCCTTGAGGCGCGCCGAAAGCTGGAGGCAATGGGCGATGGGGTGGTCGAGACGCACCTTGATGAGCCGGCGGCTCACCGCCAGCGAGACCAGGCGCTGCGCGGTCTGGCGGGAGACGCCGAGCTTGGTCGCGATCTCGTCCTGGGTATTGCCGGCGATGTAGTAGAGCCAGCCGGCCCGAGCCGCCTCGTCGAGCCTGTTCGATTCCGATTCCGGTGTCTTTGCCATCGCCTGCCTTCGCCCCCATCCGGCGCCGACGATAGTACCAACACGCGACCATCGGAAAGGCGGATGTGGTTTGGCCGGCGTGGCGGCTGAAGGGCGGCTTCGACCGTGCGTTAGATTTTCTGTCTTGTCCGCGGCCCAGCGCTGCCTATCTTGGGCTCATCCGTGGCAGGAGGCCCCGATGAAGAGAGCTTGGAAAGAGCCGCAGCTCGACGATCTCCTCAGCGATCCCATTCTCGATATCCTGCTGGCCCATGACCGCGTGAGCCGGGACGACCTCGCGCGGGTGCTCGAGGGCGCGCGCCAGGCGCTCGCCCGGGTGCCGCGGCAATGGCAGAGGCCGGACCAGGGGCCGGCCGCTCCTCTCTTTGTGGTGGCGAAGGCTGATCCGTACGACTTCGCGGCCGCTCCGGGCTAGGGCGTCTCTCTTTCCGATTTCCTTGACCGTCGGCGGCATGGCGCCGATCCTGGCTTGCCGCGCTGAGGGGCTGGGTCGCGAAGGATCTCCGCGCCCCCTGCGGATGAGGGGAAGCGAGGATGTCCGAGAACGGGCTGATCACCATTACCAGCAATCATTCGGTCAAGGAAACCCTGGACCGCCTCGAGGCCAGCCTCAGGGGCAATGGCGTGACCGTCTTCGCGCGCATCGATCACGCCGCCGGCGCGGCCGCGGTCGATATGAGCCTGCCGCCGACGGAGCTGATCATCTTCGGCCAACCGAAAGCCGGCACGCCTCTCATGCAGGCGCAGCAGAGCATTGGGATCGACCTGCCGTTGAAGATGCTCGCCTGGCAGGATGCCAGCGGCAAGAACTGGCTCGCCTATAACGACATCGCCTGGCTGGCCAAGCGCCATGGGCTCGGCGAGGATCTGGCGCCGGCCATCAGCGGCATCGCCAAGGCCCTCGCCAAGCTCGCCGAGACGGCCGCGGCCTGACCCGCCGAAGCTCGCCCGCCGAAGCCCAATGGGCGAGCCTCGGCGCGCCAGCCTCGAGGAAGCTACGCCGCCATATCGAAGAGCAAGACCTCGGCCTTCGAGTTTGCCGCAAGCTTGAGCTCCGGCACCGCCGCGATGGCCGCGCCGTCGCCGGGTTCCAGGCGGGTGCCGTTGAGATCCACCTCGCCCTCCACGATCTGGAGCCAGCCGACCCGGCCTTCCTTCAGCGCATGGGTCAGCTTGTCGCCGGCGGCAAGGCGGCCGGCAAGGAGATCCACATCCTGGTGCAGGGTGAGGGAGCCGTCGCGCCCCTCAGGGCTCGCCACGAGATGGAGCCGCCCGGTCTCATCCAACGGAAAAGCCTTCTGCTCGTAGCTGGGCTTCAGGCCGCGGCGTGCCGGGATGACCCAGATCTGGAGGAAATGGACCGGCTCCTTCCGCGAGGCATTGAACTCGCTGTGGCGGATGCCGGTGCCGGCGCTCATGCGCTGGACCTCCCCGGGCCGGATGATCGAGCCGGTGCCGATGGAGTCCTTATGCTCCAGCGCGCCTTCCAGCACATAGGAGATGATCTCCATGTCCTGATGGCCATGGGTGTCGAAGCCCGCACCCGGCTTCACCCGGTCTTCATTGATGACCCGCAGCGGGCCGAAGCCCATATGCGCCGGGTCGAAATAGCTGCCGAAGGAGAAGCTGTGCCTGCTGTCGAGCCAGCCGAAATTGGCCTGGCCCCGCTCCTTCGCCGCCCGTTTGGTGATCATGGAGTTCCTCCGTCCTGAGGGCAGATCGCCCTCGATAGCTTCAACTGCCGGGTAAATAAGCCGTTGCTCTACCAGAGATAATATGGCAATCGTGAACATGACTGTTGTCTGAAACAGGACAATAAACATGACTGGTCGGCTTGAGGATATGGAGCTATTCGCCCGCATCGTCGAGCGGGGAAGCCTGAGCGCGGCCGCACGCGACCTAGGTCTCTCCAAATCCCTGGTCAGCCGGCGCCTGGGGCAACTTGAGGATCGGCTGGGCGCGCGGCTGGTCAATCGGACCACGCGGCATCTGGCGCTCACAGATATTGGCCGGGAGTTCAACGAGCGCGCGCGCCGCGTCCTGCTGGAGGCCGAGGATGCCGAAGCCTGCGCGCGCGATGCCAGTACCGAGCCGGCGGGCCGGCTCAGGATCGCCGCCCCGGTCTCCTTCGGCTATCTGCATCTGGCGGCACCACTCGCCGGCTTCCTGGCGGAGCATCCGAAGGTCGAGGTGGAACTCGAGCTCAATGACCGCTTCATCGATCTCGTCGGCGAGGGCTATGACCTCGCCATCCGCAGCGGACAGCTCGAGGATTCGAGCATGATCGTCCGGCCCATCGCGAAGGCCCGCATCCTGCTGGCCGCAGCACCAGCCTATCTCGCCCGCCGCGCTGCGCCGGAGACTCCCGCTGATCTCGCCCGCCACACTTGCCTCGTCTATGGCAATCAGCCCGCTTCCCGGGTCTGGCGCTTCCTTGTCGAGGGCAAATGGGTGGCGCCTTCGATCCATCCGCAGCTCACGGCAAATAACGGCGATGCCCTCTGCCGCGCCGCGATCGAGGGTCTCGGCATCGTGGCCCTGCCGAGCTTCATCATCGGCCCCGCCATTGCCGCCGGCAGGCTGCAGCCTTTGTTGTCCCATCATCCCATGCCCGACCAGCCGATCCAGGCGATCTATCCCGGCGGACGCCCGGCGCCGCAGCGCCTGCGCAGCTTCGTGGATTTCGTGATTGGCTACTTCGCCACGCACAGCGATTGGGAGCGCAGTTAGCCTCATCGCCGCCGGCAGCACGCCGCAATGCTGCCGCAAATTTCGGTTGAAATGCGGACGATCTCGTCGAGGCCCTCCGCGAGGCCCACCTATGCGGCGTATCTTGCTCGCCCTGTTGCTGATTTCTACCTTTCCCGCGTCGCTCGCAGCGGAGGATGCCGCAGCGCGCTGTCAGGCCCTGGTCGCGGCCGCCAAGCGGAGCGACCAGCCGGTCGATTGGCAGGCTCTGCGCTTCGCCTATGCCGAGACGCCGGATTTCGATCCGCTCGGCGCCGTGACGCGGACCAGGCGCGAGAAGATGTTCGCCGCCTATGCGGCCGGCGACAACAAGACAGCCCTTGCCGAGGCGGTGCGCGTTCTCGACCAGAACTACACGGATATCGCGGGCCATGTGGTGAGCGAAGTCGCCAGTCACGATCTCGGCGATGAAGGGCGAGCCCGTCAGGAGCACGAGATCGTGGTCGCCTTGCTGCGATCGATCCGCACCGGCGATGGTCAGACGCCGGCCAGCGCCTTCACCGTCGTCTCGATCACTGAGGAATATGACTACCTGCACTATCTGAAATACGAGTTCCATCAGCAGGCCCTGGTCTCGGCGGACGGCCATTCGTACGATCGCTTCGAGGTCGAGCGCGACGGCAAGTCCTATGTCTTCTATTTTCTCGCCGATCGTGTGCTTGCCGCCGAGGCGGCGCTTCTCCAGCCGAAGCCGTGACGGAGATGGCGAGGTGAGAGGGTCCATGACAACCTATGAAACCAAGACCATCAGCATCTCGATCGAGCGAGACTGGCGAGATGTCTATGAGTTTGCCGCCGAGCCACGGAATTTTCCGCGCTGGGCCTCGGGCCTGGGATCGGACTTCGAAAAAGCGGGCGAGGCGTGGCGGGCCCAGGGCCCGGAAGGCCCCATCCGGATCTGGTTCACGCCGCGCAACGAGCGCGGTGTCGTCGATCAGCGGGTCGTCACTGCCTCGGGCGCCGAGATCCTGGTTCCGATGCGCGTGATGGCCAATGGAACAGGAGCCGAAGTCGCCTTCACCTTGTTCCGGCAACCGGAGATGAGCGCGGAAATATTCGCGCGCGATGCCGCCTGGGTGGCGCGCGATCTCGCCGCGCTCAAAGCCCTTTTGGAAGCGTGAGGAAGCTATGGCTCCGTCCAGCAATGATCGCCGCATCGACTATGTCGAGTTCAACGTCCGCGACATCGCGCGCTCGAAGGCCTTCTATGGCGCGGCCTTCGGCTGGGGCTTCAAGGACTATGGCCCCGGCTATTGCGAGTTCAACGATGGGCGCCTCACCGGCGGCTTCACCACCGGCGGGGCCGTCAGGACGGGCGGGCCGCTGGTGATCCTCTATGCCGACGATCTTGCCGCGGCGGAGCAGCGGGTCGTGGCGGCCGGAGGCAGAATCGCCAAGCCGGCCTTCGACTTCCCTGGTGGCCGGCGCTTTCACTTCGAGGATCCCGACGGCTACGAGCTCGCTGTCTGGTCCAAAACCTAGCGATCTGGCTGAGACCCGGAGCCTCTGTCTGGCAAGGAATCCGCTTTTGACGCTAGTCTAGCGGCGGGCTGGGATCTACCGGTAGGGGCTCATCCATGGCAACGCGCCGAGCCTTTCTCAGGGCCGCCGCAATCGGGGGCGCCTATCTGCTGAGCGGCGGGCTGCGCGCGGCCTCGGCCGACCCCCTGAGCGCCATTCAGGCGCGGTTGAACGACTACACCAGCCGGGCGCTGGCGAATTCCGGCGCCAAGGTCGCCGTGGTTGCCGGCGTGGTGACGCCGGAAATCAATGGCGGCACCGGCGAGATCCTCTATGCCGGTGGCGCCCAGCTCACCAATCCTTTCGGCGAGCCCTTGTCCCTCGACGAGCGCACGCCTTTCGAGATCGGCTCGATCTCCAAAGTCTTCAGCTCAGGCATCTACTACATGCTGCATGGGCCCTATTCGGGAACGCTGGGAAGCCACATGCCGGCCATGGGCATGTCCCGGGGCGTGGCCGACCTGACGCTGGTCAATCTCGCCATCTATCAGCCGGGCCTGGCTCAGGACAACCAGGGCGGCGTCTATCCGCGCTGGATCCTCGAAAATCTGGAAACCCTCTTCCGCTATCTCAGCCGCTACGACCCGCCCTATCCTCAGGGCAGCTGTTATGCCTACTCGAATCTGGGCTGGTCGCTGCTGGCCATGGCGGCGCTCGGTCTCGACAGCCGCCAGCCCGGCACGCTGCCCGTGCTCTATGCCGAGCAGCTGGCCGCCTTTTGCAGCAAATTTGCAGCTGGCGAGACCCGCATCTTCTCGCCCGAGCTGAAGCGGCGTCTGCCGCGCGCCTACACAAAAGAGATGGAGGCGTTGCCGCCCCGCAACCCCTACCGGCCGACGGAATGGCCCCATGTGGGTGCCGGTGGGATCATCAGCACCGGCGCCGATATGATGCAGTTCCTGCTTTACAATATGGGGCGCCTGCCCGGCGGGCTCGGCGATCCGGCGCTTGCTTATCAGCAGACTGAAACCTTCCGCGCCAATGCCTGCTCCACCGGCCGCAGCGGGCCGACCACGAGCTATGGCTGGTTTCACGCACCCATGGGGCCGGAACAGACCATGGTTCTCAGCAAGAATGGCGGCGTCGCCGGCTTCTCCTCCTGGATGGGCTTTACGCGCTGGCAGGGAACAGGCGCGGCATCGCTGCGCGGCGTCTTCGTGCTGAGCAACGCCCATGACGCCACGAAGCTCGGCCGCAACATCATGAAGCAGCTCCTGGGCGAGGAAGGCTAGAGCCCCAGATCGCTCAATCCCGGGTGATCGTCCGGCCGGCGGCCCAGAGGCCAGTGGTACTTGCGCTCGCTCTCCTTGATGGGAAGGTCGTTGATGCTGGCGATACGCCGGCGCATCAAGCCCTCCTCGTCGAACTCCCAGTTCTCATTGCCGTAGCTGCGGTACCAATGGCCGCTGTCGTCATGCCATTCATAGGCGAAGCGCACGGCGATGCGATTGCCCTGGAAGGTCCAGAGCTCCTTGATCAGCCGATAGTCGAGCTCGCGATTCCATTTCCGGGTCAGGAAGGCCTGCACGGCCTCGGGGCCCTGAAGAAATTCTGCGCGATTGCGCCACAGCGTATCGGTCGTGTAGGCGAGGGCGACGCGGGCCGGGTCGCGGGTGTTCCAGGCGTCTTCGGCCATTCTCACCTTCTGGGCGGCGGTCTCGGCGGTGAAGGGCGGAAGGGGCGGGCGGCTCACGGGGCGTGCTCCTCAATGGGACGACGGTTCCTGATTGTAGGGCTCGCGGGGCTGAATGCCACCGCGGGAAGCGGTCCGTGCCTTGACGTGACCGGGAACCCGGAGTGTCGCACTTCCGCGTTCTCGTCTCGGAACTCATTGAGGAGAGCGCGCGATAAGAAACTTTTCCGCGTAGCGGAAAAACCATTTCGCTCCTTGGGTGTTGGAGAGCCAGTCGATCGCGAATTCTTGATCTTATAAAGGTTTGAGACCACACTATCTTGTTGCGCTGACGAGGATGGGGTGCCTCGCTTGCCGCACTGACGAGGACGAGGTCTCAGCTCTCTTCTTTATTGACCAATACTTCGGAGAAGCGCTCATGAGCCTGTTCTCCTTCCTGGATCGCCAGCACACGATTGCGGGACCCCGCTTCAGCCGCTGGATGGTTCCGCCCGCGGCCCTTTGCGTGCATCTGTGCATCGGCCAGGCCTATGCCTTCAGCGTGTTCAACCTGCCCATGACGAAGCTGATCGGGATCACGCAGTCCGCGCCCGACGACTGGAAGCTGACGGAGCTGGGCTGGATCTTCAGCATCGCTATCTTCTTCCTCGGTGCCTCGGCCGCGGTCTTTGGCCGGTGGGTCGAGGAGGGCGGGCCGCGCCGGGCTATGTTCACAGCGGCGCTTTGCTTCGGCGGCGGCTTCCTGGTTGCCGCTCTTGGCGTCAGCATTCACCAGCTCTGGATCATCTATCTCGGCTACGGGGTGCTGGGCGGCATCGGGCTCGGCATCGGCTACATCTCGCCGGTCTCGACTCTCATCAAATGGTTTCCCGACCGTCCGGGCATGGCGACCGGCATGGCGATCATGGGCTTCGGCGGCGGGGCCTTCATCGCCTCCCCCCTCTCGGTCTGGCTGATGGCGAGATTCTCCAGCCCGACCCATGTCGGGGTGGCGGAGACCTTCGTCGTCATAGGCCTCATCTATCTCTGCTTCATGATGGTGGGGGCGGCGATCGTGCGCATCCCGGCGGTGGGCTGGCTGCCCGCCGGCTATGTCCCGCCGGCGCAGCCGAAGAAACTCATCACCAACAGGAATGTCTATGTCTACGAGGCACTTAAGACGCCGCAATTCTGGCTCATCTGGTGCGTGCTCTGCCTCAATGTGACCGCCGGCATCGGCGTGCTCGGCCAGGCTTCCGCCATGAGCCAGGAGATGTTCCCCGGTCGCATCACCGCGGTGGCGGCATCGTGTCTCGTCGGGTTGATGAGCCTCTTCAATATGGGCGGGCGATTCTTCTGGGCCTCGACCTCCGATCTCATCGGGCGCAAGAACACCTATTTCTGCTTCTTCGCCCTCGGCACTCTGCTCTACGCCATCGTGCCGACGGCCGGTGATATGGGCAGCATCCCGCTCTTCGTGCTCTGCTTCGTCATCATCCTCAGCATGTATGGCGGCGGCTTCGCGACCATTCCCGCCTATCTGCGCGACATGTTCGGCACGCGCTATGTCGGCGCAATCCACGGCCTCCTGATCACATCCTGGTCGGTGGCCGGCATCCTGGGACCGGTGCTGGTCAACTACATCCGCGAGTACAACATCTCTCACGGGGTGCCCAAGGCGGATGCCTACAACATCACCATGTATCTGATGGCGGGGCTGCTGGTGGTGGGATTCTTCTGCAACCTCTTCATCCGCCCCGTCGATGAGCGCCACCACATGACCAAGGAGGCCGAGGCCCTCGGCGCCGCCGAATGAACGACACGAATCAAGGAACGACCACGCTGCATCTGGTGTTGGCCTGGGGTTTCGTCGGCATTCCCCTGGCCTGGGGTATCTACAAGACCCTGGTCAGCGCGCTGAAGCTGTTTCAGTAGGCGGGCGCGTTCAGGGGCTTGCCCTTCATCCGGTCGAGCCCGCGCGCGCCGGTCAACACCACTTGGCTGAAATCGGCATCGCTGACATCGGCGCCGGTGAGGTCGGCGCCCGTGAGATTGGCGCCGCTTAGATCGGCCTGGGCCAGATTGGCGCCGGCCAGGTTGGCGCCCATCAGCTTGGTGAATCGCATCAAGGCGTGGCGGAGATCGGCGCCGGCGAAATCCGCGCCGGCGAGATTGGCGCTCGAGAGATCGGCGCGCATCAGCCCCATCGACTGGTTCTTCAGATCGGCGCCCATCAGGGCATCGACGAACTTCGCGCCCTGCATATTGGCCCAGCTGAGCCGGGCCACGATCCTGGCACCGGAGAGATCGGCGCCGGGCAGGATCGGTGCCTGGGCGGCGCTGGTCTCCATGCCCATGGAAACCACGAGCCCCTGAAGGCTGGCCTTGGTCAGCTTGGCATGCGTGAAATTCGTTCGCATGACCCAGGCGAGATCGAGCGTTGCTCGCGAGAGATCGGCGCCGGTGAAATTGGCATCGGTCAGATTGGCGCCGAAGAGATTGGCGCCAGCGAGATTCGCGCCGGTGAAGTTCAGCTTGCTGAGATCGAGCTTCTCCAGGGATTTGCCGGTGAAGTCGGCAGGGTGATCCGCTGTGGCGTGGGCGAGGGCATCGCGCACCTGCTCGCCCGTCAGATCGGCGCCAAGAGCCGCCTCACCGAAGGGGCAAGCGGCAAAGAGCAGGAGGGCGCAAAGGCCCGCGATCCCTGTACGGCGCATGCCGAAGCATAAGACGGCGCGTGACCGGCGACAAGACGAGCTCACCCGCGGTGGTTGAGCCGCGTCCATAGATCGACCACCTGTCGGCTCTCAGCTACATCGTGGACCCGCAGGATCTGCACTCCCTGGTCCAGAGCATGCATGGCCGCGGCGAGCGAGCCCGGCAGGCGTTCCTTCGGCGTCAGGCGGCGCTGCTCGCCGCCGATCAGCGCCTTGCGGGAGACGCCGAGCAGCAGGGGACAGCCGAGCCCGTGAAACAGCGTCAAGGCGCGGAGCAGGGCCAGGTTTTCCTTGCTGCGCTTGGCGAAGCCGATGCCGGGGTCGACGATGAGGCGGGCGCGGTCGATCCCCGCCGCAAGCGCGATCTTCACCCGAGCCTCGATCTCGTCGAAGACATCGAGGGCGACATCCTCGTAGCTGGGGGCGATGTTCATCTCCTTGGGCTCGCCGCGCTTATGCATGAGCACGATTTGCGCGCGGCTCGCCGCAGCCACCGGCAGGCTCTCCGGATCGTCGCTCAGTGCCGAGACATCGTTGATGATATGGATACCCAGGGCCAGAGCATGGCGCATGACGGCGGCGTGACGCGTATCGATGGAGAGCACGAGGCCGTGATGAAGGGCGAGGCGCTCGAGCACCGGGGCGACGCGGCGGATCTCGGTTTCGACATCGACGGCGGCGGCACCGGGGCGGGTCGATTCTCCGCCGATATCGAGGATTGCCGCCCCGGCTCGCGCATGCTCTAGCGCCAAGGCCAGGGCGGCCTCGGGATCGAGGCTCTCGCCGGCATCCGAAAAGCTGTCCGGCGTGACGTTGACGATGCCCATGAGGCGGGGGCGCGCCATGTCCTCCGGACGGGGCCGGCTCAGGAGATCGAGGCGCTCCTGCAAGAGGGCACCTCCGCCGGGCCATCGCTCGATCTCCGGCAAGCTCGCGATCACCCGCCGGGTTTTGGCCTCGGTCCTGAAAATCAGTTCGCAGGCCGGAAAGGCGAGCGGACCTCCCGCCAGTGGCCGCGCCTTGCCTGCGGCGATCATGGCCGCGGGGGCCTCGCCATGGAGCAGGCCGAGCGGCCTCACATAGAGGCGGGCGCCCGGCGGGAAAGCTTCGGGGAGATCAGTCCGCAGCGGCAAGGATCTCGCCCTTGCCCCCGGCGGCGGCATCGCCGGTGAAGCGCCGGAGCTCCGTCAAGGACAGCGCCGCGGCGGCAAGTTTCGCCGAATGGGGTGCGAGGTAGGCTGTGAGAAGGCTCATGAAACCCAGCTCATGGCGGCCCGCATCGGCGAAGGTCGGCAGTATCTGCCGCGGGCGGCGGCTCAGCAGAAGCGTGCCGCGCTTCATGGCGAAGCCTGGATAGCGACCGCTCTCCGCGCCAAGGACGATCATCGTGCCAGCCACCATCCGCGCGCCGAGGAAGTCGCCGGCATTGCCCTCGATCAGGATGATGCCACGCCGCTGGCGGTCGCCCGCCTGCTGCCCGGCATCGCCGCGCAGCAGGATGAGGCCGCCGGTCATGCCGCGCCGCTCGCCGGGGAGCCCGCCGCCGAGCCAGTCGCCCGCATTGCCCGTGATTTCGAGGATGCCGCCCTGCATGGCAGCGCCGGCGAGGGGCCCGGCATGGCCGCGGATGGTGAGCCGCCCGCCCGTCATCGCAAGCCCCGCATAGGCGCCGGCATCGCCTTCGACCGTGATCTCTCCGGCGGACATCTCATGCCCGATATGGTCGAGCTTTGCGGCCCCGCTGCGGATGACGAGGGCGGCGCCCTCGCGCGGCGCGAGCTCGAAGACCTCATCGACACGCAGCCGGCGATTGCCGCAGGCAAGCTCGATGGCGCCGATCGCCTCGAGGGTCAGGCTGGCCATGCGCTCGGGCAGCAGCGGGGAGAGATCGAGGCGCTGGCGCGGCGGCCGCGTGACGGTAAGAATGGTGCCGCTCATGCCATCAGCTCGCGCAGATGGAATTTGAACTGGCCGAGCTTGCCGCCGTAATTGCCGGCGGTGATTTGCAGCACGCCGCCCGACTCGCCGGCGCTGCAGGCCGCGGCGATTCCGGCGCGCATCGATGCCGCGATATCCTCGGCCGTCAGCCCATCGATGACGATCTCCAGCACCGCGGCGGCCTCGGGCGGCAGCTTGCTCGCCGTCTCGGCCTTGAGTGTCGGACAAAAGGCGTCGTTGGTGGAGGCGGGGAGACCCTTGTATTTCGAGCCGATCTTGGAGCCCGAGCGCACCACGCCGCCCGGGAAGGGCATGATGATGTTCGCCAGCTTGGTCATGGCGCCGATTGCCCGCTCGGCGGCCATGCGCGCCGCGGCGCGGCTCCTGGCGAGGATCAGGAAATTGCCGCCACCCACGGCACGGGTCATGCCCACCTCGTCCTCGCAGAGGAACTCGCCGTCCATGACCGGGATGCGCCAATAGCGCTTCTCGCCGATCTTCTTGGCGATCTGGAAGCCGTCGCCAAAATAGCGGAGCTGACCGCCCAGCTTGACGCGCTCCGGCGCATCAAGGCCCGAGAAGCAGGCCGAGCCCAGAGTGGTCAGCACGCATTGGCCGACGCGGAGCTGCAGCTGCTTCTGCAGCTCCTTGGAGTTGACGGCGAAGATGAGGATCGAGACTCCCGGCCGCTTGTCTGGTGTCTCCGCCGGCGCCAGATGCTTCTCGATCCCCGCCTCGCAGCCGCAGGCGATCACGGAGGTGGCAAAGCCCGTCAGGCTCCGGGCGGCGGTTTCGGCCCATTCTGCGCTGTCGGCCGTGACGATGAGACGCGTCGCCCGCATGCCGAAGGCCTCGGCAAAGGTATCCTCGATGGCGACACCGTTGATGTTCATGCCAATGCCGGCCCGGTCGCGCGGTGTGCTGCGATGCGACCGCGGCCCAGCGCCTCGATCTCGCTGTCGGAAATGCGGAAATTGCCCAGGCGCACGGTCATGAAGCGCTCGAAGTGATCGACGAGCCGCATCTCGATGGCCGGATCATGCTCCGGCGTGGCGGTATGGGTCGCACCCCAAACGACGTCCATGAGCTTACCGTCGCGCACAATGAGCCGCCCATCCTTGAAGACAAAGTCCGGCTTCGCGAACATGGCGGCCTTGTCCGCCTGATCGCTATAGACGGTGATATCGGCGGCGGCTCCCGGTCCCAGATGGCCGCGGTCGGCAAGACCGAGAATGCGCGCCGGCTCGGCGCGGGTGATGATGGCGATCTCGTTCAGATCGTACTCCCGCGCGAGGCCGGAAAGCGCGCTCGCCGCTGCGGCCGCGGGATGAATCGTCCTCAGCATATCCTCGCGGAAGCTGCGATCCATCAGCAGCCGGATGAGATGCGGATATGTGCCGAAGGGTGCGCCATTGGGATGATCGGTGGTGAGGAAGATGCGCCACGGATCCTTCACCAGCAGAAAGAGCTCGAGCCCAATGGCCCATTGTAACGCGTTGACGAAATTCTTGTCGCGATAGCGAAAGGGCACCAGGCCGCAGCCGCCGTCGCATTCGATGTCCATGCAGATCCACTTCCTCGGATGGGCGAGGCGGTGGTTGCGATACTGCGCCATGGTGTCGCCGGATGCGGTCACGGTCTGCCCGAACATGATCTGGCCGACATCGAGGCTGACATGGGGAGTGCCGTTGACCGCCTCGGCGATGCGCGCGGCACTGGAGGAGAAATGCCTGTCGCCCTCGGTGCCGTAGCTGTGGAACTGCACATGAGTGAGATGGAGCGGGGAGCCCTCCGCTGCGCCGATGGTCGCCAGCGTAGTCTCGATATTGCCGGGAACGCCCAGCTGGTTGCAGTGGATGTGGAGCGGATGGGCGATACCCAGCTCGCGCACCGCGCGGGAAAGCGCGGCGACGATGCGCCGCGGCGTCACGCCATAATAGGGGGCTGGAATGTCGAGGCCAAGCTCGCGCCCGTTGAACTTGAAAGCGCTGATGCCGCCAGGGTTCGCCACCTTGACCGCGATCGAGCGGGTGGCGCGCATCATCCAGGCGACATAGTCGTTGATGACCTGTTGCTCGGCCTCCTCCGCGAGCAGGCGCAGCAGGAAGTCGTCATTGCCGAGCATGACGTAGCAGCCCTTGTCGATCATGGGCGTGTCGACCAGCTCGGCATGGGTGTGCCGCGCGTTGCTCGGTACCATCGCCGGCTCGAAGGCCGCCGTATAGCCGAGCTCGGCATAGCGATAGCCGGTCAGGAAGCTGCTGGGCGTCGCATAGCCGCTGCCGCTGCGCCGCATCGCGTCATGGGCTGAGCCATGATCGCCGTGATCGCTGGTCATCAAAGCGCGGGCGAGGTTGACCTTGCCGCCGGCCACATGGCTATGGATATCGATCCCCCCCGGCATGACGATCTTGCCGGCAAGATCGAAGCTCTGGTCGATGGGCTCGCCCGGCGCAGCCGCGCTGCCGATGCGCCCGTCGCGGATGTGAAGATCCCCCACCTCGCCGTGCCGGTTATTGGCGGGATCGAAGATTCTCCCGCCGCTGAGTTTGATGAGAGTCATGCGCTCCCCATGGCCGCCGCAATCGCGGTGAGGGTCGCACCGGCGCTGGGTAGAGGCGAGGGCCGGAGAGCCGCAAGGGGCAAGGCTACGATGCCGTCGCCACGGAAGATCTGCCCCGCGTGATCGATTCCGGGGCGCCCCACCGGCAGGAACACCGCCGGCGGCGAGGACATCCCGGTCCCCGGCGGTGCCAGCAGGATGAGCGGCAGGTCCGAGTTTGTTACCGGTGGCGGTGCGCCGCCCAGGGCCGAGATCCAGAGGAGCGCATCGGCTTCACCGCTCTCGATCAAGCGATGGGCGGAATGGATATGGGGGTCATGGTCAGGTGCGCCGCTGGCGAAGCTCGTGCGCAGGGGATATCCCGTCTGCCAGAGACAGGCCTGGTTGGCGCCAGTCAGATTCTCGGCGCCTGCGAGCGGCAGGCAGGCCGCGCGATGAGAGAGGTTGAGATCGCGCACCATCTCCACCAGAGACAGGACGATGAGGTCCGCTGATTCCGGCGGCAGCAGGCCCGCCATCCAGGCGATGACGGCATAGCCCGCGCCGCGCATCGCGCCGGCGAGCTCGCTCAGTGCCGCATCCCCGCCGGCGCGCCCCTTCACCAGGGCGCGCAGCCGCCCGACAGTCGGCGCCAGCTCCCCGACGGAGCAGGGGATGTGGCAATAGCGAAGCCCTGACGGCAGCTCGGGCGCCGCATCGCTGTCCGGGCCGAGCCGGACCAACCGGCGTTCGATCCCCGTCTCGGCGAACAGGGTCGGCTCACTCGAAAAGCAGCGCTCGAGGAAACGGGGCATGACGGGCAGCGGATCGGGGCCGACGATCAGCAGCAGATCGGCCCGGTTACGGACCTCGCTGAAGGTCGTGCTCATTGTCCCGATATCGCGCAGCGCCGTCAGATCGGCGAACAGCCCGCGCGAACCCTGGTGGTCGATGACGCCGCCCGCGCGGTCGGCCAGTGCAAGCGCGCCACGCAGGCCTTCGATGTCCGTGCCGAGGCCGCCGAACACCGGCAGGCGGCTCTCGCGCAGAATGCCGGCGGCGGCGGCGATGGCGGCGTCGCGTTCGCTTTCCCGACCGGCGATCTGGGGCCGGGCATCCGCGGGCAGGTCGCGCTCGAACTGCGCCCGGCTGATGGGGCAGGCGCCCTTCCTCAGGCGGAGCTGCTGGGGCGCAACCTCGATCTCCAGGTCATCGCAGGCGAGGCCGCAGAAGGGGCAGGCCACGTCACGCCTGAGCTCCGTCTCGCGAGGCTCCCCCATCGCTGGGTATCAGGAATCGTATTTGATATAGGCGAAGCGTTGATCGTCGTTGGGCGTCCCCTCCAGCGGTCCACCCTCCTTGGCTGGCTGCCAGGCGATCACATCCTCGATCTTCTTCGCCAGAGTGAAATCCTTGTCGGTGATGCCCTTGGCAGCGTGGTTCTGGAGGCGAACCTCGACCCAGGCATAGGAAGCGGTGATGTCGGGATGGTGCCAGGCGGCCTCCGCGAGATGGCCGACGGTGTTGACCACCATCAGGGTGCCCTTCCAGCTATGGGTCTTGTACTTGCGCCGGATCCAACCCTTTTCGAGAAACCAGTGCGGCAGCTCGTGTTTCAGCCGCTCTTCCACCTCCGCATCGGTGTAGACTCGTTCCTTGTCGGCCATGGAATTTCCTCGCTTCAGCGGTTGCGACCCAAACTAAGCGATGGCGCTTGACAGACTTCGGGGGATGTCCGTTTATCGCCAAATGATAGGCGCTCGCTCTGGGTCAAGCAACCAAGCTGAGCATCTGGAGCCGGCGCGATCCATGATGCGTGCCGAGCGGGTCAGTGTCAGTGTTCCGGCACGGCTTCACTTCGGATTTGTCGATCTCAATGGCGGCCTTGGGCGGCGTTTCGGCAGCCTTGGCGTCGCTCTCGAGGCGCCGCTGACCCGGGTCAGCCTGACCGCCGCCCCCGAGCTTCAGGTCAGTGGCCACGACGCCGCCCGGGCGCGGAAGTATCTCGCCACCGTGATCGAGCATTATGGGCTCGACGACCGCCTCAGCCTCTCGGTGGAGAGCTCGATCCCCCCTCATATGGGGCTCGGTTCCGGGACCCAGCTCGCCCTTTCCGTTGGAATGGCGGCCGTCACCTATTTCGGCCTCGACCTGGATGCGCGGGACATCGCCCGGCTGCTCGATCGCGGCGCGCGCTCCAGCGTCGGCATCGCCACGTTTGCCGCCGGCGGGGTCGTGCTCGATGGCGGCCGCGGTCCTGGCGAGGAAGCGCCGCCGGTCCTCTGCCGCTTCGATTTCCCCGAGGCCTGGCGCATCCTGTTGATCTTCGATCTTGACGCTACCGGGCTCCATGGCGAGGCGGAGCGGGAGGCCTTTCGCCACCTGCCGCGGTTTCCGGCGGATCAGGCGGCGGATCTCTGCCGCCTGGT
>Ga0126378_10001809_pt1 | contig 15798 bp, 13 predicted proteins | sample PanSoiMetPlot_23_FD_92587 | JGI IMG/M metagenome (GOLD analysis project Ga0126378, IMG submission 92587) | Tropical forest soil microbial communities from Panama - MetaG Plot_23 | ecosystem: Environmental > Terrestrial > Soil > Tropical forest > Bulk soil | place: Panama | collected 2016-02-17 | reverse complement strand
TCTCCCTGCGACGAGGAGCGGTGAATCAGGATCTGCTGGCCATCTATACTGTAGTCTGCCGGACCTCCGGCCGAGGTGTCGGCCGGCACCGTGTGGGTAAACGCCGTGTCTTGGATGGTGATCCACTTGGAGGTGCCGTCAACGGACAGGCCATTGATGAAATCCTGAGCGATTACGTCTCGCACCCATCCGTTCGCCACTGCTCTTATCTGCAGCAAGCTGAACGTCGGCTGGCTAATCGGCGTCGGAACGGGTGGAGCAATCACGCTCATCGACTCCAGACCGACCTGCCCGATGCGCCCGTTGAACATGTACCGCACCACCGTGCCCGTGTCCGGCGCCAGGTATTGGCTGTCAAACGAGTCGGACAGCGGTGCATCAACGGTGACGGTGTTTCCGTTGATTGCGCTGATTATCCGATCCGAGTGGATCAGGGTTCCGGGTCGAATCCAGGTTTGCGGTTGGCCTCCGCGCATCAAATGATCCATCCCCATGAATTGCACCCACGCCGCGGTCACCGGACGGTCGACGAGCACTGCGCTTCCCACCGCGAGGCCGGTCGCATCGTCGACCGTGAAAGTGTTCGCGCCGGAGGGAACATAGCTGTCGACGATTGACGAGCGGCTGCCCGTCGGCGCCCAGCTGCCACTACCTTGGATTGCAATGAGCGCCCGCGGATCGCCGTCGACAACAATTACGGTTCCGTCCGGGCCGGAGCCGTTGCCGCGCAGCACGACGCCGGAGGTGCGGATGCTGAGGCTGCCTCGCAAGCGGAACGTTCCCCGAGCGAGCTCAACCGCGCCGCGCAAGCCACTCTCATCGGGACACATTCCAGATACGGCGTCGATCGCTGACTGGATCGCCGCGGTGTCGTCGTCCCCAGAAGGCGACACCATCAGTTGGGTAGTCGCCCACGGTATGGCAACCCCACCGCCGCCGTAACCCGCGAACGAATAATCGAGGAGGCGGTCGCCCTGCGGAAAGGTCGAATAGGCGAGCCTCCCGCTCTCGTCGATGAATGCCCACACGCTCGTTCCCGGCCCATCGGGGTCGGCTGCTACCGCGCACCCCTCGTTCGTCGCCTCGGCGGGCTGATTTGCCGCGCGGACGTCCTTGTGTGCGAAGCAATCCGGGATGGCGGCGAGGAGAAGCGCAATTCCGAGAGTCCTCAGGGGCATGGCATCACCGGCGCGCTCGACTTCGGCGGTCGAAATTGGCTTCCTGGTCGATCAGGGTACCCTCGTTGGTGCCGGCAAAACACCGGGGTGACGAAGAAGTTACACGGACCCCGGACCGAACGGCCCCTCGCCGAGGTGGAGCATCACGTCCTGCAGCTGAGCCGTTTCAGCGCGGAAGCACCGACTGTTCGCTGCCGCACACGGAAGAACGCCCATCCCCAGGCTAGCGTGCGCCGATGAGTTTCTTTCGCGGTGCGCCGATTAGGCGAATGGATTAGCTTATCGCCCGGCGCGTCGACTGTGCGCCGAGGAGATAAACATGGCCCAACCGGGGTCGTTCGTAATGGACGTGCAGGCAATCCGAAGGCGCGCCCGCGAGCACATGGAGAAGGGTGCCGTCACCAACAATTACGGAGGGGACGTCGAGACCGCGATCAAGGTTCTCAACGACGCATTGGCGACCGAGTTGGTGTGCGTCCTGCGCTATAAGTTCCATGCGATTACCGCGCAGGGAATCCACAGCGAGGCAGTAAAGGAAGAATTCGCCCAGCACGCTAAGGATGAGCAAGAGCACGCCGACTGGCTCGGCGAGCGGATCAACCAGCTCGGTGGCAAACCCAACCTCAATCCCGAGGGCCTCCACACCCGATCCACCACCCAGTACGTGGAGGGAGAGAGCCTGCTCTCGATGATTAAGGAGAATCTCGTCGCCGAGCGCATCGCGATCGAAACGTATCGCGAGATGGTCCGCTACTTTGCTGATCGCGACCCCACCACCCGCAAGCTGTTGGAAACCATTCTCGCCAAGGAGGAGGAGCATGCCAACGACATGCAAGACCTCTTGGTGGCGCAGCGCGGCGAGCCAGGCTAGCGGGAGCTATCGCTTGGCCGCGACGCTCGACTTGTTCGCGTAACGCCGAAAGAAGCTGCTGTCCTTCCATTTCGGACGACTGTCGCGATCGGCGACTGCGAGCACGAGCTGGGTGAACGCGGCGTCGAAGCCCTCCATCGTTTGGCGATCGATGGGCTGCTGCAGATCATCGGAGGGCGCGTGGTAGCGCTCGGTCAACCATTTCTTTTGCGTCGCTTCCTCTGGACTTCCGGCTTGGAAGCCGACTTTGAGCGCCAGCGCTGGGATTCCCTCGCGGATGAAGCTGTACTGGTCGCTGCGGATGAAGGTGTTACGCTTCGGCTGCGGATCGGGCAAGATCGACAGGCCGGCGCGTGAGCCGACGGCGCGAATATCGTCGCCCAGGTCCGATTCATCCAGCCCCAGGACGATCAGTGACTTCAGTGGATAGAGCGGGAGGGGATTGTCGACGTTAAGGTCGGCGACGATCGATTTGCCTGGCACCGTCGGTCGCTTCGCGAAGTACTTCGAACCGAGAAGCCCTTTTTCCTCTGCGGTGACGAGGAGAAAGAGCACCGAGCGACGCGGTTTTTCCTTCGATCCAGCGATGCGGAAGGCTACGTCCAGAACCGCGGAGCTGCCGGCGGCGTTGTCCATCGCGCCATTGTAGTTGGAGTCGCCATTCACCGGGTTTCCAATCCCGAGGTGATCGATGTGCGCGGTGAGGACGACGTATTCGGACTTGAGCTTGGGATCGCTTCCCTCCATCAATGCTACCACGTTGTCGGACTTGATCCGCCGCGCATGCTGCGTGGCCATCGCGCGAATGCGCTGCGGCAAATCGAACTGCGGCAAAGCTTTGCCGTCCTTCGCCGCGCTGACGATCTCGGCAAAGGAATGGCCCGAACCCTCGAACCACTTCTCGGCTTGGGCGGGATTGACGGTCACGCGAAGGCGTAGGCCCGGCGTCTCTAGCAATGACGTATCGGCGAACGTGATCGCCGGCTGATTGCGGCTGTTGGACAACCGCGGCCAGGGAATGTCCATGTTGTTGGGGTCGAAGATGGCGACCCAGCCGATGGCCCCGGCGCGCTTGAAAGCCTTCCACCGCTCACTCAGCGACTGGGCGTGCGCGCTGAGCGGCCCGAGGACGGAGGCGGGCGCGCCAGAGAGGAAGACCGCCACCTTGCCCTTGAGATCAATTCCTTTGAGGTCCTCGATGCCGCGCTCAGGAATGGTCAGGCCGTGACCCACGAAGACGAGCGGCGCCTCCAGCTTGGCGGCGAGATCCGGTGCGGGCAAGAGGTACGCGTCCTGCGCGAAGTCGAGAAGCTGGCCCTGGCCGTTGTGCACCAGCTCGAGGCGCGACTTGCTCTCGTCAATGCGGCGGCTGACGAATTCGATCGGTTGGAAGTAGCCGTGGGTACCAGCAGGCTTGAGACCTGCCTTTTTGAACTGCTCCGCCGCGTACTCGACTGCCTTGCGGTGCCCCGGCTCGCCGGTCAGCCGCCCCTCGAGCGCATCGCTCGCCAGGAATTGCATGTGAGACCACCAGCCCGCCGCAGGCTCGCCGCCGACATCCGCCAGCGCATGCTCCGCCGCGCACAGGCTCGCAATCAGCAGCGCGCCGAAGCACCCGCACCATCCGGCGCTTCTTCCGCCTTTCCTGCTCCGCTCAGCGTTCAAGGGCTCGCAGTCCATATTCAGCACAGTCGAGATCCTGTTCTGGTTTGCCGCCGCTGATTCCGACGGCTCCCAAGACCGCACCCTCGCGCCGAATCAGCACCGAGCCGGCGCCGGGGATGATCGGCAGGCGCACCAGGTGGGCGACTGCCTGAAAAAAAGCGGGACGTTCCTGGTTCAGCTGCGCGAGCGAGCCGCCGTCGCGATGCCAAAGTGCCGCGCCGACCGCCTTCGACTCGGCGATTTGGGCCGACAGCGGGGGAGCGCCATCCATGCGGGCGAGCGATTGAAGAAGGCCGCCCTCGTCCACCACCACGGCGGTAACCCGGATGCCGATCTGGTGGGCTCGCTCGTGCGCTGCTTGAGTGATTCGAACGGCTTCATCGTAGGAAAGGGGCATAAAACCACTCCGCTCCGGTCGGACGGCGAGATAGTGGCTTTGCGCCCCTGCCGTCAAGGAGTAGTGCCGCGCAAAGCTTGGCTGGCGCGCTTGGGATGCAGTAGCAATTGTCGGCGATGGCCAAGCAACTCCAGTTTTGGTTCGACTTCGCCAGCACCTATTCGTACGTCGCGGCCCTGCGCGTCCAGCCGCTGTGTGAGGCGGCGGGCCTGACAATTAATTACAAGCCCTTTCTACTCGGGCCCATTTTTGTCGAGCAGCTCGGCATCAAAGATTCACCCTTCAACGCGCACCCCATCCGCGGACGTTACATGTGGCGGGACCTCGAGCGCCTTTGCGGCAAGTATTCACTGCCCTGGCGCCGTCCAACGACGTTTCCACGCAACAGCATCCTTGCCGCCCGCGTGGCCTGTACTGGCGCCGAGGAAAGCTGGGGGGCGCAGTTCGTTCGAGCGGCTTTCGTGGCGAATTTCGCGGAAGATCGCGATATCGCTGATCCGCTGACCCTCGGTGCCATCCTCGAAGCGCTTCAACTACCCTCGACTGAGATTCTCGAGCGTGCGGTGTCCTCAGAAAACAAGTTGCGCTTGCGCGATCAGACGACGCAGGCCTCCGCGCTGGGCATGTTCGGAGCGCCGAATTTCATCGTCGCCGGCGAGATGTTTTTCGGCCAGGACCGCCTGGAAGACGCCATCCATTGGGCGCTTAGCCATTGAAAGGATGTGTTGGTAATGGTCGCGCAGGTTGGAAGGTGCGGCGTCGATGCCGGCTGGCGCTCTTGACGTAAGGCAGCGCCGCACCCCAAGCTGCCCGCTTGATGGGGGCGGCGATGTCCTCGAGCGAGCAATCGAGCACCGAAGCCGGTGCGCATCGCATCCGGGTGCTGGTGGGGAAGGCCGGACTAGACGGCCACGATCGCGGGATCAAGGTAGTTGCTCGAATTCTGCGCGACGCGGGCATGGAGGTCGTCTACACCGGCTTGCACCGCACGCCCGAGCAGATCGTCAACACCGCCCTCCAGGAGGACGTGGACGTCATCGGAATCAGCTTGCTGTCGGGTGCTCACCTGACGTTGATGCCGCGCATCCTCGATCTTCTGCGCCAAGCCGGCGCGGCCGACATCGCCGTGGTCGTCGGCGGCGTCATCCCCGACGAAGACGTGGAGCCCCTCCGGGAAATGGGCGTCGCCGAGATTTTCAGTCAAGAGGCCGATCCAGACTTCATCGTCCGGCGGGTCCGCCAGCTTGCCGCGGCGCGTGCACCGGAGTGAGCAGTGGCGCCCGTGGATCTCCAAAAGCTCGCGCGATCGCGCGGCGTCGATCTGACGCATTGGCCTCCGAGCTACGACAAGGCTTACCGGCCGCGGCAGGACGAGCCTGACTGGCTGCCCGAGCTCGAGCGCGCCGAGCCCGCCGAGCGCGATCTGATCATCTTCGCCAAGCTCAGCGCCCAGCTCCGATACGCCTGGGAGAAGAGCCCGTTTTACCGCCGGAAGTGGCAGGAGGCGGGAGTTTCCCCCGATAGCTTGCGACGGCTGGAGGACCTGTCGCGCTTTCCCGTCGTCCAAAAGCATGAGCTGCGCGCGGCACAAGCGAGCCAGCCGCCCTACGGCGATTACCTGTGCATCGAGCCTGACCAGGTGGCGCGGATCCACGGCACCAGCGGTACCACCGGGCGACCGACGGTGTTTGGGATCGGTACAGACGATTGGGCGCGCATTGCCGAGGCGCACGCGCGAATCCTCTGGGCAGCTGGAATCCGGCCGGAGGATCGCGTGCTCATCTGTTCGTTTTTCAGCCTGTATCTGGGCTCGTGGGGAGCGCTCGCCGGCGTGGAGCGGCTTGGTGCGACCGCGTTTCCTTTCGGAGCCGGCGTTTCTGGACAAACGCTGATGGCCGTTCAATGGGCGCGCGAGCTTCGCCCCACGGCGTTTTACGGAACCCCGTCCTACGCGATGCGGTTCGCCGAGATCTCGCGCCGCGAGGGGATCGATCCGCGCTCCTTGGGCTTTCGCACGCTCTTTTTCTCCGGCGAGCCTGGAGCCGGAATTGCCGCCACCAAGCGATTGATCGAGACGACCTTCGGCGGCGCTTGCATCGATATGGGGAGCATGGCCGAGATGTCGCCCTGGATGACGAATGGCGAGTGCTCACATCGCACCGGCATGCATCTTTGGCAGGACATCGTCTACACCCAGGTCTGCGACCCAAAGAGCTTCGAGCCGGTGCCGTTCGGCCGCGAGGGGACGCCGGTCTACACGCATCTTGAGCGCACTTCACAACCGATGATCCGCCTGGTCTCGGGGGACCTGGCGCGGTGGACCGATGAGCCGTGCCCCTGTGGCCGCAGCTACCCCCGTTTGCCGCAGGGAATCTATGGGCGCATCGACGACATGTTCATCGTCCGAGGGGAGAACATCTACCCCGGCGCGGTTGAGGACGTCTTGCGGGCGATGGACGGATTTGGCGGAGAATTCCAGATCATCATCTCGCGGCGGGAGGCGATGGACGAGTTGTTGATCCGCGCCGAGGTCGAGGCGTCCCACTGGCCGGCGCGAGAGCAGTTCGAGGCGACTATACGCGAAAGGTTGAGGGCGCGGCTTGGCGTTCGGCCCATCGTCGAGCTCGTTCCCGGCGGTACCATTCCGCGAACTGAGTTCAAGGCCCGCCGGGTGATCGACGACCGAGAGATGTACCGCAAGAGCGTTTCAGCAAGGAGAGACGATGTCGTCTGAAACAGATTCCGCCCACCGGGCGCGCGAGGTTTGGGAGCGAAACGAGCTGCGCCGGTTTCTCGAGCGACAGCCTGAATCGAAGAAGAGCTATGAAACGCTCTCCGGCATTCCGCTCGAACGCGTCTACACCCCGGAGCATGCGATTGCCTTTTCGGAGATCGGCCTGCCCGGCCAATACCCCTTTACCCGGGGCCCTTATCCGACGATGTACCGCGGCAGGAACTGGACGATGCGGCAAATCGCCGGCTACGGCACCGGCGAGGACACCAACCGCCGCTTCCGCTATCTCATCGAGCAGGGACAAACCGGGCTCTCCGTCGACTTCGACATGCCGACCCTGATGGGCTACGACTCGGACGATCCCCGCTCGTTGGGCGAGGTGGGCCGCGAGGGCGTCGCCGTCTCCACACTCGACGATGTCGAGGCGCTCTTCGACGGCATCGATCTCACGCAGATTTCCGTGTCGATGACGATCAATCCCACCGCCTGGATACTTCTGGCGATGTACGTCGCGTTGGCTCAGTCGCGTGGCTACGACTTAAACGCGCTTTCCGGCACGGTGCAGGCGGACATCCTCAAGGAATACATGGCGCAGAAGGAATGGATCTTCCCGATCCGAGCTTCGCTGCGCATCGTCCGCGACCTGATCGCCTACAGCACGAGAAATTTGGCCCGCTACAATCCGATCAACATCAGCGGTTACCACATCAGCGAAGCCGGCGCGAACGCGGTGCAGGAGCTGGCTTTCACGATGTGCAACGCCGTTACGTACGTCGAGGAGGTGGCGGCGGCGGGCGTGGCGGTGGACGATTTTGCGCCCCGGCTGGCCTTCTACTTCATCGCGCAGCAGGATTTCTTCGAGGAGATCGCCAAGTTCCGCGCCGCCCGGCGAGTCTGGGCGAAGCTGATGCGCGACCGATTCGGCGCTCGCAAGCCGGAGTCGATGCGGCTGCGCTTTCACTGCCAGACCGCGGCGGCGACCCTGACCAAGGCGCAGCCCCTTAACAACGTCGTGCGCACGGCGCTCCAGGCGCTTTCCGCGGTCCTCGGCGGCGCGCAGTCGCTGCACACCAACGGTCTGGACGAGGCGTATGCCATTCCCTCCGAGACAGCGATGAAGGTGGCGCTGCGAACTCAGCAGATCATCGCCGACGAGACTCGGGTGACGCAGGTGGTCGATCCGCTCGGCGGCTCTTGGTACCTGGAGTCCCTCACTAGCGAAATGGAACGGCAGGCGTTTGCCGTCTTGGACCGAGTCCAGCGCATGGGCGGAACGGTGAAGGCGATCGAGGAAGGCTTCTTCCAGCGAGAGATCGCCGAGACGGCCTATCAAACAACGCGCAAGCGCGCTTCCGGCGAGCAGCCATGGGTGGGAATGAACCGCTACGTCGATCCGCCCAAGAAGGAGGAGATCGAGATCCATAAGATCGATCCGGCGACCGAGCAGCGGCAGATCGCGCGAACCCGGGAGGTGCGCCGACGTCGCAACGAGGCCAAGGTGGACGCGCTCCTCGACCGATTGGACACCGAGGCGCGCAATCCGGCGATCAACCTCATGCCGGTGACCATCGAGTTGGTGAAGGCGCGGGCGACTTTGGGGGAGATCGTCGCGCGCCTCAAGAAGACCTTCGGCACGTACGTAGAGACGCCGGTGTTCTAGGCGGAACCTCAGGTTGGATACATTCCGCCGTTGATGTGAAAGGTTTGTCCGGTGATGAAGCCGTTGGATGCGATGCTGAGGACCACCTCAGCGACCTCCTCGGAAGTTCCCCAGCGCTTCACCGGAACGATGTTCTCGGGCTTGGCTCGAGGATGGGTGTTCAGCATGTCCGTGTAGATGAGAGCGGGGGCGACCGCGTTCGAGGTGATCCCCTCGCCGGCCAGCTGTGAAGCGTACCCGTGCATCAGCCCGATCAAGCCTGCCTTCGAAGCGGCGTAGTGAGCGCCGATCAGCCCACCGGTCATCGAGGCTATCGAGGAGAGGAAGATGAGACGGCCGAAGCGCCGGGCTCTCATGCCCGGAATGACGGCCGACGAAACCAGGAAGGCTGAGCGCAAGTTGTTGGCGATCGTCGCGTCGAAGGTCGCCACGTCCAACTCTTCGACGAAGCGAGGCGGCGCGATGGCGGCGTTGTTGACGAGGATGTCGATTGGCCCAAGCCCGCTCTCCACTGCTTGGACCAGCCGCCGCACTTCCTCGGGTGAAGAAACATCCGCTTGGACCACGATGGCACGGCCGCCGCCGCGCTGGATCAGCGTGGCGACCTCTTCCGCCTTGGCTTTTTCTTTCCGATAATTCACCGCCACCGCGGCGCCTTCGGACCCAAAGCGCAGCGCGATGGCGCGTCCGATTCCCCGGCTGGCGCCGGTGACGAGCGAAATCTTGCCCTCGATGGCCATGGCGCGATTTACACTGGCAGAGATCGGTGCGGAATGGCAAAGGACATGCCGTCCTTCGAAGGGCGGTTAGCGGCGTCGCCCGCACACTGGGCAGAGTCGAAGCAGCAGGCCTGCCGCTCGCCGATTGGCCTTCACCCCGGGCTACGACCTGGATCAACGCCGCGCAGGTCGTTGCATGGACAGCGTTGGCGCTGGTGGTGCTTCCCGGCCGGGGACACTTCACCTACGACCAAGCGTACTTTTACGAGCTGTCCGTGCGCGTCGCCGAAACTCTCCGCCCCAACGCATACGGTCCTTTCGTTTCGCAAACAGATCCGGCGGTAATGACGCCCGGCGGCGGGCTGTACCTCGTCTACTCCATACCATTTTTCTTTTTTCGGGATCCCCGGATTGGAGTGGCCTGGATCATCATCCTTTCGGCATTCGGGCTGTTTCTCATCGATCGGTTGCTGGTACGCCTTGAAGCGCCCAGCTCGTTGCGATTCGGCTTGATTTCCTTGCTGACCTGGTCGCTGTGGCATGCGCGCTTCACGGATACCTTCTGGAATGCCAATCTATTTCTCTTCAGCACGCCAGCGCTGTTGTACGTCGCCATCCGAAATGCACAGGCGGAGAAGCCGGCCGCCCACTGGAGCATTCTCTTTGGATTACTCAGCGCGCTTTCGCTTCAGATTCACGCTTCGGGCCTGCTCGCGATTCTTGCTGCCTGTCTTCTGTGGGCGACGCAGCGGCCGAATACGTTTGGCCCGCGACAGCTGGGTCTGGCTCTTTGCGGATTGTTGGTTGCGTATCTACCCTACGTCCTCGTGGAGCTCCGCGACGGTTGGATAAACTCGCGCGCTCTGCGGAACGCAGTCCTGCATCGGTTCGATAGAAACGCCATCCGCGCAAGTCTCGGAGCGTATCTTCTGTATCCCTCGCACGCCCGAGCCGAGCAACTCGTTAATTCCTGGAGCTTTTCGCTCTTTGCTAGCCTTTTTATCGCCGGAGTACTCAGCCTGGTGGGACTGTGCGCTCGCTTTCCATCCAAGGCGACCGCAGTGCTCATGATGGTTGCGGTGCCGCTCTACTTTGCATTGAGTGGCCGAAGTCTGTACGACCACTACGTCATCTCGGTGATGCCCATTCTGACTTTGCCAGCAGCGGCGGGCGTTGCCTGGCTTGTATCTCGCAACACCTTGCGTTGGGTTGCTTTTGTATATCTCGCAGTATTTGTTGTTGTCGGCATCGTCATTTTGCTCGCTGGACAGCAAGAACTTCGCCCTGGTGATCCCTGGAACGGGCAGAACTTTGCCTTTCAGCGTGAGCGTGCCCGTCAAGCCATTGGCAGCGGCGGGGTGGTGCGTTCAGGTACAATGGACGAGGGTGCGTTCGTCCAATGGGTCGTCGCTCGGCGCCTCTTGGGTCGCCCGCTGATGTTCCAAGTGGGGTCTAACATCTGTGATGTGGCCCTTCGGTTGTCCGGGGTGGATCCGCCGGTGTGGAAAAACACGAACAAGCTCCTGGTTCCACTCGCGCCGAACTCGGTTTTTCTTTGTGAGCCCCACCGAAAATAGGTTGCATCCGGACGGAGCGCGAGCCATTGCTTGCCGAACCTAAGGTGAGCAGAAGCCAGTGTAGTCGCAGGGTAGCCCGAGCCTCGCGCCGGGGTCTAGAGATCCGCTCGCGATGACCTCACGCTGCAGCGCCGTAGAACGCTTTCTCCAGCTCTGCGACGTTGGCGAAGCGAGGGTAGCTGCCCGAGGAGAGCTCCTCGACGTCCGTCAACCCCTTCGCGCGGGAGCGCGTCAGAACATTCGCGAGGAGCCGGCGGAACGCCTCGGGCGGAGGAGTTCCGGGATACAAAACATCCAGCCCAAGCGCGCCACCTGGAATCCGAAGCACGGTCGGGGCGCCGTCCGGCGTTCTCGCTGAGACGACGAGATCCATCACCACCAGGTTCTTCGGTGCTCCGTTTGGCGAGCTGCCGGGAAGCACACCAACGCCGACTGCCGCCAGTCGCTCCCAGGAGACGCGAGCGCTCTTCGCTTGCACCTCGAGCTCCAGACCTTCGTCCACCAGCCGCCGCAGGCGACCGGCGACGATCTTGGGCCTGGAATGAAACCAAACGCCCGTGATGGCGGTTGGCGATGCGACGGAATCCTGCGGGTAGGCGGGACTTGCTCCCGTTGGCTGAAATGTGGGCTCGGTGATCGGAAGTGGAACGACGCGCTTTTTCGCAGCTTGCGCTTGCAGCTCGGCCAGTTGCGCCTTGCACTCTGGCGGCAAAGCAGGGTTTGCCGCGGCTGTCGCCAGATGCTCAAGGGCGGCCGCAGCCCGGTCAGGGGCGCTCAGCGCGATCGCGGCTGCCCGGATCGCCGCCTTTGCACCGAGCACACCACCCCCTTGGGCCGCTCGACCGTAATACTGCTCGGCGTTGGGCTGGAGACCCTCGGGCGCGCCCTCGAGGACCTGCCCAATCTTGTAGGCCAGCGCCGGACCCAACTGTTTTGGCTCGAGATTGGGCAGCAGCTCCTCGATCCAGTTGAGCGCACCTCCCCTGCTCGACTGTGCGAGCGTGCGGGTCAACAAAGAATCCAGCCGCTGCGCACCTTCCGCCGTTCGTTTCTCAAGCAGCGCAATCTTTGCCAATCCAAACTGCGCCTCGAGATTCTTCGGATCCGCGGCCAGCGCTTCGCGATAGGCCGCAGCGGCGGCGGACAGCTCTCCCCGTTCCAGAGCGGTTTGCGCATTTTGAATCGACGGATGCTGCTGCCAGGTGAAGGTCGCTTCCACCTTGGGGGCGACGTATTTGGATTCAACTCCGCTCGCGCGCAAACCGAACGCGAGCAGCGCGCCGAAAGCGAACCCGCCCAGGTGCGCCATCACCGCGACGCCCGAGTTGCCCCCGCTTCGCAAGAAATCCCAACCCTCGTTCAGAAACCACAACAGCCCGCACAGCCAGGCCGGCCAAAAGGTCGTTCCCCGCCAGATTCGGAGGATCCAAACGAAGTAGGCCAGGCGAACCCTGCGCTTCGCGTAGCGCAAGGCGAACGCGCCCATGCAGGCGGCGATCGCGCCCGAAGCGCCGACCATCATGATGGTGGAAGCCCGGTCGAGCAAAACGTGAGCTGCAGCAGCGACCACTCCGCCCGCGAGGTAGAACCCGGCGAACAGCGGCCGCCCCCAGACGTCCTCCATCAGCGGGCCGACAAGGTAGAAAAAAAAGAGATTCCCCAAAAGGTGCATCCACCCAAAGTGCAGGAACAGATGGGTGAGCCAGCCGAGCTGAAAAATTCCTCTGGCTGGAATCAGCGAAAACCTTCGAAGAATGCTTCGATCGGAAAGCTCAAGCACACGCCCGGCCATCGCTTCGAGGGTGGCCTGTTCCTTTTGGACGGTTTCATCGTCGGGTCTGCCATCGCTCGACTCCGGCCGAAAGTGCGTCCAAACACGCTGCGGAACGAAGCGGTCTTTGAATGCCTCGGGAAGCTGGAGATAAGGGTGCTCCTGCCAGTACTCGATCACCTCGCCCAGCGAGCCCTGGTCGATGCCCATCGGATGCTCGGGGATGACCCAGCTGAAGAGGAACGCGATGCAACACAGCGCCGCGATGCTGATCGACACCCACGGCAGCCGATTCACCTCGGCGTCTTCCACGCCGATCGGAAAAACGATGATCACGTAGACAAAAGCGTTTCAGAGATCTCGCGTCGAGGCAAAGTCGCCGCGCCTGCCAACCCTCACTCAAACGTCGCCGCTGCGCGGATGTATTTAAAGCTGGCAGTCGCCTCGACGCCGGGTACGAGCGCCGCCGCTAGCGTTGGCGGCGTTCGGGACGGAAGAGAGTGGCGTACTCACCCGCTCGGAAGCGCGAGAGGAGCGCCTCGTATTTGCCGGCTCGGACGCCTCGCAGGTATGACTGCTTCTGCGCGTGGTAGCGAGAGACGACCCAAGCCAGGCGAATCGCCTGCGCGCCGCCACGGAAGAGCGCGCCCTCGACGAGTAGATCCCGGAGCAGGTGCGCATACCGCTCCACCCAGTACGGCTTGGGCCGCCGCCCCTCCCCGAACGCGCGAATGGCCCAGAGCAGAGCGTACTCGTCGTCCTTTTTCAGGCGGCTCTCTAGGCTTCGCGCGAAGTGGTGCTCGATCACCACCCGGGTTAACGGATGACGTCCAGAAGACAGCGCCTCGTGGACAATCATCTGCGGCGTCCAGCTGGCGGCGTCGTGGCGAATCAGTCGAGCCCTGGTATCGGTCCGGTAGAGAAACCTGCGGCCCGAGAGCTCGGCCCAATTCTTGCGCCGCACGCGGTACAACGGCTCGCTCGGGCCGGAATCTCGCCAGGCGTGGATCTCGCGGACCGCGTCCGGACCAAGGTACTCGTCGGAATCAAGGTAGAACAGGTAGTCGCATCCGCTGAGAGCTTTGGCCGCCAATGCGCGCGCCGCGCCATAGCCTTCCCACGGGTGCCGAAGCGTTCGGATTCCCCGCACCGCAGCGAGCTCGGAGGATCCATCGTTGGACATCGAGTCGACAGCGACGATCTCATCGGAAACCTGTCGAAGAGCATCGAGGCAAGCGCCCAGAGTCTCTACGCTGTCTCCATGGATGACGAACCCACCCAACCGCATGAACGGAATCCGCTGATTGCGCGCAGCCAACGAGCTAGCTGTTGGCTGGGCTTGCGGACCTTACGTCAAGTCGGCGCGCGGCAAAATGTTCCTGGAAGGCCTAACCGTTAATTGGCGGCGCAGGTGCTCGACGTGTCGTAGCGGCAGTCGCAGAGTAGAGCTGGAAGCGCCTGCTCGCTGTCGTCCGCAAAAAGCTCGGGGGGACTTGGTCGCTGGTCGAAGCCGAGAAACGCTGAACCCGCCAGTGCGAGGTACCCGGCGATCACCAAACCGACCACGCTCGCCATCCCCAAGCCATTAAAACGGCCCGCCTTCGCCACAGCTTCGATCGAGTTCACGTTCTGTCTCCTTCGTCGATGCCACGTCTAACGAGCCAGACGGATGGCGATTGCGCCGCTTCCTGCATTTCGGGGTTGGCGTGGATTGCGCTCTCTATGCGACAGGAGGCTACGACTGCGCGCTCATGCTGGAGCAACCATCGCTTGCGCTCGATGCCCCCGCCATAGCCGCACAACCTGCCGTCGGCTCCGATGACGCGATGGCAGGGCACGACGATGCTGATCGGGTTCGACCCATTTGCCGCTCCGACCGCCCTGACCGCGGTCCGGCTTCCGATTGCCTTTGCGACATCGGAGTACGAAGCAGTGCGGCCTGGGGGGATGGTCCGCAGCGCTGCCCAAACCTTCCGCTGAAACGCGGTGCCCCCCGCGTCGACGCGCAGGTCATCCAAAGCGGACAGATCGCCGGCGAAGTACGCGGCGAGGCGACTCGTCGCGCCCCCAGGATTAGCTTGCCGCTCGAGACGTACCTCGCCGAAGCGCTGATGCAATGCCGCTGCCAGTGAGGCCCAGTGGTCAGCGAAGCCCACGGCGCAGAGCACATCTTCGAGCGCCGCCACTCGAAGGGTGCCAATCGGCGTTTCAATCTCGTCCATCTTCAGTTTCATGCCCGTCCATCCATAAGTGAATCGTCGCGTATGCCCGCCAGGGCCGCCACGCCTCGGCCCGGTGCAGAATCTCCACGTTTCGCATCGGCCTTTCGCGCGAGAGCCACTGCCGAATGGCGAGGTCCCCCGCTGGAAACGCATCCGGCTCATGTAAGCCGCGCAGGGCGATGTACTCCGCCGTCCAGCTTCCGACTCCAGGAAGCTCGTGCAGTGCCGCGGTGATTTCCGACGCAGGGCGCGTGCCATCCAAACGGATGCTCTGGTCGCGCACCGCGGCGGCAAAGCCGCGAATGGCCTCTGCGCGCCTGGCGGGGATGCCCAGCCCGCTCAAATCGCCGCTGGTGACCGCCGCAGGCGAAGGAAAGATCGCGCGCAAACCGTCATACTTCGTCTGCAGGGGCGTCCCGAGCGACTCGACCAAACGAGCGGCCAGCGTGGTGGCTGCGGCAACCGAAACTTGCTGCCCCAGAATTGCACGCACACCGAGCTCGAATGGCTCCCAGGAACCTGGGACGCGCAGGCCAGGGCGCTTTCGGACCAGAGGAGCGAGCTTGGCATCGCCGGCCAAGTGTTGCTCAATCCGACCCAGGTCTGCGCCTAGGTCGAACATCCGCGAGATCCTCGCGACGATGGGCATCAGCGCCGCCGGAGGCGCCACGGGCAGCTCCAGCCACAAGCATGACTCGTCTCCCGCCGGCTTCACCTCGAGCGAGCCTGCCCAGGCACCGACGGAAATCGTGCGGCGGTAGCGATCGCCTTCGATCTGCTCCACCCCAGGAATGATTCTTGGGCGGAGGAAGTGCATCATCGCTGGCCAGTTCAACGGCGGTTTGAACGGCAGCCGAAGCCGGAGCACCGCCGGCTCCCCAGCCGATTCGACGCGACGCCGGAACTCATTCGGGGCGACCCTAAAGGTCTCCCGCATCGCGGCGTTGAAGCTGCGGATGCTTCCGAAACCGGACGACAGCGCCACGTCGGCGAGCGAAAGCTCG
>Ga0126378_10001808_pt1 | contig 15802 bp, 26 predicted proteins | sample PanSoiMetPlot_23_FD_92587 | JGI IMG/M metagenome (GOLD analysis project Ga0126378, IMG submission 92587) | Tropical forest soil microbial communities from Panama - MetaG Plot_23 | ecosystem: Environmental > Terrestrial > Soil > Tropical forest > Bulk soil | place: Panama | collected 2016-02-17 | reverse complement strand
GCTCACCTTCGCGACCGCGTTCTGGGCGGCCGTGATCCTTGACCGGGAGGTGCAGATGGGCGGCATGGATTTCCGGCGCGCGGCGTCGAGCGTCAGCGTGGTCATGTTCCTGGTGTGGCTGTTCTGGGCCGCAATCATCGCCGCCGCGATCGGCGGAGCGTTGGGATGGTGGTGAAGATGACTGACGAGCAGCTGGCCGAGTTTCTCGGCATCGCCGATGACCCGCGCTGGCCGCGCGCCATCGCCAAGCTGGAGCCGAGATATCGTGCCGCCTACGAGCTTATGGCAAGGACGTGCGTCGAACTCGAACTCTGGCAGGCGGGCCTCGCCCCGAAGCCGAAGGGCGTGATCGTCTGTCGCGATCACGGAAAGAAATGATGGTGACGATCGGTTTTCTGTTCGGTGCCGGCTTCCTGATCGGCTGGTGCTATGATGAGATGCGCCGCCTGCAGCACACCCAGCGCTACTTCTGCTACCAGTGCGAGGCGCTGGTGGAGGAGGGGCACCGGCATGAATAGGCGATCCTTCCTGCGTGGCCTCGCTTCGGTGTTCGGCGCGATCGGCGCCCCGCTCGCCAACACCGACTTCGGTCGCTTTCTGACCGGGCGATTGTCCGACCACCCATTCGCATTCAGACAGGAGGTGGTGGACGCCGCCAGCAGGGCACTGGACGAGGAGCTTGCCGCGCTCACCCGCAAGGCGATGCTGCCACGCCTGTTTGCTCAGCTCATCGCCGGCAATCTTTACAAGGAAGGCGATCCATCGCTTGGGTTGCCGGCATTGATCCACGAGGATAATGTCGGCCATGGACGAGAAATCGACCCAGGCGCTCGATGAAACACGGCCGCCGACCCAAGCGCCGGACAAGTAAACAGGCCTTGAGTGAAAATTTTCGCAGGTTCTGGGAGCTGCGCGGCGGCGCGTTCGCTTACGAGCAATGGCGGCTCACCGGAAAGATGCCGTCGATCACCATCCAGGTGCGCGGGCCGAACTTTACCGCCGGAGCGGTCATCACCGATCACGTGACCATGTGCGCGCCGATCCTGCGGGCTCACATACTTGGCAAGACCGAGAGCGAGGCACGCGCCATCATCAAGCGCAAAGGTTGGACCGCGATCGTGGTTCAGGATAAACAGGAGCATGGACGAGAAATCGAGTGAGGCTCTCGATGAGGCCGGCGGCGCCCTCGCCTCCGAGGATCAGCTGATCGCTGCTACCCAGCCGGGCGGCGCCATTGCCGCCGCCAAGCCCGATCTCGGACCCTCCTGGACGGAGCGCGCCACCGATCTGATGCGCCGCCACGAGGGTCAGCCGCTGAGCGAGCGCATCAAGGACCCGCAGACGCTCGATCTGGTGGCGGGGTTCGGTGGCGCCGGCACTTTCGTGCGCGCCGAGCCCGCCATGGCGCAGGCCGCCGAGAGGCTCGCCGCGCAGGGCGCCTCGATCGGCACCATCTGGCAGAAGCTTCGGGTGTCCATGGGCGCCGACGGCATCTGGCGGCGCGAGATCAACGATGCCCCGGCCAAGTTCCGCGCGGAAATGATCCCCACCAGCGGCGGCCGCATCTCACTCGATCAGGTGCTGGAGCATCCCGAGCTTTATGCCGCCGAGCCCGGTCTGCGCAATGTCACGGTCGAGCACCGCGCCGATCCGTTTTTCGAGGGCGGGTTCGATCGCCGCACCGGTCGCCTCTATCTCGGCAGCCTGGGCGCTAAAAAAGACGTCATCCTGCACGAGGTCCAGCACGCTATCCAGAAGCTCCAGGGCATGGCCTCTGGCGGCGCCCCCGAGCAGTTCCTCAACGCGGCACAGCAGGCGCTGGTGAGCGGCGGCATCAGACCCAACCGCCGGCAAATCTATGACGTCGCCTACGAGATGTATAAACATGTCAAAGGCGAGATTGAAGCGCGCAACGTGCAGAAGCGCCTGCAGGAACTCCTCTACGATATCCCCCCGACCGAGACCGAGGAAATCCCGCGCGGGCTGCAGATCGACGCGGTGAGCAATCTGCGCTCCGCCTCCAGCGGCCCCTACGTCAAGCCCGAGGAGGTGGCGCAGATGCGCGCGATGATCGCCCAGGGCATGTCGGCGCGCGAGATCGCCGCCAAGCTCGGCCGCAGCATCAATACGGTCAAGCGCTTCGCCCCCGGCTCAACCGCCAAGGGCGGCTCGCTGCCGCGCTTTGGCCCGGAAGAGGCCAAACGCTTCACCGAGATGGTGCGCGCCGGCAAAATGAGCTACAGCCAGATCGGCAAGGCGTTTGGGATTTCCGCAAATGCGGCGCTCGGGCGGGCGTGGCGCATGGGGCTGATGGCCCGCCGCTCCGGCCAGACCCCCTCACTGCCGCAGCTCAACCTGCCGCCGGCGTTGTCCCCGGAGGATATCCTGGCCGGCGAAGGGATGTTCCCCGCGCAAGAGGATTGACGCCGTTCCCTCTTTGACATATATGACACTTGGCCGCAGGCCAGCCGGGTGTCGGGGGCTACCAACCTTGACGCCATAAACGGTCCACCGCGTGTTCGAGTCACGCCAGCTGAAACCGGGCTTGGTAGATGTACCGGGGAAGGCTGGGCGGGTGCTGGTGGGGGCCTGCGGCGTTCTGTTTCCCCGAAAGGATCGCGACAATGGTGGATTACAAGGCGTTCATGGAGCAGCCGCTGGAGGTGCTCGATCTCGCCGCGCCAGCGAGCTTCATCAGGCGCAGCTATGATTTCTTGAGGGCGATCGGCAAGGCATCGCTGGCAGACGAGACCGATATCGTAGTGACCGGCGGCGATGCCGTCGCCGTCGAGGACAAAAAATCGGTCGGTCGCGTCGTGCTGGTCACGGTCAACGGCTCGCGCCACCTGTTCTTGATCGCTGAGGTGCCCTCGGTGGTGCGCGGCATGCGCGCCTCGCTCGCGGACTCCGGGCTCGATGGCGGCGACATTCTGCACCTGATCATCACCGAGATTGCCATCGGGATGGAGGATGCGGTCAAGCTCCTCACCCTGCACTGAAAGGATCAGATAACATGCTGACTCGCAGCGACCTTGACGCCGCCACTCTCGGCATCCTGGAGGATGTTCGCTCCGCCCTGATCACCTTGCGCGGCCGCCTGGAGCGCGGCGAGATCGTTCACGACAACACCGAGAGACCGCGGGAATTGGTGGACTACGATGCGCCCCTGTGCGCCATCAATATGGCGGTCTGGCATTGCGGCTCGGTCGGCTGCATCGGCGGCTGGATCGAGGCCATGACCGGGCTGAGCGAGCCGAAAATGCTCACGACCCCGCAGCTCAACGATCTCTGCTACCCGCGCGGTTTATGTTGCTTTTGGTCCGATATCACCCCCGAGCAGATCGCCCATGCCATCAACAACTATCTCACCACCGGGAACCCGGATTGGAAGGCGGTGATGCGCCGTTGAAATCTCCCGGCCGCCGCGCTATACGGCCACCCGCAAGCTCTCCCATGGGCTTGGACCATACTGCCTGAAAGAGGGGCTGGGCTTGCGGAGTGGCGGTCCGGCCCCTTGCTTTTTCCGCGCCATCTGTCATACAAGGAACACCCACCTCCTTTCGGCCGGCGGCCCGGTGCGTCGGTTCTTCAAAGCGTGTTGGTTGAGTGTGGGTCTTTGCCCTCAACCCTGGCAAAGCAAAGTCGATAGTAGCCGGCACGCTGTCACCGGGTTTCTCCATGCAGCCCTTCGTGATCGACAATTTCCTCAGCCCGGAAGCCTACGACGAGGTGCGCCGCCTCGCCGCGGCGGCGCCGGTCGTCTACGGCGCCAAGTCCAACAGCGTCACCGACCCGCACGGGCACTGGAGCTGGAAGCCGCTCCATGACAACCGCAAAAACCTGTTTGATCTCAGCGCTGCGCTGCAAACCCAGTGCGCTCCGCTGTATCTGGTCTATCAGCGCCTCACCACTCAGCTGCAGAACGAGGGCCTGGGCGCGCGCTGGGCGCTGATCCGCGCCTATGTGAACGTCCACACCTACGGGATCGACGGCTACTTCCACCAGGACAGCGAGGATGTGAGCCACGTGACCGCGATCCTCTACCTGTGCGACGCATGGCACCGCGACTGGGCGGGCGAGACGGTGATCTCCAGTTGGGAGGAGGGGATCGACAGGGCGGTGCTGCCGCGCCCCAACCGGCTGTTCGTCATCCCCTCCGCGTTGATGCATGCCGCCCGCGCGGTCTCGCGCAAATGCAATGTCGCCCGCTCCACCTTGGTGCTCAAGCTGCGGCCGTTGCAGGACGCGGCCTTGGAAAATCTGAGCATCTGGCTGGAGGCGCGCGGCGCCTTGGCGCTCAAGCACGGCGAGGGCACGCTGCACTCGCATCTGTTGCGGGTGGCGCTGGCGCTCGCCGCCCGCAAGGCGCCGCCGCACGTGGTGTTCGGCGGCGGCCTGCACTCGATCTATGGCACCAACGCCTTCAAGCACCAGCTCGTAAAGCCCGACCCCTCGAACCGGGCGATGGTGTCGAATACCTTCGGCGAGCGCGCCGAAGCGCTGGCTTATCTGTTTTCGGTGATCGACCGGCCCGCCACCCTGGAGAAGCCGGCCCCGGCGGTCAACGGCCACCTTCTCAAGCTCAACTACGATCATCGCATGGAGGTGGGGCAGGAACTGCTTCACGATCTGCAGCTGATCGAATGTGCCAATCTCGCGGACCAGAAGGCGCTCGGCCCCTGGCCGCAACTTCGCAAACTGTGGGAGATAGCATGACTAGCGTCGAGCAGACCTTGGGCCAGAAGCGGGTGCGGGCAGCCTTCAACCCCTCAAACGACAGCATTGTTGATCTGATCAAGGAGAAGGCGGCCGACCTGATCGACCTGTGCGACAGCCACATGGCCGGAAGCACTTCCGGCGAGGAAAGGCGGCTGTGGGCGCTGGCCATGACCCATATCGAGGATGCCGCCATGTGGGCGGTCAAGGCGGCGACCATCGCAAAATGAGCCTGATGGATGACGGCGCCTTCATCGCCGCCTGGAGGGAGATCGAGGAGGGGGCGATTGCCGCGATCTCCCGCGGCGAGAGGGAAATGAGCGTCAGGCTCTCGCCGATCGTGTGGCTGGCTTTGATCGAGGAGATCAAGCGCGAGCGCCCGCGCAACCTCTCGCGCCTGATCGCCGATGATCACCTCAATCGGCTCAATGCGGCGATCGACCGGTTGGAGGGGGAGCACGCTTTTCTGGTCGGCTATGGTCCGCGCCCGACCGTGGCGAGCGCCTTCTCGGGTGGGGTCAGTGACGAACTGAGACAGCAAATACAAGGAAAGGAAAGCCCCGATGCATAGCTCGACATTTGGATATCTGAAACCCAGCGAAGCGCAGGTGAAGGCGATGGCGATAGTTCGGCTGGCGTCGGCCTCCTACGCTTCGGTGCTGGAGGCCTATCTGCCGGAGGGCCCCGACAAGACCTACATCATGCGCAAGCTGCGCGAGGTGGCCATGTGGTCGAACACCACCATCACCCGCCACGCCGACGGCACCCCGCGCGAGCCGCAGGAGTTGGCGATGGCGTCGAGCGAGGACGATGTGGAAGTTGACAACGGCGGGCTGTTTCACGGCCTCAAGCTGAAAATTGACAACGGCCTCAAGCGCAACTCGCTTGACCAGCGAGTGCCGCCGGCCGAGAAGGGCTCGAAAGGTCCGGGACCGGAGATGGTGGCGGGTGGTGTTAAATACTCGCATGATTGAGGTGCGGCTCACGCCCGCGCAGCTGATCGAGGCTGACCGGCTCAATGAGAGGCGCGCCGCCGAGCATCTTCAGCATGGCGCGGTGGGCTGGTGGCCGCCGCACTGGAGCGACCGGAAGAAAACGGTCAATAATATGTGGTCACAGCGCTGCGAGGCGGCGTTCATCGCGCTCATGCACAGCTGGGGGATTGCCGCGGTGTGGCAGGATCAGATGGGCGGCCCATGGCTTGAGCGCCGTCACGACAGCGAGGATATCCTGCTTCCGGATGGGCGTCATATCGACGTCAAGGCGGTAGAAAAGAATGACCTGTCGCTGCAGGTAGCAGACGATCGCGTGCGCGGGCCGGTCGGCTATGTGCTGGTCGGCTACGAGCGCCATCCCGTTTACGAGATCATCGGCATGACCTGGGGCTGGGAGGTGAAGCAGGCGCGGTTGAAAAATCCCTATGGCAAGCCTTATCGCCAGATCAAGCAGGGCGATCCCCGGCTCATCGATGTGGAGTGGGAAATTGTTTGGCGAAAAGGAAATGCTGAAAGCATGGCGCGCGATCCGCGACCCCCCGCTCCGGCGGTCCGGCAACCGGATCGACGGTAAGCGCGCCTGGAACCTGCGCAAGCGCCGCTATTCCTGGCCCGAGGTGACGCGGCGGCTGGGGGTGCGGGAGAACGGGATGCCGTTCAAGGTGTCGAGCGTGATCAATGCGGTACACGCCTATCGGCGCGAGCATGGAGGCCACCGATGGTAGAGATTTCCAACATGTCGATCGACATGATCGTCGGCTTTGAAGTGTCCTCGCCGTCCTACTACCAGGACAATTACACGCATTTCGACTGGCCCGGTGAGGCGAGCGGACCCACGGTCGGCATCGGCTATGATCTCGGCTATGTCACGCTGGGAGAGTGCCGTGCCGACTGGTCGCCCTGGGTGACGCCGACCGAGGTGGCGATCCTTATTTCCGCGATCGGCCTCACCGGTGAGCGCGCGCATCAATGGGTGCAGGATCACCGCGACGAGGTGACCATCAGCTATCCGCAGGCGGTGCATGAGTTCATCCGGGAGGAAGTCCCCAAATGGGAGGCGCGCTGCCGCGCGGCTTTGGAAAACTTCGATCTGCTCTCCCCCGACAGCGCCGGCGCGCTCGTCTCGCTCGCCTATAACCGCGGGGTCGGCGGCTTCCACTCCTCGCTGCCGCGCTATGCCGAGATGCGCAAGATCACCGACCTGATGGCGGCGGCCCAGTATGCGCTGATCCCGACTGAGATCGCCGCCATGGCGCGGCTGTGGCCCAACGAAACCGGGCTGCAGGTGCGTCGCCGTCAGGAGGCGGCGCTGTTTGCCAAAGGCGTCAAGGATTGCAAGCAACCCGGATCGGTTGTAGTAGCAACCGCGCCGCCACCGCCGGCACCGCCGGCCAAACCCCAGGAGAGACCCGTGACCGTGACGCCCGTGACCACCCATCCCGACGTTGTAGCGGAGATCGAGGCCGCGCTTGAGGCCGCGGAAAACGAGCTGCCGCAGCTTCTGTCGGTGCTGTCGATCTTCATCCCGGGGCTCAATGCGCTGCGCCCGTTCCTGTCGCTTCTGCCGGTGGCGATCGAGGCGGTCAAGACTATCCACACCATCGAGGGGCAGGGGACCCAGTCCGCCGTCGCTTCGGTGGTGCAGACGCTTACCCCGGGGCAGCCGGGGGCACCCTCGCTCAACTAAATGGCCGGAAAGAGCAAGGCGCGAGGGTCGGAAAACCGACCCTTGCCTTGTTTGGGAAATTACGTTTACCTTCTCGCCCCATGGCGACCGAGCCTGGACTTACGACCTTTGAGTTGCTGACCATCATCGGCTCAGTCATGGTCGGCACCGGCGCGGTGGTGGCGGCGGTGTTCTCGGGCGCCAACTCGCTGCGCCAGGAGCTGTGGAAGGGGATCGCCAAGGTTTCGCAGTGGCAGGTCACCCATGACCGCAAGGATGACCATCGCTTTCAAATCATCGATCAGCAATTATCGGATATAACCTATCGCAACAGCGTCAAGGATGGGGTGAAGCCGCGGCCGCATCGCCCCATCAACGACATTGTCGCCGAACTGGAGAACGGTCGCCATGGTGGCCAGGAAGAGGAGGGGGATGATTGATCTGCCGCGGTTCCACCGCTCGCAGGCGGAGCCGCTCGCCGAGGCCGATCTCACTCCCACCGCCATCGATCTGCCGGCGCGCGAGGTGATCGAGGCCGGGGTCAGCAAGTTCTTTGAGATGGCCAACCTCTACTGGCCCGCCAAGGGCGGGGTGATCTCCTTCGACCCGCGCAACAAGGCGCAGCTACGCATGGCACTGGGGCTGGTGTACATGGCGATGAAGGAGATCGACGATGCCGATTAACGTCCAGGACCCGCCCGCAATCTATGATCATATGCCCTCCAAACCGATCGTGCGCCAGCAGCTGCCGCTGGAGAAGGTCAACAAGATTTGCCGCGAGCTGATCACCCACCCGGAGCTGGTGCCCGCCGGGCAGACCATCTTTGCCTGCACCACGCAGGGCACCGAGGCCTGCTTCACCTTGATGGCGAAGATCGACTACAAGGTGATCGACCCCAATGATCAGATGCGGATTGTCCGCCACGAGAACGCCCATTGCAACGGCTGGACCCCTGATCACCCCGGCGCCTCGCCCTACCGGGTGATCCAGGTGCCGGCCGATGAGGTGAAGGCGCTGCGCGCCGCCACCATCCCCACCGTCAAGCTCGGGATCGGCGACTATGAGGAGATCAGCCGATGAGGCTCTCCGATTACGTCATCGGCGCGATGATTGGACTTGTGATGCTGATGCTGGTATTCACCTTCACCGCCGAAGTCCACTTCGTCCTGAAATACTGGAACTATGAGCCTCCTGGAGCAGGTTCGTCAGATACCGCCCGCGCGCGCCGCCCCCTTTCCGCGCGCGAGGTTTCTGGAGTTCCTTAAGGTCCTGCGCATCCAGACCAAGGACTTCGGCATGGTGTCGATGGCCGACAACATGCTGGGCACCCAGACCTATGTGCTCGATCAGCTGTGCGAAGGCATCGAGCGTGGGATCACCAAGTTCCTGATCCTCAAGGCCCGCCAGCTGGGCATGACCACGTTCTTCATCGCGCTCGACCTGTTCTGGGCGATGGAGCACGCTGGTCTGCTCGGCGCCTTCGTCTCCCATACCGATCAGGCCAAGGCGCTGTTCCGCAACGTCATCAAGGTGTTCTTCTCGCACCTTCCCAAGTCCCACAAGATCAAATGGGATTTGGAAAATCGCGAGATGATCGTGCTCAAGAACGGGTCGGTGCTGCAATATCTGGTGGCCGGCACCAAGGAGAAGGCCAAGGGCGGGCTGGGGCGATCCTCGGCCAACAACTTTTTACATAAGACCGAGGTGGCGTTCTGGGGCTCGCCCGATGATCTCAACGAGATCAGCGCCACCATGTCGAAACTCTACCCGCACCGGCTCGATATCGAGGAGACGACCGCCAATGGCTTCAACTTCTGGGAGGAGCGCTGGCGCGACGGCAAGGACGATCCCACCATCGCCTGCATCTTCGTCGGCTGGTGGCGTCATGACCATTATACGCTTGCTGATGACCACCCGTGGTTCCCCCTCTACATGCCCAAGGGGCACGCGACGCCTCTCACGCGCCTGGAGCGCTCTCGAATGCTGGCGGTGCAGAAGCGCTATGGCGTCACCGTCACGCACAACCAGATTGCTTGGTATCGCCACCACCTGGAGTCTGAGGTGGGCGGCGATCAGGCGAAGATGGACGAGCAGTTTCCCTGGCTGGAGGAGGATGCCTTCGTCGCCACCGGCAGCCAGTTCTTCGTCGCCCAGTTCCTGACCGAGGCGGCCAAGCGGGCGCGCGCGATCCCGTTCATGCCGTTCAAATACGAGATGGGCGAGCACTGGTCACAGACCCAGGTATTCTCGACCCGCGACCAGCGCCGTGCCGAGTTGAAGGTGTGGGAGGAGGCCGATCCCAATGGACGATACGTCATCGGATGCGATCCCGCCTATGGAAGCTCTGAAACAGCAGACAGAGCGGTTATCAATGTCTCTCGATGCTTTAGCGACAGACTTGTCCAAGTTGCGGAGTTTGTTAGCCCAACCGTCTCCACCTATCAATGCGCGTGGGCGCTCTGCCACCTCGCTGGCTACTACCGCAATGTCATGGTTAATCTCGAAATCAACGGCCCTGGGGAAGCGGTTTTCAACGAAATAAACGCGCTCCGGCGCGAGACCGCCAACATGTGGGACAAGACCGAGGCGCGCAGCTACGACCTGCGCTACGTCTTGACCATGATGCGGCATTTCCTCTATGGCCGCTCCGACTCGATGCAGCAGACGCTCGCCTATCAGTGGCGCACCTCCGGCAACAACAAGCCGCCGATGCTCTCCTCCTTCAAGGACGCTTTCGAGCTGCACCGGTATCTCCTCAACTCGATGGCGCTCTTGGAGGAGATGAAAACGATCGTGATCGATGGTGGCTCGATCCAGGCCGAGACCGGCAAAAAGGACGACCGGGTGATGGCTGCCGCGCTCGCGCATGAGGCGTGGCGGCGCTGGCGCCAGCCCGAGCTGGTCGCTCTTGGCTTGACCTATGCCGAGGCCTATAAGGAGCGGGCCAACAATGCCTCCGCCCAGGCCGAGCGGATGGCGATCAACTACCTGCACGCCATGAAAATCGGGGTTCCCGGGCAATGACATACGAGCAGGGCCACCGGCGCGGGGGCCTGCGCCCGCGCGGCGCCAAAAAGATGACACCGACCACGTTCGAGGAGATGGGCGATCCGCTGCGCCCGCCGCTGCCGCGCTATTCCCCGCAGCAGCGGGTGGTGCCGCAGAACGTGTTGCGCGAGAAGGATGACCAGGACGATCCGCGCAAGGGCGACCCGGCGGCAACGCTTGCCGACTATGTCGAGAACTACTGGGTGCAGCAGCTGCAAGCGATCAGGCTGCGCTGCTGGCGCTGCAAGAAGGACTCGCCGGTGATCTTCGTGCGGGTCGGCTCGTTGTTGTTCGGCGCCCGTCCCAAGCCCTGGCAGATCGACACCACCAAATCGACGATCGAGGAGTGCGCCAAGGTCGGCTGGAAGCTGCAGCTGCGCGCCGCCTATTGTCCCGAGTGCAAGAACCTGGGGTCGGTGTAGGGGGGTCATTGACGCATGATGAAGTAGTCAGGTGGTTTCGTAGGTTCAAGCACGATCCGGCGTTCCGCAACGAGCGCGGAGCCCGCACTGTCCCGATCGCCAATCTTGCCGAGTGGGCTGGCATCCCGCGCGCCAACCTCTATGAGATTTTGCGCGGCAAGCTCGGCATCTCCAGGAACTATCACGACCGGCTGGTGGCGGCGATCGACGCCGTCAAGGCGGGGCTGCGCTGGCAGCGCAAGGGCGGCCGCTGGCAGGTCACCGATCCCTCGTTCGAGCGCCTGCCGCGCCACGTGCATCCCTATCCGCGCAATGGCCGGCTCGCCGATCGCCGGGAGGCGCAGTCGTGATCGTCAAGACCTGGGCCTGCCTCAATCGCAACTGCCTCAAGGTCTACGACTCGACCGCGGGGGATTTCCCGCCCTGCCCGCGCTGCGGCATGATCCGGGTGAAGTGGGTGCCGCGCCCGGTGGCGATCAAGAGCGAGCGCACCAAGCAGATCGATGCCACGGTCAAGGAGTTGAAGGAGACCTATGGGTATAAAAATTACCGTTCTCCGGTACGCGGTCAAGCTGCCGCCGCCACCACCAATCGCCCAGCTGGATCGCGCGCTCAGCGCTTTGTGCCCAAGGGGTATGAAGGGTGGGGCGCCGATGTTCCCCTGGACGCGAATGGTAATTTCACCGCCCACTGTGCGCCGACCGGTGTCACGTCCAAAATCTCACTCTCTCAAGGACAGCGAGCTAGTACGACGCGCGTTGGCGATCGAACGATTGGGGTCGGCGGCAACGTCGAATACTCGCACCGGCCGGCTGGAGGCGTCCCCAAGTGATCATCCCGCGCACCAAAAAGTACCGTGACAACACGATCGACGAGATCGCCGAGCTTTGCCTCGGCAGCAAGCGCGACCGTGAGGAGCTATACCTCATGCGTAAGCGCTATTTCCACTTCGGCACTGCCGACTATAACATAGAATGCAAGTACAATCGCCTGCAGGCGCATCTCGATCTGGTCTCCTCCTTCCTGTTCGCGCCCGATCACTGCCGCTACAACATCGCCGCCCCGCGCAACGCCGCTGATGCGATCATCGAGCAGATCGAGGCGGTGGCGGACGAGTGGAACGACACCTTCCGCGACTCCGGCCTTGCCGACCTGTTCGCCGACTCGGTGCTGTGGGCGCTGATCCTCGACTCCACCATCATCAAGCTTGGATGGAATGACGCGCGTGAAGAGTTGTTCGGGAAAATGATATTCCCGTCCGACTTCGCGGTCTATGACGAGACCGAGCCCGATCTCGACTCGCAGGAAGCCTTCGTCCACACCTACTCTCTCAACTGGGACAACGCGGTGCAGCGCCTCAAGCGCGCCGGCAAGATCAAGGAGATCAAGCAGCTGGCCCGCTACCCCGGGCAGTACAGCGAGTTTCGCGACCAGATGCCGCCGGTGCTGGCCAATATGCTGATCTCGCAGACCGGCGGCCCCAATCTCGCGGGCGCCATGGTCGGCCGGGTGAACGTCGATTTCCAGGCCTATGCCACCTATCAGTCGGAGTCGAACAATCCGATGGTGCGTTTCCACGAGGTGTGGGTGTGGGATGACGATACCGACGACTACGCGATCTTCACCAAGGCCGACGGGGTGGATGGGGTCCTTTCCGACAGTCGCGAAACCATCGATGCCATGCGCAAGGCCGACGAGGCGCGCGCTTCCGAGCTTTATCGGGGCTCCTCCAACCTGTTCGGGATCGAGCAGGAGCACCCGTTCGTCCACGTGTGCCCCTATCGGCTGCATGATTTCTTCTGGGGCAAGGCTCACCTTGACATTTTGATACCGCTGCAGGTGTGGACCAACGAGCGCCTGCAGCAGATCGCCGACCTACTGGAGCAGAATGTTGATCCGACCAAGATCGGATCGGGCTTCATGGGGCTCACCGATGAGAAAATGGACGCGCTCGGCGGCGCCGGGAGCTTCGTCTACGACATGATCCCGGGCGCCAAGGTTGAGTTCGAGCGGCCGCCGGTGGTTCCCGACCTGTTTGCCGAGTTCAAGGAGATCGGTACGATCTTTTTGGAGGCCTCCGGCCTCACCGAGACCATCATGGGGCGCGGCGAACAGGGTATTCGCAGCGAAAAACAGGGCAAAAGAGCGGTCGCGACTGGCTCGGGACGGCTGCGCAAGGTCGCGGTCGGGCTGGAGTCACCTCTGGTGAAGATCGGCGATGTCGGATTGAAGCTCCTGCAGCGTAACTCCAAGGAGCGGCTGATCACCGACAGCGGCGCTTTGATGGTCCCAGCCCAGCTGGCGGAGCAGAAAATCAAGATGCGGGTCTCTGGTCACTCGCATTCTCCGCTGTTTGCCGACGAGGCCAAGGAGATGGCGGCTGGTCTGTTCAAGACCCAGGCGATCGACCGCTTCAGCCTGCTCGACATGACCGATCCGCCCAACAAGGACGAACTCAAGCACCGCCTGAAAAAGCGCGTAGCGGCGGAAAAGCAGGAGAAGCAGCAACAGGCCGCGGCGCCAACCAAGCCTTCGCGGCCGCGCGCCGCTGCCTGATGTGTCATAATTGCTTCGGAGACGATTTGTAGTAGACTGCATCTCCGGTACCAACCCGCAACAACCAGGAGGTACAGATGGCACGTCGTCGGCGTCATCGTCGCGGTCGCCGGTAACGGCAAAGCGACATTCACCCCCAAGCACGGCCCCCGCCCAGGCGGGGGTTTTCTTTTTTCCATGTGTCATAATGTACTTCGGTAAAATTTGGGCGTAGCTTCCCGCGCCATGCCGCCGTTCCCTGCAACGCCGCCGATGGCTGGTGGATCAGCGCCTCCCGCGCTATCGCTTCCAAAGTCTCCAGCCGGCGGTCCAGCCGGGCCCGGCGCATCTCCGGCACTCAGCCCCGGTAAGGGTGCTGGGGCTGAGGCCGCTGCGATGGCGACAGTCAAAGCTGTGATCCCCGCGCTCACCAAGGAGTTGAACTCCTTCCCGATCGGCGACAAGCGTCGGCAGGCCCTGATGCGCGCCGTCACCGCGCTGGAGGCTCACTTCGGCAAGTCGGAGAACGAGGCCCTGACCGGAGCCTCGATGCAGCAGATGCAACAAGCAACAAAGATGGGGCAGGGGCTCCCGACTGGAAATCCAATGCCGCCCGGGATGTCACTCGGCGGACCCTCCCCGATAGGGCCGCCTCCCGGGTTGGCAGCAATGACAGGAGGCATGTGATGCCCGAGTCAACTTATCTCAAGCCGAAGGTTGCTTCCGGCAGCATGGGCGAGCGCAAGAAAAAGAACGGCATGTTTCAGAACATCCCGTCCTATCCGCAGCTCGGTGGATTTTCCAGCTCCTCCAAGGTGCCGGAGCGCGATCGGCCGATGGCGCTGGAGAAGGGCGATCTGGTGCGCAAGGGCAAGCCGGTGTGATCTGATGGCGCGGCGTCGGGGCAAGCAGAACAACGGTGTCGATCGGGGGCGGCGGTTCTTCGAAACCTCCTCGCCGTTCGAGACCTATGAGCCCGGCGGCGAAGCGCCTGCGACCTACAAGGGCCTCACCGACACCAGCCTCAAGGTTTCCGATCGCCTGATCGACTCGATCGCGCCGGGTGCCGTCAAGGGCATGGTTGATGCCCAGCAATACGACAATCCGCGCGGCTTTCCTGGCCTCGCCATGGTGCAGTTCGGCGACGAGAAGCCGAAAATCCCGGTGCGCAGCTCCACGCACGAGATTGCCCACCAGCTGGAAGGCCAAGCCAAGCTCGCGCCCACCGGGAGACCAGGAAAATGACCCAGCAAATCCACCCACAGACGGCCATGGACCTTGCCAAGCTGATGCAGCGCATGGCCGGCAACCCCAAGACCCGATCGCGGCTCCTCGGGATGGTCAAGGAAACCGACCCCGGCTATCGGCTGCCCGCGGATGTCGCGATCGAGGCATTCAAGGCCGAGCAGAAGGCCGAGCGCGAGACCGAGCGCAGCAACTGGAACAAGGCGCAGCGCGAAGCGCGCTACAAGAAACAGCGCGCGGAGGCGGTCGCGAGCCACGGCGAGGACGAGGTCAAGAAAATCGAGGATACGGTCCTCAAGCGGTACCCGCACCTGGAGCTTGAAGATGCGGTCAAGCTGCATGCCGCTGATGCGTCGCCGGCAACACCGCGCGCTCGCGAACGTTCCAACCAGTTCCGCCATGGGGAACGTTGGACCTTTCCCTCTATTCCCGGTCTGTTGGAGAACCCCGACAGGGCAGCAAATGAGATGGCGCACAAGGTCATCGATGAGTTGCGCGGGGCAGCCTAACTAAGGGAGTTGAGCAATGCCGCAATTTGGCCAGGGCATCATACCGGCGCAAGGCGCTATCGCGGCCGAACTGGCGGCGGTCACCCGGCGCGCGTTCCTGCCCAAGGTGTTCGTGCAGCTGTGGAAGTCAACGCCCTGGATGGCGGCGATGCTTTCGCATGCGCAGGTGGCTTCCGGCGGCTTGTCGCCGATCACCGTGCCGCTGCAGGGCAACCCGATGGTGACGATCCAGAACGTCAGCTATGACGGATCGTTCAACCAGCCGGGCACCACGCCGGGCCTGCAGAACGCGGAGTTCAACCTTAAGGGTTACCTGACCGCGATCCCGTTCCTCGGGTTCGAGGGTCTGGTGCAGCTGGATTACTCGGTGGTGCCGCTGATCGAAGCGCGCATGAACGATGCCACCAACGTGACGCTCGATCGCTTCTCGACCGACATGTACAATAACGTGTCAAATCTCCAGTCCATGATCGGACTCCCCGCCGCTGTCGATGACGGCACCTTCGCCGCCACATACGGCGGCATCAACCGGCCGAGCAACACCTTCTGGAAATCCACCTACGTCCACAACGGCGGCCCCACCACCCCCACCCGCAATCTGATGCTCCAGTACATCGCACAGGTGACGAAGGTGACGGGCGAGATACCGAAGATGGGCCTGATGG
>Ga0126378_10001807_pt1 | contig 15802 bp, 18 predicted proteins | sample PanSoiMetPlot_23_FD_92587 | JGI IMG/M metagenome (GOLD analysis project Ga0126378, IMG submission 92587) | Tropical forest soil microbial communities from Panama - MetaG Plot_23 | ecosystem: Environmental > Terrestrial > Soil > Tropical forest > Bulk soil | place: Panama | collected 2016-02-17 | reverse complement strand
GTTTGTCCGATCCGACTGCAGAACAGCACTAGCACAGAACGGTTCACCAGAGAAAGCTTCCCCCGGGGCTTGGGCGAAGTCTATCTCTTGGGCGTGGTCGTCTATACAGGCCTTGGCATTTCGTTCGCCCAAGCCTGCCCGGACGTTTTGTATAGCCCGGTATAGCTCGAAGTACCCAGGCGCTAGATGTATACACCCAGCCCTAACAATCTGCTACGTTGTGGTTGTGTACCGGATTGACTTGGGTAAGCGAACTATACGTGCAGATCGTTTTGGCACCGGAGACAGCCTGCTTGGACTACATGGATAGGCTGGGCGTGTTATGATAGATCTTTCAAACCCTTCGCTGCAGTATAGTTCGCTTATCCAGGTTGAAATCCGACACGCCCATGCTGTAATCTCAGCCTATGGACCTCTCTATTACGCCCCGCCTCTCGCCTGCCGAGCTTACCCGCCACCTGACTACAGATCCGCACACTCTCATTAGCAGTTTTGACGATGCCCAGGGCGCACCCCACTTCATCTTCCTGGGCAAGCTCTGGCCCGAGTCGTTCTGGTACATGGATGCAGCCGAGCTTCCCGACGTGGACAGCTACCCCAGCGCCCTGACCCACCCTGTGCTCGACCTGCGCGGCTACCTGCAGGACCAGCAACCCTCACTCATGCGCGTCCTGCATCTGAAGTGGGTCTTCGACATGCTCCAGGCCGACCCTTCAAGCAAGGGCCTGCGATTCGAGTGGGACCTCATGCACGAGTATCTGACCCAGGATCTGCGCCAGCGCACGCGCGGGGCCATCTCCCGCGAGTACGACGCTCGGGGCGTCGAGCACTGGCGCTGGCTGGCGCCTTTCAGGGGCGAGCGCTCGCCCAACCCGACCATCAATTACCTGGGCCAGTCGGGCTTCCCTGTCTACCGCGCACTGTGGCCGCTGGAACGTCCGGGCGACCCCATCCCGCCCCACAAGCAGCCCGTCCGCGACAAGCAAGTCTGCCCCGACGCCGATTACCCGTGCGTCCGCCCGTCCCACTTCGGCGTCTGGTACCGCAATCGGCTCCCCACGCGCTGGGACCGTCGAGGTAACGGCTCGGTCCACTGGCGGCGCACCACGGGCCTCCCGTCGCCCACCGTGGGGCACAAGCACAGTGCGGACGGGCGCCGGATTTGCAACCACGGCCACCTGCTTAGCAACCACTACCAGAACCTGTCTGACGTGGAGATCAACCGCGCCGTGTACTGCGCGGGCTGTAACCAGGAGCGTCAGTACGCCAGGCAGCACCCAAACCGCGAGCCGACCGAGCAGGATCGCGCCGATCTGGCACGGCTCTGGGCCGAGCACGAGGCCAGGCAGCAGGCACAGTTGGGGGGCAGCGACGGCTACGCATCGGATCTGGACCGCCCTATCTGATAGCCGGCGCTACGATTTGACAGTGTTCCACCAACTGTGCTAAGGTTGTCGGGACAGCGGCCACTGGACGGTGACCGCTGATCCCAGTTCCTTGAGGAGGGAACATGCAAGAGCAACCGCTGCCACCGATGACGCAGACCGAGGCGCAGGATCTGATCGCCGTCATCTCCAAACAGTTCGGGCCGTGCATCTGCCAGCAGCACGCCCAGATCGCGGGGCACCTGGTGTGGGTCGAGGTCTGCCCAGGCCATGCCTGGCTGAACGAAGAGCACAGGTTAGCCCGCCTGCTGTGGATCCGCAGGACGTACTCGCAGTGGGCCGATAGCGAGTTTGCCACCACGCTTGCCCAGAAGCTGCAGCGCGCCGTCGAGGCCCAAGTGCGCGAGATCACTGATGGGCTGCAGTAGACGCGCATGCCCAGCCCATCCCACCGCATGTGCAAGCGCTGCCACAAGGTGCGCATCGACAAGCGGGCAGGGCTGGAGATGTGCCAGCGCTGCAAGCGCATCACTCTCGAAGAGCGCCGACGAGAGCGGCACGCCATCAGGGCCCGCAAGGCCCTGCGCTTACAAGGAGTAGCACCCCAGATGAACCCGCTGCCCGAGCGACCAACTGTGCCCGAGCCCAACGGCACCGCCCGCAAGACCTATCGACCCAACCCCGAGGAGTTGGGCCAGGAGCTATTGCTGGAGATCGGCGCGCACTACGAGGACCACCGCATCCCAGCCGAGAAGATCGCCCTGGCATACGGCATCAGCAACGGCATGCTCTCGGCTGCGGTCGACCTGCTGGGTCTGCCGCGTCGGGCACGCGGCGCGGGGCCCAAGCCGCCAGGCCGCTTCGGGGTGGTCGACGGCAAGCGCACCTGGCTGCTGGACGAGCCCGAGATCCCCGAGGCCCAGCACAAGGCCCTGGAGAACATGCTCACTGCTCCCGTCTATGGCTCACCGCAGCCAGGCCGCACGCGGCTTGAGCCGAAGCCCGAGCCGCCCGTCGTGCGTCGGGCCGAGCCCGTCTTCGCCCAGACCGAGCGCTGGGCCATCAAGGTCGAGGGCTGGCTGGCGCTCGACGGCGATGGGCTGGAGCAGATCGTGGCCCAGGTGCGTGCCGCGTATCCTGGCCTGAACATCAGCGAGCTACGCCGAGAGCCGTAGCTCATCTCTCGATAAGCCGGCGCTGCAAGTTGACACGAGTTGATCACCCATGGTATCGTGTTGACTGCCGTCGGCGAACCGACGGACATCTTGAACGCCTTGAGGAGGGCACACGGATGACGCTTATTGGAACAGTGGAAGTAGACGAGTCGGTACTCGAACAGATCATCGCCGACTACCTGGACAACAACAGCTACATGACCCACAGCGGGGTCACCGACGTGGTCGAGGAGCACATCAAGGACAACGTCGATATCAGCGGCGAGATCGACGAGTACCTCTCGGACCAGGACTACCAGACCGAGTCTCAGGTCCAGCAGATGATCGACGACATGGGCTTCCTGACCGGCAGCGAGGTCAGGAACATCGTCGACGAGCGCAGCCTCGACGAGGACGACGTCGAGCGCATCGTCCACGAGGTGCTGGACGGCACCGAGAACGAGGACGTCGCGGACCTGGAGCGGCGCTTCGAGATGTACGCCCAGCGGGTCGACGACCTGCTGCGCGACGTCAAGGACCTGGGCCAGAAGGTAACCGACGGCGGCGAGCAGGCATCCGAGCCCACCGTCAAGGCCCTGCTGGAAGCCAATGCGGCGCTGGTAGTCCGCATCGAAGCGCTTGAGCAACGCCAGGAGATCTTCGCCGATCGGCTGGGCGATGCCCGCGTCGGCGACGCGCTCACACTGATGGATCTGCTCCGCCGAGCGGCTGCGATCCTGGGCATTGGGGGTCGGGCGTAAGCCCGATCCTCGTTCACTGGTCCGAGGAGGACAGAGCGATGGCACAGTTGGGTAAGGAATTCGTGGGCTCGATCAGCGAAGCCACCATGCGTGTGCAGGACCTGCTGCCGCGCTTCATCTCGGTGCTCGAAGCCGCTGAGCCCGAGCACGAACTGGTCGGGGAGTGGCGCAGCCTGTGGGGCGCGGTCAGCACACTGGCCGACGCCTTCAGCGCCGACAGCATTGACTCGTACGCCGAGAGCATCGGCTTCTGGGACGAGGAGCACTTGAGCTACATGCTCAACGAGGAGGTCTTCGACGCGCTGAACGACGTGGCGCCGGAGGGCACCTACTTCAGCAGCAGCGAGGGCGACGGCGCCAGCTACGGCTTCTGGTGGATGGACTGCGACGCGTGCGGCCTCTCGCTCGGCGAGCACAGCCCCGAGGGCCAGGGCTGCGACGACCCCGACTACGGCGAGGACGCCCTGATCGAGGTGGTCTCGTGAGCAAGCCCATCACCAACTACAGCATGGACATCGACTGGCATTGTGTCTGTGGCGACCCTGGCTCGTCGCACTCGTCGCGGCCCGACGGCGAGCGCTGCGTCGGGCACTGCCAGCGGACCGACCACGACTGTGCTGGCCAGGGCTTCCGACCGATCGACCACGCGGCTCGGAATCCGGCTATCACGGCCATCTTCGCCGCCGCCATGCAGCGCGAGCTACCCGAGGCGTACAGCATGGACCTGTCGACCGACTACCAGGCGCTGCTGAGCTACGAGGGCCGCTTCGTGTGGGTGCTGCGCAACAACGGCACCGAGTTCTACCGCCTCGACGACGTGCGCCCCGAGGACCTGCAGCACGCGCTGGTGGCGTACCGCTACTGGGCCCTGGAGGAGCCCAACCCGAACACCCACGTCTACCTCTGGTCGGGCGAGGGGCTGGGCAAGATCGATCCGCGCATGGGCGAGTTCGTCATCCAGGACACGCTGCACTCGCTCGACTCCTTGAACTACGCCCAGCCCTGATGGACAACCGCGCGGGGCTGTACTTCTCGATGGTCTTCTTCGCCGCCCTGCTCGCGACCTTCCTGTGGATCGTGGGCAACCAGGTGTGGGTCTGGATCTTGGGCCGGTTCTAAACTAGTGAGTGTCAAGCGGGGTGGCCACGGCCTGCTTGACACCCCACCCAACCCCGTGGTATGCTGTTCACACCGTCGGAAGTGGACGACCGACGGACTACTTGAGGAGGGCAGAGATGCCAGCAGAACTGTTTGGAGACCGCTTCTACGGCGGTCGTGGCCTGGCCGCGTGGCACAATCGCGGATTCGTCGACGACCTGCAGCACACCGCCAATGAGGCGTTCGATCTGATCGGCCGCTTCGACGTGATGAAGCTGCAGCTTGAAACCATCGTCACGCGGGGCGACGGCACGCACATTGAGGTGCCTTACTACGGGCTGGTCAGGACGCCGACCAGCGACGACCCGACCGAGCGCGTCTTCGGCACCGTGTCCGAGGACTATCGGCTGGTCACCCCGCAGGAGTTCGTCGACCTGTGCGACCAGCGCACGCGGCGCCACGTCGAGACGATGATGGCCCTCAAGGACGGCAAGCAACTCGTCGTCACCTTCAAGCTGCCCGCCTTCAACGTACGCGGCGACGAGATCGACAACTTCCTGATGGCCTGGTCAATGATGGACGGCAGCACCGCCAGCGGGGCCAACACCTCGTCGGTGCGGGTAGTCTGCCACAACACCTTCCAGGCTTCGCTCGGCGCCAGCATCCAGCGCGCCGCGTTCAACCACGACCAGTGGATCCTGCAGCGCATGGGCCGCTGGCTGGAGGACGTGGTCGAGCGCGCCGAGGCCAAGCTGCCCGAACTGCAGGAGGCCTACGACGTGATGGCTGCCTACCGCTTGACGAGAGATCGGCCCGAGAGCCCGCAGGAGATCCGCCACGTCATCCGCACGGCGTACCCCTCGCTGCCCGCCTATGTGCCCGACCCGACGCTCAGCGACGAGGTCAACCACGAGCGCACCAAGCGCCGCGACGGCGAGATCCGCGTCACCGACGAGCGCCGCGTGCAGGCCCTGGAACTGTTCAAGGGAGCGGGCACGGGCATGCGCAACGCCGCTACCTGGGGCACCGCGTGGGGGCTCTACCAGGCGGTCGTCGAGCTTGAGGACTGGAAGGGCGGCAGCAAGGGTGATGGGCTGGCGCACTCGGTCCTGTTCGGCGAGCGGGCCGCGACCAAGACCCGCGCCTTCGAGGCGTCGATGGCTATCGCCACGGGTAAGGCAGGCATCGCTTGATGCCTGCTCAGCCCAGCAGCCGCCTGTGGATCGACGTCAGGGCCAGCCAGAGCATGCCCAGCCTGGTGCTGGTTGCCCTGGGCGACCGCGACGATGTCGACCCCGAGCTTGACGAGGTTGAGACCTACGCCCTGACCAGGGCCGAGGCCCAGGCGCTCTACGATGCCCTGGGCTCCTGGCTCAACTCCTAGACTGCCCAGAGCCCAGCGCACGCTACTCCGCGCTGGGCTCTGCGGCGCCCTGGAAGGGGAACGACATGGCCTACGTACTGGCTCTGGGTCTGCTGCTGATCGGCATGGACCCCACCCAAGACACGCCCGTCCCGCCGCCCTACGCCCCGCCTGCCGAAGAGATCGAGCAGCCCGACGATCCACCCCCGCCGCCGGTGCTGCCCGCGCCGCGCGCCTATCTGTACCAGGGCTACCCTGCCCTGGCCCGCAAGCTGGACTGCATGATCCAGCGGGAGAGCACATGGAATCCAAACGCACGCTCTGGCCCCTACGTTGGCCTGGCGCAGTTCGACTACCCGACCTGGCTGGAGACCCCGCAGGGCAGGTCTGGCCTCAGCCGTACCGACCCGTACGCGTCTATCGACGCCATGGCCTGGGGTACCCAGCATCTCGGCTGGATCAGGTGGCCCGTCACCTCGCGACTCTGCTAGAGCAGGCCGTCCCGTGACCGACGTACGCAAGCTGTACGGTCCGCCGGGCACGGGCAAGACCGAGACGCTGACGGGCCTGGCGGCCAAGGCCGCCCGAGCCTTCGGTCCCGAGCGGATCGCCGCCGTGACCTTCACCCGCACCGCTGCCGCCGAGCTACGCGAGCGCATCGTTGCCGCGCTGGGCTTGATCCCGCCGAGCGACGCCAGGGGCCGCGCGCGGTTCATGCAGCAGACGCTGCCCTACGTGGGCACCATCCACTCGATCGCGCTCAAGCTGTGCGGTACCCAGAAGGTGCTGCAGGCGCGCGACCTGACCCGCTTCGTGCACGACATGGGCGGCCAGCCCAGCAGCGAGTACCCCGACGCCGAGTACGCCGAGGGTTACCAGTGGGCAGAGCCGGGCCGCGACGAGGTCGAGGCCGCTCTGGCGGTGCACGCTATGGCCAGGCACCGCATGATCGAACTGGCCCAGGCGTACGAGGAGACACAGTGGGGCTACCAGGGCCCGACCGTCAGCCCGACCCAGGTGATGCACCTGGTGCGCGCCTACGAGGACTTCAAGCGCGACCTGCGCAAGCTGGACTTCGAGGACATGCTGGAGCAGGGCATGCACTACGAGCTACCCGTCGACTGCCTGCTCGGCGACGAGGTGCAGGACAACTCGCCGCTGCTGTGGACGGTGCTCGACCGCTGGAGCGCCGAGCGCCTGGTCGCGCTCGCGGGCGACCCGTACCAGGCGCTGTACATCTGGTCGGGCGCCGACCCGTCGCTGTTCATCAACCACACCGGGCAGTTGCACAGGCTGGGCGACTCGCACCGCCTGACCGACGCGGCGGCCGCCAGGGCGCTGCGCGCGCTGCGCCACGGCGGCTACGAGGAGGACGAGTGGCTGGGTAGCTGGGGCGGCGTCGGCTCGGGCGAATCCAGGGACGGCTCCGAGTTCTGGCTGGCGCGCACGGGCAGGCTGCTGCAGCCCGTGCGGCGCGACCTGGAGGACGCGGGCACGCCCTACGCCAACATGCGCGGCGGCGGGCCGCTGGCGACCAAGGAAGCGGACGCGTTCCGCGTGCTGCTACGTCTGCGCACGCGCGGCAGCACCGACGCCACCGGGCTGGCGCACCTGGCCGCCAACAACGACCTGGTCTCCAAGGCCGCCGCGACGCGGCTCAAGAACCTGGCCCGCGCGGATCCGCGCGAGGAGATGGACCAGCCCACCGCTGAAGCACAGTTGGGGATCGGGCTCGGCGCGCTGAGCGGCGGCTTCAAGTACGGCCCGTACTACGAGCGCGTGCTGAAGCTGCACGGCGCGCCCGCCTTCCGCGATCGACCCAGGACGCTGGTCGGCACCATCCACTCGGCCAAGGGCCGCGAGGCCGACCGCGTGCACCTGGTCGAGTCGTGGGGCACGCTGCCCGCGCGGGCCCTGGAGGAGCCCAGAGGACGGCGGGCCGAGGCGTGCGTGGCGTACGTGGCCCTGACGCGGCACCGGAGCCAGCTACAGCTAGAGCCCGCCGACGAGGGCATGAGCTACCCGTGGTAAGCGGCGAAAGAGGGGCGCTCTAGCGTGCTCGGCGCCATAGCGTAAAGTCCCGGTATGTGGCTCGAAGAGTGGGCAGAGCGCTTCGAGGATCGGATCCTGCGGACCGAAGAGCACTGGTGGTGGACGGGCTACAGGGACCGCCGCGATGGCTATGGCCGCTTCAAGCCCAGACACGATATAAACGGGCAGCTTGCCCACCGCGTCGCCTACGAGCGCTGGGTCGGGCCCATCCCCGACGGGCACGTCATCGACCACGTCAACCACGCGTTTCGCCAGCGCCACTGCGTCAAGCCTGGCCACCTCGAAGCCATCACCTTCGCCGAAAATATCCGGCGTGGCAACAGCCAGGCAGGGATCAATGCTCGCCTGACCCAATGCCCTCGCTGCGGGGACCCGCTGGAGCCGCCCTTCTGCACCATGCGCAAGGACGGCTCCAGGCGGTGTCTACGCTGCCAGCGCGAGGAGCACGCCCGCTATCGCGCTAGGAAGCGGGCAGCCGCAGGTACATGAACTGCTCGGGGCCCTCGTCGGGCCAGGTGATCGTGACCTGCCTGTGCTTGACCATGGCTTCCAGGGCGACCCACATGTCGTCCTGCCTGGGCGCCACCCGCGCGTTCTCCAGGATGCTCTGAAGCTCCAGCGGGCGGATCCAGTACTCGTCGCCGCACCGCCAGCCCAGGCGTCTGACCTCGGCCCCCGTCTGGGGCGCCTCGGTGCGGTCGGGCATCTGGCTCAGTACCCGGCGGATACGCGCCTGCAGCCTGCCCACCTCGGTGAACTCGTGCGGCGGGGTGCGTACGTTGGCATCCGACAGCCTGGCGACGGCCTGGGCAAACAGGATGAATTCCTTGCCGCCCTGGGTCGCCTTGAACAGCGCCGCGCGGCGCGTGGCGTGGAAGCACTCGTCGACGAACGACGACTCGCGGGTCAGCTTCGAGGACGGGATGTCGAACGCGTCGCTGACGGTGCCGTCGGCCCACTGCAGGATGAGCGTGTACAGCGGGTCCTTGCCGCGCGCCAGCCTGCGCGCCTCGATCACCTCGAAGTTGGTGCCCTTGGGCACGTTCAGGTCGGCCTGGCGCTTGTGCTCGTCGGCCTGGGCCTTTTTCCAGGTGGCCCACAGGTAGCCCCGCCCGTGGTGGGGCCGCTTGGGATCCTGGTAGCACGCCTCGCCGACCAGCGTGTTGGCGAAGGCTTCCTCGGCCTCTTCGAACGACCAGCCCTTGCGCACGAACTCGCAGCACACCGCGAAGTCGACCTCGGAGTTGCTGGGCAGGTTCCACGGCCCGCCGTCCGAGACCACCCCCTGCCTGCCCTTGACGAACAGGGTGTCCTTGATGTTCTGCTTGAATCCGTCGCGCTTGACCCGGGAGTGGACTTTGCCGAGAGCTTCCGCGCTGGGCGGTACAATGGTCCTGTCCGAGTCCTTGTACTCCACGCCCGCCCTGGGGTGCTCGTCGAGGTATGCCCTGACGATGCCCGCCAGGAAGAGCGCGGGGTCGGCGATGGTAGGCAGCTTCTGCATGCTGCCCGCCACTCGCTCGTAGACTCCGCCGTCGGCCAGGCGTGACGGGGGCACCACCACGTAGTTGCCCTCCGCCCGGATCTCGCCCATCTTGACGCCTGGCACCATGCGCCAGGTCGTCGAGGCCAGCGTGCCCTGGTACGCGAACCAGATGTGCGCCTTGCCGTGGCCCGATCGGACGATGCACGCGCCTTCGAAGATCGGATGGGCGGGATGCGCCAGCACCCACGCCGCCGCGTCCAGGTCGTCGCAGTCGCCACACGCCAGCCCGTTGCCGCAGATCAGCGCCCAGTTGCCGTCGGGCTGACGCTCGGCCCAATTCAACACCTGTGCTCGATCGGCGGCCTCCGACTGGTAGCGCCCCCACTTGCGCTCGGGCAGTAACTGGCTGGGGGTCTTGTCGCCTGGGGTGATGGGGATGACGTGAAAGCCGCAGCTTGCGTATGCCTCTGCCGCGTGCACGGCTACTGGCTCTCGGCCTCGTCCTCGTCCTCGGTCTCCTCGTCGCTGTCTTCATCGCCGGCGGGGTCGGGGTCTGGACGGCTGTGTCGGGCCTTACCCAGTTCGGGGTGGGTACGTTTGTAGGTGTCCAGGTCGGTCAGTCGGAACATCAGCACACGGCTGGAGTCGCCGAGTAAAAAGCCGGGCAACCCCGCACCGCCCTCCTCGTAGATGAACTTGAGCCGATAGATGTACTCACGGCTCACGCCGAGGTAGTCGGCGGCTTCCTGGGCTGGCATCCAGCCCTTGAATACGACGCGGTTTTCTTCGGGAACCTGTACAGCGCTCGTCAATTTACGTCTCCTTACCATGTTGGCCGACTTGACAGTCGGTGACCACCCAGTGTATGGTAGCCGTGGTTGTTTCGACAACCCGTCGGCAGTGGACGGCCGACAAATACCTTGAGCAAGGGAGCACACCCCCGTTGACCGAAGTCAGATTCTTTCCATATCAGGTGGAGGGAATTGTTCGAGCCTACCACGCGATGACCGACCCCGCCTATCGGGGCTCGTTCTATCTGCAGTGGAAGCCAGGCATGGGCAAGACCCTGGGCGCCATCGCGCTGCACCGCAAGCTATCCGTACGTACCGTCGTCGTCTGCCCCGTGGTGGCACAGGGGGTGTGGCGGCGCGAATTCGACAAGTGGCTGCCTGGCACGCGCATCGCCATCGACGCGCCAGAAGCCGACACCCAGGTGCTGATCACCACCTACGACAAGATCAAGGACCCCAAAGCCGACAACCCGCTCCAGCAGCGGCGCACGGGGGCCAATCGCCTGCACGTGCTGCAGGCGTGGAGCCCCGACTTGCTGGTGCTCGACGAGGCGCAGTATTTCAAGAGCCCGAGCACGGCCAGGACCAGGGCGATCTGGAAGCTGGCCGCCGCCGCGCGCTACAAGCTGTTGCTCAGCGGAACACCCGCGCATTCCCCGCTCGACTGGTGGTCGCAGTTCCGCGTGGTCGCCCCGCACGAGCCCGTCTTCCGCCAGAGCTACCAGGAATTCAAGGCCACCAACGTGGTGCTCCAACAAGGCCCGAATGGGGCATACCCGCTGCGCGGCAGGGGCGGCGCGCTGATCGTCCGCGACGCCTTCCAGGACACCGTCAAGGCCATGGCGCCGTACGTCCACGCGGTCGCCAAGTCAGCCCTGAATTTGCCCGAGCCGCTGGTCGAGGAGGTGCCCGTGCCGCTGGATGCTACCGAGCGCAGGGCGTACATCCAGATGGAGACGATGCTGCGCACCGAACTGCACGACGAGACCGAGGCCAACGCGGTCATCGTGCTGACCAAGATGCTGCGGCTGGCCCAGATCGCGGCGGGCCACGTCACCAACGAGCACGGCGACACGGTCGACATCGGCCTCAGCAAGACCCACGCGACGCTGGAACTGCTGAGTCAGCGCGACGAGGAGAAGGTCGTCATCGCTTGCAGGTTCCGCCGTGATATAACCCGGCTAAAGGCTGCGCTCGACCAGATCGGCCGACCCGTGCGAGTGATCGACGGCAGCGTCACTGGGCCGCAGCGCACCGCCGCCGAGGACTGGTTCCAGAACGAGGAGCACAACGGCGTGATGCTGCTGCAGTACCAGGCGGGCGGTGTTGCGATCACCCTCAGCAAGGCGTCGTCGCTGATCATGTTCTCGCTGCCGCTCAGCGTCATCCACTGGGAGCAGATGATCAGCCGAGTGCACAGGGTGGGTACCACGACCAACGTCTCGATCCTGTACATGCTGGCCGAGCAGACGCTCGACGAGGTGCTGCTCGCGGCGCTGCAGCGCGGCGCGTCGCAGGTCGACATGGCGCGCCTGCTGCTGCGCTACCTGAACCGCCAGGACGGCGTGGAGGAGGTGGCCTGATGGCCAACCTCTCTCTGCCGTGCGACGTGTGGGCGCACAGCACGGACAAAGACGACTACCCCGTCCTGATGATCGGGCCGCGCGGTGACTCGTACTGGTACCGCGTCTGCCGCCTGCTCGTCACCGAGTGGTATGGGATCGTGCTTCCCAAAGACTGGGAGCCCGATCACCTCTGCAAGAACCACAGGTGCTGGGAGCCTGCCCATCTGGAGCCAGTGCACCGGCTGGAGAACATCCGACGAGGTGACAGTCCTTCAGCCCTCAACGCCCGCAAGACGCACTGCTTGAACGGGCACCCCTTCAACGACGCCAATACGTACATCAGCCCTCGGGGTCGCCGTGAGTGTCGCCCGTGCCGTGCTCGTCGGTCACGAGAATGGGAGGCTCGCCGTGGCACAGCCGCTTGACGCGCTGACCTTCCGCGAGATCTTCGGACGGGCCGTGCGCAGCCAGAACTCGGGCTTCGATCAGGCCTTCACCGTGGCGCCGATCGATCCCAACACTCAGCCCCGCGAGGCGTCGCGCATCGTCGAGGCGACCCGCCGCTCGCTGGTCGACATCATGGACCACGGCGAGATCAACTACGTCAGCGCCGAGATTACCCAGCTACTGCTGGAGACCGCCTGGAAGCTGGACCACAAGCGCGTCTTTCACTTCGAGGAGGGCGACTTCCCGACGCGCCTGGGCATGCTGTACTTCGACGGCCCGATCCAGATCCCGACCATCATCAGCGCCTCGGGCGAGCAGCGGCTGCGCGGGCTGCTGTGGGGCCAACTCGTTCAGCACCCCGACGACAAGGCAGGGGCAACCTACCTGGTGCCAGGCAGCTACAACGACCGCCCCGAGATAGAGGTCATCGGCAAGGTGGTGTACACCATCGTCGACTCGATCCGCGACTACAGGGACCGCCGCTTCGAGCGCAGCCAGGACTACCGCAAGCGCAACGCGGGGATGTGGGCCACGCGCCACTTCCTGCCCATCGTCTACCACGAGCGCTTCGACTTCGGCACGCTTAGCAAGCGCGTCGACAACACCGCCTGGGGCGACGGCGCATTGACCGAAGACGAGCAGGTTCAGGATGCCCTGGACGCCGAGGCGTCGGTCAACCTGGTGCTGCGTATGCTGCTGGCCTGGACCGCGTTCCAGCAGACCGAGATCTACGGCCACCACATGCTGGACGCGCGCGACCACGATCGGATCCTGGTGCGCGAGGGCCGCCCGCCCGCCAAGGTCAGGATCATCGCCCTGCGCCGCTACGCCCCGTCGAGCGAGCTTCATAACCTGGTCGAGACCCACTGGACCCACCGCTGGAAGGTGCGCGAGCACTACAGGAACCAGCGCGTCGGGCCAGGCCGCTCGTTCATTCGCCGCACGCTGATCAGGGAGCACGTCAAGGGCCCCAAGGACAAGCCGATCGCCGAGCAGGACACCATCCAGGCATACGTGAGGTAGACCGGATGATGTGTTGCTATGCGTACCAGAAGACCGCCCCTAGCGGCTACGCTATGACCTGCGTCAAGAACGCGGCAGGCAGGTGGCACGGGTCGTTCGCGCACATCGTTGCCTACGTCCGAGCCTATGGGCCTGTCCCGCAGGGCATGACTGTCGAGCACCTCTGCCATACCGCCGCTAGGGACTCGTGCCCTAGCGGCCCCGCCTGCCTGCACAGGCGGTGTATCAACCCTGCCCACCTGGGGCTGTTGACCCCAGGGCAGAACGCATTGGCGGGCAACAGCATCTGGGCCCTCAATGCCCGCAAGACACACTGCAAGCGAGGCCACCCCTTCGACGAGGCCAACACGTACATCACGTACCGTGGACGCCGCGACTGCCGAGCGTGTAGTGCCTGGCACCACAAGAGGCAGTATGCCCAGGGATCCTAACTGCCGCCTCTGTCCCCTCGGGGGCACAGTTGTCTCGACGTGCGTCTGGGGCGAGTGGCGCGGGGACATGGAGTGGTCAGGGCCCCGCGTCATGGTCGTCGGCATCAACCCTGGCTGGCAGGAGGACCAGCACAACCGCCCGTTCATCGGACCGTCCGGCGCCATGCTCGACGAGGCGCTGGCCCAGGCGGGCGTCAAGCTGGCGTACCTGACCAATACCTTCAAGTGCCTCGCCGAGCCCGACATGGAGTACGCTCGGGCCTGCCGCGATTATCTGGAAGAGGAGATCGAGCGTGTACGCCCAGCTTTCATTCTCGCTCTTGGCAACATTCCGACCCAGCGACTGCTGGGCAAAGGTACGGTCGGCCAGGTCGCGGGCAAGGAGATCTGGTCGGCCAGGTACCAGTGCTGGGTTCTACCCGCTTTTCACCCAGCGGCTATCCTGCGCAATCGCGGTCGGGAAAATGCCTGGCGAGCCGATATTCATCGTTTCGGCCGACTCGTCCGGGGCGAGTTGGTCCCGCCACCCAATGTGCCTCCTGTACGCGTCGATCTTGTGGACTCTGGGCGGGCACTCAAGACACTGGATACGCTGCTTCAGAGCGAACCGACTTGCTCGTACGATTTCGAGACCAACGTCGTCGAGGGCGGCTGGCACAACCGCGCCTTCGTCGTCCATACCATCGCCTTTTCCTTCACGGGTGGGGAGGCCATCTGCCTGCCCATCGCCCACCCCGACGTCGACTCCGACTGGACGCCCTACGTCCTGAGGTGGATGAAGGAGCGCGGCACCGCGCTGCTGCAGGGCGACCCGGCGAGTTCGCGCATCGTGCACAACGGGATGTTCGACGACCTGGTCTGGTTCCGCCTGACGGGTGCCTTCCCCAGGGCCAGCTTCGACACCATGCTGGCGCTGCAGTTGCTCGACGAGAACGCGCCCAAGAGCCTGAAGTGGGCAGGCAGGGCGCACCTGGGCTGGCCCGACTGGGACATCGACGCGCGTAAGCCGCACCCGCTGCGGGAGCTATACCCGTACAACGGCTACGACGCCGCCGCTACGGTCCTGCTCAAGGACCTGCTGCTCGATCGGCTCGGAGAGGAGCCGATCCTGCTGCGCTACTTCAGGGTCCTGGAGATGCCCAAGCTGCGGGCACTGGAACGCATGGTGGGGCGAGGTATCTACGTCGATCGCAAGCGGACGGCACAGCTAATGCTGGCGGCGTGGCGTCAGCGTCAGGCGGCCGACGAGCGCGTTCCCGTGGCTAACCCCGCGAGCCATCCCCAGGTCGCCAAATGGCTGTATGACGATCTCAAGCTGCCCGTCATCAAGCCCGGCAAGAAGCACCCAAGCACAGACGAGGCGACCGTGAAGACCCTCGGGCTCAGGTGGCCCGAGGCGCGCCTGATCCTGGACTGCAGGCGCCCGCGCAAGAAGATCAGCACCTACTTCAAGCCCATCAACTACGCCACCAAGCACAGCTTTGACGGGCGCTTCCACCCAGAGATGCGCACCACCTCCGTCGAGACAGGCCGCCTTGCGTCGTTCTTCCATACCACCCCTAGAGATACCACGGTGCGGCCCATCTTCGACGCGCCGCCTGGCATGCTGCTGATCGAGGCCGACTACTCGCAGATCGAAGCCCGACTGTGCGCCTGGATGGCCGCCGGACGGCCGAGCGAGTGGGACATGCACCCCTCCTCGATGCTGGCGATGTTCTACGGCGGGCACGACATCTACGTCGACTTCGCCGCCCGCGCGCTGCGCAAGACACCAGGCGCGGTTACCAGGGACGAGCGCCAGATCATGGGCAAGGTACCCGTGCTGGCACAGTTGTATGGCATGTCGCCCGAGGGCTTGCAGGAGTATGCCTGGAAAGCATTCGAGGTGCTCTGGTCGCCGCAGCAGGCGCGCGCGCTGTGGACCCTCTTCCGCCAGCGCTACCCCGAATTCCCTGCCTGGCACCAGTTCGCGGCAGCCGGGCTGCAGCGGCGCGGCTACGTGCAGACCCCGATCGGCAGGATCCGACGCCTGCCCGACGCCCGCTACGGCCAGCGCGACGCCATCCGCTCGGGCATCAACGCCGAGCCGCAGTCGCTCGCATCCGACATTACCCAGACCGCGCTGATCCTGCTGGACAAGCTGGGCGCGCGCGTCGTGGGCGACATCCACGACGCGCTGCTGATCGAGGTGAGAGCCGACCGCGCCAGAGGGGCGGTGCAGCGTGTCCGCGAGCAGATGCTGCAGG
>Ga0126378_10001806_pt1 | contig 15806 bp, 10 predicted proteins | sample PanSoiMetPlot_23_FD_92587 | JGI IMG/M metagenome (GOLD analysis project Ga0126378, IMG submission 92587) | Tropical forest soil microbial communities from Panama - MetaG Plot_23 | ecosystem: Environmental > Terrestrial > Soil > Tropical forest > Bulk soil | place: Panama | collected 2016-02-17 | reverse complement strand
GCCCAGGCGACGGTCATCGCCCCCACCGGGACCATCGGCCTGGTCATGGATTGCGACACCACCGGGATCGAGCCGGACTTCGCCCTGGTCAAGTTCAAGAAGCTCGCCGGCGGCGGCTATTTCAAGATCATCAACCGCATGGTGCCGCTGGCGCTCCAGACTCTGGGCTACAGCCAGACGGAGATCGAGGACATCATCCGCTACGCCGTCGGCCATGGCACGCTCGATGCGGCCCCCGGCGTCAACCACGCAGCACTCAGGGCCAAGGGCTTCACGCCGCTCGCCCTTCAGGGCCTCGAGGGCGCGCTGGCCACGGCCTTCGATATCCGCTTCGCCTTCAACCGCTATACCCTGGGGGAAGAGTTCTGCACCCGCGCGCTCGGCTTCACGACGGCCCAGCTCGACGATGTGGGCTTCGACATGCTGACGGCCCTCGGCTTCAGCAAGGCGGATATCGAGGCGGCCAACACCCACTGCTGCGGCGCCATGACGCTTGAGGGCGCGCCGCATCTGAAGGCGGAGCATCTGCCGATCTTCGACTGCGCCAATCCCTGCGGGCGAATCGGCAAGCGCTTCCTGTCGGTGGAAAGCCATATCCGCATGATGGCGGCGGCCCAGCCCTTCATCTCCGGGGCCATCTCCAAGACCATCAACATGCCCAATGCGGCCAGCGTCGAGGACTGCAAGAACGCCTATATGCTGTCCTGGGAGCTGGGGCTGAAGGCCAATGCCCTCTACCGGGACGGGTCCAAGCTCTCGCAGCCCCTCTCGGCCGCGGTGCTGGGAGACGATGCCGAGGAGATCGAGGAGATCGTCGAGGCGCCGGCCGCGGCCCGCGCCCCGATCGTGGCCGAGCGCATCGTGGAGCGCATCATCGAGCGCGTGGTGGTGAACGCCGGCCGGCGGCGCCTGCCCAACCGCCGCAAGGGCTATACCCAGAAGGCCATCGTCGGCGACCACAAGGTCTATCTCAGGACCGGCGAATACGAGGACGGCAAGCTGGGCGAGATCTTCATCGACATGCACAAGGAAGGTGCCGCCTTCCGCAGCCTGATGAACAATTTCGCCATCGCGATCTCCATCGGCCTGCAATACGGCGTTCCGCTGGAGGAGTTCGTCGAGGCCTTCACCTTCACCCGCTTCGAGCCCTCGGGCATGGTCGAAGGCAATGACGCCATCAAGATGGCCACCTCCGTGCTCGACTACATCTTCCGCGAGCTCGCCATCAGCTATATCGGGCGCAACGACCTCGCCCATGTGCAGCCGAACGATCTGCAGCCCGATGCCATGGGCAGCGGCGTCAGCGAAGGCGAGATGGAGAGCCTCGACGAGGCCGAGGCCGCCATCGACGCCGTGAAGCGTTACGCCAGCACGGGCTATGTGCGCAACAGCCTGGTGGTGTTCCACAACCACGGCCATGGCGCCAACGGCAATGGTCACGGGAACGGCCACACCAATGGCCACGGGCACACCCATGCCCAAGGGGCACAGGCAGAGACCGGCGAGGGCGGCGGCGGCCCGGTGGTCGCCGAGGCGAGCGCGGCCGCCTATGCCGCGGCCGGCAATGGAGTCACCGTGGCGGTTGCCGCCGTCAATGGCCATGGCGCCGTCGTCGTCGACCCCCATGTCGTCGCGGCGGTCGATGCCCGGCTCGACAAGATCCGCGAGGCCCGCCTCAAGGGCTATGAGGGCGATGCCTGCGGCGAATGCGGCAATTTCACCTTGGTCCGCAATGGAACCTGCCTGAAATGCACGACCTGCGGATCGACGAGCGGCTGCTCCTGAAGCAGCCGCATCGGGGCGGCGCGGCATCGACCACTGTAGCCTAGCTTCCCTTCTCGCACTTCGCCGGGCCCGTCGGGGGAAGATGGGCCCGGCTTTTTTTATTGGGCGGGCTTCTGGATCAGCGCGGCTTGGGTTCCCAGCCGCTTCAATTCTACCGGCGCAATTTCATACTCGATGAAATTGTCCGGGCATTCGGCGCTCGCCTGCTCGAGCAGCTTGCGCGCATTGCCCATATCGCCTTGAATGAGTCGCAGCTCCCCGATGTAGAAATCAGCCTCGCAGCGCTGGTCGCGATCCACCTCGGCATCCTTTGAGGCGGCGGCTCGCCTCACCACATCCTCCGTCATCTTGCCGAGATAAAATTGGAAGACCGGCGCTGGCCAGTTACTGGTATCCACTTTCGACGCATCCTGATTCGGGATCGATGGGATCGCCTGGCCACTTCTCGCACGAGTCAAGTACAGCCAGAGCACGCTGTAGCGGCGGACGGAGTCGGGATAGGTCGCACGAGCGAAATCGTCTGCTGCGGTGGTGTATCGACCGCGCAAAAAATCCAGCAGCCCGAGATCAAAGGCTATCTGACCTGAGTCAGGCCGAAGCGTCGAAGCCTTTCCGTACTCCAAGGCCGCGAGCTCATACTGTCCACGGAGACGATAGAGGCGCCCACATGTCAAATAGGCTCCAGCAAAATCCGGCTTCATGCGGATCGCGGCATCGAGATCTGCCAGGCTCGCATCCCACTGGCGTTCTCGGAGATAGGCTGCTCCGCGATGATAGAGGATCGACACGTCGCTGGGCTCGAGGCGAAGAGCCTGATCGTAGTCGGCGATCGCATTCGCGTTCTGATGCTTCAACTCATAAGCCATCGCCCTGCCGCTGTAGGCATACGAGGAATCGGGAGCCAGGCGAAGAGCGGCGCTGAACTCGACAATCGCCCGATCCGGGTCCTTCTTGTCGTAATAGGCATAGCCACGCTGGAGATAGGCCTCCACCAGATCTGGCTTCAGCCGGACAGCCACGTTCAAATCGGCAATGGCCTGATCAAAATTTCCCAGCGTGTCATTGGTTTCTCCGCGGCTCGCATAGGCTTCGGCGTAGTTGGGATTGATGACGATCGCAGCGTCGAAATCCTTGATCGCCTTCTCCGCCTCCTTCTTTTTCGCGTAGGCAAGGCCCCGATCGTAGAACGCGATCGAACTACGCGGATCAAGGCGGATGGCGGCACTGTAATCCGCGACCGCCTCGTCCCACTTCTCGAGACCGAACTTGGCGATGCCGCGGTCAATGTAAATGCGCGCAACACTCGGCGTCGCACGAATGGCCGCATCGAAATCTCGGAGCGCCCGCTCGTACTCCCGCTTGCTGGAATAGCTCAGGCCTCTGTAATCCAAGGCCAAACCATCGGTCGGATCGAGCTCTACCGCTCTGTCGAGATCTTGAATGGCCAGATCAAGCTCGCCCTTCTGATAGTAAGCATAGCCGCGGAGCCTGAGGGCCTCACCGCTCTTTGGATCGAGCCGAAGAGCGCTATCATAGTCGTCGATGGCTGCGTCGAATTGCCCGAGCGCGCCATAAAGCCGGGCGCGGTTCAGGTAGACCGCCACATCGCGCGGGTCGAGCCTTAGTGCCATCTCGAAATCGGCGAAGGCCTTCGCAAAATCGTTGTCCTTGTAGTGGGCATAGCCGCGCCCGACATAGGCTTTCGCGTCATGCGGATTCAGGCGGATGGCGGCATTGAAATCGTAGATGGCATCGCTGAGATGCCCGGCCTTGAGGTCGTCCTCGCCGCTCTCGTACCAGCTTTTCGCCAGGCCGGGATCGAGCTTCACCACCCGGCGATAGTCGGCGGCGGCGCGCTCCATATCGCCCCGATGCTCGTATGCGACGCCGCGGTCATAGACGTAGTCGGCATCCTTCGGCGCGAGCCGGATCGCCTTGTCGTAGTCCACCAGCGCTTGGTCGTACTGCTTGGCATCGTCATGCACATAGCCGCGCCAGGCAAACATTTCGGCGTCATCTGGTTTCAGTCGAATCGCGGCCGTGAAATCCGCCACGGCCTTCCCGTCCTGGTCGAGCTGGTAATAGGCCCGGCCGCGATCGTAATAGGCTTCGACGAAGTCAGGCCTCAGCCTGATTGCCTGATCCTCATCGGCGACCGTGCGCTCGTATTTACTCTTGTAATAGAACGCGAGGCCCCGGTTGCGATAGCTGTCGGTATCGCCGGGATCAAGGCGGATCGCGGCATCGTAGTCGGTGATGGCCCGATCGAGATCGCCCTTGCGGTGATAGGCGATGGCGCGGTTGCCGAAGGCCAGGGAATAGTCCGGCTCGATCTTGATCGCGGCGTCGAAATCCTCGATGGCGCGGTCGAGCCGGCCCTTGTCGACATAGGCGCTTCCGCGATCCGTCAGCACGGCGGCCGCATCCCAGTCCGAAAGCCCGCCGGCGCGGATGACCCTGTCGTAGAAAAGGATGGCCAGATCCAGATCGCCCCGCGCCTGCGCGGCATAGGCGGCGTCGTAATCCAGGCTGGGGCTCGTGGCGGTCGTGATGCTGGGCGCCCGGCCCGCATCCGCCCAGGCGTCGAGGCCCGTCATCAGCAGCAACAGCATGGCGAGGATGCCCCGGACCATCCCTTCCCCTTCCGATTTCGAGGCCCGATTATGGCCGCCAGCCGAGGTCCGAGACAAGGCCGCCCCGCCCCGCTATCCTCCGCCCCCTCAATCGGGTCAGCAAAGGAGAAGCGTCATGGGCGGAAGGATCGAGAAGCTGCTGGCGGAGAAGAAGATCGAGCTGCCCAAGGCGGCAAGTCCCGTGGCCAATTACGTGCCCGTCGTGGTGGCCGGCGGCCTCGCCTTCGTCGCGGGGCAAGTGACGGTCTGGAACGGCGAATTCAAGTTCATCGGCAAGCTCGGCAAGGAATACGGCGTCGAGGAGGGCCAGCAGGCGGCGCGGATCTGCGGTCTCAACATCCTGGCCCAGGTCAAGGCGGCGCTGGGCGGCGATCTCGACCGCGTCAAGCGCTGCGTCAAGCTCAATGTCTTCGTCAATTCGGTGGCGGATTTCACCGATCAGCCGAAGGTTGCCAATGGCGTCTCCGACCTGATGGTCGAGGTCCTCGGCGATGCCGGCAAGCATGCCCGCGCCGCCGTGGGTGTGAACGTCCTTCCGCTCAACGTGGCGGTGGAGGTCGACGCGGTCTTCGAGGTGGCTTAGGCGTTCCTCTAAGCGAGCGCCATACCGCTAGGACGTCGGCAGGTCACAATTGCCGCTGACGGCCTTCTCGATCGCGTTCGGATCGGGGCTGGGCGGCGCGGGCGCGCCGGGCGGGCCGCTCGCCAGGCGCTGCTGCATCTGTTCCTTGAAGGTCGCCTCGCCCTCGGCATGGAGGAAATCCTTGCCCTCGATGCTGAGGAGTTGCTGGCTCTCGGCGAGGTCATAGGCCTGCTGCCACTGCATGCGGGCATCGGTCGTGAGGCCGACGCGCCAGAAGGCATCGCCCAGATGGGAATGGATCTCCGGGCTGCCGGGATCGAGCTTCGCCGCCCTGCAGAGCGGCGGCAGGGATTCGCTGTAGCGGTGCTGCTGGTAGAGCACCCAGCCAAGCGTATCCTGATAGGCGCCCTCCTTCGGCAGCTTGTTCGTCGCCTCCCGCGCATAGGCAAGAGCCTCGTCGAGTCGCCGTCCGCCCAGCGCCCATTCATAGGCGATGTTGTTGCGCGCCAGCGTGTTGCCGGCGGCGGCCGCGCTTTCATAGAGCTGCTCCGCCTTGGCTTGGTCGCGGGGCACGCCGAGGCCGAAGTCATAGAGATAGCCCAGCGAGTTCTGCGCATCGGCCTGGCCCTGGGCTGCCGCCTTCGCGTACCAGTCGGCGGCTGTCGCGTAATCCCGCGGGCCGATATCGCCGTCGTTGTAGATCGCCCCCATCATGTACTGGGCATCGGGATTGCCCTGCTCCGCCTCGGGGCGGAAGAGATTGGCGGCGGCGGCATAGTCGCCGCGGTCATAGGCGGCCCAGGCACCGTCCATGTCGGCGCGGGCCGGCAAGGCGATGAGGAGCAGGAACGCCGCGATCAGATATCGCCCGTAGGACATGCAGAACATTCACCTGCCGCTAGAGATAGTCGCAGTCTGCGCCGATGCCAGTGCCAAAACCCCAGGTTCCATGTTGTTGGCGCAAATAATAGCACGCCCGCCTCGCCGGAGCCCTTGCCGCGGCGCCGCAGAGGTACGACTCTATGCGCCGTGGTTCCCATCCTTCGCACCCGCCATGCCTGACGGCCGGGAACAGCCGCGTTTGCGGCTGGGCGAAGGCGTGGCCTCGCTCGATTCCCTTGCCTGGGACGCCTGCGCCGGGGCGGACAACCCGTTCTTGTCGCATGATTTCCTGGCGGCGTTGGAGGAGACCGGCTGCGTTGGGCGGCGCAGCGGCTGGCGCCCCTGCCCGCTTCTGTTGGAGGGCCCCGACGGCGCGCTGCTCGGCGCCGTGCCGCTCTATCTGAAAAGCCATTCCTCCGGCGAATACATCTTCGATCACGGCTGGGCCGAAGCCTATGAGCGGGCGGGCGGGAAATACTATCCCAAGCTGCTCGCCGCCGTGCCCTTCACCCCGGTGCCGGGCCCGCGCCTGCTCATCCGACCCGGGCCGGATGCCGAGATCCATCGCCGGTATCTGGCGGAAGGGCTGGTCGCCGTGACACGCCAACTCGGCGTCTCCTCCCTGCATGTGAACTTCGCCGAACCGACCGATGCGGCAGCCCTGGCGACGGCCGGGCTGATGCAGCGTGTGGGCACGCAGTACCACTGGCAGAACCGCGGCTATGACAGCTTCGAGGCGTTTCTCGGCGCGCTATCCTCGCGCAAGCGCAAGATGATCCGCAAGGAGCGCGAAGCCGCCCGGCGCGAGGGGCTTCGCCTGCACCGCCTCGTGGGCGGCGATATCAAGCCCCAGCACTGGCAGCAGTTCTACCGCTTCTACATCGACACCAGCGAGCGCAAATGGGGCCGGCCCTATCTGAACCGGCCCTTCTTCGAGGCGATCGGCCAGCGCATGGCGGACCGGATTCTGCTGGTCATGGCCGATCACGACGGAACGCCCGTGGCCGGCGCGCTCAACTTGTTCGGCAGCGAGGCGGTCTATGGACGCAACTGGGGCTCCGACGGCGCCTTCCGCTTTCTGCATCTCGAGGCCTGCTACTACCAGGCCATCGACTTCGCCATCGAGATGCGCCTCGCCCGCGTCGAGGCCGGAGCCCAGGGCGAGCACAAGATCGCCCGCGGCTACCTGCCCGTGGAGACGCGCAGCCTCCACTTCATCGCCGATCCCGGCTTCGCCGCGGCGGTCGAGGATTTCCTGAAGCGCGAGGCCCGCGCCGTGGAGCAGGAACGCGCGGCGCTGGCTGGATACGCACCCTTCAAGTGCGAGAACGATCCGGAAGCCAGGAAATCACTGAGACACAGAGACTGAGAGACGAGGAATGACAAGGAGCCTCGCCGGAGGCGAGGCCCAAAGAACTCCATCAGGGCTATCGGTGGAACTCGGCCGAAGGCTCGATCTCTCCGTTCCTCTGTGCCTTTGTGGTGAATGGCTTGCCGCTCAGGTTTCCACAAGCGCGGGAAGCTTCGGCTCCTCCGGCGGGGCCGGCGGCGTCGAATAGCTGAAGACCAGCTTGTCCTCGGCCACGTCGACCCGCACGATGCCGCCCTTCTCCAGGCGGCCGAAGAGAAGCTCCTCGGCCAGCGGCTTCTTGATGTGCTCCTGGATCACGCGGGCCAGCGGCCTGGCGCCATAGAGCGGATCATAGCCCGTGCGGGCGAGCCAGGCGCGAGCGGCATCGCTCAGCTCGATGGTGACCTGGCGGTCGGCGAGCTGGGCCTCGAGCTGCATCACGAACTTGTCGACGACCTTGGCCACGATCTCGGGCGAGAGATTGGCGAAGGTGATGGTCGCATCCAGCCGATTGCGGAACTCCGGCGAGAACATGCGTTCGATGGCCTCCGTATCCTCACCCGTCCTGCCTTCGCGGGCGAAGCCGATGGCGGGCTTGGCCATGGCCGAGGCGCCGGCATTGGTGGTCATGATCAGGATCACATTGCGGAAATCGACCGTCTTGCCATTGTGGTCGGTCAGCTTGCCGTGGTCCATCACCTGCAGCAGCACGTTGAAGAGATCGGGATGGGCCTTCTCGATCTCGTCCAGCAGCAGCACCGCATGGGGATGCTGGTCGATCGCGTCGGTGAGCAGGCCGCCCTGGTCGAACCCGACATAGCCGGGGGGCGCGCCCAAGAGCCGCGAGACGCTGTGGCGCTCCATATACTCCGACATGTCGAAGCGGATGAGCTCGATGCCGAGGCTGCGGGCGAGCTGGCGCGCGACCTCCGTCTTGCCCACACCCGTGGGGCCGGAGAAGAGATAGGCACCGATGGGCTTCTCGGGCTCGCGCAGGCCCGCGCGCGCAAGCTTGATGGCCGAGGACAGCGCATCGATCGCCTTTTCCTGGCCGAAGACCATGGTCTTCAGGTCGCGCTCGAGATTCTGCAGCGCCAGGCGATCGTCGCGGCTGACGCTCTTGGGCGGGATGCGCGCGATCTTGGCCACCACCGCCTCGACATCTTTCACGGTGATCGTCTTGCGCCGCTTGCCCTCGGGCAGCAGCATCTGGGCGGCACCCACCTCGTCGATCACGTCGATCGCCTTGTCCGGCAGCTTGCGGTCGTTGATATAGCGCTGCGCCAGCTCGACCGCGGCCCGGATCGCCTCGGCGGTGTAGCGCACATTGTGGTGTTTCTCGTAATAGGGCTTGAGGCCGCGCAGGATCTTGACCGAGTCCTCGAGGGAGGGCTCGTTGACGTCGATCTTCTGGAAGCGGCGGACGAGGGCGCGGTCCTTCTCGAAGTAGTTCCGGTACTCCTTGTAGGTGGTCGAGCCGATGCAGCGGATGACGCCGCCCGCCAGCGCCGGCTTCAACAGGTTGGAGGCGTCCATCGAGCCGCCGCTCGTCGCCCCGGCGCCGATCACCGTATGGATCTCGTCGATGAAGAGAATGGCGTTCGGCATCTTCTCGAGCTCGCTGATCACCGCCTTCAGCCGCTCTTCGAAATCGCCGCGATAGCGGGTTCCGGCCAGCAGGGCGCCCATGTCGAGGCTGTAGATGACGCAACCCTTCAGCACCTCCGGCACGTCGCCGGTGACGATGCGTCGCGCAAGGCCTTCGGCGATGGCCGTCTTGCCCACGCCGGGCTCGCCGACATAGAGCGGATTGTTCTTGGTGCGCCGGCAGAGGATCTGGATCGTGCGCTCGACCTCCGCCTCGCGGCCGATCAGCGGATCGATCTTGCCCTGGGAGGCCTTGCGGTTGAGGTCGACGCAATAGGAGTCCAGCGCCTCGCTCCCGGATTTCGCGTTCTTCTCCGCGGCCTCGCCCTCCGTGCCCTGCACGCGGCGGGTCTCGGAACGGCCATGGGCCTTGGCGATGCCATGGCTGATGTAATTGACGGCGTCGAGGCGCGACATCTCCTGCTCCTGCAGGAAGAAGACCGCGTGGCTCTCGCGCTCGGAGAAGATCGCCACCAGGATATTGGCGCCCGTCACCTCCTCGCGGCCGGAGGACTGCACATGGATCGCCGCGCGCTGGAGCACGCGCTGGAAGCCGGCGGTGGGCTTTGCCTCGCCGCCCCGGTTGGAGACCAGATTGCCGAGCTGGCTGTCGATGTAGTCGATCAGGTCGCGGCGGAGCCGCTCGACATCGACATTGCAGGCCCGCATGACGGCGATGGCGTCGGGATCCTCGGTGAGCGCCAACAGCAGATGCTCGAGAGTGGCAAAATCATGCCGGCGTTCATTGGCATAGGCCAGCGCCCGGTGCAGCGTCTTCTCGAGATTGGGCGACAGCATCGGGCTACTCCTTCTCCATCGTGCACTGTAGCGGGTGTTGGTGGCGTCGCGCGAAGTCGATGACCTGGGTCACCTTTGTCTCCGCCACCTCGTAGGTATAGACGCCGCAGACCCCCACGCCGCGACGGTGGACATGCAACATGATCTGCGTAGCTTCCTCGCGGCCCTTGCCGAAGAAGCGCTCGAGCACGTGGACGACGAACTCCATGGGCGTGTAGTCGTCATTCAGAAGAAGCACCTTGTACATCGAGGGCTTCTTGGTCTTCGGCTTGCTCTTGACGACGACACCGACCTGGCGGTCGTCGTCATTACGCCTGTCATCGCCGCCCATCATGCTGCAACATCGTCAATCCGTCGGCAAATCAGCGGATTTCCAAGCCCATAATATTGGATCGTCGGCCCGGTCGCAAAGACCCAGGGCCGCCAATGGACGAAAAAAATCCCGGCAATGCCTTTCTGCCGGGCATTCGCGAAGCTCATGACGGCTGGCATGCGTGCATGATGTTCCCTCAGCGCCAGGCTCGCGCGCCTAGAGCGGCAGCGAATCGAGGCACCAGCGGCGCCCAGGCATTGTCGGTGACGCGGCTCGCCAATTGCGCGAGACCGCCGGCCTCGCGCACCGCGATCTCCACGGCAGCGCTGACATAACGGCGCTGGACCTCGATTACATCCTGGGAATTGCGCGCATCGATGAGGGCGCGCGCGGCGCCAAGCCCGGCCGAGACAAACTGGCGCTGGATCTCGATCAGGGCCCACCCGAAGGAGGCGGCCCCATCGGCCAGAGCCGCGCTGGAACGGGCAAGGGCGTCCAGGTCCGCCGCGGCAAGCTCGGGGGAGAACGAAGCCGGCTCAGCTGCGGCCCACACAGGAGAGAGGTCGGGCTGAGGGGCTGCGACTCGGGGCGCCCTGCGGCCCGAGTCGGGACTCGAATGCCTGATCGAGGCGGCTTTGCGGCCCTTTCGCGGCTTCTTCTTGGCGACCATTTGGCCACTCCTCATTTCGGGCGGATCCGGGCGATATTGCAATGCAATATCCCGAGATATGGGCGTTCCCTGGGGTGAATCAAGCGTCATGCTGCACCGCAATATAGAGACACATATCTGAGACATAAAAGCCACAATTAAAGTAATATAAAAGCTTGTACGTTCTAGGTGGACATGATTCCTCAGCTTTTTTAGGATGTTGTCGGTTAACGACTCGGGAACGAGGCCGATGCAGGAAGCACGACTGAAGCGGGGTCCCGGCAGGGGGATTCCCGCAGTTTGGACATGGAGTCTGACCTGCCTTGGGCTGGTTCTCGCCCTATTGTCGCCACTATCCGCAAGTTTCGCCGCCACCCCGATCAGCGAATCAATCGTCGTCGATGCCGCCAGCGGCCAGGTCCTGTCCCAGTCCAATGCGGACATGCCCACCTATCCGGCCTCGCTGACCAAGATGATGACCCTCTATCTGGTCTTCGAGGCGCTGCAGAAGGGCAAGATCACCTTCGATGAGGCGATGCCCGTCTCCGCTCTTGCGGCCAGCCAGCCGCCGACCAAGCTCGGCCTCTATCCGGGCCAGACAATCACCGTCGCCCAGGCCGTCCGCGGCATGATCATCAAATCGGCCAATGATGCCGCCATGGTCATGGGCGAGGCGCTGGGGGGCAGCGTCGAGGGCTTCGCCCAGCGGATGAACGCCAAGGCCCAGGCGCTGGGCATGAGCCGCACGCTCTTCCGCAATCCCAACGGCCTGCCCAATTTCGAGCAGCACACCACAGCGCGCGACCTCGCCCGCCTGGCGATCGCGCTCTATCGCGACTTTCCCCAGTACTATCCGCTGTTCGCCGAGACCCGCTTCACCTTCCGCGGCCGGGTCTATCTGACGCACAACCGCTTCATGCTGAGCTATCCCGGCGCCGATGGCCTCAAGACCGGATATATCAACGCCTCCGGTTATAATCTCGCCGCCTCGGCCACGCGCAGCGGCCGGCGCATCGTCGGCATCGTCCTTGGCGGCCGTTCGCCGACGCTCCGGGATGCCGAGATGTGGGCGCTCCTGGACCAGGGCTTCGGCACCGCCACACCGGCCGGCTCGAACAATGCCCTGCTCCTCGCCAGTGCTTCGGCCCTGCCCAGCCTGAAGCCCGGAGATGCCGAGGGCGATGGCGGCACCGAGGACGATTCCCTGGAGGACGGCACGACCTCGCCGACGACCAATGCCATGCAGGCCGCCCTGCCGCCGACCCCGGCCCCGACCCCCGCCCCAAAGGCGGCTACGACGGTTGTAGCCTCGGTGGCAGCGGCGCCGACCGTCGGCCATACCGCGCCCTCGACCGCGCCAGCGGCCCCCGTCATCGAGCTTCAGGTGCTGCAGCCTCCGGCGGCACCCGGGCAGCAGCCCACCGGCCTGCCGGCACCTTCGAAGCTTGCCGTCCTTCCGGCACTGAAGCCCGGCGCGGCCGATACGGCCGGTGCCGGCGAGGGGAGCGGCCTGGCCGCGAGCGGCACGCGGACCTGGGCTATCCAGGTCGGCGCCTACAACCGCTATGCCTCGGCCCGCAAGGCCGCGCTCAGGGCGCGTGCGAAGCTGCCGGCCGGGAGCCCGCAAACGCGGATCGCCGTCGATGAGAGCCGCGGAGCCAGTGGCAAGCTCTACCGCGCCCGCCTCATCGGCTTCGCCCAGGCAGAGGCGGCCCAGGCCTGCCGGGTGCTGAAGGCACGCAAGCTCTCCTGCATGGTGATTCCGACCAATATGGCGGTGGCCGAGACGTCGCAGTAACCCGGGGCAGCAACCCAACCCGGGGCAGCAACCCGGGGCAGCAGCCACCGGCGCGCCTGTTCAGAACTTCGGCGGCGCGACGCCGCTGGCGGCAAGCTCGGCCACGACCGCGGCCTTCAACCGCTCGAGCCCTTCGGTTGTCGAGGATTCGCAGCGCGCCACCAGTACGTCCTGGGTATTGGACGCGCGCAGCAGCCACCATCCATCGGGCGTGCGGACCCTGACGCCATCGATATCGGCCATGTCGGCCCGGGCCCGGCGCAGGCGCTCGGTCGCCTCCCTGACAACGACGAACTTCCGCTCCTCGCTGCAGGGAAAGCGCAGCTCCGGTGTATTCAGCACCTGGGGCAGGCTGTCGCGCATCTCGGCCAGGCTCTCTTGCGCGCGGCTCACGATCCCGAGGATCCGGACCGCGGCATAGAGCGCGTCGTCGAAGCCGAAATAGCGGTCGGCGAAGAAGATATGGCCGCTCATCTCGCCAGCCAGCGGCGCGCTGGTCTCGGCCATCTTGGCCTTGATCACCGAATGACCCGTGCGCCACATCAGAGGCGCCCCGCCGGCACGCTTGATCTCGTCGAACAGCACCTGGCTTGCCTTGACATCGGCGATGACGGTGGCGCCGGGATACTCCGCCAGCACCTCCCGGGCGAACAGCACCATGAGCTGGTCGCCCCAGAGAATGCGGCCCTTCCCGTCGACAACGCCGATCCGGTCGCCATCGCCGTCGAAGGCGATTCCCAGATCCGCCTTCTCCGCAAGCACGCGGGCCTGCAGATCCTTCAGGTTCTCCGGTACCGTGGGATCGGGATGGTGATTGGGAAAGCTGCCGTCGATCTTCTCGTAAAGCAGGAGGTGACGTCCCGGGAGCTTCCCCGTCAGCAGCGCCATGGCTTCGCCCGCGGCACCATTGCCGGCGTCCCAGACCACGGTCAGGTCGCGCTGGCCGCGGTAATCCTCGGCGAGACGCGCGACATAGGCGTCGAGCTGCGGCCGGTCTTCGACCGCCCCTTTCGGGTCGCCGGCATAGGCGCCCTGGACAGCGATCTCGGCGATGCGGCGGATCGAGGCGCCGTAGAAGGCGCCCTTGCCCAGCATCATCTTGAAGCCGTTGTAGTCCGCCGGGTTGTGCGAGCCGGTCACCATGACGCCGCCGTCGAGACCGAGCGCGCGGACGGCGAAATAGAGCATCGGGGTCGGGCCGCGCCCGACCCGCACGACATCAAGGCCGCAATCACGGAGGCCCTCCACCACAGCCGCCTCGAGGGCCGGCGAGCTGAGCCGCCCATCATAGCCGACGGCGGCGCGGCTGCCGCCGGCCTCCTTGACCATGGTCCCGAAGCCGCGCCCCACCGCATAGGCATCGTCGGCCGAGAGGGTCTTGCCCACGATTCCGCGGATGTCGTACTCGCGCACCGCTGTCTCGTGGAAGCGATGCTTGTCCTTCGCCATCTCTGCCGCCTCCCGGATCTTGACCTAGAGTGTTTCCCTCAAAGGCGGAATCGCTCTAGGTCTTGCTCTTGTTACGCTCAAGCGCCGCGCGGGCTTCAGAGCAAGGTGCACTATCGCGCACCACGCTCTAGGGCCGGCCGATGCTGGTATAGCGGAAGCCGGCCTCCGCCATCTCGGCGGGATTATAGACGTTCCGGAGGTCGACCACCGCCGGCTGGCGCAAGAGCTGCTTCATCCGGATGAGGTCGAGATTCCGAAACTCGTTCCACTCGGTGATGATCGCCACCGCATCGGCCCCGCTCATGCAGTCATACGCATCCCGGCAATAGGTAAGATCGGGCATCAGCTTCTTGGCCTCGGCCATGCCTTCGGGATCGAAGGCGCGGATCGTGGCGCCGGCCTTCTGCAGGGCGGGCAGGATGGCGAGGCTGGGGCTGTCGCGCATATCGTCGGTGTTCGGCTTGAAGGTGAGGCCGAGTGCTGCGACCGTCTTGTCCTTGGCCGAGCCGCCCAGCGCCGTGAGAACGCGGTCCGCCATGGCGAGCTTGCGGGCTTCGTTCACCGCCACCACCGTCTCGACGATCTTCAGCGGCGCGCCATGGTCCTGCGCCGTCTTCACCAGGGCCAGCGTATCCTTGGGGAAGCAGGAGCCGCCATAGCCCGGACCGGCATGGAGGAACTTGCGCCCGATACGCCCGTCGAGGCCGATGCCGCGGGCCACGTCGTTCACATTGGCCCCGACCTTCTCGCAGAGATCGGCAACCTCGTTGATGAAGGTGATCTTGGTGGCGAGGAAGGTATTGGCGGCGTATTTGATCAGCTCCGCCGTCTCGATGCTGGTGAAGACGATCGGGGTCTCCAGCAGATAGAGCGGCCGGTAGAGCCGGCGCATGAGTTCGCGCGCGCGCTCGGAATCGGCGCCGATGACGACCCGGTCGGGACGCATGAAATCGCTGATGGCCGAGCCCTCGCGCAGGAACTCGGGATTGGAGGCGACATCGAACTCGCCCGATGGCCGGGTCTCGCGCAGGATGCGGGCGACCTCGCGCCCCGTTCCCACCGGCACCGTCGATTTCGTGACGACCACCGTCGGGCGATCGACCGCCTCGGCGATCTCCTTGGCGGCGGCATAGACATAGGAGAGATCGGCATGGCCGTCGCCGCGGCGCGACGGCGTGCCCACCGCGATGAAGACGGCATCGACCCCGGCCACCGCCTGGCGGACGTCGGTCGAGAAGGAGAGGCGGCCGTCCTTGACGTTGTTCTCCACCAGCTTGTCGAGGCCGGGCTCGAAGATGGGCATGCGCCCGGCGCGCAGGGAATCGATCTTGGCGGCATCCTTGTCGGCGCAGACCACATCCACGCCGAACTCCGAAAAGCAGGCGCCGGAGACGAGTCCGACATAGCCGGTGCCGATGACGGCGATCCGCATAGGCAGGGTTCCTCTTCGCTATTTCTTCGCTAGTCGATGTGCTTGGTGAAATCGCGCAGGATGTCGCGAACCTTGCCGCCGATCACCTCATGCTTCAGGGCATAGGCGATGGTGGCTTCGATGAATCCGGCCTTGTCGCCGCAGTCGAAGCGCCGGCCCTCGAAGCGGTAGCCGTGGAAGGGGCCATGGCCGATCATGCGGGCGAGCGCATCGGTCAGTTGCACCTCGCCGCCCGCGCCCGGCGCCTGATCGGCGATCAGGTCGAAGACCTGGGGCTGCAGGATGTAGCGGCCGATGACCGAGAGGGTGGAGGGCGCCTCCTCGGGCCTGGGCTTCTCCACCAGGCCGCGCACCTCGACCAGGCGGCCCTCCTCGCGGCCCGTCGCTAGCACGCCATAGCGGTTGGTATGCTCCCGGGGCACGTCCAACACCGCCACCAGATTGCCGCCGACGCGGTTGTACTCCGTCACCATCTGCTTCAGGCAG
>Ga0126378_10001805_pt1 | contig 15808 bp, 11 predicted proteins | sample PanSoiMetPlot_23_FD_92587 | JGI IMG/M metagenome (GOLD analysis project Ga0126378, IMG submission 92587) | Tropical forest soil microbial communities from Panama - MetaG Plot_23 | ecosystem: Environmental > Terrestrial > Soil > Tropical forest > Bulk soil | place: Panama | collected 2016-02-17 | reverse complement strand
TCTCGCGCAGCCTCTCAATCCGGATGGTAGGCGTCGCGCCGATTCGGCGATCGGAACCTCCAGGTCGGTGGACCGGTCTCACACAGCGTGATCAGCCCAGCTCCTCACGGTCGCGCGCGAAGCCCCCGATCGGGGCGATGGGGATCCCCGGTAGCGTCGGCTGCATCGATGCGCGGCTGGGTAATCTGGGCGCGGACGCGGATGCGCGGTGTCACCGCTGCGCCGCCAGTGCCGGGCGTTGCGGTCCTGCGTTACTGCCCGCCCCCGGGCAGAGCGTGTTGCCGGGATTTGAAGGGGAATCATGACGGCCGCGACCGAGGAGCTGGTGCCTCCCAGGCGCATTTTGGTGAACGGCAGGCGGATCAGGCTCCGCTGGCTGCAGCAGATCATCTGGTCGTTCCTGGCCGCGAACATCGGCGCCCTGATCATCTCCGCGCTCTACTACATATTCGTGCAGCTGAGATGGCAGGCGGGCGGCCACACCATCCTGTATCTCAAGCCCAAATGGGACAACCTGTTCAGCTTCCAGGGCTGGAAAACCGACCGGCACGACCTCCGCAACGTGTACGAGGCACTGCTGGCCACCCTGTTCGTCAAGTCACTGCTGGCGAACTGGCGCAAGCACAACCGGCGCGCACCGGCCTGGTACGTGGTGCTGTCGCCCATCATCATCGTGGTGGTCGCGTTCCCGATTGTGGCCGCCGGCATCTGGCTGATCAACTACGCCCTGCCGTATCTGTGGCACGCCTTGGTCGGGCATCACGTGCTGCACAACCCGGTGCACTTCCCGTACCACCTGGCCTGGCTCGGCACCTACCTGTCGAGCTGGCGGTGGCAACCCCTGGTGATCGGCGTCCTGGCCGGCCTGGTGGTGCACCGCGTGTACGCCCCAGCCGGTAACACCGTCCAGCTCTATTTCATCGAGCGGTCGGTGGACCGGGCCAGGGACGCCGCCGCCGCCGGCGAGGAGAATCCGTCCCGGCACCTGCCCCGCTGGCCATGGCCGCCGGTGATCCGCGAACGCGCCGCCTGGATCATGCAGAACGACCTGCCGGCGGCGGACCGGACCCACAGCATCAAGTGGGCGGTGCGCGTCATGATCGTGGTCTTCACCGGCCTGGCAATCTACGGCGGCTACGTCCGCTACGTGATAGCGAAGGGACACTGAGAAGGCAAGACCGCCCTGCCCCGCCTCGATCATCCAGTTCAGCCCGCCTGAACCCACCCAGCAGCAAGTGACACTCAGCAACTCGCGGGGGCCATCACCTTCACGGCGCTGCGTAGTCAACGCAAGCGCGCGCTGAGCCGCCGATAGGTGCGGCCGAATCTTTGCGGCTTCACTGCGCGCGGCGGTCACCGATCCGGCCGATCTGCGCAGTTGGCTCGCGCGCTCATGCCTGTTGTGCGTGCGGGGGGCTGAGGGGTTGTCACGGCGATGAGTTTCGCTGTGGTGTCCAGTCTGTCTTCCCGTGCATCCGTTCTCCCGGCTCTCGAGGAGGGCGTCATTACCGCCACGTACAGGAGGCAAGGGTGAGGCTTCTTCTCACGTCCGGCGGCGTCACGAACCCGAGCATCCACTCGGCGCTCGTGCAGCTTCTGGGCAAGCCGGTCGCCGAGTGCCACGCCCTGTGCGTTCCGGATTGGAGCGGACTTCGTCGAGTGGCCGTCCGCGCCGGACGACACCACCCTGGCCCACGCCCAGAGGTGGGCCGACGGCATCGGCGTCCCGGCCTTCGGGTGACAGCCGCCCGGCATACGCGACATCGTGTAGTCGGACATGACCGTGTCTACTTGCGGTACTCCCAGAGCGCCCGCCCGTGTCGCAGGTAGCGTGCGCTGCGGCCATCCGGATCTACGCGATCCGAGTGTCAGTGAGGCGGAGCTGCACCTGATCCGGACGCGGTGCTGACGGCCGGGCTGCAGCACAGGGCTGCTCGCGGTGCATGTCGGCTTGCTTCTCCCGGTGGGCGCAATCGAACTTCGAGGCGAGGTCAGCGGTAGCGGTCGCCGGCAAGTACCTTGAGGTGTGGTCACCAATGCCGACAATTCCTCTCGCCAATCGCCCGGTAATCAGGTGGCCGAGCCGGTTACTTTGACCGTTCGAAGCACGGAGATCCGCACGATCCTGTGGTTGCTCGATGCGGGTGCGGAAGAGCCGTCGGGTACCGATACGGGCATTCCAGACTCTGTTGGCAAGGCGGAGAAGATAGTCGTCGTGGGCGAGGGATGGTCGGCCCGGTCATCGCTTGGTCGCGATGGCCGTCCCTCAGCCTCGTTTCGGGCAAAGTTGCGTGGACACCTCGGGACGCACACCGGTGGAATACTTGCCGAGCTCGGCGACGCGGCCACCGACGAGGCGGCTGTAGACCTGGCTAGGCGAGCCTGGTCTCGGTTGACCGCCGAAGCGGTCGCGGCCTACAAGCTCGCCCAGTTGATCGATGACCTTGCAGGTAAGTTGCAACTCGAACGCTCCCGGCTGGACCGGTGTCAGGCGATGGCCCTCCTTGCGCTTGCCAGTGCTGCGGGACAGGGCGCCCAGGGGTTCGCAGCGGCGCTTGAGCGTCACGTTGTCGACGGCCTGATCTCCGCGCCTTGTGCCAGCTACCTCGCACGACACCGTGAGTCGATCGATTGGTCTGCCACCTCCATGTCCGACCGCTGGGCGATGTCGGCAACTGTGTCTGCCGTCATGAGAGCGGCGAAGCTTCCGGACCCAAACCCTATTCGAACTGCGGAATCCTTCGTCGGGTACCGATGGGCCAAACTCGTCGGCCGATTGTCGGGGGTGGTCCTGGACCTCGACCCAGCGAGCCTGAGGGACCTACTCTCCGCCGAGGCACTCGCCGATGTAGCTAAGCGGCTCTACGCCAGTAATGCCTATCGTCCTGGCGCCGAACGCATCTTGACGGAAGCTGGGCATGGAGAACTCGTCGATCGAGTCGCCCGCGAGACTGCAACCGAGACGGAAGGAACGCTGAACGCGCTCCTTGCCAGGCTGGATGATCGGCATGCGACTGACCGCTCGGCGACGGGGTTGGCTCAGACTCTGTACGAGGTTCTTCAGATTCTTCGGGCCAGCCGTCGTGACTCCGACTTGGCCCGAGCTGGGCAGCACGCTTTGGCCCTGAGCGAAGGCAACGATGAGGTCCGAGCCACGCTGTTGACCGTGATCGGCGCCGTGATGAAAGACGCGCGCCGGCCCTCCGATTTTCTCGAACTGGCAGGTGACCAACCTCGGGAATGGGAGAGTGGCATCAGTCCGTGGGCCAGAGTCGCGTTGGCGGTCGAGCGGTCAAACGCCTTGCGACTGACTGGCCGCGCCGATATCGCGCTCGAGACCCTCATAACGCTTGTTCCGAGTGACCTGGACGAGCTACGCGCCGATGACCGGCGCCTGTTCCGCCGCAATGTCGCAATCTTGCGGCGCGAGACCGGAGCGGCTGACTCTGCGCTACGCGAGCTCACCGGGCTGCTAGCAGAGGCCACGAACGACGATGAGCGGTTTGCTCTCCTGCAGTCCCTGGCGAACGTGGCCCAGTTCTTGAGCGACGCCAGCTTGGCTCTGGCCTACCTCAATGAGGCATTGGACCTCGCGACCGGGCCGCGCGCAGGGGACCGGCCATATCTGATGGCCTCGCTGGCGACAACACAAGCTGCACTCGGACTTCCATTGACGAACCTCCGCGCAATCCTGGATTCTGCGAGCGACCCCCTCACGGTCCTCGCAGTGGGGGCGGCGGCCGCCGCGGTTGTCGAGCGCGATGAGGCCGGGCTGGATTCAACTCTCATTGGTGAGGTGTTGAGCCGGCTTGCCAGCATCGGTGCCACGGCTCAAGCACACGGTGATCGCATGGTCGAGCTGAACGCGATGCGAGGCGCTGGCGCCATTCTTGACGTAGTCAATCCCGATGCGGCCGCCGAGGTGTGGAGCGAGCTGGTGGCCCGCCGCGGCGTCGAGCATCCTGACCCTCTCGAATTGGCCGCTCTCGCACACCATTGTTTCCGCGCCGGCGACCGTCGACGTGCGCGTGACTTCCTGCTTCGCATCCCGGATGCGCTGGCGCTCGAACTCGGCGGCACGACCGACATCGGCACGGTGCTCGACGCGACCGGACGGCTGAACGCCAAGTTTCGCTTGCTCGGCGATGACGTTCTCACCGGCGATCAGCCCGACCTTTCCGACATCCGGCTGGTCGCGGAACTCCGTCGCGATCAGCTCGGCCGGATGCGTGGACGCACCCGTCGCCATCCCGAGCCAAGCGTCGACCCGTCTGCCTTGAACACCACCGATCTTGCGCCTGCGCACGGCATCCTTTGGGTCCTTGAATGGCTGGACACAACCCCCGGCATCCTGGGTCTGATAACTCGTATGGATGGCGCCGGGCGTACCAGCGTCGCGCCACTGCCGCCAATATCGATTGATCCGATCGAGCTCGCGCGCCGCTTGCGTGCCCGCCTCAATGGCTGGCTTGCCGCCAATCCTCGCGACCCGCTCGACCATCTGCCATGGCGTAGCGCTCAGGATTGGCTTCGGGCAGCTCTCCAGGACGCCCGCCACGGGGATCATCTCGTCGTCATTGAGCATGAGGCGGTCAGCGGGCTTCCGTGGCATGCGATGACTGACGTCCCCTGGACTACTTCCTACGCCGCCAGTTGGACCGCGATGGTCCGCGCTAGGGCTCGTCCGCGAACCGACCTCCAACGGGTCGGACACGTCAGTGTTGCTGCTGCGCGCGACTCGACCGCCTTGACGTCGATATTTGATGAATCACTCGCCCGCGCCCGCGCCTGGTCCCGAGATCGCGGCCTGCGCTTCGATGAAGCTAGCGGACCCCACGCCGACGAATCGGCCACGTTGGATCTACTACGGCGCTGCGACATCGTGACGCTGCATTGCCACGGCCTCTATAAGCCTGACGAACGGGATATCGCGCTCATGCTCGCTGCCAACGGTCGGCTACCGCCGCAGCGTGCCCACGACGTCGAGCAGCGCATCGGGCATCAACTCAGTTGGCGCGACCTACAGAACCTAGACGCCGGTCCTGCTGTCGTCCTCTCTGCGGCCTGCTCCTCCGGGACCAGCATTGTGGCCGGGCTTGGCGAGCGTTTGGGCATCTACGGCGCCCTGCGGTACGCCGGCACACGGACGGTCATCGCTCCAGCGTGGGATGGTTTGGCCGCCGATGTCGTCGATCAGCTTGATCAGGTTCGCGATCATCTTGTTGCCGGTGACTCTCCCGCGCACGCGGTCAAGGCCGTCGCTAACCGCGCCGCCGCAACATTGCCCTCGTGGCGGGCGCGTGTGCTGGCGGTGGATGGCGACTGGACGTGATACTGCACCTGTGACTGACGCACTTGCCGCCCACCTCAACCAGCGCGATGTCGACAGCGGGCGTCTCGAACACGCCATGCGATTCCTCGTTGCGCAGTGGTCCGATTTCAAATCCGCCGACGAGATGACCGCGGACATGGTCAGTAGCGGGACCGCACCGGATGTCCTGCAGGCCGCCTCCGTGGCACTTAGCGATAATCCGGCCCTGTTGGACGAGGCCGCTCTCGACATCCTTTCGGTCGGGTGGAACGACCCAGACATGCATCTCGCCGCCCGGAACTCGCTCGACGAGGCCTCCTCGCGCTTGCCGGTCATCGAGCTAGGCGCCATCGTCGTCGCGGCGATGTACGGACTGTGGCTACTCACTACCCGCGGGAGACGAAGCACGACCCGAACCACGCGACGACAAAGTGACGGCACATACGAGGAGACAGAGACCACCGAGTGGTACGACCCAGCTGGGCCGCTGCGAGCGGTCGTCGACCTGATTCGTCCGCCTAACGCCGACGAGCTCCCAGCACCAACGAGCACAGCAGAGGCTGCCGAGTCCGGGATGCGCTCCGGAGAAGCATGAGGTCGTGCCGGGTAGCACGTCAGACTGAACTAGCCGAGTTCGTCGTGTGTGCACTGTCTCGTCCTGTCGCTGCTGCCCGCCGGGACGGCCGTGACCTCGATCCGGCTGCACGCCAGCCACGACACCTGGCACCGCCGCTTCGAGGCCGGCCCCGACCGCCCGGATGTCAGCGAGTTCTACCGCAACAGATATGAACAGGCCCGGACCACCCAGCCGATCATGTCGTGGACACCGACGGGCTAACACCCATTGATATCGCCCACCGGGTGACCGCCGCCACAGCGCTCCATAACCGGATGATCTGCATCCTGCTGCTTCCGGCCGCCGACATCCATGCGATAGCGCAAAGTCGGCGATCGGAATCTACGGGTTGGCGAACCGGTCCTCACGGAGTGTGATCGGTCCAAGGCTTCGTAAGCGCGCGCACTCCCGCCGTTCGGCTCGCCTATTGCCGCGAGTTGCTTGTTGGACGCAGCCGTACATATTGGGATCATCTGTGTGTGACGCTGCCGCTGTGCTGAGAGCGCAGCCCATAATTCGGGTGAAGTTGCTGGAGGGTCGGCCGGTGAGTGATCGCGACCCCTCCGGGCAGGCTGAAGGCGTATATTTGGCCGTCTTCGGAGCCGGCGTAGAGCACGCCGTCGGCCACCGCGGGTGAGATGCCAACGACGTCTGGGGTGGTGTAGCGCCACAGTTCAGCCCCGGTGGATGCGTTGAGGGCATAAATGTTGCCGTCGTTGGAGCCGATGTAGACCACGCCGTTGGCCACCGCGGGTGAGGAGTTGATGATGTCTCCGGTGGGGAAGCTCCACAGCTTGGCCCCGGTGGCGGCGTTCAGGGCATAGACCGTGTGGTCGCCGCCGCCGATGTAGACCACGCCGTTGGCCACCGCTGGCGATGAAGAGACGCCGCCTCCGGTGGGGAAGCTCCACAGCTTGGCCCCGGTGGCGGCGTTGAGGGCAAATACCTGGCCGGCGTGGAAGGAGCCGATGTAGACCACGCCGTTGGCCACCGCTGGGGAAGAGATGTAGCCCCCGGCGGGGAAGCTCCACAGCTGCGCGCCGGTAGCGGCGTTGAGGGCATACACGTTGCCGTCGTTGGAGCCAACGTAGACAACTCCATTGACTACTGCCGGTGAGGAATCGACTTCGTCTCCTACGCCGAAGCTCCACAGTTCGGCGCCGGTGGAGGCCTCGAGGGCATACAGGGCACCGGACTCAGAGCCGATGTAAACCACACCATTAGCTACCGTCGGCGAGGAGAAAATAGTGTTCCCGGTGCTGAAGCTCCACAACTTTGCTCCGGTGGATGCGTTGAGCGCGTACACGTTACGGTCGTTGGAGCCAAAGTAGACCACTCCGTGGGACACCGCTGCCGACGAGAATTCGCAGGCGATGCCTGAGGTCCACAGCTCTGCCCCGGTGGACGCCTTCAAAGCGAACAGGCCACCGATGTAGACAACCCCGTTGGCCACCACTGGCGATGAGAAAAAGCTTCCATTGGGCGAGATCCAGTCCGGGCGCAGCCTGGCGACGTTGAACCGGGATAGCACATTCTCATATGGGTTGAAGCCAGTGTTGGCGTTGGAGTAACGGAATTGAGCCCAATTGGTGTTGACCAAGAACGGGGCCTGGGCGCTGAGCCCCGAATGCCGCTGCACGGCGGTGATGTAGTGCATCCCGGGCGCTGCCGATGCCGGGACCCTGATCTCGATGCCGGAGAAGGTGCCCTTGCCGCTGGTAGCAGCCAGCGCCTTGTCCTTGGTGTCGAAGTAGATGTCCACCGCCCGGTGGGCGCCAAACCCGGCGCCGGACACCGTCACCGTGCTGGTGGGGGGGCCGGTCCGAGGTGACAGCACCACCCGGGGGGGAACGGTTCCGACGGTGCCTGAGACCGGGTGGAACGAACGCACCACCGGAGCCGCAGCCGCAGACACCCCAGCCGCGATGACGCTGGCACAGGCCACCGCCACCAGCACCGCCGCACGCCAAGCTCGTACACGCATCGGAACCCCTCGTAAACAGGCGCCCATCCGGTGGAGGCCTCAGGCCAACCGTGCCCCTTGCCCCCTGAACAGACCCGGAAAGCGCAGCTTTGAACTAATACAACACCCAAACCCGCTCAACGGGGAAGCGGGCCATCCAAGCAACCGGGGCATTGCTGCCTATTTGCAGGACCGCGTCTTGTGCCGCTGATCGGATCGCCGCACCATGCCGCTGACCTGTATATGTCAACCCCGAGACCGTCGCCCCTCGCCCTTCGGGTTTATTCATGGCCTTCCGCCACGCCCATGGGAGCGCGGTCAACCAGCGCAGAGCTGCTACGTCACATGACGCGAACGCGTATAGCCAGGAGACTGAGCCAACGACGCGAGAGCCGTCACAAGGGTCTGGCCCGACTCGTGTTCAGTGCAATGGGTCGCGCGAAGCCCTCCACCTGGAGGCCGCCACCCTTTAGCCACCCCGAACCGCCGTTACGTGCGCTGGCTTTGGCCGTCTGGGAGCCGTCCACTTTGCGCCCGAATGATCGTTCGGGATCCTACGGCGAATCCACAGTCCACCGTTACCGGGAACCCCTCGATCGTGGCCTCCATGTGATCTCTGTCGGCATACCGGCTCCGCAGCTGCGGCGCTGGCCGTATTCCCTGCTGCCACAGCATGGGTCCGCGCCGGGGGTGGTTCAGGGCATGGCGGCACCTTGTCGGCAAGTGGGTGTGGCACTTTCGTGGTCGCGGCCGCGGCGTTCCAGCTTGTCGTTTCGGCACGAGGGCATCGGCGAGTCTGGGTCGAAGAGCGGCATCCAGCGCGTCGCGCGGTCTCGCGTCTACCGCTACTCTTTGGACGCTTCGAACTTGAGGCCCGCTGGGGCGATGCCGCGCCACAGGTATGTGGTAACGGCCTCGCCATCGGGGATCTCCTCCTTCGGGCTCGCCGGGGGAGGCCAGCGCAGCGCGGCGTACAGGGCAGTGCGGTGCAGCGCGAAGGTGGCCCCAACAAGATCTCCGTAGACTTCGGCAGCGCTCAGCATGGAGCCGTAGTAGGTAGCAGCACACGCGGCCACCGCCGCTGGCAGCGCCCACCATGCCCATACCGTCCATACGCTGAAGAGTGCGCCCCACAACCACACGCGTGTGGCCGCGTTCAGGGCGCTGCGGGCCTGGATCAGTTCCGTCTTGGTGTCCTTGTCGAGCAACAACCACAGGTAGGGCCAGCTGACTACGGTGTCTAGCCCGTACCGTTCCCGTGGCCGTGCCTCGGCCGCTCTCAGGAGGTTGCCGAGCCGGGTCGGCAGCGTGAGCGCCTGCGTCGCCGGCGTGCACCGCAGCCGACGCTCCAAGGTGGCCAGTTCGGCGGCCTCGCCTGGGGTGAGCCCGACGTCGTCGCGCTTGCCAGCCAGGTCACCGGCACGTGTGTATGCCGCTTGCCGTCTTGTGAAGTTATGTCGTTGCAGCCAGCCGCCTAGCCGGGGCGGCCAATAGCCTTCAAGGATGCGCAGAAGCGGCAGCGTTAGCCGCTCGGCGATTGCCGCCGACGCCACTAGGGCGAGCAGGACGACGATAACGAGCGCGACCTGGAGGGCGATCGGCAGATTGTCGAACTTGGTTGTGTGCCGCTGGAGGGCCACTGCCCAGCCGTTGGCGCGGATGTCGTCGCCGAGGTTGCCCCAGAGCCAAGCGGCCAGGCCGCCGGTCCAGAAGGCGAACGCCGGCGTGAGGATCCGCGGAGCCCATTGCTCGGCCAGCTTGTTCCCGAGCCCTTCCCAGAATGTCGTCAGCATGACTATCCGCCGGTTCTGGGGGCTTCGATCAGGGCAATGTGATGGTTGGGGCACAGCGGCACTTGGTCGCCGATGCTGAACCGGTACCAGGGTGTGCCGTCGCCTTTGGGGCAGATGTATTTCGGCACGGAAATTTTCTGCACCTTGCCGGGCGGTCCTTCATAGGACCGGTCCCGCTGCGGCACCTTGAGCAGATCGTTGGCCCATCGCCGGGTGGCAGGCTGCTGGCTGAGCACCCGTAGGATATCGATCTTGACCGTCTCGCCAGTCTCGGACCGCGCGAGCAGTCGTTGCAGCTGGCCATCCAGCTCTTCGGCCTCGTCGCCGACCAGGTCGGGAAGGTGAGGACGGATCGCCCGTGCTGCGTCCAGCACCTCCTTCTCCTCCAAAGCATTTCTCCCTTCCGTGAGGGGCTGCAGCCTTTAGGCTCCGATGTAGCAGAAGGCGGCCCAGCCGGTTGAGTTGGCGAAGCTGCGTTCCTTCGGGTCCAGCAGTACCACCGCCTCGAAGCAGGCTTCGATGGTCGCGCGCGGCAGCCACGCGTCATCCCGGTCCAGCATGGCGGAGAACCGGTCGCGCTTGGCGCCGTTGGTGGAGTCGCGAAGCCAGCGTTGCGCCTGGCGGAGCGCCTGGGCGGGGGACCGACCTTTGCGCCGCCAGCGCTCATAGAAGTCGGCCATCAGCAGCATGGTGCGGTCGTCCGGCACCGCCCAAAGGGATGCGACCACCCCAGCCACCCCGGCCTGCAGCAGCCCGGTCGGCAAACTGACGACCTCATCGGGCAGGGCAGTGCCGGGCACGGCGGTCTCGCACGCGCTCAGCACGCCCAGGCGAGCCGAAAGGCGCGAGGCGAACAGCTCGCGCAAGAGCAGCAGTTCGTCGCCGGCCAGCACCAGCCCGCTGTTCAGTGGGGTGGCCAGGTCGGCGCGGCCGTGGCAGGCCAGGTGCAGCACACGGGCGTCATCGAGGGCGTCGGCGACGGCTTGGCGGCTGGCCTGCTCGTGACGCAAGCGCCGGGAGCGGTTGGCGAATGCGGCGCAGGCCGCGGCGGTCTCGTGCGCGGCGCTGGGCAGCGATGGAGCCCGGACTGGGCGGGGCTCGTCGACTGCGAGCAGCCGGTCTGCCGGTACCTGTGCGGCGAGCTGCTCAGCGGCGAGGACCGCGCGGGCATTAGGGGCGTAGGTCAGCAAGACCTCGTCCAGCGCGTATCGACGGCCTGTAGGGCGGCCCGGATCCTTCGTCCAGGCGGCGTGCAACGGCAGCAGGCCCAACAGGCCGATGGGAACCAGGACCGCCTGGCGGTCGGCGCCGAGCGTTTCAAGCACCGGTCCCATGGCTGCGTCCCACAGCCAGCCGGTCACCGTGTCCAGCATTCCCCGCCACCCAGCAGAGTCGTCGGCCCGGCTTTCGTGGGCAGCCCGGAACGCTTCGGCCCGTGCACGCAAGGCGTCCTGGGTCAGATCAGGCAGCCACACTACTACCGGTTTCCCGCTGCCCGGCCCCTTCGCGGCGCCCGCGGCCCGCTCCCCGCTGACGATAAGGGCTAGGCCGCCGACCTCCGCGGCGGCCAGATACACCAGCGGGCACGGCCTGGCGGCCGCACTTACGTCGGCGTAGGTTGGCGGGTCGAGGAAGCGCTCATAGCCAGCCACCTTGCGGACCTCAGCGATGGTCTCATCGAACTCCGCCCGGGCGGCCTGCCGGATCTCATTCGGTAGGTCCGACCGTGACAGACCGGCGTGCCCGAAGCCGAGATCGCCGCGCTCCAGATCGGCGAGCCGGTCAGCCGCCTGGCGGTACCGCTCAGCAAGGTCGCCCCGGCCGAGGTCGCCGAGACGTTGCAGGTTCGCCCGGTCACGTTCGAGGCTCTCCGACAGCAGCATGGCCCGGCCGCCTTCCAGCGCAAGCACGGCACTCGAAAGGTCACCAGCTTGCCCCCGGGCATAGGCAGCGCGAGCGGGCAGACCGATCGCCTCGCTGAGCCAGGTTTCCTTATACTGGCGAGCAAGCTGGGTGCGAAACAGCCGTTCAGTCGCCTTCAAGGCGTAGTCAGCGGCCTCGGCGGCCTCCCGCCAAGCGCCCCGGTAAGTGGCCCACTGGCTCCAGACTCCGGCGGTGGGCAGCACCCGGCCGACCCCCTGGTCCAGGCCAAGGTGGCACGCGGTCCGGAACGCCTCGACTGCGCGGGCAGGATCGCCCTGCCGACCGGCGCCGAACTGCAACATCAGTAGCATTCCAAGCTGGCTGTGGAGGCCCCCCAGGTCGCCTGACCGGGGTGGTGTCTTGAGCGTGTGCTCAACGACGGCTAGCGCGCGGGTCAGGTCGTGCGGGTCCTGGCTTTTGATATACCGAGCCTTGAGGAGGTCAGCCAGGTTTTCGGCGAACTTGCTACGCTCCGGCGCCTTGACCGGTGTACTCTCGAACGCCTTGTCGTACAGGGCGATGGCGGTGTCGAGGTCGCTGCCCTGGCCGGTTCCCTGGTAGCGTTTCCGCAGGGAAAGGCCAAGGTTGGCCAGAAATATCGACCACGGGGGTGTGTACGCTGGCGTTGCGGCCACGGCTTGCTCCAGAGCCTGGATCCCTTCGTCGAGGTCGGCCAGCGTACCCGTGTGCTCGGCGCGGGTGCTCAGGGCACTGCCTAGATCGTTCAGGAAGTGCGAGGCGTCGGGCGCGTCGTGCGGGGTGAGCGCCACCGCTTGCCGGAGCGTCTCGACCGCGCGGTCCAACGAGGCCAGGTCGCCCGTGCGCTGGTACCACACCTTTAGGCCGAGTCCGAGGTTGCCGAGACAGTCGGCCATGTACACGGGGTCTTTGGCCGCGACCGCCGATTCGAACAAGTGGATCGAGCGCTCCAGGTCGCTCACCACGGCCAAGCGGGCGTACCGCTGCTGCAGCGCCACGCCGAGACGAGCGAGCGCAGCGGTTCGCCTGGGAAAATCGACTGGTGCACGTTCGACCACTTCCTCCAGGTAGGTAAGGGCCGTTTCAAGGTCGGCGGGCCGTCCGGTCGCCTGGTAGCGGTCGAGGTAGTCCACGGCCAGCTCGTTCAGGGTGTACAGCCGGAGTCCAGCTGCTGCCGGCTTGGCCATGCCATGCTCGGGATTGGTCAGCAATTCTTCCCACGCAGCAATCGCCATGTCGAGGGCGAGCGTGTTGCCGGTGTGTCTGTAAGTTTTCTCGGCCCGCATGGCTTGGGCAGGCAGAGGGGTACGCTCGGGCGGGTCGAGCGCCTTGTGGTCCGGTCGCAGCGGCGCGAAGGCCCTCTCGATACCGACCTGCTGGCAGCGCCGCAGCACCTGGAGATGCTTCTCGGGGAGCGCCCGTGCGCCCGGCTCGCCGAGGGGGCGCCCGGGCGCGATCCACTGCTCGAGAATGCCGACGGCGGTATCGCCCAGCAGCTCCGGGTGCTCCTCGGCCAGCCGACGGGAGGCGGACCAGGTGTGGGCGCCGAGGAAGTCCCACAGCAGGCGGGAGAGGTTTCCAACCTCCTCCGCATGGTCTGGTCCGCGTCCGGCTGCGGCCTGCCCGCGCGCCTTGCGGTCGGGTCGCTGCGACGCGAAGGCTGCCTGGATACCGACCTGCTGGCAGCGCCGCAGCACCCGCAGATGCAATTCCATATAGCGTGCCTGGGCATCGTTGCCAAGGCGGCTGGTGGTGGCAGCCCACTCTTGGAGATACTGCAGGATCGTCTCGTCCAGCAAATCCGGGTGCTCCTGGATCAGCCGACGGGACGCGGACCAGGTGGGTAGATCGATGAGCTCCCAAAGCAGGCGGAGCATGCGCTCGGCGTCGGAGCCCCACGCCCGCCTGAACCAGTCTGCAGAGAAGGCCGAAGCCCACTCATCCCGAACAGCGGCGTCCCGAGCCGGACCCTCGGGCGCTTCGTGCGTTGGGACCGACCCTGGCGGGCTCTCCGTCCGGCGGGCGCGGCGTTTTCGCGCGGCGTCGAGCCGAGCTTGGAGCTCTGCCCATTCTTCGGGGGCCTGCCGACGGGTCAGTACTTCGAGCCCAGCGTCGTAGGCGGCGATCGCCCGTTCGAGGTTCGTTGCCGGGTCGCCGCGAAGGCGATCCTCGTAGGCGGCGCCGAGCGCCTTCTGGGTGCGGGCTTGCTCGGCAGGCTGACCGATCGCGAGCCAAACTTCCTGAGCCGCCTCATAGCATGCGATCGCCCGTTCGATGTTCTCAGCCCGGTCACCGCGGATCCGGGCGTGGGCCACCAAGCCAAGTTCATGCTGCAGCTGCGCCCACTCTAGGGGCTGCGCTATCCGGTTCAGGCTCAGCACCTCCAATGCGCGCTCGTAACAGGCCAGGGCGTCCTCGAGATTGGCTGCCCGATCGCCCTTGATGCGGAGGCGGTGGGCTTCACCGAGATACTTCTGCGTCGCCGACCACTCCAGCGGCAGCGCCTTTCGTGTCCGTACCTCCAGCGCGGCCCTGAAGTGGGCGATCGCCTGCTCGAGATGCTCGGCCCGGTCGCCTTGGGGCAGCGCCATGTACAACATGCCGAGGTTGTGTTGAATCCAGGCCCACCCGCTCGGCGCGGCCTGCAGGGTGAACACCTCTAGGAGGGCCCTTAGGGCATCGATGGCCAGCTCGACAGTGTCGGCCTCGCCCGCTTTGGTGTTCGCCAGGCTAATTGCCAGGTCGGCCGTCAGGCCCGCCCACACGAGCGGATCCTGATGCCGATCTACCAGGAGCAGGGCCCGTCGAATCGCGTCGATACGCTGGGGAAGGGCATCCGCGCCGGTGAGCGTGTCGAGTTCAGCGAGCAGCGACTGGAGCCTGGGCAACGACATGGCACCTACCCTGACGTGCTGGGTTAAAGGCGTTGCTCGGCGAAGGCAGCTTCGACGCCGATCTGACGGCAACGCAGCAGGAGTCGGCGATGCATGTCAAGTACCCGAGCCTCATCCTCGTTGCCCTGGGCCCGAGCGGTTCCATACAAATAGGCAAGGAGTTTCTCGGCCTCGGATCCGAAGAGTTCGGGGTGTTGTTCAAGCAGGCGGCGCTTGGCCGAGCCAGTCTGGGCCCGCAGGAAAAGCGACACCGTGAATGTCAGGTCATCCTCAGCGCCCTGGTCAGACTCAGCGAACCCAGGCGGTGGTGCGGTGATGCTGGCCAGAGGCCGGGTGGCCCGTTCGGCGAACGCCTTGTCAACACCTACCTGTCGGCAGCGGGCCAGCAGCAACCGGTGATCGTCAATGGCTTCTGCCAGCCCCGGGACGCCTCGGGCGCTCTCGGCCAGGAATTCCATGAACCCTTCCATCATGGGGCTGAGGAGCACGGGATGCTGCTCGAGAATGCGGCGCTTGTCGCGCAGATCCGCCGTCTGCAGGAGGAGGGTCAGCACGAAGGTCGGTGAGTTGACGTCAACCGGCTCGGGTTGGCGGCCAAAAGTATCGTCGCGCATCCTAACCCCCCAGGAGCAGCCGGTCACTCATCCGGAAGCTCGCGCCGAAGCCGATGAGGTTCATCATCGGACTACCTCGGGCGAAGCGTCGAGACCAGTTCTCTATACACCTAAGAGGTCAACCGGCGTGTACTGATACAAAAATTCGGAATTCATGGGCTCCCTACTCAACTGTTACGGCACTAAGAACTGCTAACAGAATGACGTGTGGGAATACCGGTGACGGTGTGGTGGTTGAGCAGGTTCGTGAGGAAGGGCCAGCAGCCACCGTGGATCGTCCCAGACGAGTTATGGGCGCGGATCGAGCCGCTGTTGCCGGTCGTCCCGCGCCGGGCTGACCACCCAGGCCGGAAACGGCTAGATGACCGGAAGGTCCTGTCGGGGATCTTGTTTGTCCTGTACACCGGCATCCCGTGGGAGTTCTTGCCGCGGGAGCTGGGGTTCGGGTCGGGCATGACCGCCTGGCGGCGGCTGCGGGACTGGCAGGAAGCCGGGGTGTGGCAGCGGCTGCACGAGCAATTGCTGGCCGAGCTGAACGCCGCGGGCGCCGTGGACTGGTCGCGGGCGGTGATCGACAGCTCCCACGTGCGGGCTGTGGCGTGCCAGAACTCGTGCAGAGCATCTGACGTGGGCTTCTACCCTCGGCGCTCGTGCGCGTTCGCCTCGTTTATCTACTCATGGTCCGGTTGTTCGGCTGGCTGGCGCTCCTCGCGCG
>Ga0126378_10001804_pt1 | contig 15809 bp, 13 predicted proteins | sample PanSoiMetPlot_23_FD_92587 | JGI IMG/M metagenome (GOLD analysis project Ga0126378, IMG submission 92587) | Tropical forest soil microbial communities from Panama - MetaG Plot_23 | ecosystem: Environmental > Terrestrial > Soil > Tropical forest > Bulk soil | place: Panama | collected 2016-02-17 | reverse complement strand
ATTTGCCATTCCGACACTAACGCCATTTCTCGACAGGATTGACCACAGCGGGTCCTGGCGCAGCATTTTTGTGTTGGCGGTTTTGCCGCCGACAAAGAATCCGGTGATCCCATTTTCTTCGGGAGGAGTGCTGGTGGCGATTGCGGAATAGATCTTGGGACAATTAGGCGCTGAGAGCGTGCGCATCTTGCCGTACACCCCGCGCTCAATAACGCGAGCAAGGTTGGGCAGATCCCCGCGCACAAGCAGAGGGCGAATGATGTCCCACTCCATTCCATTGACGCCGACCACAATCACCCGCGGATGTGGTTGGCTGGACTGAGCTGAAGCTCGCAGGTGGACGCATCCAGCAACAACGACGGCGAATAATGCAGTCATTGCAATTCGGTTGCGATTCATAACGGTCCTTTCATTTCATCCGAGCAGCACCACTCCAGGGCTGCCCGCAGTTACTGAAAAATGTCAGCGGAAGCTGTGTCAGATCCGCCCGTCATTAACACCCTTCCATCCGATAGAAGAGCAGCCGCCCCAAGAGCCCGGCCTGTGGACATGCTGCCGGTTTGTGTGAATGTCCCCGTGACTGGGTCGTAGAGTTCAGCTGTGAAACTTTCCATTGCGTTGAAGGAGCCGCCTGCCAGCAAAACCATTCCACTCGGCAATTTCACCGCAATGTGGGAATCGCGTGCCTTCACCATGGGTGCTCCTGCGACGAAGCTATTGGTCGCCGGGTTGTAGATCTCGCTCGTCGAAAGAGAGGCGTGGCCAGTGGTGCCACCGGCAATAAGGACTGTTCCTTCGCTTAGCAGCGTCGCCGTGTGGTTCGCCCGCGCCGCACTCATCTTTCCCGCTGAAGCGAACGTGCCGCTGCCCGGATCGTAAAGCTCTGCCGATACCAAAGCGGTTCCCGACTTCACGCCGCCCGCAATAAGTACTTTCCCGTTTTGCAACAGAGTGGCAGTATGAGAGCTGCGGGCGTCCATCATGCTACCGGTCGCAGTGAACGCTCCTGTTCCTGGATCGTAGAGTTCGGCGCTGCCAAGGTCTCCCGAGACGCTTTGACCGCCCACGATCAGCACCTTGCCGCTGGTGAGCAGAGTGGCGGTGTGAGATGATCGGCCAACAGTCATGGCCCCGGTACTCGTAAATGTGCCTGTGGCTGGATCAAACAGCTCTCCGGTAACATCCCCGCCTCCTGCAACCAGCACTTTGCCGCTCGTGAGCAATGTCGCCGTATGAAAAGAGCGCCGCGCTGCCATTTTGCCGGTGGAGCTGAACGTTCCCGAATTGGGATCGTATAGTTCGGCGGTATTCAGAGGAGAATTCCCGTAGTAATACGAGAAGAAGAAAGCTCCGTCTCCCCCCGCGATCAACACCTTGCCACTCGGCAGCAGGGTGGCTGAATGCGTGCTGCGTCCGTCGATCATGCCTCCCGTGGGGCGAAATCCGTGTGCGATTACAGAAATGCTGGCTGCAGAACTGAGACTGGGGTTGGCGACAGTCGTTGCCACAGCGTGGAAGTTTCCCGTACTGGCAGGAGCGGTGTAGAAGCCCTGGTTGGTAATGCTGCCGCCGGGCGCGCCCTCTAGCACGCTCCAGGTCACATTTTGATTGAACGCACCAGTCACGGACGCGAAGAAGGGACGCACTCCTGCAATTCCGAGCACGTCGGCGGTCGGAGCTACACTCACCGAGGCTTGTTGGACAGTGACAACCGCCTGGGCGCTCTGGCTGCTGCTGACCTGGCTGGTTGCCACGACGTGAAAGGTCCCAAAGACGGCAGCCGCAGTGTAGGTTCCAGTCGGAGATATGCTGCCGCCAGCCGGAGCCTCTAATACTGTCCAGGAGACCGCCTGGTTCGCGCTGCCGGCGACTCTGGCCGTAAACGAGACGCTCTCGCCTGTGGTCATGGCAACTTGGTTAGGAGAGATAGATACGGTGATCGCTAATACAGTGATCGTCGCGCTTGCAGACTTGCTGGGGTCACTTCGACTCGTGGCAACCACATGAAAAGTGCCGGCCACATTAGGAGCCGTATAGAATCCGGCCGTTGTAATCGTCCCGCCCGATCCCTCGGATACCGACCAAGTCACGTCACTGTTGGCGGAGAACTGCTGGGTAGCTCCCTGGAAGATTTGAATAATCGACGGAGTTACGGAAATAACCGGGGGAGGTCCGGACGATCCACCTCCGCCTCCGCAATTAAAGAGGCCGAAAACCAAGCACAGAAGCAAGACTTTGAGGTTTTTGCTGATCATTTTCGACCTCCTCGATTTCTGCTTTGTTCCCGCCTCTCGTTAAACTCCGCTTGGCAATTCCAATCAATCGTTTGGGTCTGGTTTGGGTCTGATTTGTGCATGGACACGCAATCGCAAGAATCCACAGGTGCTTGCAACACAAAGATGACCAGAATTTATTGGGGTCCCGGGCCTATTAGCCGGATGGAGACTCAATTCGAGAGCACTATCGCTCTCGGACTCTTTACTTTCAATACCGCGCGTGTCCCATTTAGGTCACATCGAGATCACATCGAGGGTCGCAGGCCATGTATTCGGACTCACTGACTTCGGTCCTGCTCCCGCGCCGAACTCCTGGGAATCAAGCCGAAAGCGCCCATCATCACTACACGACGTGCCTTTCGCGCTCATCAACGCTGGCGCTGTATGCAATTGAGCTGCCAAGAAAGCGGACTGTTAGCGCGCCCTGTCGAAGCTCTTGAAGACAAGAGAATTCGGGCTCGATTCGCACTTCCAGCTCTCAAAAAACCAGAGACAGTGGGAGTTCAGAAATGAACCGATCGGTTAACGAGCACGCCGTTTGGTTAGGGGCGCTCTCCGAATTCGACGTCAGAACAGCTGGACAGACTGAAACGGTGCCTTGTAAATGTTCCCACTTAGGGAACACTGTCCCTGTATCCCGTTTTCACCTTTCCCGCCGACAAGTTCCAGTTGAGTAGAGCGTACCACCGCAGTTTCCTTATAGCCGCCACTCCGATCACACAGTTGAACGAACTCGAAACTCTGGCCAAGCATCTTCGAGATTCGGATAGTTCCGAAACATCGTTGAGAAGTAGGATTGGAGTGGTGCCACAGCCAGTTATTTCGGCGTCGAGTTGGTGTCTGGCGGTCTCGTGACCGACAACTTCTTCCAGACGCGCGGCGTACAGCCTGGGCGCGGATCGTGGATCCATGCCGGCCGCCCGAGCGCAACACACGAAATCGTAATCAGCCATGGATTTTCGCAGCGGATATTCGGTGAAGCTAGCGCGCTTCTGCCGTTTGTAGATCCAGAGATACTCTTTCTCCGTTGATGAACACAAAACTCGAGGTAATTAACTGCTGGCCAGTGCAATCGTATTGTTCGTAACAACGAATCCCAGAGAACGGCAAGAAGAATTCGACGGCTTCCGAAGTATCTGTGCCTTCCACATGAATCGACGTGCTGAAAACGACCCCATCGAAGTCAGTCTGACTTTGGAAGTAAGCCGCAACTGGACGAGTCAAATGAGCAATGTGATCGTCGAAGGCCAACGCCGCCAACTTATATCGGGAACCCCCGCTGGACGCCGGCAAGTTGGTTGTGACCGATAGTTGCAGGTATATGTGATCGTGAAAGGTAATAAAGGATGGCGGAGCATAGCTGACGAAATGAGCTTGCGTCTGCAGTTGTTTCACTAAGCGATAAAGCTTGTCCTGATTTTCGTACTGTAGTTGTTTCAGCGCCGCCGTCGAAGTGTCACGCATTGGCGTGAGGTCGACCGGTACGGACGGCTTCGGATCAAACGGCCTAGTCGGGCTACCTGCGTCCCTGCCAAGCTTCATGCGCTCAAGAGCTGCGGCTACCGGACCACCGACTGTCGCTGGCCGAGACTGTGGAGTTCCGGCAGAAAGGGCAGTCTCCTGAGGATCGCGGTTGGTCACCGCGAACACATCGTTTTCGCCAACCTGCAACTCAACTGCATCGCCATTCACGAACGCCTGCGTGTCGAGTAAAGCTCCCTGTTGCTCTTTGATCTCCGCCGCCTTCACCAATTTTCTGGCACTCGCGATGGGCAGAACTAACACCAGGTTTTCAGGACGCTCGGTTACCACGCCCATCATCTTCTGCTGCACGTGATGGGAAATTTCCAGTGCAAATGCCTCGAACGAAACGTCGCCATCGAAGTGCGGGACAGTCGCTTTCAGCAGCGGCAGCATTACATCGCGATACGTGCTGTGAAAGCGTGCGCTGCGGTCCATCCGATCTCCCATGTAGGCTGCATAGTAGTTACCGGTGATCTCCAGCACCTTCTGGTTCGAATAGCTGTCGAACTGAACAGAAGCAGGGTCGTATTTTTTTTGGTCACGTTCGTCGAGATCGAGATGCCGGCTGAAGTAGAAGGCATAAGGGAAATGCAGCGCGCGGAGATCTTCGGCACACGCTCGTAATTCAGCCGCATAACGCTGCTGCAGCGCACGCGCTCCCGGATCGTCGACCTCCAACGGCGAAAGTACCTGGGCAAAGAGGGCTGACACCGAAAGCAAGATTCCCACAATAAGAAAATTACTTTTGCGCATATACCACTCCTTTACTCTGATATGGAGGATCGGACACTGCACGCATGAATGAGAGCACGGCTTGGATCTCGGCTTTACTTAGCGTATAGCCGTACGCGGGCATCTCTGCGGAGCGATTCAGCGCCGGTCCGCCATGCGCGATGATTGAAACCAGTTCGTCATCGGTCATTTTATTGAGAGTGTCTCCGTCGCTTAACGCATGTGGTTTCGTTTTGAGATTGTCATAATTGGAAACACGCTCAGCGGTCGACTCCTGGTCGTGACAGCGGTTGCAGTAGCGCTTTGCTATTTCGCGTCCAAGCACCTGCTCGTATCCGAGCGCGATTTCATCCATGGGCAAGCCAATCTTTTTGCCGTTGCGATCTTGAATCCAGGGCTCGATCCGGTAACGTCCCGGCGAGTTTCCCATGGAAACAGTCGTGCTTGCCTGTCCGCTGGAATCACTGAGTGCCACACTGGGATTGAAGCGCACTTCAGCCGGACCAGCGAAGTGAACGGCAACATTCGCAGCCGCAGTACTCTTGTCGTCATTCACCTGCACTATCAGCGGCTGGTCGAGAGCACTTCCGACAGATGCGGCTTGTTTGCTGCCGCTGACTTCGACGAGGGCGCTCCCGTAAGCTGCCTTTTCGACGGATTTCACTCCCTTGCCTCTTGTGCAACTTGTGGGCAAGAAGGCCAGCAGCATGAGCGCAAAGAATGATTGATATCTGATCATCGCCTGGCCTCGAGCTTCTTGGCTTTAAGGGTTGAGAGAAATGCCGTGAGATCGCGGGCATCTTCGTCACTGATGTGCTGATCGGGTTCGAGAGTGCCGGGACGCAGCTTCTGCGGATCCTTTAAGTAATGCAGAATCCACGTTGAAGTTAGGCGGCTGCCCACCTCCGCCAGTGCGGGACCGATGTAGCCTTTATCGGTCTTGAAATCGGCTATATGGCACGACTGACACGCGTACTTGGAATAGAAAAGCTGGCGTCCGCGCTCAACACTCGCAAAATCGACGATCTCAGATCCCGAATCCTGATCAAACTCGGGAGTCTGGTACACGGTCATGATGTAGCTGCTCAAGGTCTTTACCTCTGCATCCGAGAGATTGAACTTTGGCATGCGGCGGATCAGCGCGGGCCGCAGAGTATTGGGATTTCTCAGAAAGCTTTCCAGCCACGGGCCCTGGACAGAACTGCCTTCCGAGGTCAGATCGGGAGCCATGTCGCCGCCACGTCCATTGATCTGATGACAACTGAAGCAGCGCAGGTCACGAATGAGTTTTCCTGCTTGTCCGGCCGGCTCATATGACGTTTGCCTGATGGCAGGAACGCGCAAGGACGCGGGCAATGAATAAGCGCGATCTGTTTGCGCCAGAAGAGCAATGGTGGCTGCCTCGACCTGTGCCGGACTCAAATTGGGAACCGGCATCTTCAGTGACGGGCCAAAACTTCTGGGCTCGGAAACTTTGGCTGCTATATAGGCTGGCAGATTGTGCTCGAGTCCGGGCTTAAATAGAATCTGTGCGAGCTGACGGCTACCAACGCGGCTTAAATCTGGCGCAAAGTTTTCCGGTTTCTTCACGCCTTTGATGTCATGGCACGAGGCACAGCCGTATTCGGTCACCAGCTTTTGGCCGTGCGCGACCTGATCTGGAGTGGCGGCGCTCAGATGAACGTTGGCGAGAAAATCCGGATCGGTCTTCTGCTCGAGGAATCCCGCAAGAGCTTCAATTTGCGCTTGAGTAAAGCGGTAGTGAGGCATGCGTGTTTCAAGGTCATAGTCGGCTGGATTGTGCAGCCAGCGCAGCATCCATTCATGCCGTGCTTTGGTGCCGATACGGGTCAATTCCGGGCCAAAGTTCCCGCCAACCAAGGTGCCCGCCGCGTTTTGTACCGCATGGCATGAAGCGCAGAACGACTCACCATATAAAGTCGCGGCATCCGCCACGGTTGGCTTTGCGTCCGTGGACGCAGCCGACTTCTGCCCTGTCGCCGGCTGAGTGCTCTGCGCGATCAGAAACGCGGAAATATCGCGCGCATCGTCGTCGCTGAGCTGGAAGTTCGGCATCGTCGCCGTCGAGGAATATCCCTGCGGATTTTTGATCCAGGCGTAGATCCATTCGCGCGTGGTCTTCTCAGCGATCTGCGTCAGGGACGGTGGATCGTCAGTTGCGACCACTTTGCTTCCGTCCGGCTGGGTAATGTTGTGGCAGCGAGAGCACCCGTACGCGGCCAGGATCGTTCGGCCCTGATTCAACTTCGGCGTGCCAGCGAGCGCATTGAGATGACACTGACCACAGGAAGCTTCCAGATAGCGCGCCGGAAGCAGTGGTTCTTCCCAGGCATCGGTGCTGTTGTGAGCTTCCTCAACCGAGGTTGCTCCACCTTGCCCACGATGGCAAATCACGCATCCAAACCTCGTTGCCGGATGGGGAATCGGAGGATGCGGCCGATACGGCTGTTGAGAAACATCGCTGAGGGACACCTCTTTTAGGGCTACATGGCAGGTTTGGCAGCGGTCGACTACTCACAATTCAGGAATCCATATCTGCTGCAGTCCCGGCTGAAAACGCCGCTGCAAACTGTTTCCGTCTGCGCGGAAGCGAACGAGACGCAAATATCCTCGCTGATAAGCGTGCCACTGGTTGAATAGTTCGGTGGTCGGGGCGATCGCCAGTGATGCAGCCAGCACAACGCTGAGCGTGCCGAATGCGCGTAGCGCATCGCCGAATAGCCACCGCCGAATTCGCTTCAACATCTGCATCAGCTTCTCCACGGCAGCACGTAGGACCATCCCGGTCCGCGGAAAAATGTTCCGATTACCGTCAGGAGAACGAATTCGAGCAGGAACCAGGTCATGATCCAGAACGAAAGGGGCTTCCGCCACAGCCATGGCCGCTTCGAATCGGGCGAGCTGTACGCGGCAAGTGCCATGAGAGTACCGATGAGCACTGTGGGAACAACAGCCGGATAAACATCAAAGACCAACAGGAACATCGTGAAGCTGATAAACACCGGCCAGAAGATCCGCAGCCTACGGGTACGATTCTCCTGCCACATCGGTTTTCCTTCGATGTTCACGTTGAAGTAAGGAATAATGAACAGCGCGATGATGACCAGCGTCGGAATCAAGACACCGGCGACGACCGGCGGGAAGTAGTGCAGTAATTCCTGCAGGCCAAGAAAGTACCAGGGCGCTTTCGCCGGATTCGGTGTGACCTGAGGATTGGCGATCTGTTCGAGCGGCGCGTTGACCAGTAGAGCCATCCACACAAACACGATGAGCAGGATCTCCGTCGCGATCGCGAAGCGCAGGAAGGCAGCGGGATGAGTCATCATCACTGGCTCATCAACTGCCTTTACATGTGGAGACGTGCGGCGCGTGACGAAAGCCACGCGCACCGGAGTTTTACGCTGGTCTGACTCGATGCCGGCGATGTACTTCTTCTCATCGCTCATTTGTCTGACTCGCGTCCTGGGTACAGCCCGCCATCTTTGCGGATCCGCCAGAAATGAATGCTCACCAGTGCCACCGCAGCGAGAGGAAGAATCACACAATGCAGCACATAAAAGCGGAGTAATGCGTTCGCGTTCACGGTATGTCCTCCGAGCAGGAGGAACCTCATTTTTCCGCCAATCAGCGGCACAGCGCGGGCGATATTGGATCCCACGGTCACAGCCCAGAAGGCGAGCTGATCCCAAGGCAGCAGATACCCCGTGTAACTCAGCAGAAGAGTGATCAACAGCAGGAAAACACCAATCCCCCAGTTAAATTCGCGTGGCGGCCGATAAGCGCCTCGATAAAAAACCTTGAACATGTGCGCGAATACCAGAAGCACCATCGCGTGCGCTGACCAGCGATGCAGATTACGCAGGAACATCCCTGATGAGACAACGAACTGCAAGTCCTTCATATCGGAATATGCCTGCGGAACCGAGGGGTGGTAATAGAGCATCAGAGGCACGCCGGTCGCAACGAGTACAACGAATGAAATCAACGTGAGCGCGCCGAGGTACCACGTCGGGCGGAAATCGAGGACGCGACTCCGCATCTTCACCGAGAACAAGTGAAGGAAGACATTCTGTTGAATTACCTGAGCCCGATGCAGGTTGCTGCTCCCCGACCCGCTGCGAAAGATCGAGCGCCAGACTTTGCTTTCCCTGATTTTGGGCAGATCGAGTACCGGCATCTCACACCCTCACATAAGTCTTTGGCACCACGATCGTGGAACGGTCGACCATGAGTTCACCCTCATCGCTCATCCACACCCTTAGCCAGGGCAGCGGACGCGGCGCTGGCCCGGCGATCTTTACTCCTTCGCGCGTGAAACGACTGCCATGGCATGGGCAAGCAATCATGCTTAGCTCCGGCTTCCATGCAGTCATGCAGCCGAGGTGCGTGCAGATGGAAGCCAACGCATAGAAACCTTCAGATGCATGCACAAGATAAATTCCCGATTGGGGATCGAGGCTGACCGAATCGGCGGGATAGCCGTCCGGCTTGCCGGCATTCACAACCGGTGACGGCTCGTACAGCACGTTGGGAGACAGATACTCGTAGCCCGCGATGGCCGATCCCACACCCACCAGCGCGAGGGAACTCATCCCGACCAGCACAAATCGTCTGCGCGAAGAATCGGGCAGAGCGTTTTTATTTTTTTCTTCAGCCATGTCTATCTTCTCGAAGCCATCGTGAGCTTTTCGTCGAAATCAAGTGCCGGAATAGGAATTAGGCCGGTGGCGCTGTTTGGAACCAGCTCATAAGCTTCCATCGTGATTTCCTTCACCGGACAACGGGCAGCGCATAGCCCACACCGAATACAGCGGGTCTCGTCCTTGATCATCACGGAGCCCGTAACCTTGCCCAATTCGGCTGGACTTACACCTCTAAGTTCCACTTCGAAGAGTTCGCGATGCTCTTCCATAAACTCGCGCGCATCTTCTTCGATCGCCAGGTTTTGAAGTGGAACCAGAGAAAAACATTGCTCCGGACAAACATCTACGCACCCGCCGCAAAGGATGCACTCCGTTCCATCGACTTCTGTGCCTTCGAAAACGGTATTCACCCAGCAATGCAGGCAGCGGCGTGCTTCTGCCCTAGCGGAAGCTTCATCGAAGCCGATTTCAACTTCCGTCATCCCCGTGCGGCGCTCCAGAGGAAGCATGGGGACGGGTTCGCGGACCAGTTCCATAAAGTCCTGTGGCATGGAGTGGTGCTGGTAAACATTGACTTCGATTACCGGATCAGGGATCGAAGAGCCCCGGAGGAATCGATCGATTCCGATCGCGATTCGCTTACCATCGCCGACGCTGTCGATGATGAGGCGAGGACCGAATACGCAGTCTCCACCGGCGAAAACGCCGGCTGCGCTAGTCATCAAGCTTTTCGGATCGGCGACAATCAGACCGCGAGATGAGACTTGAATGTCATCGGCCGGAGTCAAAAACTGGAGTGTTGTTGCCTGTCCGATCGCGAGAATCACAGTGTCGCAAGCGAACAGCGTTTCGCTGCCTTCATAGAAAGTCGGATTGAAGCGGCCCTGCGCGTCTTTAGTCGCTTTGGTGCGCAGCGCCTCGATGCCTGTGGCTCTGCCGTTTTCTCCAACGATCTGTTTGGGGCCGAAGCCGGGATGGAGAATGATGCCTTCTTCTTCCGCTTCCAAAATTTCTTCTTCTGCGGCCGGCATCTCGTCTCGCCGTTCAATGCAGACGAGGTGTACTTCGCTGGCGCCCAGCCGTAGCGCGGACAAGGAGATGTCGATCATCTCGTGTCCGGCTACTGCGGCTACGTTCGCGTCAGAGGGAGCTGCTCCCCCTTCGTGCTGGCGCACGACTTCTCTTGCCGCCGAACGGGCCACGTCCATCGCGACGTTGCCGCCGCCAATCACGATCACCTTGTTGCCAATCGTGAACCGATAGCCGAGGTTCACATTCAGGAGAAAGTCGATTCCCTTGTGGACACCGTCAAGATCCACTCCGGGAATTGATAGATCTCGTCCGCGCTGTGCGCCCACTGCGATCACCACCGCGTCGAAATCGCGGCGCAGATCTGCGACGGTAAAATCGCGACCGGCGGCGTGGTTTAGCTTCAGGGTGATGTCTCCGGTCTGCAGGATCTCGCGCACCTGCGCTTCGATCACGCTCCGCGGCAGACGGTATTCCGGAATGCCGAGATAAAGCATTCCGCCTGCTACAGATGCGGAGTCAAAGATCGTGACCGAGTATCCCGTCAGCGCCAGATCGTGGGCAGCCGAGAGTCCCACCGGTCCTGCTCCGATAATGGCAACTTTAAACGAGAGCTTTTCGCGAGAGTTCTTGTAAACGGAAACCGGATGGCGAGACTCCGGCCCATAGCGTTCTGTCAAGAACCGCTTGAGCGCGCGGATCTGGATCGGAGCATCGATCGCACTGCGCCGGCAAGCGCTTTCGCAGGGATGAGCGCAGACACGCCCGCACACGCTGGCCAGAGGATTGGGTTCCCGGGCATAGCGATATGCATCTTCGAACTGCCCTTCGGCGATGAGAGCGACATATCGCCCCGCATTGGTGTGTGCAGGGCACGCCATCATGCAGGGGAAGTTCGTATTCAGCCAATCCTTGTCTACGCGTTTACGAGCGACACGCTCCATGGTGCGCCTGCGATCTGCGGAATCCAGCTTCTATTTACTCAGCGCGAAATCTGCTTGCCCCTGACCTGCAAGCGCAACCTGCTTCGATTGCGGCTTTGTGCCTTCGTGCCAGGCCGTAATGGTGTATTGACCATCGGGAAGGTTCTCGAGCTTGTAATTTCCGGCAGTATCGGTCTCAGCGAAATACTGCGTCGGCGTGACCACGATGTATCCCGCCATCTCCGGATGCACGTTGCAAAGCAGCGTGACTACACCGGGAGTGTCGAACTTGAACGAACGCTTTTCCCCCGTGGGCCAGGTGCCCATGTTGTGGCCGAGCTTCTTATTTCCTGAAATCGATGGCCAAAAGACGTTGTGCGCGACCTTGTCGCCGTTGAGAAACTCCACCGTGGTTCCAACAGGTACTACCAAAACATGTGGCTGGAACTGCAGGCCGTGCTGGTCCATAACGGGAGGTTTTTCCGGGGGCGCAGGGGCTTTGCCTTGAATCGCTTCCACATAAACCACGGACTTTCCAGACGGTGCGCTCACCTTGCCGGATACGGTTCCGGCTCTGGCCGACACAACTAACCCGCCGATCATGACTGCGAGCACTGCTGGTTTAAACATTGCGAGCCTCCTTTTGGGGCAAACTGCTAATAGACAAACTCAAGAGCTGCAGTTGCTGTGTTCGTGCGAAACGGTTGCACTACAACCGGTAGTCCCGTTATGGGATTTGTGCCGGTAATAGCAAACTGCTGTGGGCGTATCTGATATTCGAACGAGGCCTTGATGTTCGAATGAATCAGGAACTGTATACCGGGAGTAAAACGATTTCGGGTTGTGTGCGCCGGCGCGAAAAACGGTGTATTCGTTGCGAACTGCAGGCCATTGATCTGATCCGCGCGGGAGTTTACCGCGTCGTAGCGCATTATCGCCATGATCCAGGGATAAATGAGGTAATCCGCTTGAATAAATCCTCCACCGAAGGTCGCGCCTTTGCCACGGACGAAAGCCACCGGTGGCGCCGAAGTCGAAGTAAGAGGCAGAGGAATCAACACGCCGGTATCGTCGATGGGCAACAGGTTGTGGTCATGACCAAACATGTAGAGGCCATAGATTTGGAAAGCACGGTAGTTGAATGTGAAGTCGCCACCGAGGCGATAAAAAGGCTCCCGAACGGCCAGGACTGTCGGAGTCACCCCGTCACTCAGCACGCCTGAAAACCGCTGCACGGAACGTCCATAAAAGCCGTAAGTACCGACGTTGAGGTATGTATGATCCCGAGGTCCCGTGGGCCCGGCAGCCTGGACTTCGCGTCGGTTGGCGGGATCGCGTTCCAGATTGAAACGATACGAGAGACGGCCATACAGATCTTTAAAGTTCGAATCGGAGGCGAACCCCACGCCTCCGTTCGCGGATCCAGTGGCTGACGGTACAAACACGCTGGTATTGGAACCTTGATCCAGACCGCTGGTATTTTGGTCGACGATGGCGAACGAATAGTGATATCCGCCATAAGTATGGCCGCCACTAAACTCGACACCATTGGCCGCATCAGCCAACGTAAATGCATTGTTCACGTTGTGTTGAGGAAACAGAGAATTCATCGCACCCAAACTGGCCTGTGCGTAGATGTCGTAGGGACTGATGTTGTAAGTGCGGGCCTGCGTGAATGGAAGATCGAGTTCGAAACGGCCCACTCGTAGATGCAGCGTATCTGTGGGCATCTTGAGGAAACGTCCGATATTTACGAACCTTAAATAGCCATCCCCTAATCCGCCGTTCGAGTTGCCGCCGGAAACGCTTATGTCGTCATCCACCCAAAACGCGATGTCGCTGCCGAAATTGCCTGCGGTGAAGATGCTGAAAAGACCGCTTTCAAAGTCTGTGCGAGGAATAAAAGGTGTAACTGTTCCCGCGGCAGCGGTCTGATCGAACTTTCCGCGATTGGCGCTGACAACGTTGAAGAACTCGTTGTAGCGCAAACCGATCGGCGGCAATCCGGGAATCGTTCCCGGCCAGATGGTATGCGGCCAAAGCTCCTTTTGGGCCGGAGCTCCCAGCAGAACGGCCGGGATTTTCAGAAAAGACTCATCATCTTTGGGAAACTTAAAACCAGCATCTTTGAATGCTTTGCCAAAGTCGTTCAATTTGGGAAAGTCAATATGACAAGTGGAACAAGAAGTTTGATATTGCCGTGCAAATGCCGGAATGGCATAGCTACAAGTCGAGAAAAGGAGCGGTACGAAGGTGGATAAAAGTACTTTGTTGCGCACTGCAGTCCTCCTCAAATTGGCTTAAGCAGATTGTTGGCACATCTTGACCGAAGTCGATCCACTCAGTATGTGACGGGTATCACACTTTTTGTTCGCAGAAGGATGGCTTCAATTGTGGTGCAAAGGTTGGAATGCACAGATTGGATCACTTCCCAGAGCATCTCCCGTATGAGCAAAAGCCCTGGCGCGTGAGCCGCCGCAGATTTCGCGATACTCACAAACCCCACACTTACCGGTGAATCCAAAGGGCGCCCGCAAAGCCCGGAATACAGGTGAATGGCGATACAGATCGGGCAATCGATTCAGCCGCACATTCCCGACAGCGAGCGGCAAGAACCCTGACGGATAGACATCGCCAGTATTGGAAACGAACACAATTCCATTACCATCGCGAATGCCGAATCCTTGGTAAAGCGACCTGCATTGACGCTCAGAGACGACGCCTCCCTGTTCTCGCATGCGATTCAGGGCAACACGCCGATAAGATGGTGCCTCGGTTGTCTTGATCGCGAAGGGTGCTACTTGAGATATTTCGTAAATCCAGCCCATTAGCAGCTCGACTGCTTCTGGAGCAAGCTCGAGGAGCATCTTTCCACGACCGGTCGCGATAAGAAAAAACAAGCTCCACCGCATAATGCTTAGGGTTAGCAAACGTTGGTAAATCGCGGGCAAGTCATCGGCGGTTTCTTGAGAGACCAAAGTGTTGACCTGAACAGGTAGACCGAGCCGGCTAGCAGTTTCGGCCGCACGAATTGTGGCATCAAAACAGCCTCGAACGCCGCGCAACGAATCATGCCTGGAAGCGGCGGAACCATCAAGGCTCAGGCCGATGCTGCAAACCTCGTATTTCATCAAGCGCTCAATTGTTTCTTGAGTGAGCCTGTCGGTCGCGCTCGGAGTGATGGAAACGCTTAAACCGAGCGCATTGGCTTCATCGATCAAGTCGTATAAGTCGGGGCGCTGCAAAGGGTCGCCGCCAGTGAGGATCAGATGTGGCAGCGGCTCCCCGAACCAGGCAATTTGTTGCAGCAGTTCTCGGCTTTCGCTGCGGTTCAGCTGCAGGGGATGAGGACACGGCATGGCTTCCGCACGACAATGGCGGCAAGCTAATGCGCAGGCTTGGGTCATCTCCCAGTACACGATGAGCGGATTGAGAGCATAGTCTCGGTGTGTGCTGCCGTTGGAGTGGGGAGAAGAATGATTGATCGCGTCCATGTTGCCTCCAGCAGTTGAATAACAGGGCAAGCGACAAGGCCCCGCGCCAACGATGAGTCAATGTAAGGTGGTTGTGAAGGCCATGACGGTGATGGGTGTCACATACCGGCTGCTAATCGCTGCGGTCTCGATCCGCAATAGTGCTTTCAGGTTCCAGGCAATGCCTAAGACATCTGCGCGATCTTTCTCATTCCGCGCTCATTCAATATCTTCAGTTTGGAACGCGAGAACGAAATCTCACCGTCTCGCTCAAGCTGATTTATTAGCCTGGTGACAGTCTCCCGCGAAGCTCCAATCATCTGACCGATTTCAGCCTGCGTATAAAAAACTGGAAGTCGGCGCTGTCGACCACCGTTTGCAGCGGACCAGCGAAGCAAGAGCATGGCAAGTCGTTGGAGACTTGAGCTCGTGACTCGCAGAAAGAGCATTTCCGTAAGCGCCTCGGCGCAATCCTCGGCGAGACGTTGCGAGATAAAAAGCCCTAATTCTGAATACCGCATCATCAGAGACACGAGGTCTTCTCGCGCTATAAATGCAAGCCGGCACTCTTTTATCACTCGCGCGGTAGCCATGTAGGGATGCTGCGCTATCACTGCATTCAATCCCAACAAATCTCCTGCACGTGAAATGCGTAGAAGCGCTGTTTTTCCTCCAGCGACCACTGCAGTCATTTTGACTTTTCCGTGGAAAAGAACATAAAGACCACACGGCTTTTCGTTCTGTGCGTAAAGAATCTCGCCGGCACCACGTGACGATGAGATCAGACTGGAATCGAGGCGCTGAATCACAGTGTCAGGCAAGGATGAAAACACACTGATGCAGCGCACCGAATATTCGGGCACTCTTTTCGCGCTTGGCCCGATCGCCATGCAGACTGCCGCTCGATTCGTTGCAGAGTAGCCGACGTAGCCGGTGCAATGATGTGACCCGCATCACTAAGCTGAATAGAGTCGCCTCTGTTCGTTTCTTCTCAGGATATTTCCATACACCCAAGCGTCTACATCGTAGTCGACAGTCTCGCGTTCTCAGACGGCGTTCACACGCATACATTTGAGAGCACGCGCAGCCTCTTTGACGAATTCTCTTGGGCACGCATCTATGCAGGTTCCACTTCTACCACTCACTGGTGGATGGGGATGAACTAGGAAAGAAAGTTGCTCATCAGAT
>Ga0126378_10001803_pt1 | contig 15814 bp, 18 predicted proteins | sample PanSoiMetPlot_23_FD_92587 | JGI IMG/M metagenome (GOLD analysis project Ga0126378, IMG submission 92587) | Tropical forest soil microbial communities from Panama - MetaG Plot_23 | ecosystem: Environmental > Terrestrial > Soil > Tropical forest > Bulk soil | place: Panama | collected 2016-02-17 | reverse complement strand
GACAAAATCCGGCGAGCCCACCCGCGTTTCGGGTGGCTATTGGCTCAACACAAAGGGACAGCTGCACAGCGCCTTTATGGGCACCGAGACGGTGGCTCTCGTCGTCTATACCGGCGAGCCCGACGAGGTTACCTCGATGGAGGTCGTGGACGCGACCGCCTCGATGGAGGTGCGTTAAGGTCCTGTCTCCCTCTGCGAAGGGGCCGCCTTGGGCGCGCTCTGGTGCCGGCGTTGCTAGCGCTGTTGGCGATACCGCTTCTCGGTCAATGGCCCAACCCTCCCGATTGGGCCACCATCGCGCTCATCTCCGCCGGTGTCAGTCTTGCAAGCGGAGCAGCATTGCGGCGCTGGGCGAGATCTAAGCCGAGCTGAAGCCGGGCATGCTGTAGGGCGGGTCGAGCCCGACGCCGACGAGGTGGCCGAACAGCTTTGTCAAGGTTTGCCGATCCGCCAGGGGTAAGGGCGGCGCCAATATCGCGGCGATGTTTTCCCGCAGATGCTCCGGCTCGCTGGTGCCGAACAGCACGACATCGACGCCCGGCTCGTGCCGCACAAAGCGGTAGGCGGCTTCGGTTATCATGCGCGCACCGCCTTCATGGATCAGGAAGCCGAGCGGGTTCGGAGCATCGGCGAGCCAGCGCGGCAATTGACCGCTCGCCGTCAATTCGCGCAAAGCCGTCGCAAGACGCTCGGGCTTCGAAAAGATGTTGCGCACCGCGAACATCAGCAATGTGCCGACGCGATTGGCCATCGTCAGCGGAAACACCCGAGTGCGGGCGTTCTGGTGCATCATGTGGAATGCGATCATGACGGTATCCCATATGCCGTCCTCGACGGCGCGGCGGGCCATCGCGTGCTCGGCGTCGGAGGAGCCTGTTTCGGTGACGCCGAGATATTTGATCTTGCCCTTCTCGCGCTCCTTCAGAAGCGCGGGCGCGATGATGTCGCGCGCCTGGTCGTAGGCTCGCGGCGAGACGCCGTGCAGCTGGAAGATGTCGATGTTATCGGTGCCGAGCCGCCTCAATGAGTTGTCGAGGCTCTGCACCGCGCGGTCGGCAGCCGAGCGGCCCTCGCCGCGCGGGACCCACGCCTTCGTGGCGATCACGACACTGTCGCGCGGCACGCTCTTGATCGCTTCGCCGACGACCGTCTCGGTGCCGTAGGCCGCGGCGGTGTCGAGAAGGTTGACCCCGAGATCCAGCGCCTGGCGGACGAGCGCAACAGCCTCGGCCTCGCTCTTGCCGGTGCCGAGGCCGAGCCGGCTGAAGCCGCCGCAGCCGAGCCCGGCAACACTGACCTTGAGGCTGGTTCGGCCAAGCGTGACGTATTCCATCAGAGAAACCCGATCGACAACCAAGGGATCGCGGCGACGACTGCGAACGCGACGACGAGCGCGCCGATATAGGGCCAAATCCGCCACAGCGCGTCATCCGACGAGATCCGCCCGATCGCGCAAGCGCCATAATAACCGACCCCGAAGGGCGGCGCGAAGAGGCCGATCCCCATCGCTAGGATCACGATCATCGCGTAATGCACCTCATGCACGCCCATCGCTTTGGCCACTGGGAAAAGCAATGGGCCAAAGAGCACGATCGCAGGCAGCCCCTCGAGGACGCTGCCCAATACGATGAACGCGACGATAGTAATCGCGAGAAACCCCGCCGTGCCGCCCGAGCTGTCTGCCATGACGGAAACGAGCCACTGCGAGAAGCCCGATTGCGTCAATGCCCAGGCCATTGCCGTCGCCGTGCCGATGATCAGCATCACTGCGCCGGTCAGCGACGCGGTATCGACGAGCATCGGATAAATCCGCCGCCAATCGAACTGGCGATAGAGAATGAGGCCCAACAATGCGGTGTATATGACCCCGACGGTCGAGACCTCGGTGGCCGTCGCGACACCTTGAATGACGGCGGCGCGGATCACGAAGGGCAGCGTCAATCCCGGAACTGCGATCACAAAAGTGCGGACCATCTGAGAGACCGGCGCCCGGACACGGCCGCCGGTATCCGCGTTGCGCGACCGCCACCAGGCAACGACGACCAGACCGAGCGCCGCAACCGCAGCCGGCAGCAGACCGCCGGTGAACAAAGCGACGATCGAGATGTTGGTCACCGAGCCGATCGTGATCAGCACGAGGCTCGGCGGGATTGTCTCGGACATCGCGCTCGAGGTGGCGAGCAGCGAGGCGAGCTCTCCCGGATGGGCACCGCGCCGGCGCATTTCGGGGAAAAGGATCGGCGCGACGGCGGCCATGTCGGCCGCCTTCGACCCCGAAATCCCCGAGACCAGATACATCGCGCCGAGCAGCACATAGGACAGTCCGCCTTTCACATGGCCAATCAGCACTGCGAGGAAATTCACCATCACGCGCGCGATGCCCGTCATTTCCATTAATAGGCCGAGGACAACGAACATCGGCACCGCAAGCAGCAGCAAATTCGAGATACCGTCATCGATCCGGTTGACGACGATGACGAGCGGCAGATCGGTGGTCAGCGACAGGTATGAGAACGTCGCAACGCCAAACGCGAAGGCAATCGGCACGCCGATCAATACACAAGCGGCAACGAGCACGACAAAGAACAGAATGAGGCTGCCATGTTCGATCGCGATCAGCAGCGGCTGTGCCAGCCACAGCACGAGCGCAATCGCCCCGACGAGCGCGACTGCCGTCAGGAAACCGCGCCCAGTCGTCGTTTCGAGCAGGCGCAGCAGGGCAATGACTGCAGTCAGCGTGGCGCCGACCAGGATCGCAACGACACGATAACCATCGGAGATCGAGAGTGTGGTCAGTTCCGTCGATTTTTGGACCTCGAGATATTGCACGGCCGGCAGCAGGATCTCGAGCACGAAAACGATCAATACCAACGCGCCGACTGTCTCGATTGCGACTCCATTGCGGGCGTATCGAGTTCACAAAGGTCGTGAGGCGCATGTGCTCGCCGCGGCGCAATGCCGCGACCGTGCCCAGCATTGCCAGCCAGAGAAACAGGAAATTGGCTAGCTCGTCGGTCCACATCAGCGGTTTGTTGAAGACATAGCGCGAGACGACGCCCGCGAAGAGAATGCAGGTTTCGGCCAATACCAGCGCGGCCCCGACCGCTTCGGAGAGAATGCCGACCGCATAGTCGATGTTGATGGCAAGGTGCCGTAACCCGCCCCAGGCCGGCATTTCCGCAGCAGCGATGAGCGGTTCCGCCAGCTCCGAGGATTCGCTCCTCATACCAGGTTGCCGACATATTTTTCGAGCAACGCCCACGCCTTGTCGCCGGATTTTGTTTTCATCTCGCTGTAGAAGTCGGTTTTGCGCAGGGCGTCCTGGAAGCGCTTGGGATCGGGCGAATTGAACATCATTCCTTTGCTCTTCAAATTCTCGATCTCTTGCTGGGTCATCTTTTGCCAATCTTCGCGTTCCTGTAGCGCTTTTTCGTTGAAATGTTTTTCCGCCAGTTCCTGCAGCTCGGGCGGTAGCCGCTTCCAGGCGATATTGCTGAAGGAGATGTGAATGCCCGCCCAGATATGGTTGGTCAGGCTGCAGTATTTTTGCACTTCGTAGAGCTTGGCCGTGTCAATCAGTACCAGCGGGTTTTCTTGTCCGTCAACGATGCCCGTCTGCAGCGCGCTGTACACCTCGGCAAAATTGATCGGCGTCGGAGATGCGCCCAGCCGCTGGAACAGCGCGATAAAATAGGGCGCCACCGGCGGTCGGATCTTGAACCCTTTCAGATCCTCCGGCTTCTCGATCGGCTTGGTGCGGGTCGTGATCTCCCGGAAACCGTGGTCATAGCAGTCATGCACGACATGAAAGCCGATGTGCTCAGCAAGACCACGCAAGTGATTGCCGAGCTCGCCATCCATCGCCTCCCAGATGTGATCATATCCGAGAAAGGCGTAGCCGACGCCGAAGATGCCGCAAGCCGGGTTCTTTGACGCAAGGAGATCGAGCGGCAGCGTGTACATTTCGAGCGCCCCGGCGATGGTTTGCGAGATCATCGCGGTGTCGCCGCCAAGCACGCTGTTCGTGTAGAGCGTAATGTCGAGCCGGCCGCCGCTCTCCTCCTTGATCAGCTGCACGGCTTCGCGCGCGCGGATCGCCATCGGGTGGCCGTCGGGCAGCGAGCTGCCGCATTTGTAGGTAAACTCCGACGCGTTCGCCGGCCAGTGCAGGATCGCGGGTGCCGCAATACCGGCCGTAGCGCAGGCAAAGAATTTTCTGCGCATCAGTTTCATCGGCGTCTCCTCTTTGGAACGGGCTTGTTGCCCCCACCCTTCCCTGCCCCCGTGAGCGAGCAAGGGTTAGGGAGGGGGGAAGGTGCCGGTGCGCGTAAACCGCTGTCAAGGCGCGCCGGGCCAGTGGCAGAGAACGCGAAATTAGGTCAGACTGGCGGAACGCGGCCCGATCTGGCAGCAAGTTGCAAACGGACCCGGAGAGACGAAGCATGATTACCAAATTCACGACCGTATATGCCGGCCATGTGGACCTCCCCGACCGCGGGCAGAACACCACCCCGGCCAACGAGCGGCGCTACTCGAACGAGCATCTTGCAAGCGTGTTCGAAAAGACCGAGGCGATCGCCAAGAAGATGGATGCGCTCGGCTGGGACACGATCTGGCTCGCCGAGCACCATTTCCAGCACGAAGGCTATGAATGCATCCCCAATGATCTGATGCTGGCGGTGCACCTCGCGCATGTCACCAAACAGATCAAGATCGGCTGCGCCTTCAACATCGCCCCGATGTGGCACCCGCTGCGCCTCGCCGAGGATTTCGCGACCGCCGACATCCTGACCGGCGGCCGCACGGTGTTTGGGGTGGGACGCGGCTATCACACGCGCGAGGTCGAGACCTTCGGCGCCCCGATGCTCGACCAGGAAGCCAACCGCGAGCTGTTCGAAGAGCAGGTCGAGATCATCTTCAAGGCGTTCTGCGAGGAATCGTTCTCGCATAAGGGCAAGCACTACACATTGCCGCCGGAAGTGCCGTATCGCGGCTATACGCTCAAAGAGCTGACGCTCGTGCCGCGTCCAACCCACCGGCCGGTCGAATGCTGGCAGCCGATCGTCAGCGCCAACCCGCGCGGGCTGGACTTCATGGTGAAGTACAATATCAAAGGCGCGGTCGGCGGCGGCGCCGCGACAATGCAGGCGGGACCGATCACCGGCTATCGTGACGCCGCGGCGCGCGCCGGCAGGGATCTGAAGCTCGGCGAGAATCTGCAGCTCGGCCTGCATTTCCACCTCGCGAGAACTCGCGAGCAGGCGATCCGCGAGATCAGTCCGATCTACGAAGAGCACGTGAAGATGTTCGCGCCATTGGGCTTTGTCCCAGGGCTGACGAAGGAGCAAATCGCCGCCGTCGCCCGCCGCGGCGGCTGGGAGGCGGCAGGTGTGCCGACCGTCGAGCACTATATGGCCCTCGGCTCCTGGTTTGCTGGTACCCCGGCAGAGCTCGTCGAGCTCCTCAAGGGCTTCGAGGAGCGCTATCCCGGAATGGAGCACATCAGTCTTTCGAACCCGATCGGCACACCCAAGGCGCTGATGCTCGAGCAGATCCAATGGATCGCCGAGGACGTCATGCCGGCCTTCAAAACCGCCCGCCGGTAGGATTTCGGACGAGGAAAGCCCTCTCCGCCCCCCAGGGGCGGAGAGCGACGGGTTTCGGGGACCCCGGGGCTCCCTCCCTCGCCCCTGCCCTTTGTTTGGAAACTCTTTTCTTTGACATCCCCTTCGTGCTAGCGCAGGCCCATATGTCAGACCGGCACAGTACCGGGCTTACAAGGATCAGGGCGATGCAGACCCAGAACCGGTTTTTCGATGACCTCGCCCGGGTCGCCGCGGGAGCGATTGATACGCTCTCGGGAGTGAGGAGCGAGGTCGAGGCGCGGCTGCGCGAGCAGCTTGAAAGGGTGCTCGCCGGCATGGATTTGGTAAGCCGTGAAGAGTTCGAGGCGGTCAAGGCGATGGCCGCGAAGGCGCGCGCCGAGCAGGAAGATTTGCAGAAACGCGTGGTGGAGCTCGAATCGCAAGTGAGCGGCTTTGCTGCACGCGAGCTCGCGAGGAGCGCGGCAGACGATAATGCGAGCCCCGGAGGCTCCTAGTTTTGCGGGAATAAGCGAAAGTTTGTCAAATCATGCCTTGCGTCATTGTTTTTAGATCGGCAGCCTGACCCTGTGGCGTCCGCAGCAACCAGGCGCGATCTCTCGGTTCGACCGTGGCCCGCACAAGCAATGTCTCGTCGAGCCGCCAGAGGAGGGCTTGATGACATCCGTGTCGATTGTTGAATCCACCCCTTTCTCCGGCAATCCCATCGATCTTGTCGAGGAAATCGTCGTCGCCAACGACTGGGCCCACGACCGTGCCAGCGACGAGGAACTGGTCGTCGAGATTTCCGGCCGCTGGTGCGACTATCGGCTGTATTTCGTCTGGCAGGAGGAGATCTGCGCCTTGCACTTCTCCTGCGGCTTCGACATGAAGGTGCCGAAGGGACGCCGCAGCGCGGTTTTCGAATTGCTCGCCCTTGCCAACGAGAAGCTGTGGCTCGGCCATTTCGACCTTTCGGCAGAGGAGAATTCTCCGGCCTTCCGGCATGCGGTGCTGTTGCGCGGGATCTCGGCGGCCAGCACTGAACAGGTCGAGGATCTCGTCGATATCGCTTTGTCGGAATGCGAGCGCTTCTATCCGGCCTTTCAGTTTGTCGTCTGGGGTGGCAAGTCGCCGGCGCAAGCGATCGCTTCGGCGATGATCGATCCGGTTGGCGAGGCTTAAAGGGGCGACGCGGCATGGGCGGGTGAGGACCGGTGCCGTCTCTCGTCCTCGTCGGCTGCGGAAAGATGGGGTCCGCGATGCTCCGCGGCTGGGTTGCCGGGAGCGTGGCGTCGCGCTTTCTGGTCGTCGAACCGGCCGGGATGCCGTCCGATCTCGCTTCGGTGGCCGAGATAACTTGGCGTCCCGCGGCTGACGCACTGCCGAGCGACTTGTCGCCGGATGCGGTCGTGTTTGCCGTCAAGCCGCAAGTCGTGGACGACGTCGTGCCGAGCTATCGCCGCTGGGCACGTCCGGGAACGGCTTTTCTATCGATCGTGGCGGGCAAGACGATCGCGGGCCTCGCCCGCCATCTCGGCAGTGCCGCCATAGTCCGGACTATGCCGAACACGCCGGCGGCGATCGGACGCGGCATCACCGTCGCTTGCGCCAATTCGCTCGTGAGCACCGAGCAACGCCGCCTCTGCGATACGCTCCTCGGCGCGATGGGAGAAAGCGCCTGGGTCGAGGACGAGGCGCTGCTCGACGCCGTGACGGCGGTTTCCGGCAGCGGCCCAGCTTATGTCTTTTTGATGATCGAGGCACTGGCCGCGGCCGGTGAAGCCGAAGGCTTGCCTCCTGCGCTGGCCTTGCAGCTCGCTCGCAGCACCGTGTCGGGTTCGGGCGAACTGGCGCGGCTGTCGCAGGAAAGCCCGGCTCAGCTGCGCGAGAATGTCACGAGCCCCGGCGGGACGACCCGTGCCGCGCTCGACGTGCTCATGGCGCGTGACGGTCTTGAGCTTCTGATGAAGCGGGCGGTTGCTGCGGCGACCGCTCGGTCGCGGGAGCTCGCGAGCTGAAATGGCCAAGGCGGCTGGCAGGAGGCGACATGGCCGGAATTCCGGCACTCCATCAAGTGAAGCCGATCGCATCATCGATGCCGCTCTCGCTCGGATCGCGACCGAAGGCTGGCGCGGAACATCGCTTGCCGCGATCGCCATCGCCGCCGATCTTCCGATCCTGCAGGTCTATCGGATCTTCCGCTCGAAACAGGCGATCCTTGTCGGGCTCTTTCGCCGGGTTGATGAGATTGTCTTGGCCGAGCTGCCGACGCCCGAGGCAGACGAGCGTCCGCGCGACCGGCTTTTCGACCTGCTTATGCGGCGATTTGACGCGCTTCAGCCTTATAAACCCGCTCTCGAGGTCTTACGCCGTGAGTTGCCCGGCGATCCGGTAGCCGGATTTTGCACCGGAGCCGCATTGTTGCGCTCTGTGCGATGGATGCTCGAAGCGGCTGATATACCAGCCGGCGGTGCCCGCGGCGCCATCGCAGTCCGGCTGGCCGCGGCGGCGTATCTTTCGGCAATGCGGGTCTGGTTGCGAGACGACTCACCCGATCTCGCGCGGACAATGGCGGCGCTTGATGCCCGCCTGCGCCAGGTCGAAAGATGGTTCCGGCCTGCGCGTAACGCGCGGAGCGGAGGCGAACCGCTTCCCGCTTAAATTGCTGCATTGCAAAAAATCACTTGGCGGCGGGACACGAGCACCGATATAGGTTCGTTGTGCGCTGCACAATAACCCGATGCTCTCCACACCGGAAACGCACCCATGTCAGAAGCACGTCCGACGTTTTTTGATTTCGATGTCACGAAAATAATGGCCGATTTTCGCTTCCGCCCTCTCGATGTCGAGGCGTTGATGGCCTCTCAGCGTCGTAACATCGAAGCACTGAGCCAGGCGAACCAGCTGGCCGTCGAGGGTATGCAGGCCGTTGCCAAGCGCCAGATCGAGATCGCCCGTCAGGCGATCGAGGATGTATCGGCGCTGTTGCGCGATCTGGCCCTGCCGGTCTCGACCGAGGACCGGATCACCAAAAACACCGAGTACGCGAAGCAAATGCTCGAGAAAAGCGTCAATCACGGCCGCGAAATTACGATGCTGGCGACGAAGGCCGGGACCGAAGCAGCCGATGTGCTGCGCAAGCGGGCGACCGAAGGGCTCGACGAATTCCGCGAGCTTGCGAAGCAGCAGGCCGGACGTTAGCCCGCTTCGATTATCGCGGCAAATGGACCCGCGCCCGCAGGCCTCCCTGGGGGGAAGTCTCGAGTCTGACATCGCCGCCGTGGCTGCGCGCCACGTCGCGGGCGATCGTCAGGCCGAGACCAACGCCCCCTGTTGACGGGTTGCGGGAAGCGTCGAGGCGCACAAAGGGCCGGAACACTCGTCCACGATCTGCGGGTGGTATCCCCGGGCCATTGTCATCAACAAGGATATCGATCCCATCGGCAACCGGCACTCCCGTCAACCAGACGTGGCTGCCGTAACGGCGCGCATTGACGATCAGGTTTCCAAGGCAGCGCCGCAGCGCATTCGGCCTGACGGGCATCACATATTCGGCCCCCGCCGCAACCGATAGCGCCGCACCTTCACGCCGCATCGCGGCGGCGACATCCTCGAGGAGCAGCGAAACGTCGGTCTCGACCGGCTCCTCGGTGCCTTCGCCGCGGGCGAAGTCGAGATAGCCGTGCACCATATGCTCCATCTCGGCGACGTCCGATTTGAGTTCCTCGACCGCCGGATCGCTGCCGAGAAGCTCGAGAGCGAGCTTCATGCGGGTCAATGGCGTGCGCAGATCGTGCGACACGCCGGCCAGCATTTGCGTGCGCTGGCGGATCTGGCGCTGAATGCGGTCGCGCATCGTCATGAACGCGACAGCCGCTTGCCGGATCTCGACGGCACCCTCGATCTTGAAAAATGGAACCGGTCGACCTTTGCCGAAGCCGTCGGCCGCGGCCGCCAATCGGCGCAGTGATTTCACCTGGTTGCGAAGGAAGACCGTCGCTACGGCCAGCAGAACGAGCGACGATCCAACCATCCACATGACGAAAATGTAGGTTGTCGGGCTGTAGAGGCGTTTGCCCGGCACCTCAACTGCGAGCACGCCTTCCGGCAACTGCGCTTGGATAAGAATGCCATGTGGATCGTCGGTTGCACCAATGCGGTAAGGCAGGTCGACCCGTCCTTGCATGGCCTGGGTCAGCTGCTCGCCGAGCAGCGCGTCGTCAGGCGGCGGCGGCGGGTGGAGCTTATCGCCGCGCTTCAAGGTGAAAACGAGATCTGTGACCGCCCCAGCGTTTTCGAGCAAACGGTCGGTTTCAGCGGGCGTATCGGTAAGTTTCAGCGCTTCGATCACGAGGCCGACATCGCCGGTAACACCGGTAGAGAACCGCCACGAGACGGCCGCCCAATGACGATCGTAAAAAACCCACGCGGCGATTGCTTGCAACAGAATAAGCGGGACAACGACGATCAAGAGCGACCGGCCGAACATCGTGCGCGGCAGGATCCGCTTGATCCACGGCTCACGCCTGATCTCGTGCTCGCCCTCCGGCTCCGCCCAGACCAGCCCCGCCTCAATCTCGCGCGCCGTCACCGCTCGACCCCGATGATCCTCAATCCGGCTTTAGAGTATAGCCGGTGCCGCGGACCGTTTGGAGATAGCGCGGAAAGCGCGGGTCACGCTCGATCTTGCGTCGCAGCCGCGTCATTTGGACATCGACGTTGCGAACGTTGCCGCTCAGCGACATCGAGAGTTCTTCACGCGACACCGCATGTCCCGCCTTCTGGGCGAGGGTCGACAGCAGCCCGGCTTCGGCCGACGTCAGATGGACGAGGTCGCCCCCGCGATACAGCTCTCCGCGGACGAGATCGAACCGGCACCCCCCAAAGCGGAGATCGCGGGATACCGCATCGGCCGCCGGCCGCCGCTGTAGGATATTGCGGATGCGCAATACCAACTCGCGTGGTTCGAAGGGCTTGGAGAGGTAATCCTCCGCACCCTGCTCGAGACCATTGACGCGGTCTTCGGGTTCGGCCATCGCGGTCAACAGCAAAACTGGGATTCGTCTCTCGCTGCGCAATGCACGTGTCAACTCGAGGCCGCTTTCGCCCGGCATCATGACATCGAGCACGACGAGATCGAAGGCGAAGCTCGCCAATTGGGACCGGGCCTCGTTCGCATCTCCGGCGGTGGTCACCCGAAAGCCGCTGTCCGAGAGATAGCGGCGCAACAGTTCACGCAAGCGCGCATCGTCATCAACGATCAGGAGATGGGGTTCGGGTTCGCTCGTCATGCGAGCGAATATACGACGAAATCCGAGGAAAACGGATGTCAGCGCTTTTTCGGCTGGGGGCGATCGAAACGCCGCCGATCCTCGTCGCTGGCGATAATCCCTAGCAGAACTTTGCGAAAGCCCTTCACTGCCGGGCCCCCGGCTCGACAATAGGCATTGGCGACCCGCGTCCGTTGCGGCTCCGACAACTCCCGTTCGAGTTCGCGACCTTTGGCGGTCAGCTCGAGGAGGCGCTGCCGTCGATCATTTGGACCCGGCCGTTGCAAGATAAATTCCTGCCGGATCAACTGCCCGAGAACACGGTTCAAGCTCTGTTTCGTGATGCGAAGAATCCCGAGCAGCTCGGTGACCGTCATCTGCGGATGGCGTCCGACAAAATGGATGACCCGATGGTGGGCGCGCCCGAAGCCATAATGCGCGAGAATCGCATCGGGCTCGGCGGTGAAATCACGATAGGCGAAAAACAGCAGCTCGATCCCCTGGCGCGCCTCCTCCTCGGCCGCGAAATGCGGGCTGGAGGATAAACTTATGTCAGACATGTTGACTTATCCTGCAACCTTTGCCACTTATAAGGCGTCCTTCCGTATATAAAGTTCCAAGCAGCATGCACGCCGGTCGCACGAGCGCCGCGTCGGCCACTCAAAGGTGCAAGGAAAACCCGATGTCTACGATCCCATTCGATGATCGTGACGGCTTTATCTGGTTCGATGGCCGTCTCGTCCCTTGGCGCGATGCCAAGCTCCACGTACTGAACCATGGGCTCCATTATGCAAGCTGCGTCTTCGAAGGCGAGCGGGTCTACAACGGCAAGGTCTTCCGTCTGGAGGATCACAACGAGCGCCTGCTGAACTCGGCAAGGATTCTCGGCTTCGAGGTTCCGGCCAGCATGAATGATCTGGCCAAGGCAACCGACGAGGTGATCTCCTCGAACGAGATCGTCGACGGCTATGTCCGGCCGATCGCCTGGCGCGGCGCGGAGCAGATGGGAGTATCGGCGCAGGCAAGCCAGATCCACCTGGCGATCGCCGCTTGGGATTGGCCAGCCTATTTCTCTCCGGAGGCGCGCGCCAAGGGTATTCGCATGCAATGGGCCAAATGGGCGCGCCCGGCGCCCAACACCGCGCCGACAAAAGCGAAGGCGGCGGGCCTCTACATGATCTGCACGCTGTCGAAGCACGAGGCCGAGGCGGCGGGGTGCGACGACGCCCTGATGCTCGACTGGCGCGGCCAGATCGCCGAGGGCACCGGCGCCAACATTTTCCTAGTCATCAATGGCGAGCTGCATACCCCGATTCCGGATTGCTTTCTCGACGGGATTACCCGCCAGACCGTGATCGCGCTCGCGAAGAAGCGCGGCATCAAGATCGTGGAGCGGGCAATCTTGCCCGAGGAGCTCGCCAGGGCCGATGAGGTCTTTTTAACCGGCTCGGCGGCGGAAGTGACGCCGGTCGGCGAAATCATCGGCGAGCGCGGTCACTATCGCTTCACGCCCAGTACCATCTGCCGGCTGATGTGGGAAGATTACGACCATATGGTCGGCAAGCAGATCGCGAGCGCCGCTTAGTCAGCTCCCCTCACCGCGGCGGCGGCCGGCACCCACTACTGAGCTGAGCCTAGGCACCGGCCGGGTCTATGATCCGCCCGGCGTCCAACGCCGCTTGGCCGCATCGTCTTCGGCGCGGGCTTCGACCCAACGCTCGCCGGACGGAGTCTCCTCGCTCTTCCAGAATGGCGCATCGGTCTTGAGCCAATCGATGAGGAAATGACACGCGGCTAGCGCCGCTTCGCGATGCGGCGAGGCGGTAGCGACGAGCACGATACGGTCGCCGGGTTCGAGCCGGCCGTAGCGATGGATGATGAGAACAGCGTCGAGCGGCCAGCGGCGATGTGCCTCGGTTTCGATCTCGGCGAGCTTGCGCTCGGTCATGCCGGGATAATGCTCGAGGGTCAGGGCGGAAACGCGGTCTTCTCCACCCATATCGCGGACCAATCCAATAAAACTCGCGACCCCGCCGATGCGATCGTTGCCGACGCTCAGGCGCGCGATCTCGGCACCGACGTCAAAATCCTCGCGCTGCACGCGGATCATCGGCTCAGCCTCCGGTCACCGGCGGAAAGATGGCAACCTCGTCGCCCTCACGCACGGGATGCTCTCGGCCGACATAATCCTGATTGACTGCCACGCGAATAACCGAAAGATCCCGCAGAGCCTCGGCATATCTGCCGCCGCGCGACTTCAGCCAGTCGAGCAGCCCCGCCACATTCTCAACCCCTGGCGCCAACTCGATCTCCTCCTCGGCACAGCCGATGCGCGTCCGCAGCCAAGCGAAATAGACGAGCTTCACGTAATCACCTCGGAAAAGGGCAAAAACTCCACGGTTGCGCCTTCTGTGAGATTACTCGTCGCCTCGTCGAGGATGATGAGCCCCTCCGACTGGACGATCGAAGAGAGGATCCCGGCGCCATCCTTAGGGTATTTAACCGCCACGAGAGCGCCGGCCTCGCGCTCGAGGTTCGCCCGCAGATATTCACGCCGCCCCGGCTTCTTGCGATAAGCAAAGCCGGCACGGACCAGGAAAAGCCGCGGCGGAGAAGCCGCCGCGCCGCCGAGTTTGAGGATCAGCGGCCGGGCCAGGACGACAAACGTCACGATCGCTGCGACAGGATTTCCCGGCAGGCCGATCAGCGGCACGCCGCCGATCTGACCGAGTGCGACGGGCCGCCCCGGTTTGATCGCCAGCCGCCAGAAGTGCAGGCTGCCCAGGCGTTCGATCGCTGGCTTGACATGATCTTCGTCGCCGGTCGACACGCCGCCCGACGTGACGATCAGATCGTGGTCGCGGCGCGCGGCGGCGAGCGTGTCGGCGAGCGCCGCGGCCCGGTCGGGGTGGATCCCGAAATCCGTAATCTCGCAACCCAGGCCGGAGAGCAGCGCCGCCAACATAAAGCGGTTGGCGTCGTAGATCGCGCCGCGCGGCAGCGGCGCTCCGGGGTCCCGGACTTCATCGCCGGTCGAGAGCAGCGCCACGCGCAGTGGACGGAACATTGGTAATTCGCGGTAGCCCAGTGCCGCGGCAAGGCCGAGATCCGCAGGTGAGAGCCGCCTCCCGGCGGCGAGCGCGACCGCGCCCTCTGCGACGTCCTCCCCGGCATGCCGGCGATTGGCGCCCCTTTTTATGCCCGCTTTCAACCGGACGGACCCGTTCTCGACGAGGCAGTCCTCCTGCATCATAACGGTGTCCGTTCCGTCCGGCATTGGCGCGCCGGTGAAGATACGGACCACCTCGCCGCGAGTCGCGGCGCGCTCGAGCGGATGGCCCGCTGCAGCCCGGCCGGCGATCGGGAGCACGGTCTCGCAACCCGGCACCAGATCGTCGTAGCAGAAAGCGTAGCCATCGACGGCGCTGTTGGCGTGAGGAGGAAGGTTCATTGTCGCCACGACGTCGCGCGCGAGAGTGTGTCCGCGGGCGGTCGCGAGCGGCACCGTCTCGATATCAGTGACTGCTGTGACCCGCTCGTCGATCCGGGCGAGCGCCTCATCGACGGCCATCAAATTGTCGCCGAACGCGAAGCAATCATCGCTCAGCTGCGCCATCGGACGGGCTCGTGTTCATGACGAAGGATGAAGGTGGCGATCGCTCCTGGATCGGACAGCGGCAGCCAGGGTACCGAGAATTCAGGTATGCCCTCCTCGGAGGCGATCGCGACGACAAAAGAATCGTTCGGATGCAGCAGCGGCTTTCCGAGCGAGTGACGAAAAACTTCGATCTTGGGGTGGGGATGGCGTTTGAAGCCCTCTACCAGAACCAGATCGACCGGGGTCATTTTCTGCAACAGTTCATCGAGGGATGGTTCAGGTGCGTCGCGCAGCTCGTGCATCAGAGCCCAGCGATGGTTCGAGGCGACCATCACCTCCCGCGCGCCGGCCTGACGGTGGTGCCAGGAGTCCTTTCCCGGCTGATCGATGTCAAAGGCATGGTGCGCGTGCTTGACGGTGGACACTGCGAGCCCGCGTGCGGCGAATTCGGGGATCAGCGCTGTCATCAACGTCGTCTTGCCGCTACCGCTCCAGCCGGCGAGGCCGAAGATCTGCATCGTTATTTGATTCCTTACGGCCACACTTGGGGCGCGCGCGGCACCGTCGCAATGCGCTCCTACGCAAGATGCTCGGATTTCCGCCGGTCGATCGTAGCTGCCGGACGAGGGCGGGCCATGTGCCGCAGCCCAGACTGCAGATAGTCATACCCGGTAACGAGGGTGAGCAAGGCGGCGACCCACAGCAGCGTCTCGCCGATCGCTGTCACCGGCATGAACCCAGGGCCGGCATCCCCGACGATCAGGAAGCCGATCGCCACCATTTGGATGAGTGTCTTCCACTTGGCGAGCCGGGAAACCGGCATGCCGACCCGCAATTCCGCAAGGTATTCGCGCAAACCCGAAACCAGAATTTCGCGGCACAGGATGACCAGCGCCGGAAGCACCGCCTCCGCCGAGAGCCGCCCAAAGGCGGTGAGCATGAACAACGTCGCAGAAACCAGTAATTTGTCGGCGATCGGATCGAGAAAACGGCCGATTTCCGATTGCTGCTCCCAGCGCCGCGCCATGTGCCCGTCGAGCCAGTCGGTCACCGCCGCCGCCGAGAAGAGCGCACACGCAAACCATCGCGCGTAATCTCCGGACACGTAAAACGTCGCGACGACCGCGGGGATCGCCAAGATTCGCGACAATGTCAGCAAATTGGGCAAGCTCGCAATCGGCACACATCACCTCGGTTGAGGAGCAGGCAAGAACAACGTCATCTTAGCCTTCGGCGTGGAAATGATCATAAATCTTTTTTGCGACGGTTTTGCTTATGCCTGCCACGCGCTCGAGCTCGCCGAGGCCGGCCCGGGCAACGGCGCGTGCGGAGCCAAAATGGTGCAGCAAAGCCCGTTTGCG
>Ga0126378_10001800_pt1 | contig 15818 bp, 20 predicted proteins | sample PanSoiMetPlot_23_FD_92587 | JGI IMG/M metagenome (GOLD analysis project Ga0126378, IMG submission 92587) | Tropical forest soil microbial communities from Panama - MetaG Plot_23 | ecosystem: Environmental > Terrestrial > Soil > Tropical forest > Bulk soil | place: Panama | collected 2016-02-17 | reverse complement strand
GGGCCTCGGGATGGAGGTGTTCCAGGGCAACACATGGCATTCCGGGGACGGAGGGTTCGTTGCCAAGTTTTCTGACGGCACTGTGACGGATAGCACGTGGAAGGCCCAGTCGTTCTATATCGCACCGCTGCAGCATCCCGATGATGTCGTCGAGTACGGCAATATCCACGACACCTCGCATCTCGGCGGGCGCATTCATCCGTTGGCAAAGCTGCCGACCTGCCGGGACCTCTGTTTCGCAATCCACTATCCGAACCCGAATTTTGATGACTCAAAGTGGCCGCGAGCGTTCGAGTATCTCGATCAGGAGGTTGGCATCGTGGGTGTGCCCGGCTACTGGCGCTACCCCGAGGCATTCATGGGCGCGCGTTGGATCTGGACGATCAATCTCGTATTCGACAATACGGTGCTGTTGCGTAAGACCGTGCGATAGCCACGGACTCCGCTTACAGTGTAACCGTGCCGAGATCGGCTGATTTAAGCTTCACAAATTCGTCAGATCCCAGAAGCGGCATGCCATTATGTAGATCATGCTGCTTCACCCCTCAAAGCGGACATCGCGACGTTGCCTTATACCTCCGCTTCGTGCGAGCAACAGACGTTGGGCACATAAGCCCTTCCGCATAAGGTGGCGGTCGGTATAGTTCAAATTGCGGTACTAGCCGCAGGGCGCCTGCCATTTCCATGCCACCAACGACGGATACGTCCGGCCAAGCGACCGCCGTCGATTTTGCCCATCGCATTGTCCCACTTTGGCAAGCAGCGCTCCGCTCCGAACTGCTCGGAGTCTATCTCATCGGCAGCCTCGCCCATGGCGGGTTCAGCCGGCGTTACAGCGACATTGATATGGCTCTGGTCACTGAGGCGGGAATATCCCCGCAGACCCTCGATCGCGTTCGAAACCAGGCGGCAGCGATGTCAGCCGATTGGGGTGCTAAGCTTTCCGTATTCTGGACCGACCGGCTCTTCGGTGTCGGCCGATTCCCTCCCCTTGATCGCATCGATTATCTCGATCATGCGGTCGTACTGATGGAGCGAGAGTGCGTACGGCCGGTACGGCCAACGTTGGAAGAGATTCAACATTATTTGAGCGGCGCGCCATTTGCGAACTGGACAGACCAGGCACAGCGCTTCGCGACCGCTGAAAGGCTCCAGCCGAAAGATCGCAAGCCCTTTCTGCGGACGCTCCTCTATCCCGGGCGGTTCTGTTACACCTGGCTGACCGGTCGCATGGGCTCGAACGACGACGCTGTGGCGTTTCTGAGCACAGCCGGGCTCTCGCGGCTCGACCTGAGTTTGATCACCCGTGCGCTGCAATGTCGCCAGGCCGACGCCGACCCCGACTCACTATTTCCTGCACGAACGAGGCTGCCGTCTCAGGTTGATGCCTGCGCAGCACTTGTCACTGGGTAGCCTGCTAGGTTGAACACGCGAAGTCCGCTTCAGTCCCAAAAGCAGACATCGCGAGCTTACCTCGGTATGTCCGCTTCGTGCCAAAACCGGCTGTGAGCAATCGCAGCAAGGCAGCCCTTATTCGATCACCTCGTCGGCGCGCACGAGTATCGTCGGCGGAATTTCGAGGCCAAGCGCGCTGGCGCTCTTGAGGTTGATGACGAAATCCAACTTGGTTGGCTGCTGGATTGTGCCTCGACTATGGGGCGAGGCCGCCGAGCGCCTTTTGCTTAGCGCAACAATACCCCTCGCGAGCGGGATATAGCCCAGTTCGGCACCGTCGTTTTGTCCGCGCGACAGACCCCAATTAACGAATTCCCGCACCGCTTCGTCTTTTAAGGGAACATCGTATGACTTGTTGATCGCAATCCAGCTGTAACTGACGATCGGATAGGCGCCCGATCCCGTCGGGTCGATAATTGACGCGTCCAGTTCGTTCAGGGAGGGGACCTTTCCCGCCGCCGCCAACTGCCCCGAACGGGCGTCGGGCAAGACGAACGCACTGGCTTTGTTCTGCAGGGCCGCCATCGCAAGCACGAACTGTTTAGCGAAGCCATATTGGACGTAGCCGATGGCGCCTTCGCTAATCCTGAGCCGCGCGATGACGCCTTCGTTTCCGTCCGCAAGGATCGTGCCTTCCGGCCACTGGATCGATTGACCGATCCCAAAGCCCCCATTGCGCCAGGCCGGGCTGATCGTGGCCAAGTGTCGAGTGAACACGGCGGTCGCGCCGCTGACGTCCCGACGCGCGACACGCACAATGTCGAGGTGAGGTAAAGTAACGCCCGGATTGGCCCCCAAGAGGCGCGGATCGTCCCAGCGCTTGATCCTGCCGGCGAATATATCAGCGTAGGCGTCGCGCGGAAGCTTGATCGCGGCTTTTAGGCCCGGCAAATTGTAGGCGAGGACCGTCATGCCGGCAGTTGTTGGCACCATGATGACGCCATTGCAAACCTTGGCTACTTCGGCTTCGGTCACTAGCGCGTCGGTACCCGCAAATCGACGGTTTGTCCGATGAAGCGCGCGATACCTTCGTCGCTCCCGACGGCGTCATAGTTGATCGTTACATTCGGAAATGTACCCGAAAAGGCGTTGATCCATTTCGCGTAGAGCAAGGACGCAAAAGTCGAGCCCGCACCGCGTATGGCAATCGGGGTGTTGGATTTGACTGATACCGCCCACGCAGCAGCGATCAATGACCCGAGCCACAGAGTTGTGGCGAAGAAAACGAGGATCGTAGAGCGCAGCGCGTTCATGGAAACTATCTGGTCGCTTTTGCGGCCATCTGGAGGGCCAGCTACATTGCAATGCCGTCGGTCGCAATGTCTAGGCCGGCAAACGCTTTCGCCAGGACGTTGCGGTCAGGGCTGCACTGCGCGAGTCCCAGCCAAACCGAGTTCAACATCTTTGATCGATGGCGCGAATTGGCATTGTCAAGGCAGTGTTGCAACTGACGCCTGAGCAGGCAAAATATTGGCCGGCTGTCGAGGAGGCTATCCGCGCCAGGGCACAGACACGGTACCAGGTAAGGGTTGGCCATCCCCCGAGGTTCGATGCGCGCAGAGCCATTTGTTGTTGCGACAATATTTTTCCACGCGAGCAGAGCCTTCGCTGCGGAGCCCATGGCTCCAAGCGACATCCAGGCGACATTCTTCAACGGCCAGCCCTTCACTGCTGCCACACTCAGTGGCGTTAAATTCAAAATGACCTTCACGTCGGACGGAAAGATGACCCGGGAGCCTCTCGGAGAATCCGGCAGTAAGAGCGCTGGTACGTGGAGGCTTAATGCGCAGGGCTTTTGCACGAGTTGGAACCGCGCGAAGGCTAGTTGCTTCACGGTTGTTCCAATTGGCGAAAATAAATGGTCGGTTAAAAGAATTGCGACCACTATCGCAGTCGCGGTTGCTGTCTGGTCCAAATAATCCGTCGGGCGCCCAACCAACGGTTCGCCAACGACTGACCGCAACTGATCGTGAACATCCCTTGGTTGGGGTGATGAAAGACAGTAGATTTCATCGATATTTCCGACAAGATAACCGCGCTCATAACGGTCTGGTTGGAGGTTCGAGTCCTCCCGGGCCCACCATGATTTGCTTTGGCTCGTTTGATCTCAATGCCTTAGCTCCAAAATTGTCCAGCGTGAACACCATGCTGGACAAAAATCTGTTCACAATCCGCCCTCGATCAGTTTCGCCATCGCCTCGCGCGCCATGCGCTTGCGGTCGGCCGCCTTGGTGTAACGCTGCACTTCTGAAAGCGACGCATGACCGAGGATTGCCGCGATTTGGTTTGCGCTGCATCCGATCTCAGCGAGCCGCCGCCCCGCCGCCTTACGCAAGCCATGCGCCGATACGTCCAAACAGTTGGCTGCGTCGCAGAGATCGCGGAACCAGTTGCTGAATCCTGGGGCGCTATAGGGCTTGCCGAAATGCGTCACAAGGAACGTCTTGACGCCTACCGTCGGCGCCGCGTCGATGATCTCTTGCAGCTTCGGATGCACTGGAATTTCGAGGTGCGCTTCCTCGCCGCCAAATGGCGCCCGACCGCTTCAAAGACTTTTGGCGTTGACCGCTGTCGGCGCCGGCAAGATCGGCTCCGCAACCCCCTCGACAACCTTGGCATTTGCCCCAGCTTCCCGCTTGGCGAGCTGCTCTTTGATGTACTCGATCGAGCGCTCAATCTGGTCGGTGGTCATCGCCTTGACGCCGCCCGAGTGTTCGATTTGCATCTCGCGCGGCACTAGCATTGCGCAGACTTTCAGATAGCTGGCGGGACTTTCCCGGCGCACCCGCCTGAACACCTCTCGCCCATGCTGCTGCCAGTCCTCCGCCAGATCGAGCAGAAAGCGCTTGCTGAACGCCCTGCGCGTAGCCTCCGGTGACCCACCAGGGTTTCCAATGTCCCGATCACGCCGGTGAGATTGCCGCCGGGCCGGGCGAGGCTTGGCACAACGCCTTCGGCAACGGGATCAGCATCGAATAGGAGGACCGTCGGGATAGTTTTTGTCGCCTGCTGTGCGGTTTCGCGCAGCCACCGCGATCCGCCCATTGCGATCACATCGACGCCGCGAGTGGTGAGTTCGGCAAAAATGGCGGGTGCACGTTGCGGGTCTCCCTCCGCCGACCGCCGCTCGATCACGACAGTCTGACCCTCGATCCAACCGAGATCGTGCAGACCGTGCACAAAAGCGCGCGCAAGCGGGGAAATGGGATTTGATCCTGCCATCTCGGCGGGAGGAATAACGGCATGGACGAACGCGACGACCGGTCGCCTACGCGCCGGTTGGGCGTGGGCGACGAGTGGCCATGCCGCCGCGCCGCCAATGAGCGTGATGAATTCGCGCCGTTTCAGCCGATCAAGCTGCATGTGGTCACCGCGGGACCTGGGCAGGATCGGAGGATAGCGTTTTCGCGGCGGTCGGTCAGCGGGTACATCAGCCGTTCTGCAACCGGATAATCGGTTGCGCTGCACACCCGAGGTCTGCAAGGGGTCATAGCGCCAGAGATCATCGGGACAAGCCACCACCTTATGTCCGGATCGCTCCAAAAGCGGACGCAAATTCGCGCTCATGGTTTCGGTCGCGAAGTGCCACCAGCAGACATTCGCAATTGCACAAAAGAAAGGCCGCCATCACGGCGGCCTTTCTATATGGTAGCGGCGTCGAACAGCACGTCGCGCCCAACCTCTTGGCGCAAGAGTTCTAATCTTGCTGGGACGGCGATTGCTCGGCCGGTGATTGTTGTGGCGGCGACTGATTGGTGGCTGCAAGCTGCACGAGCGCGGCTGAACAGGTGCGGCTGCCGCTGCAGTCAACTCGCGGGGCAAGGAAGCTACCGCAGAGCAGCAATAGCGCGCGCCTCGCCTGTCAGCTCCAAAATGTGCATACCGGTGTTCGCGCGATCGACGATATAGATGTAGCCGCGGTCGTCGGTTTCCACATTATTGCTCTGGATCGCGATCTTGCAGCGGTCCATCCCATCGACCTTGATACAGCGCTTGTTGGTTGCGTCCGTGATCGCGGGGATGAAGTAGCCGATTTCCTTCGGCTGATACGGATTTCGCACGTCGAGCGCGCGAACGCCAGCATTGAAATAGGCGATGAACGCGATCTTCTTGTAAAAGACCGGCGCCATGCTCTCGTTCGAGGAATGCGCGCCGAAGCGCCCGCCCCGCTGGCAGAAATGTCCGTCCGCCTCGGGCACATAGAAATTCGAAACCACCATCGGTTTCGATTCAACCGTCACATCGACGAAGAACACTATTTGTCGCACTTCCTGGCATTCATTGAGAATCTGCTCATCCACGATCATGACGAAGTCCCGGACCTTACCGTCCTTGTCCTTGGCAAATTCCGCAACCGGCATGTTCGGCATCGGGAAGACCGTGTGCGCGCCGTTGAATGGCAACATGTCGAGTTGAGTCACGACCGGATAGCGCAGGTTCTCCGGCGACGGTTCCTTTGCGCCGTTGAGAAGCTTTTCGCGATCAATGATCTGCAGAATGCCGCCCTTGTTGGTGCCGTAGCCAAAATAGACTCGGTTGCCCTGCGGGCCGGTCGAGATCGGCCCATGTAACCCAGTCGGCACCGCTCCGGTGGAGCCCGGCTCCTGTCCGACCAGACCAAAATCACGAACATGGACCGGCTTTGACGGATCGCTGAGATCGAAGACCTGAGTCATGCGCCGGACCCGCCAGCCTTCTACGCCCGACACCAGATAGGCGATGCCGGTGTCGCACTCCCACCAGCTCTTATGGGTATCCTTCAGACCTTGCACGATCGTCGTCACCAGAGTGGGCTTGGCCGGATCGGTGACGTCCCACATTTCATGCGCACGGCCTCCGAAGACGCGCAGCATATAGGTCTTGCTCGCATCGGCTTTGGGAAGCGCCTTGCCGTCGCAAACGCGCACCATCTGCGCGCCGCCCTGCTCCGACTCGCCTGGCAGGCCCGGAACGTGCGCAAGGTATCTTGGTTGAGCCGGATCACTCACATCAACGATCGAGGTGCCGCTGTATTCGGGCTGTCCGGTCAGTCGGTTCATCGGCTTTGGCACGTCTACCGTTCCACCGTGATGCCCGACATAGGCGATGTAGCGGTCGCCTTGATGATGGATCGTCGGTTGGTAAGCGCTACGGGCCTGCAAATCGTTGTATCCCACCAGTCGCATATTCTTGGCTTCAGGCGGATCTCCGATCTTGGGCGACTGGGCAAGCGCAGCGAGGGTGAGCGCCACTAATCCGGCAACCGTGCTCGCAATCACAGCCTGCGCGCGGCCAACCGAGCTACGTTGTTGCATCATGCTTCTCCCTTTGCCTTGCCGGATAAGTACGCGTGGTCCGACACCTGCCGCAGACGAGCGATGGTGCCGATCGGCCAGCATCAGTCAACAACCGGTCTTTTCGTCAGAGCAAGACTGCACTTCCGTATGCAGCAGCAGACCGCTGCACTGCATCGGCGATTGAAATTGCCAATGGCCTTGCTCGCGACCAATCATTTTTTCTGAGCTTTCGACTGGAGAGCCCCTTCGCGGCGCAGGGTGTGCTCGCGCAGCGAGTAATAGATGGGCGCATCGCACAGCAGGGTCGGCACAAGCATGGCGGCAAAGCACGCGACGAGCATCGGCAGCAACATCGTCGCGTTGGCGGTCATCTCAGTAACGAGCACAATGCCGGTCAGCGGGGCGCGCACCACGCCGGTGAAAAAGGTGGCCATTCCGACGACGGCAAATCCTTCTGCCTGAATATCCAGCTCAGGAAATGCTGACCGGCAGAGAAGTCCGAAGAACAAGCCGAGCTGAGCGCCAAGCGCGAGCATGGGTGCGAACAGCCCGCCCGGTGTTCCGGCAGCGTATGATACCGTGCCGAGCCCGAAGCGCAGTAGAAAAACCAAAGGAAGTACGGAAAGCGTCTCCGCCCCGACGAGCGAGCGCTGCGTGATCGCATCGCCGCCGCCGCCGGTTGTAGGCGATTGCCACCAGGCCGGCCACAGCACCTAGCACGAAGAAGAGCGGTCGCGCCTCGGCGCTGGCATAGGCAAGCGCATCGACATGGAAATCAGGCGCATCACCGAGAAACACGCGCGCCACAGCGATGGCTGCGGCCGATGCACCGAGCGCCGCGACCGCGATACGGAGCTCGAACCGACGCACAAGCTCTTCCAGCACGAAAACCGCGCCCGCCACGGGTGCGTTGAAGGCAGCGGCAAGGCCGGCACCCGCACCGGCGGCAAGCAGCACCCGACAATCTGGCCACTGACGGCGGAAGATTTTTCCGACAAAGTGGGCAACGCTCGATGCGTGGGGGGAGAATCGGCGGACCAACCAGGCCGCAATCAAGGCCGCGGCAGCACAAGTCGCCACAAAGAACAAAAATCCTGCAAGCTTTTCGCCCTGTGCCCAGGCAATCATCGCATCACGCAAACGGTCCGCTTGTTCAAGCGCCAGCCGGAAGATCGCTCCCACAAGTCCCGCCGCCGCGCCGACGATGAGCGCCAGTAGCGCAAGTACCAGCAGGCTGCCGTGGCCCTCCTCGGCGTGTGACGTGTTTTGGATCATCGGGGAACATCGTAGATCGCGGCAAGAAGGCGCGACAACCCGCCGCGAGTTCAAGTGAAGGCCGCGGAGGAAAGATGCAACGATCCCTTTCTCATTGCACTCCCGAGCGAGCGATGCCGTGCAACGGCTCAGGAGCGCCGATGCCGGGCTGTACACATTGATGGCCGCTTCTATCGATCGATCTCAAGCGAACTGATTTTGCGGCAGTGCACCACTCATCCACAAGTTGACGGTCAAAGTGTCATAATGCTTTTACCTCTTCACGTCATAAGAAACTAAAAATAAGGGAGGTCGTCATGGCGACGACGGGGATCGACAATTATTCGCCCTATGGACTGGCATGCACCGAATGCAACGACCTATTGGTAGCACCGAGATGGTCGGCGTATGTGAGCAAACATGAGGTTCGTCATTTCTGGTCTTGTGAAAAATGCGGTCACGAGATCGAGATGATGGTTAATCCGCGTATTAACCTCATCGAAACTCAGCCAGGGCGTTGACTGGTTGGTCGTCGCGTGAGCAGTCACGCTCGGCGGAGGCCCCGATTTCTGGCATTGCAGATTTTGGCGCGCGCACCGCGAGCGGCCGGGCGGGAGGCTGCTGCACTGCGGCAGTTCAACCTAAGTTTTGTCGGCTCTGGGTCAATCGCTCCCTATCGACATGACCGCGACGCGCACGCAATGTCCGCTTCACCTCCAATAGCAGTCAAACATTGGCACCGCAGCGAAACGACGCTTCGTGCCATTAGCGACTTTATGCGCCGCAGCAAACGACAGTGCAAGGAAACGGCTTGCAATGGTTTACTCGATCACCTCGTCGGCGCGGGCGAGCAGGGTCGGCGGGACTTCGATGCCGAGCGCTCTCGCGGTCGAAAGGTTGATCACGAATTCGAACTTGCTCGATTGGACGACCGGCAGATCAGCTGGCTTGGCGCCCTGGAGGATTCGGACGGTATAGATTGCGACCTGGCGAAACGCCTCCATGAGGCTCGTCCCGTAACTCATCAGGCCGCCCGCTTCCGCATACTCGCGTGCATTATAGACGGCGGGAATGCCGTGAGCTGGAGCCGCCGGTTAAAGAAGAAGGAGTCGGTGCCGGCCACGAGCGCATCGGCTCGCTTGCGAACAAGGGACGCAAACGCCGCGTCAATTTCGAGGATGTTGCTCGCGTGAACGACTTCGATCTGGAGTCCCAACGCAGCGCCCGCTGCTGTCACGTCTTTGGTCACGTCATCAGCATTCATATTGCTCGGATTGATCAGCAGTCCGATACGCGTCGCAGTAGGAACAAGCTCGCGCAACAGTCCCAGCTGCTTTGGTCCAAGTTCGGCAAACAAGAGGCTCGCACCGGTCACATGGCCCCCCGGGCGCGCCAGATTGGCAACGAGGCCCACCCTGACCGGGTCCTCAGCGCCGAGGAACACGATTGGAATCGATGCAGTCTCAGCTTTGGCGGCGACGGCCGCAGGCGTCGGGACGGCTACGATCACCGCCACATGACGGCGTGCCAACTCTGCCGCCAGCGCCGGTAGTCGATCATATTTGCCTTCGGCAAAGCGGTATTCGATCGCGACATTGCGCCCCTCGACGTAACCGGCTTCGGCCAGGACCTGGCGGAATATCGCGGTTGGCGCCGACGCACCCGCACTGAGATACCCAATCACCGGCATCGCTGATTGCTGCGCGCGTGCCGCGAGCGGCCACGCGACGGCCGTGCTGCCCAGGAGTGCGATGAAGCTGCGCCGTCTCATGTAAAATTGCCGTCGAGGGCAAAGCCTACCAAAGGGCAGTGTTGTGCGTCACAGCAAAATAGCCCCGCCGATGACCGTTTCGGGCATAAGCAGACAAGGCGTCATCATGGAGGCCCTGTCCGCTCTGCCCCCGAAAGCGGACAAATCTAATTTCTTTCCTCATTGAACGCCAAAAGAAGCAGGCGCGTTGGCGATCTTCGAGAAGGTCCGCGGTCTTCTATGAAAAATTCTGCAACGCACGCAGCCAGCCCGCCTGCCCCACGCTACGCAGTAAGGATGTACCCAAAGAGGCAGGCCAAGGCGAACACAATGACGCCAACCCAATAAGTCCAATACCAGCCATTCTCACTCATGGGGAACCTCCTGCGAATCGCGGCGTCCTCATGGCCGGGCAGAGTAAGCATGCGCCTGGAGCGCGAGTTTGACTAGATCAAATCCCAGACATGCCGCGCTGCAGAATTTCGAGCCAGCTCGATGTCCGCTTTGGGTGGTCATGTGTGGACGGCGCCTGATTGACAAGAGCTTTTTGACGTATGTGTCCGGCCTGTTGATGCGGCGCGGATGGCCGCTGGCCCTAAGACTCTGCGCGGATCAGGTCCCAATCGAAAGCACGCATTCGAAGATGCGTCGACCCAAGCGCGCTCTCCTGATCCCGCTGTCACGCAGAAGGTCGCGGGCGCGTTTGCACAACCAACCTTTCACAAACGACCGCGCCGGCCGACTGTGTTGTCAGGGCTGGACGATTTGCCGGCATGCCGCCGAACTGCCGCGCTAGCCGCCAACGCACCAGTGCATAGCTGCGCGCATTATGCCAAACGGCTTGTGCCACCTGTGCGGAACCTTCGGTCCACTGACCTTTGAACACGTCCCCCCAAGCGCGGCTTTCAATGACCACCGCGTGTTGGAGGCCGACATTTACAAACTGATCGGCTCTGACTTGGTGGAGGATTTGAAAAATCCATAAGGAAAAATCAATCAACGCGGGAGCGGTAAACACACGCTATGTCACCGTTGCAACAATGACACTGGCGGGTGGTACGGCCGGGCATATGTCGAATTTGCGCATGGATTATTCCCACTCTGTCATATGGTGCAGCCAAACACGTTCGTAGAACTGCGGTGTTTGATTAAGCCGCTAAACGTATTCAAGCAAATGCTTGTTATGTTTTGCAGCGCATCGCCGCCAAGCTTCGCCCAAAAGCATCCACAACTGATGCGCTATCTGTTGAATCGAGAATCGGTTGACTGCGATGACCTTCGAAATCTGCACTTGTTTATGTCGCTCTATGATTTGAACAACTCGAATGCGAGTCGACAAGCCGGAATTACCGGGCGCATGGAGCTAGGAAGTCCAAAGGCGCACGTCTATTCGGAAATTTCGTTTCCTCCTTTCAATCTTGTCATGTCGCTGTCCGGAACGAATCCAGAGCCGCGGCTTTTCGACATTAGCTGGTTTGCCCAATTTCGTTTGAACGAACGACGAGAGGTCAAATTGCGGTTGCATAATCTGGCGGTGAATTCGTATTTCCCCGGCGACTATCGGACATTCGACGAGTTGACAGCGACAGTGGCCGAGAACAGAAGACAGGGCACTCTTGGCCATTGTTGATCGCATCTATGAATCGATCGTCAGGCTCGGTCTTGTCGCCAGTCTCGCCCGGCCGGGCGGCAATCTGACAGGGATCAATTTTTTCAATGGTGAGTTGATAGCAAAGCGGCTGGAGCTCCTGCGTGAGCTGGTGCCGACAGCCATTCGCGTGGCCGTGCTTGTCAATCCGGCCGATGCCACGAATTCCGAGAGCGCATTGCGAGAGGTGAATGTCGCCGCTCGCGCCATGGGGCTGCAAATCCAGGTTCTCAACGCCAGAACCAGCGGCGAGATCAACGCGGCCTTCGCAACATTTGTGCGCGCGCGGCCCGACGCCCTCTTCGTTGGCGGCGACGCCTTCTTCAACAGCCGACGGGTGCAACTTGCCAACCTGGCGTCGCGCCACGCAATTCCCGCAGTATACCCAGGGCGCGATTTTGCCGAAGCCGGCGGGTTGATGAGCTACGGAAGTAACCTTACAGATGCGCTTCGTCCGTTGGGCGTCTATACCGGTCGCATCCTCAAGGGCGCGAAGCCTGCGGAATTGCCAGTCGAGCAGTCGATCAAGTTCGAGCTGGTCATCAACGTCCAGACCGCCCGGATGCTCGGCCTCGACGTGCCCGACAAGTTGCTCGTCGCGGCCGACGAGGTGATCGAATAGATGCACTTTGCTGCGGTGCACATGTCCGCTTTTGGCACAAAGCGGACATGGCGCAGTGTCACCTACTTTGTCCGCTTTTGGGGCAATGCGGACATGCCGGGACGGCGGGAATGACGTGAATGACCCCAACCGGTCATTAGCGGGTTGCGTGTCAGCTGCGTCCGCGCAGCGATATCGCGGCGCTTCCGCTGCTGCCGCCAGATATCGGCGCGAGCGAGTCGGATCGACGTGATTCTTCGGAGGCTTCGGACATTGAACGTTTCGTCGCGATTATGTTTGTAGACATCCGCAGATCAACGGCACTGGTCGAGAAGCGCCTCCCTTACGACGTGATATTCCTGCTGAACCATTTCTTCGACGCCGTGGCAGGTGCGGTAGTCGATACCGGCGGCATGCCCAACCAATTCGTCGGCGACGGCATGATGGCGATCTTTGGCATACATGCCGGCCCACGTGAGGCTTGCTCGCAAGCACTGGTCGCGGCGCAACTTATTCATAGCCGTCTCGCCGACCTAAATCGAACATTGGCTGACGACCTGCCGCAGCCAATTGCAATCGGTGTCGGGATCCACGCCGGCAACGTCATCCTAGGCGAGCTTGGCTACCGGGATCGCTTCCTCCTGACAGCAATTGGCGATTCGGTGCATGTTGCTGCTCGTCTCCAGGACCTGACCAAAGATTATGGCTGTCAACTCGTTGTGTCCGACATTGTTGCTACCACTGCCGGCGTCGAAATGAGTGGATTTCCTGTGTGCGAGGTAAACGTGCGCGGACGCACGGAACCAATGGCCGTGCGAATCGTCGGCGCTATGAATGAACTGGTCGCATGAAATTGCCCGATGGAAATCAGCTAATTTTATTGCAGCGCGAGAGTCCGCTCACGGCACTAAGCGGACATATCGAGGTAAGCGTGCGCTGGTCCGCTTTTGGGGCGAAGCGGACACGGCGCGACCGCTGGCGGCGTATCGATAGGACGCTAATGACCCGAAGCGGACAAGAGCGGGCGGCTTTTGCTGCGACGCAACGGCCCTGACTTGCTATACTTTTAATCCGTGCTCCTTGGCCTTGGGGTAAGCCCCCTTGAGGCGGCGGGAATTCATCGCACTTCTAGGCAGCGGTGTAGCTGGATGGCCGATTGCGGCGCGAGCGCAGCGGCCGGATCGTGGCGTGCTGATGGGATTCGCTGAGAGCGATCCTCAATGGAACGCTCGCCTCGCAGCTTTCCGAGCAGCACTTCAGGAGCTCGGATGGACCGACGGCCGAAACGTGTTGATCGATACGCGGTGGACGAATGCCGATCCCGACCCCTCGGCGGCTGCGGCGGAGCTTGTCGCGCTGTCGCCAGACGCCATTTTTGCGTGTCCGCATACCGCAGCGGCAGCGCTACATCGGCAGACTCGCACCATCCCCATTGTAGCCGTGATGAGTGGCGATCCGGTCAGTGCGGGGTTCGTACAAAGCTACGCACGGCCGGGCTGCAATGTCACCGGTTTCCTGATGTTTGAAACGACAATCAATACAAAATATCCGCAACTCCTAAAGGATATTGCGCCGCACGTGACGCGGGCGGCAGTTGTGCATGCAGAAAACACGGCATAGCGTGAGGATTTTGTGGCTGTTAAAATGGCCGCGCAATCATTCAAGGTGGAGGCGGTTGAGATCTCCGCGCCCCCAACAAATTTCTTGGACGCTCACACTATTTACGCGGCATGCCAATTTCTGTTGTCCCACGTCGGGGCCGGGTGCCTTTCCGAGTTTGCAGCATCGAGCTCGCAGCAACGGACGGACCAAACTTGACACAACCGCTAAAAGCAAAGCCACAGCGTCCAAAGACCGACGCAGACCACTGTCGTGCCCATGTGGGCTCGCCAATTCTGGCTTGCCCAATCGGCGCTGCGGGTACCAAACACCCCGAGTTTACTTGCCCATTGGCAGCCTGCGATAAGTGTGACGATGACAGAAGTGGCTAGGACAAAGAGATGCACGGACAACCTTTCTAGCCCGCCGACTGTGCCCCACTCCGGGCTATTCGATGAGAAGAAATGCAGTCAAATTGAGGCACTTTCCGCGTTACACGCGAGTTGCGGCTGACGCGCTGACTGACCATTGGTAATTCGATATTCTACAATCTGGCGGACGGAAATTGAATGCAATCTGCTCAATTGAAATGTCGCGACTTCATCACGCTGCTCGGCGGTGCGGCGGTCGCGCGGCCGCTCGCGGCACGTGCGCAGCAGACGGCGATTTTGTATCCTCGGCGTTACCCTCGCCGTCGTTTGGCCTCCGATTAGGTGCCCGCGAAGAGCAACTTAGATGCCCACGAAGAGCAACTCGATCATGGACCATCTCGACTCCGAGCAGCCGATCGCGCTCTCGGACTCAGAAGAATTGATCGCAAAACTCGACAATGAGGCATTGCTTGCGAAGTTCCTAGATGTAAACGCCAACTTCATTGCGCTTGGTCCGCTGGCTCGGCAATTTCAAGAACTGAGATATTCTCAGCTTCGGGACGAGCTTTATCGGATCGATTTGGAGATCCGCCGCCGAGTTCTATGGGGAACGCCCGAACACAAAGCGGCAGTAAAAGCCGCTCACGATCGGGCATGGCAGGTCGTTCGCATAGCGCACCCCCGCGCCCCCAATTCTCCGGTCCCCGAAAGCCAGACGGGAGATCGGGAAACAGTAGATCCCGTCGTGCCGCAGGACACAACGTCCATTTCCACCAGCGCGTCAGTCGCCGAAAGCCAGACGGGAGGTCGGGAAGCAGTGGATCCCGTCGTGCCGCAGTACACCCCGCCCGCTTTCACCAGCGCGGCAGTCGCCGAAAGTCAGACGGGAGATCGGGAAGCAGTGGATCCCGTCGTGCCGCAGGACACAACGTCCGCTTCCACCAGCACGATGCCTAGCCGCACGATCCTGGCAGCATGGCGCGGCGCGATCTTCGCCCTTGGCCATCGCCGGCGCGATGCCCAGTAAAGGCGGACGCCACCGCCCAGGTGTCGAAGCCATTTACCAGGACGCGATCACGCGCTTGCTGACGGCTATAATGCCAGGCGAGGCAATCGAAGAGCCTTGCTATTTGCTGCACCGCATATGTCGGCTCATGGCACTAAGCGGACTTAGCGCGATCTCGTCTCGGACTATTGATGTAGGGTTTTCCCTAATTGCGCATGTCACACTTTGCGATACCGTGGGGCGGTCTAGAGAGATGGTTCCTCTAGGCGGTTCTTCCATTCCCAGGCTCTTAAAGCCCGGCACACGTCGGGGCTTTCTTTGCGAATCCAACGATGGGGTCTGTTAGGAACTCTGCCGGCCGCCAGCTTGAGGGCGCAGGGTTTCCAGCGTCTCAACTATTACCTTTCGATGGTGCTCGAATGCATCGAGACTGCGTTCCATCACAGAGAGCAATGACTTGGCGACTTTCGTTTCGTGTCCGCCTTGAGCCAGTTTTTCGATGATCTTTTTCTGCTGCTCAACCCGCCGTTTCGCCGCAGCGATGTGGCGATCGGTCTCGGTTAAATGTTTTCGCTCAAGGTCTAGGTCCATCGGCCGGCGTTACCTTTTCGGCCAGTCGTCCTTTGTGAGCTGCGGGCCAGAAGGTATTGTGAAGCGCGACCGTGGAGCGCTTGCCTTCTCAATTCGATCGCGCCGCGAATGTTCCTGACAAAGGGACTGGAACGAATTGAATGACAACTCTGCCCAAGCGCCCCATCGGGCGGCAGGGCTATAAAGGTCCGTTATCGTTTCGATCAAAACAATTGTCTTGTGGGACATGCGCGATTCGGCCGCAGTGTGAACTGGTTCACACAGCAG
>Ga0126378_10001799_pt1 | contig 15828 bp, 16 predicted proteins | sample PanSoiMetPlot_23_FD_92587 | JGI IMG/M metagenome (GOLD analysis project Ga0126378, IMG submission 92587) | Tropical forest soil microbial communities from Panama - MetaG Plot_23 | ecosystem: Environmental > Terrestrial > Soil > Tropical forest > Bulk soil | place: Panama | collected 2016-02-17 | reverse complement strand
TGCGAAGCTGAGCGAGTGAAATCGTATCCGCGTCGGACAGGCGAAACGCGGGTGTCTCGACCAGCGTGGTGAGTTCTTCCGCCAGGCGCTGCTCCGGAGTCTGGTAGATGAGCGGCAGCGGTGGCGCGCGAAGATAGTTAATCGCCAAGCCGGCCAGCAGCGAGGCCACGGCGAGGCAGATAACGCCCACGATATCGCGCGTGAAAGTCCCGCTTCTGGGCGGGCCTGAATCCCCCAGGGGCGCGACCGGAGCAGGTTTGGGAGGATGCTGGTCGGTCAGAGATGCACTTTCCATTGATCGCGATCTCCCGCCGAAGCCGCTCCGGTTTCCGCCGCTTGCCGGATGTCGCTCGACACTAGCGCGGGCTCTGCGTGCGAAGCGGCGTATTGATAGAGCTGCCGTCCGTCCGGTCCGAGCAGAAAAAACTCCAGCACATGGTCTACCGTGCCGTCGGCCTCGCGCTGGCGAACGAGTTTGAATTGATTCATCAGCTGTTCGATATCCGCGGGCGAGCCGGTCAGAAACAGCCACCCGTTCTCATCGGCCCCCTGTTGCTTGGCATAGCTGAGCAGCTCGGCGGGCCCGTCATGCTCCGGATCAACCGTAACCGAGACGAACCAGACCTTGCTGCCGAGTAGCGGCCCCAGCCGATTCGCAATCAGTCGCATCCGCGACGTCAGCATCAAGCACGGCCCCGGACAGCTGGTGTAGATAAAATCGAACAGAGCCGGCTTGCCCTTGAGCGAGGCAAGCGAGACTTTTTTGCCGTATTGGTCGGTAAGCGTGAGATTCGGCAGGCAGTCGCCGGTGCTCGAAGGCGAGTAGGCTCCGGTCCGCTCGACCCCGCGCTTGCATCCGGTCGCAACCACTGCCCAAGCCACCAGGGTTACGGACAGGATCAGACCGACACGCGTTGAGAATCGAGTTGAACAGTTCATCACGGCTCTAGCTCCGTGGAGGCCCGACGATTTCCCGTCACGGGCGAGTAAAGAGTATCCATCGCCATCCCGGGATGCGACATCATATGGCCTCTTGCGGGCGGGGTGTTCGCGAGGAGTGCCGCGAGGCCCACGACCATGACCCCCAAAGCGAGCGCTTCAATTCCCACGTTGCGCAACAGGATTCGCTGGGTACCGGAGGCGGCGACGTCTGGCATCAGACGCTCACGGTTGTAGGCTCCTATTGAGAGTACTGCGCAGAACACTACCACCTTGACTATCAGGGTTCGTCCGTAGCTTGAGAACAGCAGACGGTCGACGCTGAAGCCCAGCCCCTGGTAAGCCGTGTAGGCTCCGCTGAGCACCAGCGCCGCGACACTCCAGGCGGCGATTGTCGATACCATCCGGGCCGCTCGTGCTACCCACTCCCAGGAAGGTTGCGCCCGCCGGGTTACTACCCAAAGGCCGAGCAACGCACCAATCCAGCTTCCGGCCGCGGCTTCATGAACCAGGTAGACGAGAATCGCCATACTTCCATGGTCCACCGCGTGGCCGAGCTGGGCTCCACAGAACATGAGCACGGCGCTGAAGCACGCCAGCGCCACTGCCCGGGTGATGCTTGCCAGCGGCGCAAAGACACAAACCAGCAGCAGCGCCGCGACTATCAGTGCCCAGCGCCAAACTTCACCCGAGTGCGTTTGGGTGAGGACCTCGGGGACGAAGGGAAGAGCCTCGAGCCACGATACTCCCGACATTTCGGCGGTAAGCTTAAGCAGCATGATCGGAGAAACCAAAAAAACCACGATCGCCATCAGGCGCCATGCCGGCAACAGGGCCGCCATGGTCGAGCCGGCGGGGCAGCCATCGAAACCGCGAACCGCAAGGACGAAGGTCGCCGTCCCGAAGGTTGCTGCCGATGCGAGCAGGAGCGGCCACTCCAGAAGTGCTCTGCCGTATAGTGCTTCCATCCTCAGGAGCCGCCAGCGACGCTGAAGGAGTAGGAGCCTTCGGTGTGATGAGTGTCGATACCGACCACGCGCCATTTCACGACATAATTGCCGGGCTTAAGCCGCGGAAGCTTGACCGTGAGGATGTAGCCGTCGTCACTGACGGCGGGTGCTCCCTGCGCGAGGTCTTGTCCGCTTGAGTCGATGACCGCCAGTTGCGCGAAGAGTTTTTCAATCGGCGCATCATATTTGATCCTTACTTCCGATGGCGGCTCATTGAGGGTTTGCCCTGCGGCCGGAGCCTCCGACTCGGGGAACGAGTGAGCCGATACCGGCACCACCCCCGCGATCAGGAAACAAAGCAGCGCCGCTCTCGCCGCCACTAAAGTGGAAGTCCTCATTCCGGAAATCCTTTATTGATGGTCCAGTTCCCCAGTCGTGGGACGAATGAATCGTAGAAGATATCCAGCAATCCAAGTATCGCCGCATGGTTACTCGATACGGTTGCCTGGTTGAGGGCGAGTTGGGTGCCCACTGACAACTCAAAATGATAACTCACGTAAGCAATGCCAGGCGTCGCCAGAATGGTGGGAAAAGTCTGACCGCGGGGCCCCCTGATCAGCTCGTCGTAGCTAAACTCGTTGAAGAAATACAGATTGCGAAAAGGCCACTTGAGCCCGATGTCCTGAACATTGTTGCTCAGATAGGGCAGCGAGTACTCGATGATTGCATCGGCGAACATATGGTGGTTGGTGGGTCCTCCGACGGTCGGCACGTACCCGAAATCGCTCTGGATGCCGAAGGGGCGCATATACTTCACCCAGGACCGGCTCGGTAGGTCACCCATTGCCTTTTCCCAAAGGAAGACCGGGCCCAGGGCGGTATGGCTGGACGATTGAATCCCGGTATTCCCGGTGGGCAACTGCAGCTGCAGCGCCAGCGAGGTCAGGAACTCGTGCTCGAGCGAGTAGAACAGGGCGTACTTCGCAAAGGTGGTCAGTCCGAAAAAGCCCTGCTGGCTCGGTCCCTGGTACGGTGATTGGTGCTCCCAGCCGGTGCCGACCCCCATGCTGACCCGCGGCATCTGATTGTCATCGATCCAAAGCACCTTCTCGATCGACCACGATATCGAATAGTTGTTGGCGCTGCTGTCCTTGACCCACGCCGGCATGAAGTCCAATTCGTTGGCGGGAGTCGGGTCCTGTGTAACCAACGGTTCCAGGAATAGATAGTCGCCAACCACACCGTGCGCCCACGCCTGCGGTGTGGCCAGATTCAGGATCGTGACCGAAAGCACGACCACGAACAGGATGCTCTTGTGCATGAAATCCTCATCCGCGTCGAAACCAAGTAAGCGTGCCGTCAGACGCGACTGCGCGCGACGGCGTCGCGTCTCCAAGAATGTCCAAAGGAATCCGCTAGGCGAGCGGCTTGGGCGGGGGAGGATCCGGAGTGAAGATAAAGTCGATCAATCTCGCAACAGGTCTCTCGACGATCGATCGGCGCGGAAAAATCGCGGACAGCGATAACCCCGATGCGGGTCGCGCGGCGACTATGTTCCCAACCGGGTTGGCCGCCTGCAACGGATGACAGACATCAAGGCTGATCTCCGGCCGCTGGTGTACGGGCTGGATACACAGTCCGGTGACGACCGAAAAGCTGCCGAGCAAAAGACAGCTCGCCAGAAGAACCGCGAGTGCTCGCGAGCAGTATCTAGTCGGGAGCAGGCGCATGTTGATTAGAAGAGTGCCCCGTGTTCCCTAAGCTGCCTGGTGTCTACGGTGACGGTCTTGCCGCCGTCCTGCACCATGAGCCTGATCGGAGCGCAGGACCCGACTCCGGCTCGGGAGTCGAGTGGGTAGCGATTGCCGCAGATGCGACACACCAGGTAACCGCGTGAGGAAGTGTAGCCCTTGCGGTATTGCGAGCACTGCTGGCACGCGTCGAAAGCCCCCTGCACCTTGCCCGCCCGATCGCGTCCCAGGATGAAACGGATTTGCCTGCCGCCATCGTCGCGGTACGAAAAAAAACGGATCTCCCCGCGGCCGAGTTCACCGCCCGGAATACTGATCGAGTCCTTGCCAGCAAGCTGCGTAACCCGGGGGCCAACTCCAACCATCGCAAGCGTCATCGTCACCGCAGTCAGAACGACGGCCGACGCTATCACCATCCGTCCGGGAAGTTTGCTCCTGGCGCGTGCCACCGCCGATAACGCTCCCATCGACAACTGCGCAAGTCAATCTTCAAACCGCGAGCTCGGGAAGGTCCGAACTTTGCGGCTTGCTGGTTAACTTTTCGCCTCACGGCCCCCATGCTCGTCGCTCTTGGCCAAGCGGATCATTCTCGACCCGGCACCGCTCGTCGAAAATCATCGTCGGTCGACTCTCGGTGGAATGCGCCGGCCAGTTTGGAATCGCGTCGTTGTTGGGATTTCCCGAGCGCGCGAAGGCGAGCCAGGTCCTGCTCATCTTGTCGGCGAGCGCGAAGCGGGCGGGGGAGTTACCCGTAAACGGTGCACTATGCAGGGTCTCGAACACGAAGGGGATCTCCAGCGCGTGCGGCGACTTGAGTTTGCCGTCCAGCACCGGGGTTTCCCAGGTGAACAGGTACACGAAGACTGGCGCCGCCTGGGCTGCCTTGCGATCGGCGATCAGCAGCGAGGGCATCCGCATTGCATGGTCGGTCGCGATCGCGAGCAACAAATCCCGCGGCACGTCGCCGGGGCGCACACGCCGGTAGCGTTCCACGATCTTCTCCGCGCGATCTCCAACGAACATTCGGGCACGGTCCTGCAGAGCGGCCTCGTCGAGTTTGTCGATCCACGGCGTAAGGCCGAAAAATAGTGTCATCTCGTCCTTGTTGGTTCCGATCATCAGGGGAATACCCGCCGAAATGGCCGGCGCAACCGGCTCAAACGGACCCTGTGGGAGGTGCTTTCCGTCAACTACCGGGTTGAACCCGAGCCGCCGCCGCTCCGCGAACGACATCATGCCGACCTTTCGGGTAACTGCCGCCTGGGCCTTATTGATCGCTTCCGCCGGAATCCGGCGAAGCTCGCCCAGCTGCGATGGGCTCAGTCCAAGCTCCGCGAGCACCTGGGTAGCAGTCGCGGTGGAGTCCTGGCGGGATGCCATTTGGACGGCGGGGCCGCTCTGCATGATCGCTTTATGAAAGAGGCCGCGCGCAGCCGGCATCGCCATCAGCACACTGACCTTCGCGCCTCCGCCCGACTCACCGAAGATGGTGACGTTGCCGGTGTCGCCGCCGAAGGTCGCGATATTGTTACGCACCCATTCCAACGCCGCGACGATGTCGAGCATCCCGGCGCTGCCGGAGGAGGCGAACGCCTCACCGCCGCCGAGTTCATCGAGGTGGAGAAAGCCGAACACGTTCAGGCGATGGTTCACCGTCACCACGACCACGTCGCCTTTGCGCGCCAGGTTGGCGCCATCATACCAGGGTGAAGAGCCCGAACCGGAGATGAACGCGCCGCCGTGACACCAGAACATCACAGGTCGCTTGCGTCCATCGTTGAGGGCTGGTGTCCATACGTTCAGGACCAGGCAGTTCTCGTTCATGGGGAGCGGTTCGGCGATGGAGAAAATCTTGAGCAACTCGGCGGGCATGGCGAACGCGTTGTCGTCCTGGAATGCGCGCGGGCCAAATTCCAGTGCGTCGCGCACCCCCGTCCAGGGCTCGGGTTTGGTCGGCGGGAGAAATCGGCGTGCGCCGTCGACCGCTCCCCCGTAAGGAATGCCCTTGAAGATGTTGATTCCCTCGTTTTTTACCCCGCGAACCTTCCCGCTGGTGGTCTCGGCGACTATGTGTTCCATATGCGCTGTCTCCCCTGGTTTCCTGAAGCTGCTTTTACTATCTCCGCGTGCGATGTGCTATTTCCGCAACCAGCCTAAGCTTGGCCTCCCAGGTGGACTCCGGAATCGGATTGCCTTCCCATACAGTCCCGAAGCCGCATCGGTTCGACCGCCCCAGCTGTTGGCGCGGATCGTAGCGCGCCGCTTGGTCAATTCGTTTGGCAATTTTCGTCGATCGGTTCGAGCTCGGTGCGCTTGTTCGAAATAAGGCCCAGCACCACCGACGTGTCCTTCGGCACCTCGCGCAACGCTTCGAATGATTCCGAACGCCAATCGTCATATTCGAGCAGAAACCGCTCGAAGTTGCGCGCCCGTGTGAAGAGCTCCTTGGCTACCGTTGAGGGTAACGGGCTTATATGACATGTCGAAGCGCGCATAGTAAAAATGCACAGGGCGAATAGGGTGGACGAGAAACAGATTATTAGCCCGGTCTTGGTCGAGAACTTCCGCCGCGACGGATTCGTGGTGGTGCCGAAACTACTTGGTGAAGACGAGTTGCAGAAATTTGGTGCGGCGGTTGATCGCGCGGTCCGCGACCGCAGCCGTAACGATCATCGCAAGCTGGAAGAGAAGTCCCTCTACGAACAGTCCTTCACCCAGTGCATCAATCTCTGGGAAGACCACCCCGACGTGTTGCCGTTGACCTTTCATGCGAAAATTTCTCAAACCGCCGCAACGCTGATCGGTGTTCCGGTGCTGCGCCTGTGGCACGACCAGGCGCTCTACAAGGATTCGGGCGGGCGCTATACAGAGCCGCATCAGGATCAACCCTATTGGCCCATGGACGAGACCCAAACCCTAACCGCCTGGGTGCCGTTCGATGGTTCCACGCACGAGACCGGCTGCATGGGCTACATACCCGGGTCGCATCGGGCGGGGCTGCGCAAATTCGTGAACATCTTTACCGCCGACGAAAAGGTCAAGCTCCTTGAGGACCCCGCCATCGCCGGAATTCCCCCGGTTTACGTCGAGGTTCCGCGTGGCGCGGTGGCGTTTCATCACGGACTTACCGTGCACCTTGCAAAACCCAACCGAGGCAATCGCGCACGCCGGGTGCACACCATGATTTACTTCCGCGACGGCGCGATGCGCACCAAGCCCTACGTGCACCCGAGCGTGGATCGCCCGGGAATCAAGGTAGGTGAAGCAATTGCGAGCGATCTCACGCCGATCGTGTGGCCGCGCGCCGCCGGTGATTTCCCGAGGCCTCCGCGCATGCCGCTAACCCTCGTACTGGAGCGGTTGAACATTCACGGTGCTTTCCCTGAAATTAAGTAGGGCCGCAGAAAACCCGACCGTCTTCCGAGCCTGTTTTCTGTGGCCATGTCTGCGCCCAGAAGCCGGTCCACGGCGAGGCGGGTGAGGGCCTGAAGCGCCCCAATCGGTGCAAAGCCGGGTGCGGGCTTCGCGCAACCTTCACAAAAACCGTCTGGCGCTGACCAGCCGCTTCCGGATAGTATGCGCGCGTCGCACAAGTCCGGTAAGAAACGAGGCTTTGCATGACCGATCGGGATCGGCGTGGATGGATTATCGTGGGCGCGATCTGCGTCACGATGTTTTTTATCTGGGGTGCGATCAACAGTTCCGCGGTGTTCTTCGTGCCGGTGCTCAAGTATTTCGGATGGACGAGGGCGAAGTTCTCCAGCGCCCTGTCGATCGGTTGGGTCACTGGTGGTGCGGCGCTCCCGCTCATCGGGTGGCTGGCCGACCGGATCAATCCGAAGAAGATGATGATCGTCGGCTCGACCATTACTGGGGTCCTTTGGATCCTCCTGAGCCGCTTCACGACCTTCGGAGAGTTTTTGGCCATCCAAGGACTTTTCGGTATCTGCGTCGGCGCGTCGACGAGCATCCCATGTGCGATACTCATCGCCGGCTGGTTCGAGCGGCAGCGCGGAATGGCGATCGGAATCGCCTACGCAGCCGCGCCGATCGGCGGCGCCGCGATTACCCCGCTCGTCAACTATATTATCACGCTGGCGGGATGGCGCGCCGGCTACTTCGCGCTCGGACTACCGATTCTTGTCATCGTAGTGCCGCTGATTCTTCTTCTTGTTCGACCGGCGAATGCGGGCGACCACTCGGCAGCCACGGATACGGCGACGGCCGCTCCCATCCAACTCCCGGGTTTCGAGCTCCGGCAGGCGATGAAAACGCGCTCATTCTGGCTGATCAGCGCCGCGCAATTCCTAGTCGGAAGCGGCGCATACGGCATGGGGCCACACTACGTAGCTTATTTAACCGGCGTGGGATACAGCGCGGCTTTCGCCGCAACCGGCTTGAGCATGTTTCTGGTGATGACCACGGTGGGCGCTTTACTCGGAGGTCCTTTCGCGGATCGGGCCGGGGCGCGCACCGCAATGGTGACGACCTGCATTCTCGGTGCCCTTGGCCTCCTCGGATTGATGGGGGCATCGTACGGGTTCGGCTTGGCGGTGAATATCCTGGCGATGGGATTCGCGCTCGGTGCTCTCGGGGTGCAGATGCCGCTGGTCATAATCGAGTCGCTTGGCGTAAAGCGCTTTGGTTCGCTGATGGGTGTTACTGGCGTCTTTCTAACCGTCGGCGCGGCCATCAGTCCGATCGTGGCCGGCCGTATCTATGACATCAGCGGGAGCTACGAGATCGCGATCGGTTCCTTTGTGGTGCTGTTGGCCGTGTGTGCGGTCGCGTTGCTCGGCTGCCGAACGTTCGCCCGCGAAGAGGCCCAGTTCACAGCCTCGGCATCTGCCGCCGCCTGACTCGTTGGTCTGGTCCGATGATCGCTGCCCCGATCCGAGGAGACGGGGACGCGGGCGCGAAGGCCGGTCAGTCATGCCAGGGCACTCGCCCAGCGCCCTCGATCTTCAAGCTTTCCAGCCAAAGCGTTTCCAAAACCAGCACTTTGTACTAAGTGACCAATTAGTTTCCTGCGTCGAGGTCTCACCATGGAGAGCAAAGGACTTCTTTCCGGAATTCGCGTCATCGATTGTGGCACCTACATCGCCGGTCCCGCTTCAGCCACGGTGATGTCGGATTTCGGCGCCGATGTGATCAAAATCGAACGCCCGCAGGGCGGCGATCTCTGGCGCCTGTTCTCGCGTCTTCCCGGGACCGCGAAAGCCGACCTCGATTGGTGCTGGATCCTGACCAATCGCAACAAGCGCAGCGTCGCGCTCGATCTCGCCGCGCCCGCCGGGCGCGAGGCGCTCCTGGAACTGGTCAAAAAGTCAGACGTCTTCGTGACTAACTACCAGGCCCTGATTCTGAAAAAGTTTCGTCTGACCTGGGAGGACCTGCGACCACTGAACGAGCGGCTCATCTATGCGCATCTGACCGGGTACGGCGATCGCGGCGAGGACGCGGACGATCCGGCCTTCGATGCGCTCGCGTATTGGGCGCGCTCCGGCCTGATGATGAGCGTGGTCGGACGGGATGGAACTCCGGGTGGCGCACGGCCGGGAATGGGCGATCATCCGACCGCGATGTCGATGTTCGGCGCGATCATGCTTGGTCTGTACAATCGCGAGCGCACCGGGTGCGGCTCGAAAGTCGGCACCTCGCTTATCGCGAGCGGCGCCTGGGCCAACGCCTGCGACCTGCAGGCGAAGTTTCTCAAAGCCGACTTTCCCCAACGAGTCGTCGACGGACCGCCGCCCAACCCCCTCACCGCAGGGTACCTGGCGGGCGATGGCAAGGTCTTTATGCTGGTGCAGCTCGATCCGGAGCACGAATTTCCCCGCTTGTGTGCGGCGCTGGGGATGCAGGACCTCGCTACCAGTGATCTGTTTATCAACGACGCGGCTCGCAGCAAGAACCCGGCGGAGCTCCACGCTCTTCTGCAATCACAATTTGAGTCGCGCGACATACCCACGTTGCGCAAGCTGTTCAAGCAGTTCGACATCAAATGGTCACTGCTGCCCCAGCTGGATGACGTCGTTGCCGACCCGCAGCTGCGCGCCGCAGAAGCCGTGATCGAAATCGACCATCCCACCAAGCGCACCATCGAAACGATCAACAGTCCCGTGTTTATGGAAGGGGTCGAGAAGCGCAAGCCCTCGGTTGCCCCGGAGGTTGGTGCGCATACTCGCGAAGTCCTCTGCGAGATTGGCTACTCGAAAGAAGCGATCGAAAAGCTAATCCGCTCGGGGGCTGCTGCCTCGGTCGACTAGGGGCGCGCGCGATACGACCTTCGGTCAGGTGCTCAACCGCAGGAGGACGGCTGAGTGCTGCTCAACGTGGCACGGCCGATCTATTGTCCGACGAAACTGAAATAACCTCCCTGGACGCGCTCGCATTGGCCGCCGCGGTCAAGTCCAGGCAGTTCTCGTGCGTCCAGGTCATGGATGCGTTCCTCGACCGCATCGAGTTGCTCAACCCGCGCGTTAACGCGATCGTCTCGCTGCAGCCGCGTGAGCTCCTCCGCAAGCGGCGCGATGCGCAGCTGGCGCGGGGAGAGCCGTGCGGTCCGCTCCACGGTTTTCCGGCGGCAATCAAGGACCTCGATCAACCGATGGTATCCGCACCGCGCTCGGGTCGCCGCTGTTTGGCGATTTCATTCCGCGCACGGATTCAATCGTCGTGGAACGGATTAAGGGCGCGGGTGCGATCCTGATCGGGAAAACCAACGTTCCCGAGTTCGGCCTGGGGTCGCACACGTTTAATCCAGTCTTCGGCACAACCTTCAATGCCTACGATCAGTCCCGGACCGCGGGGGGCAGCAGCGGTGGCGCCGCGGTGGCCCTGGCTCTCAGGATGTTGCCCGTTGCAGATGGGAGCGATCATGCGGGCTCCTTACGTAATCCAGCGGCCTTCAACAACGTCTTCGGATTTCGCACTTCCTTCGGCCGAGTTCCTGCTGATTGGCGCGAAGTCTTCATGCCGTCGCTCTCCGTGCATGGCCCCATAGCACGCAATCTCCCCGACCTTGCCTTGCTGCTCTCCGTAATGGCCGGCTATGGCGCGCGCGTCCCGCTGTCGAATCGTCAGGACCCGTCTCGATTCAGAGAGCCCTTGAAACGCGAGCTGAAAGGCACCCGGCTGGCATGGCTCGGTGATTTCGGCGGCCACCTTCCATTCGAGGCGGGGGTGCTCGATGTGTGCCGGCGCGCTGCATTCATTCGAGGAACTGGATGCGTAGTCGACGAAGCGCGTCCCGACCATCCAATCGATCGCGTTTGGCAGAATTGGCTCAAGCTCCGCGCCTGGCAGGTCGGAGCCTTCCTCAAGGAGGCCTATGCCGATCCTGCGCGGCGCACTTTGATAAAACCCGAGGCTCAGTGGGAGATCGAAAGGGGATTTAACGTCAGTGCCTACGACATCGCTGATGCCTCAGCGGTTCACGGCGCGTGGTATCAGGCGGTCCGCGCAATGTTTGAAAAGTACGACTTCCTCATTCTGCCCTCTGCGCAGGTGTTTCCTTTCGACGCTTGGTTGCGCTGGCCCAAGGAAATCAACGGCACCGCGATGGACACCTATCACCGGTGGATGGAAGTCTCGATTCCGATCACCATGTCCGGATGTCCTGCATTGAACGTACCGGCCGGCTTCGATACGCGCGGCCTACCGTGGGAATTCAGAGAGTGGGGCCCAATCACGCCGAAAGCGCCTGTATGCAGCTCGCCCATGCGTACGACGAAGCCACGCGCTGGGTCACCTCGCGACCTCCCCGGCTGGCTGGCTGAGCGGTTGCGAATCGAATCGGGAAATTTGGTAATCTCACCGCCCGACAAGGAGTAGCTCATGCTTGAAGCAGGAAAATCGTTCCCGCATTTTTCTCTCCCGAATCAGGACGGCAAGACCGTCAAGCTCGACGACTACGCGGGCAAGTGGCTGGTTGTTTACTTTTATCCGAAAGACGATACCCCCGGATGCACTGTCCAGGGTAAATCATTCACGGCCTCCAAGGCGGAGTTCGATGCGGCCGGAATCAGTGTGGTGGGAGTTAGCCAGGACGATGTCGGATCGCACAAGAATTTCTGCAACAAATTCAGCTTCACGATCGATCTGCTCGCCGACACCAAGCGAGAACTCATCGGCGCTTGTGGAATTGGGCAGGCCGAATGGAACGGCATGAAGTTCTGGGAGCGCACCAGCTTCGTGATCGATCCCGAGGGCACCGTGCGCAAGGTCTATGCGAAAGTAAATCCGCAGGGCCACGAGCGAGTGCTACTCGAAGAGGTCAAGCAACTTAAGTCGGCCTAGCAAGAGCCGCGCGCTGGCGACAAGTTGTGCTCCTATGGACGAGGGGGCGTCTGGAATCAGGTCTGGGCGGTCGCGCGGTCTTCCAATCGCGCGTACTTGGCGACCGTCGATCAAGGCCAACCCAGAGTGCGCGTCGTCTTTCCCGCCTTTGAAGGACGGCGGCTCTGGATAGCCACGAATCCCACTTCCGCAAAGGCCCGGCAGATTTTCCGGGACCCTCGTGTAGAGTTGTTCTTTGAAGCTTCCGGAAACCGCCCCATCGCGCATCTGACCGTGACCGGTACCGCGCGCCTCATTCGTGATTCGAGCGAAAGAAATCGGCTCTGGAACGGCGACAGGTTCGCTTACGACCTCAGGGAGTTCTGGCCCAAAGGACCCCAGTCGGACGATTTTGCGCTTGTTCTGGTGACGCCGTCCCGAGTCGAACTCGGCTGGCAACCCGCCATGTGGACCGGACAGAAGGCGCAGGTCTGGAAACCGCACGCGATTTCCTGAGGAGAGCGGAAAAATCGAGTGCACGTACCGGGCGTCGCGTTTCGATCCCGCCGACGCGGGCGGCAGGCAGCTGGATATCTTTGATTCGCGAAACGCTGCCCGTCCTAGGCTGCGTTTCTTAGGGGAGGCCGGGAAAGAATTTCCACCTCGTGCGGAAATACGAAGGTAGTCGATCCGTCTTCGAAACGGACCAGGTACATGTGCCGATCGAGATTGTCGATTTCCTTGACTATCTCCACGGTCTCGGTAAAGCGGATATGGCCCTCATGATCGCGCACCGGTTCGAGCAACCGGCAGTATTTGCGTTTTGGGCTATCGATACTGGTGCTGGTAGCGGTGGTTTCCATAGGTTTCTGCTCACTTCCTCGGGATTTTGAGGTTTCCCCGAGTTTCGTGCCTTCCATGCCAGTCTGAAGATTCACGATTCGTGCCTAGGGGTCGGTACGGCCGGCTTCGTCTTCCGTTTGGCGAAGACATAGGAAAAGGGTTGGAAATCACGCAGAAAGCTGGGGCTCCGTGCTCGCGCTTACCTCCTTGATTCCAGTCGCCGCACAGACGCAGAAACTCGATTTGCCTACCCTGCTTGTGCTTAGGGGGCGTTTTGCTTGGTCAAACCTTGGAGCAGTTTTCGCCCTGCTCCTGTGAAAAGATTTCGCGCTATAAACGAGGGTTCGGTCAGTGCCATCGCCTGGAGAATCTCCGCGTTCAATTGCATTGCCTCTTGATCTCCGGGGTCCGCGTCGATGGCCAGTTCGGCCATCGCCAGCGCGCGTCTAAGTTGTCCGGCATCCTTCAGCGAGCGAGCCCGGTCCAAAAGCGCTTCACGTCCGCAGAGCGCGAGCAGGTCACGGGCGTGATCGCCCCGACTGACCGGAAACAACTGCGATGGTTGCCCTGACCACCATCCGGCGTAACGGCGAACAACATCGCGCACGATGAACGCCGTGCAGCCATAGATCGAAGCCAGGAACGGCTTGGCTGCCAACTCCGGGGGGAGCTGGATGTCAGCTTCCACGATCTCGACCGGCCATTGACCGTCGTTCAATCTGCGCACGACCTCATCGTGGATGAATCTCAGGGCACGTGCCGTTTCGCGCAAGACTTCCTCGCACCGTTCTTCCCCTCGATACACGGGCCCGTGTCCGGGCAGAATGTAGCGCGGGCTCCTCGCGGCGATGCGCTCGAGAGCCTCGGCCCATTCCAGCGTGTAGCGCTGCACCTTGTTCGGATTGCCGGTATTAGGAAGCGAGGAGGTGATCAAATCACCTACCATCGCGACGCGCCGCAGTGGCATCCATACCCACGTCGCATCGTCGGTTTCGCCCATCGCGTGGTGCAGCTCGATCGCTTCACCCATAAGTTCCAGCACCTGCATGCTGCGATAGGTGAGGTCCGGCGCGATGTGGGACGCTTGCGAGAACAGTCCCGCTGGAGTCGCGATCCCGAATTGCAACCGATTGATATGCGCTTGCCAACCTTCGGTGCGTTCATAGCGCCAAAATCGGCGGGCCACATCCTCGTGCGCCCAGATTCGGGGTCGAGGATAGCCTCGTAGTGCCGCATCCTTGATGAAGGCGGCGGTGCCAAACGCGTGATCGGCGTGGCCATGTGTGTAAACGATAAGCGTGACCGGCTCGTCGGTTACCTTCCGAATCGCGGCGACCGCCATCTCACCTATCTGCCGCGAGCTGGTGTCGACCGCGATCATGTCACCGCGTCCGTATGCGAAAGCGACGTTCGCAAAGCCGTGGAACGTCGCGAGACCGGGCTCGATAACTTCGAGCTGACCCATCAACGGATCAAAAGGGTCTGAATGAGCGCTCGGATTCGTTGCCATGCAAGCTATGTTTCACCTCCGCGCCGCTGCTTAGCCGGCTCCGGCCTGTGCGCGATCGTCAGTGCCACGCCGGAGGCTCGACAAATACCTTCGATGATTCCCGCATAATTCTCTTTCTTCCGGATGGCGCCCCAATTCGGGGTCGCGGATTTCCGGGCCAAGTTACAAAGCGATGCGGACCCCCAGCATATGGTCTAGACTGACTCAGGATACGGCGGCTACGCCGTATCGCTCTGAGCATGGCACTTACCGGAGTAGCAGCAACCTGTGCGGTCGATCGGGCTGACCTCGATCGCCTGCTCGCCCTCCAGCACCCGGATCCGCATTCCATTCTCGGTGCGCATCCTGCGCATGACCACGTCACCGTCCGTGCTTACCGTCCCGATGCGGCTCGGGTCTACTTGCTCTACGACCCCAGCACGCGAGTCGAGATGGGGCAGCTCGACCATGGCATCTTTGAAGCTATAGTGCCGAATCGCCGCGAGGCATTTCCATACCGCTTGGAGATTCATCACGAGGACGGCGCCACGACTATCCTCCACGATCCATATTCGTTTCTACCGACCCTCGGCGATCTCGATCTGCACCTCTGGAGCGAGCAAAAACACAATCGCGCCTGGGACCGCCTGGGTGCACGTCTGACCCACATGAGCGAGATTGCCGGAGTTGCGTTTGCAGTCTGGGCGCCGAATGCAGTCAGCGTCAGCGTGGTTGGCAGCTTCAATCGTTGGGACGGGCGGATTCACCAGATGCGGGTGCTGGGCGGCTCCGGAATATGGGAGCTGTTTGTTCCCGATTTGGAGCCCGGCGCGCTGTACAAATTTGAAATTCGCACGCGCGGAGGAAATCTACTGCTCAAGAGTGATCCCTTTGCGAGGCAGATGGAGGCCCCGCCCGCCACCGCTTCGGTCGTGTACCGCTCGGATTATGAGTTTCGCGACGAAGCGTGGATGACAGCGCGTGGCAGGCGCGACCCGGTAAAGTCTCCCGTATCGATTTACGAGGTGCATCCGGGCTCCTGGCGCCGCGTGCCAGAAGAAGGGAACCGCGGCCTCACATACCGAGAGCTGGCGGTGCAGCTTGGAGACTATGTGCAGGAGATGGGCTTCACCCACGTGGAGTTTCTCCCCTTGATGGAGCACCCGTTCACTGGCTCGTGGGGTTACCAGGTAAGTGGCTATTTCGCTCCAACCTCGCGCTATGGCAGTCCCGATGATCTCCGCTTCATGATCGACGAGTTCCACCGACGGGGAATCGGCGTGATTCTCGACTGGGTGCCGGCGCATTTCCCCAAGGACGAATTCAGCCTGGGGCGTTTCGACGGGACCGCGCTCTACGAGCACGAGGATCCCCGGCTCGGAGACCATCCGGAGTGGGGTACCTACATCTTCAACTACGGCCGCAACGAGGTGCGCAGCTTCCTGATTGCCAGCGCGCTCTATTGGCTCGGGGAGTTTCATGCCGATGGACTCAGGGTCGATGCAGTCGCGTCCATGATCTACCGCGACTACGCACGCCGTGCCGGCGAATGGGTCCCCAATGCATTGGGTGGCCG
>Ga0126378_10001798_pt1 | contig 15830 bp, 14 predicted proteins | sample PanSoiMetPlot_23_FD_92587 | JGI IMG/M metagenome (GOLD analysis project Ga0126378, IMG submission 92587) | Tropical forest soil microbial communities from Panama - MetaG Plot_23 | ecosystem: Environmental > Terrestrial > Soil > Tropical forest > Bulk soil | place: Panama | collected 2016-02-17 | reverse complement strand
GGCTGCGCGCCGAGGGCCAGGCCCGCGACAGCGTGAGCCCCCCGGTCGCCGTCATCCTGCCCGGGCAGCCGTTCATGACCTACGGCATTACCGAGGACGGCGCGGTCAACATGAACCTCGTCATCCTGGTGATCATCTCCGACGCCGCCCCGGTTGAGAAAACTCAGCGTGCACTAGATAGTTATATTGGCATCGGCACCGGGGAAACCGAGTCGATCCCGGGCGCCATCCAGTTCGACCCTACCCTCAGTGGCGCGGTCCATTTCTGCGTTCCCATGTCAGCAGACCGGTACGGCAGAATAGAATACGCAGGCGTAACTTACTTTGGGGCCCGTATAAATGTGCAGGTGGGCGCAATTTAGTTATCTGTGCTGTGCTGAACTAAACTACACTCAACTCGGCTGCGCTTTGCTGAACTGCGCTTAGCTCTACTGGGCTAACCTGTGCTCAATTCTGCTTTACTCAGCTCGGCTTAGCTAGGCTTAGCTAGGTTACATCTTGTCTAGCTCGCCCGGGATTACCGGACGGGGAGGTCCGTACATCAGCTCATGCATCAGGGTCTCCAGGGTATCGAGCCGCTGTTCAGCGTCGGTCAGCCGGTTATTGAGGTTGCGCACGACAAGCCCGACAGCACGGTGACGCCGTAGCTCATCCGAGGTCATGTCTGCTTCCGGAGCGTGCTCGATGACGGCCAGAGCCCGGGAGATCTGGCGCTGCCCGCGGTCCCGGTGCTGCTCGGCGACACCCGCGAACTCTCCCGGGCGACCGACCCGGTAGCCGACACCGCGGTCAGAGACCAGTACGCGCCGACGATCGCGCAGGAGGGTCGGCCGGGCGGCTGTGACGGCCTGCCGGATGCGGGTGCGGCCCTGGTCGCTGGCCGGGTCAAGGCTGAGGGCCTTTCCCAGCTGCTCGAAGGTGATTACTTCGTCGTAGCTCGCGGCTACGGCCAGTTCGGTGACGATAACGCGCAGGGAACGGTCCCCGCGGGGCGCGAAGGGGCTCATGATGGTTTACGGTTCCCCTCCGGGCACTTGCGCGTCGTATAGCCGTCTTCCTCGTCGCGATGCCACCAGCCCGCACCCGGGCCTGTTACATTTGTCAGCCTGGCCCAGACGCTGAGACCGCAAGCGCACTCTCTGGTTTCGGTGATCTTGCTCATGCGAGCTTCAGCGGCGGTTGATGCTCCGGCTGGATCAGCGCTGTCGATACTGACCAGACGCAGGCCCGCGCGAGCGAGAGCCATGATGACATCCCCGCCCAGGGCTCGTGCTCCCTCTAGGCGCATAGCGTCAGTGAGAACGCGTGCTACAGCTGTGTTCTGGCACAGGCTCTGCAGTTCGGTTTCGGGTAGCTCTGAGAGACTGCTATAACTCATGATTCACCCTTCTGTCTGTGCTGAGCTGGACTCGGCTCAACTTCACTTGGCTTGGCTAAGCTGCGCTTGACTGGGCAGTGCTTAACTTGGCTACGCTGAGCTGGACTATGAAAGCTTGGTGACCTGGACGCTGAACCGGCCGTAGCCGAGCTTCCGGGCATTACCGATGCCTACGGTCTTGCCGGTGGCCTGGATAGCGCGCGTGAAGTCGCTGAACCCGACGACATCGTTGAAAATGGACACGGTAAATGCCGCGGTCCATTCCGGGAACTGCGGGCGGATCGTAGCGACCATCGCTTTCTTGCCGGTCGGGTTCTTGTTGACCATCTTGCGCAGGCAGAATCGGTCGTCCTCGAACAGCTTGCCGGGTTCGGGGCCGTCGTACTGCAGGGGGGCTTCGATCATCAGGCACGAGACGCCTTTATCGACTTTGCCGGACAGGCTGGTGCCGCCGATGTAGAAGGCTCCGGTGGCCAGGGCCCGGCGGACGAGCGCCCAGGGGATGACGAGGCGGCCGTCAGTCAGGTACAGCCCGGCGAGGTAGGCGAGCTGGTCTTTGCGGCGCCGGTCCTCGTCGGTCATCTGGTCTTTCTTGTCGGTGATTTCCTTGATCTGGCGGGCGATCGGGTCGATCGGGTCGGAATGCTCGATGCTGTCCATGACGAGCGGCGTGTCCCCGGTCAGGGTGACAGTGGCTGTGTCGACGTTAGTGAGGACGGATCGTGCTGGCATGAAGGTCTCCTGTCTGTGCTGTGCTCCACTAAGCTGTGCTCCGCTAGACTCCGCTCCGCTGGGCTCGGCTACGTTCTGCGAGGCTCCACTACGCTGGGCTGCACTGTGCCATACTCTGCTTAACTGGACTTTGTAGCTACACTGTATTGATACACGTACCGGTACGCAAACATTCCCGGATGCCGGAGACAATCTGCCCTAGACTGATCGCAACGCGCCTGCGGCCCGGCCGGGAGCCAGGTTCTCTTACCAGCTGAGAGGGAACCTGATGGCTGAATCCTGGTATACCGAGTATGCGCGCATCCCCGAGATCATCGTGGAAGGCAAGCGGCTCGGCCGCCGGGTCATCCACGACTCCCGCAACAAGCTCTACCCCCACGTCGCATCCGGCCGGGCGCTGACCTCCCAGCTGTGGGTCCGCACCATCCCGATCCTGGACCAGGGCAACGTCGGGTCCTGCACCGGCAACATGATGACCGGCGCGCTCGGCACCGCCCCGCTCTACGCCGCGCTCCCTGCCGGGCACCCGGCCCTGGACGAGGCCCTGGCCCTGCAGATCTACTCCGCGGCCGAGACCCTGGACGGCGACGGCCCCTACCCGCCCAACGACAACGGCTCGTCCGGGCCTTCCGTGGACCAGGCCGCCAAGAACATGGGCCTGATCTCCGGGTACACCCACGCCTTCGACCTGAACAGCCTCCTGGACGCCCTGGAAGACGGCCCGGCCGGCATCGGCATCAACTGGTACGATTGTCTCGTGCCGTCTGTAAGAGTCCTAACATACGACCTTCGCTGGGTTCCGGTAGAGAAACTGGAAGTCGGTGACCAGCTGATAGGTTTCGATGAGCACATCGGACTGACGGCAAAATACCGGCCATCATACGTTGTATCCCTCGGCACGAAGCCAGCTCCCGCATACGAGATCGTCACCGACCAGGGATCCGTTGCTGTCAGTGCACATCACCTGTTTGTCCGGTCAGCCACGCTTACCCGGTCGGGACAGTACACCAAGGGACGGCAGCAATGGGTAGCTGCGGAGAACTTGCAGCCAGGAGACAAGATCGCTTACTTCATGACTCCGTACGAGGAGGACACTTCCTGGGAGGGCGGCTGGCTATCCGGGTTCTTCGACGGTGAAGGCACGATCGGCACCCGCAACGGGAACCAGCTGAACTTCGGGCAGGCACTAGGCCCGACGCTCGACAAGGCCGTCCGCCTGCTCGAAGCCAAGGGCTACCAGACGTCAGTCAAGCAGTACCGCCCAGCCGACGTCACCGATAACCGGGGGATTCACTCCCGGAAGCCTCTCGCTAATATCTATGTGCGCGGCGGCTACCAGGGCGCACTCCGGTTCCTCGGCGAAGTCCGGCCGGAGCGGCTGCTAACGAAAGCTGCGCAGCTCTGGAACGGGAAGTCCATCCGCAGTAAGGGCTGCCCGTGCGCGATCATCCAGGAGATCCGGCCGCTCGGAACCGAGATTGTCCACACGATCGGGACGAGCACTCAGACGCTGATCACCGAGGGGTTCCTATCACACAATTCCATGGACTCCCCGGACTCCAGCGGCCTCGTGACGATCTCCGCGGGAGCCACGGTCCGCGGCGGCCACGAGGTCCTGTGCCGCGGTAAGGACATCACCAGCCAGCTGCTGCACTGCGACAACTCCTGGGGTACCGGCTGGGGCGTGCAGGGCAGTTTCGACATGTCCTACTCGACCCTGGAGCGGCTGCTGTCCGAGCAGGGCGACGTCACCGTGCCGCTCCCGCTGACCGTCCCCGCGCCGCAGCCGGTCCCGCAGCCCCAGCCAGTCCCTCCTGCCCCGCCGCAGCCCGCTCCGGATACTGACCCGGCCGATCTCGCGCTCGCGCAGGGCACCGCCGGCTGGGCCCAGGCCCGGCACTTCGGCGAGAACCGGATCATCGCCCGGGACCTGAAGACCTGGCTCGATGCCAAGGGCCTGCTCGGTGCCTGACCCGATGCGGTGCTTCCAGGTGTACCGGCCGCACCCGCCGGAGGAATACCGGGAACAGGGGGCAGCTAACCCCCCGGATCAGGTGCAGTTCGAGGGCGTCGTCTTCAGCGACGGCACCGTGGCGGTCCGCTGGCTGACCGAGTTCCGGTCCCACTCGACATGGGCGAGCCTGGCTGACCTGGAGAAGGTGCACGGCCACCCCGAGTACGGCACCGTCTGGCGGTGGCTCGACTGATGACGGACAGCCCGAAGCTGATCCACGGCAGATCCCAGGAGCTATCTGACGCGCTTAAAGCCGCCGGGATCATCCATCCAGGCGACCGCGTGCGCCGGGTGATCATCGACATCAACGTCACCGGGCCCGTGACCGTCTACGCCGAGCGGTATGTGGACACCTCGACGCACGTGATCAGTACGACGATGATCTGCCGGAGGCTGCTTGAACCCACGTCCGGTTCTTCACGACCGCCCTGATAGCTGCGTCGGAGACACCGTACTCATGGGCTAGGACCTTCTGGGTCTCACCTGGGTATCGTCTGCGGATCTCGGCCACAGCCGCCCAGGTGAGCTTAGCGAGTCCATTAGCTTCCCCGCCCATCCAGGTACCGTCCCGGAGCCGGTCCCGGGAGTTCTTCTTCCGCGTTCCGTAGCTGAGGTTGTCCGGATCGTTCCGGGAAGGCCCCGCCGGGCCATGGCATACCTCATGACCCGGCGGGCATTCCCCGATCCAGGTCCGGGCGATCAGGGGCGCAACGTCGGTGCTGATTCGCTTGCCGCCAAGGCTGAGTGTCACGCGCAGATGACCGGCCTTGTCCCGAGGGCTGGGCGTCAGCATGTTCCCGCGCGGCCGTCCTCGTGCGGGTGGCGGCCCGATGCTGCGGATATTGCCGTGCGTGGATGCCTGATACCAGCCCTCAAGGCCGGGTATGTCGCGCCATCGTTCGGGCTCGCTAAGATAGCTCACAGCGCAGGTCCGATCTGCGTCAGGCCCGGCTGCTGCCCTGGACGGCGCGGCCGGGCTGTCGTACCAGTTTAGTGCCGGCTGCGGCCTGCGGGAGCCAGCCTTCCTTCGAGGTAGTGTGAAGGGAGGTGATGCCCTCGTATGCGCGTTCTGTTGTGCCACCCCGGCCCGGATTTCTCCGTGCATGATTTAGGCGTTTATGCAGGCTGGCTGGAAGCACTCCGTGATCTCGGGGTGCAGGTCGCGTCTTACAATCTTTTAACGACCGGCTGATCTTCTATAACATGGCCCTGATCGACTCGGGCGAGGTCGATGAGACCGGTCATCCGGTCGTGCGCAACGCCATGAGCGCTCGCGACGCGTACCTGGCGGCGATGCAGGGACTCACGCACGCGTGCTATACCTTCTGGCCGGACATCATCCTGTTCATCAGCGGGTTCTATCTCACTGACGAGCATTTCCAGCTGTTCCGGTCGCGCGGTCACAAGATCGTCATCCTGCACACGGAGGAGCCCTACCAGTCCGAGGAGCAGATGAAGCGCGGCGCCTACGCCGACCTGAACCTGCTGAACGATCCGGTGAACATCGACATGTGGCGGCGGGTCGCGCCCGCGGAATACTTCCCGCACTGCTACCGGCCGGACGTGCACTACCCGCGGTCCGGACCGGTATACGCGCCGAAGGCCAGTGACCTGTGCTTCATCGGGACCGCGTTCCGCAGCCGGATCGGGTTCTTCTCCGCGATGGACCTGAACGGCATCGACGTGCTGATCGGCGGGAACGACTGGGGCAAGCTGCCGGAGGACAAGCTGCACCTGGCGAAGTTCGTCGGCACGGACCAGGGCGCCGCGGACTGCGTGGACAACGCCCAGACCGCGGAGCTGTACCGGAACGCGAAGATGGGCATCAACTTCTACCGGCGCGAGTCCGAGGACGAGTGGGACGGGCGGGCCTGGGCGATGGGCCCGCGGGAGGTGGAGATGGCCGCGTGCGGGCTGCCGTTCCTGCGCGATCCGCGGCCGGAGTCGGACCAGCTATTCCCGATGCTGCCGTCGTTCAGCAGCCCGGGGGAGGCGTCAGAGAAACTGCGCTGGTGGATCAAGCACCAGAGAGAGCGGGAGAATGCTGCTGCTAAAGCCAGAGCCGCGATCGAGGACCGTACTTTCAGGAACTCCGCTCGCCGGCTGCTGCAACGGCTCGATTCGCTCTAGCCTGACGGTACCTGGCCGACCGGATTACGTCGCACTTCCGGTACACACGATATCCCCGGCTGTCGATCCTGGTGTTGGCCTTGGTGAACCGGTGTCCCCGGTCGCAGCAAGTTTTTCGCGCGTTCACAGCCGCTAGCCTGACTACTCTCCGTAACAGGTCTTGCGCGGTCAGCAGTCTCAGGTTACGGTGAGGCTGGCGCCGCCTCGGTAAGTGCGTGCGGCAGGAGCCCGCCCCCTGGCGACGCCGCTGGAGGGCACCATGACCGGCGTACTCGCTGCCACCCCGCGGCGCATGCTCCTCGGCCTCGCCGTCGCTATCCTCCTGACGGCTGCCGTCCTGGCCCTGATGGCGATCACCGGGCAGGTCCACTCAGTCGCCGGGGTCACCTGGGGAAGCCACCCGGACACCTGGGTGCACGCCACGGTCTTCCGTACCTGGGTCCACGCCTGACCTAATGCGGCGCCGCGCAGCCGGCCCGGGCGGGATGCTCACGCGGGCACGTCCAGCTGCCGTTACCGTTGGTGAAACTGCTCGATCCCCCGCCCCCTCCGCCGCCGCCTCCGGCCGGGTAGATGCTCCCGCCCCCTCCGCCGCCGCCTCCGGCCGGGTAGACGCTCCCGCCGCCTGCAGTGATAATCACTTGAGAATGTTCCCGGGGGGCGGCTATCGGGTGCAGGTCGATTCTCAGCGGGATCCTCATGCTCGCTCCCCGAAAGTCCGGCGCGTGATGCTGGCTACCGTCATCGTACGCACCCGGCCGTACTTGCTCAGGCGCACCACCGGAGTTCCCTGCGAGTTCCGCTGGGGCCGAAGGATCCCGCCGGCCGTGGCCGCACGCGGCATCGAGTACACCCGGCCGCAGCAGGAAGCCTCGTAGAAGCCCGCGTATCCCGGCACCGGGAGCCATCTCTCCCCTGCTGACGGGTCACACGAAGGCAGCGCTCCAAGACTGCGGCGTGAGTTGAACTGCTGCTCTGAATTAGTAGCCCAGCGGACCTTGCCTGGCCCGTAGCCTCCGTCGTTGTCAATCCGGTCCAGCGTCAATCCTGGCGGACGCGGCCCTATCGAGTTCTCGATGTCCGTAATGAACAACCGAACGTCGTGCCAGCGGTCGCACACAGAGATCCCCCGGCCGCCGTAATCGGCATAACGCTTGTTTCGCGGATCTTCGCACCTGCTGAGCATGCCGTACCAGCACCGATATAGCGGGTGTCCTGACAGGCCGTGTTTCCGGTTACCCATGCCTAATTTTATCCAGGTTCTACCAAACTACCGCAGACTTCGCGCCTGATCAGGACCTATGATGGTGCTGTTGTAGCCGTGGCCGTAGCCGCGTCAGCGCACGGATGGAGCCGGCTCCCTGTTTACTGACTCGGAGCTAGCCGTTGAGCACGCAGGCGCTTCCCCTCGCGGGCCACAGCTGCACGCCGTGCTCGTTCTGCTTGCCGGTCAGCGAGCCGGATGTGCGCCGGGTTGACGCAATCACCTTGGCCGCAGGACTGCACAGGGACCCTCCCGTCCGGGATGTCCCCGTTGGCGAGTATCCACGCGATCTCCCGGGCCATGTGCGTGCTGCCATCCCACCAGGTCTTGGCGCTGCCTTTCTTATCGATATACCCGGACCACGGCCAGTGCGCATCAGGCCCCCCGGACTGGTCGGCCTTAGCCCAGAAAATCGTGGCGCGGCGGGCAGTGAAGAACTCTTTCTGCCATTTCCCGTTCTGTTCTCGCTGTCCTACCTGAGCCCGGCGGACGTTCTCCTCCAGGCTGACCGGCTTCAGGTGCGCAGTTTTCACGCAGTCCCGGTGACGACAGCCGCGAGCGCGCACGTGATCGACCTGGTGAAGCGGCGGGATCGGCTCGACGTCCAGCTCGTAAGAGAACCGGTGCGCCAGGACCCGCGTGCCGTTGACGTAAAAGGCCCCGTAGCCAGCCCCGTTCTTCCCGGCCAGCCAGCGCAGGCACCCGTCGCACTCGCCGCATGCACATGGCTCAGTGCTCACCTTCGCCCGGAACCGGGCCTCAGTGCTCATGCCGCGCCAGGGCTCGGTCAGATCGGTCGTGCCTCGCTCGTAATACCGGTGGTAGTGCCGCACGCACAGGCCGAGCGCCTCGTGCTCGCCTTCGCAGCCCGGGACCGAACAGCCTTCCGGTCCCGGGGGCTTCGGCGGCAGCGTGCCATGCCGCCACGCGAAGGCGTAATCGGTCGCGCACAATCCTCTTGCCTTGACCGGCCGGGCACAGCCGGGCTTACTGCAGGCCTCCGTCATGGCCGGGCTCCTGTCTCATGGCTCTGTGGTATTGAGAGTACCCGAGCTAGCATCCTTGTCAAAACCAATATCACAGAACCAGTCACCCGTGGCCGCCGCCGGAGCCGGGACTTCTCCAATGTTCTCGAAAGGGTGATCTAATTTGTCCCGGATTCATGGCCGCAACGGTGTTGCGTACGTCGGGATCGACGGTGCAGGAGGCGCCAACCCCGTAGCCGCCCCCATGGCGTTCCTCTCTGACTGGAGTATAAATTTTACCGTGGCAAAGGTGGACGTCACGGCCATGCTGGACGCCAACCTCATCTACGTGGCCGGCCTGCCGGACGCTTCCGGTGACTTCACCGGCTTCTATGACACGGCCACGGCGCAGACCTACGTCGCGGCCACGGACGGGCTGCCGAGGAACTTCTACCTCTACCCGTCGAACATCGCGGCGCAGATGTCCCCGGTCCCGCAGTATTTCTTCGGCACGATCCTGCCGGACTACGCGCTGGCCGGCGGCGTCACGACCGCGGTGAGCCTCAAGTCGACCTGGAACGCGGCCTCGCGCATCTCCAGGTACCCGACGTACGGCCTGCCCGGCACCTGATCTTCCGGGTACCCGGAGTTTTCCCCCGGCACGGCCCGCGCGAGCGGGAGCTGCCTCCCACGCCATGAGAGGAGGCAGTCGTGTCCCAGGACGCAGGGCTGGACATCGACTTCGACAACCCGGTCCCGTGGGACCAGGAGCTGGCCAGGATCCAGGCGGAGTCCGCGGAGGAGCTGGACCTGCCGGCACCCGCCGAGGTGCCGGTCGCCGAGGGCAAGGTGGTCACCTCCTCGCGGACCGTGGAACTGGCCGGAGAGCGGTTCCGGATCAGCCAGGCGATCGGCTTGATGCCGCTGCTGAAGTTCTCCGCCCACTCGGACATGCAGACATCCGACCCGGGCGCGCTGGCCGCCATGTACGCCATGCTCCGCGACTGCATCGAGCAGGGCTCCCCGCCGTGCGGGAAGTGCGCGGCGTGCAAGGACGGCGACGAGACGTCCTGCAAGGACTGGGACCCGGGCGACTGGGCCCGTTTCGAGCGGCACGCCATCGATGTCAAGGCCGACGCCGACGAGCTGCTGACCGTCATCTCCCAGGCGATCGAGCTGATCTCCGGGCGCCCTACCGCGCAGCCGCCTTCCTCCTCTCCTGGACAGCGGTCCACGCGGGGCGGGTCGACGGCACGCTCATCCGCTCGGGCGCGCCGGGGCTCCAGGCGCTGACCATCCGCCAGGCATGCAACGTCGCCTACTCGATCCTCGCCGAGGGCCGCGACAGCGAGGAGGAGATCCGCGAGCTGGACGAGAAGATCGGCATGGTCACCAGCGCCGAGGAGATCGCCCTGGCCGCGCTCCGCGAGCACCAGGAGGCCATGGGGATGACCTTCGAGCATCCTGACGCGCCGGTTCACGCCGAGCTGGGCTACGGCCCGGACGAGGAGTTCAGGTGACATTCCGCATCGTGTGGTCGGACGCCGAGATCCAGTGGCTGCTGACCTCCCCGGAAGGCCCGGTCGGCGAGCTGATCGGCGAGCTGTCAGAGAAGGCCGCGGCCGTGGCCCGGGGCGCCGTGCACGTGCGCCCCGGAACAGCCAAGAGCGCCACCACCGGCCACGGCAGCAACGCCCGGCCGCCCGGGTTCACCAAGGCTGACATCCGCGTGCACGGCCCGGTCCGCGGCGCCTACGGCATGTACGGCGGCGTCAACGCGGCAGCCGACCCGACGATCTTCCTGGAGCTGCCCGCCCGCCAGATGGACCGCAGGTACCCTTTTCTCACGGTTGGCCTGGATTCGCTGGACCTATGACATGACCCAGCGATATACTACAGGTGTTCGAGCACTGATGCCTAATGGCTAGGATGCTCGGAGATGCGTTCGTGGTCATATCTCCCGACACGACCGGCTTCAGGGGCCTGGCTGACGTCCAGGTGCGCCGCGCGCTGACCGGGCTAGACCCCAAGATCAAGATCGGCGCTGACACCTCCGGCATCCCCGCGGCGATCGCCGCCCTGCAGGCGAGGCTGAAGACCCTTTCCCAGGGCCGGGTCGCCTTCGCCGACCTGATCGACATCAACGTGCCGCAGGGCCAGGTCGTCTCCCAGCTGCTCCTGCTGCGCCGCCTGATCCAGCACGCCGGCCTGAGTGACATGCTCGGTGTCAACCTGAATGACGCCGAGATCCGCACCCAGCTGGAGAAGATCTCCCGGCTGTCGGCCACCATCGAGGTCGGGGCGAGCACCAGCAGCGCCACCTCGGCCGTGGCCGGCCTGCAGGCCAAGATCGACGCGCTGTCCAAGCAGCTGCTGACCATGCGTGCCGACGTCGATGACAAGGGCGCCGTCGCCAAGATCGCCGCGCTGCAGGCGAAGCTGATCGCGATCACCGAGAGGGCCGCGAAGATCGTCATGACCGCGGACACCACCGCGCTGGACGCCCAGATCGCCGCCGAGAACGCGAAGCTGGCCGGGATGCGGGCCCAGGCCTCGAAGCTCAAGCTGGATGCCGACGCCACCGCCCTGGCCCTGAAGATCGCCCAGGCCGAGGCCTCGCTGGCCAATCTCGACAAGCAGATGGAAAGCATCAAGATGGATGCTGACCCGACGCTGCTGCTGACGAAGATCTACGTGGCTGAGGCCAAGCTTGCCCTGCTCCAGTCGCAGGCCGCCAAGGTCAAGCTGTCCGCCGACAACCGGGCCCTGCTGGCGGCGATCGCCGCGTCCGAGGTCCGGCTGGCCGCGCTGAAGGCCTCGGCCGACGACATCAAGCTGGGCGGCCAGGTGGACATCGCCGGGCTGGCCGCGCTGAATGCCCAGGTGCTCGCGGTCGACGCGGCCACCGCGAAGCTGAACGACACCCTGGCCAGGAACGCCGCCGCTGCCGCCGCTGCCGCCGCCGCCCAGGTCGCGCTCGGCGGCGCTGCCGGCGGTTCCGGGAATGACGCGGTGAAGGCCACTCGGGACTGGGGGAACTTCAACGCCGGGCTGGCCACCTTCGGGTGGGGCGGCGCGGTAGCCGGCATCGGCCTGGTGCACATCGCCATCGACGCGTTCATCGAGGCCGCGATCGTGGCCGTCACCTCAGCCGCGGCTCTCGGCGTGGCCTTCGCGGCCCTCTACAAGTCCGCCGACCAGCTCGGCATCTACATCAACTCCTCGCTCAGTGCCATGACCGCGCTCGGGACCGACGCCGGGCCGCTGGCCGGGAAGCTGGACGCCATCCAGAAGGCCATGGCCCCGCAGGTGATCGAGGCCTACGGCGGGGCGCTGGCCCTGGTCAACGACAACGCCGGGATCCTGAACAAGCTGGGCCCGCAGGTGGTCGACATGCTGTCCCGGTGGGTCGCCCAGATCGACCTGTACCTGGTCGGTCAGCACACCGCGAACGGCCTGATCGAGACCGGTATCAGCTACCTCGGCCAGCTCGCGCACATCCTCGGCACTGTCGGGCAGGCCATGGGCAACCTGCTGTCCAAGGACCCCGGCGTCGCGCACTTCCTGCTCGACTTCATCCAGGGCATCGCCGACGTCATCAACGTGTTCTCCCGGCTGCCGGCCCCGATCGTGGAAGCCACCCTGCTCATCCACGGCCTGTACCTGTGGACTAAGGTCCTGGTCGTCGCGCCGCTGCTGTCGTTCGCCAAGGGGCTCGGCATCCTCACCGTGGAGCAGGCCGCCGCGGCCAAGAGCGCGGTCAGCCTGCGGGGCGCCATGACCCTGCTGGCCAGCGGGAACGTATGGGCGTGGGCCGTCGTCGGCGCCGCGGCCGTGGCCGGGATCGTGTACGAGATGCTCCAGGCAAGCGGCGCGGCCAAGTCGCTCATCGCGAGCCTGAACCAGGGCCTGGCCCAGGACAATGCCACCCAGGCCATCCACGACATCAGCGTGGACGTCGGCACTCTCCGCGCCCAGATCCAGTCCACCCAGGCCAGCACCGGCAACCTCGAACTCGGCATCGCCAGCTTCGGGTCGAACGCCCTGAACGCGCTCAAGCGGATCCCCACCGACAACGTGGTCCAGGGATTCAAGGACGTCGGCTCCGCCGTGACCAATGCCGTGCACGCGTTCTTCGGCTGGTCCGCGATCGGCCTGCAGGTCCGGCAGAACGCCAACGATGTCCAGGCCTACACGGGCGAGATCGTCAAGCTGAACAACGAGCAGTCCAACCTCTTCCGCACCACCGGGGACCTGATCCGCGGCCAGGGCCAGCTCGGCATCGGTGCCGTGTCGGTCAGCCAGGCGTTCGCCCTGATGAACATGGCCGGGGTTCAGGCAGGCGACAGCTTCGCCGTCATGGAACAGAAGGTCAAGAACCTTATCGCCGGGTACAACGCCATGTCGATCTCCAGCGGCATCCTGTCCAACTCCGTCAACGCGCTGACGTTCTCCGCTCTGCAGCAGGATTCCAAAGTCGCCGACCTGAACTCAGCCTGGAATACGTTCTTCTCCACGGTCACCGGGGGTGAGGCGGGGTTCGCCACATTCGCCACCCAGGTCACCGGCCTTTATACCTCGCTCGGCCAGGTCGCCGACAACGTGCGGATCTCCAGCGGCCGGGTTACCATCTCCCTCGCCCAGCAGGGCGGTGCCGCGAAAACCACCTCTGCCTCGATAACGGGGCTCAACGCGGCCAGCCTGCAGGCCCGGCAGACCTTCCTGCAGACTGCCCAGTCCGCTAACTCCCAGCTTGACGCGCTGACCCTGCTGGCCTCGGCGGCCGGGCTCGGAGCCAAGGGCACCGCAGACCTGACCCAGGCCACGAAAGACATGCTGGCCGGGATGCTGCCCGCAGCCAAGGGCAGCCAGGCCATGACCGATGTCCTGTACGCCTTGGCCCAGCGCGGCGGGTACCAGGGCGCCGACTCGTTCAGGGCGCTCGCCCAGTGGGTCGGCAGCACCAGGGACCCCATGGCCAGCCTGGACAAGATCGTCACCACCCTGACCACCGATGCGTCCAACCTGACCACCGACGTGAAGAACCTGTCGGTCGCGCTCGGGCAGACCCTCAACCAGGCCATGTCCGAGGCCATCTTCCAGGCCACCGGGGGCCAGAAGGTCTTCGATGACTTCGCCACCGCGGTCCTGAAGACCGGTGCGGACAGCCAGCAGACCCGGCAGTCCGCGATCAATCTCGCCCAGTCCCTGTACGCGCTGACCGGCAACATCGGCGACACGAAGACCGAGTTCGAGTCTTTCGCCGAGAAGGGCCTCGGCCTGACTAAGCAGCAGGCCGACACCCTGTGGCAGCAGACTCTCCCGGCGCTGCAGAAGGCGATTGACAACCTTCCCTCGAACAAGACGATAACGATCACGATGGACGGCACGGGCCTCTACACCATCAGCGGTTCGGCAATTGCCAAGAGCCAGGGCGCGGGCGGCTCCGGGAACGCGGCCGGGGGCCTGGCTACGGGCGGGTACATCAATATGGGCTCCGGGCCCACTTCCGACGACGTGCCCGCCATGGTGTCCCGGGGCGAGTACGTCGTGAAGGCCAGCTCGGTGTCCAAGTACGGCACCGGCATGATGGATGCGATCAACTCCGGCAGCTTCGCGAGCGGCGGCCTGGTCGGGAAGAACTCCGGCAGTCTCACCCCGGGCTACATCTCCGGGATGTACCAGGCCTTCCAGGCCGACATGACCAGCTCGATGATCACCGCCATGCGGGCCGCGATCAAGGCCGCGGCGGCGGCAGCGGCCAAGGCGGCAGCCAGCGGGGGAGGGCCCGGCAGCGGCGCGTGGGCCGGCGTCGTGCACTCGGTGCTCGCCCAGCTCGGCCTGCCCATCGGGGACTCCGCGACCATCCTGAAGCAGATCCAGACCGAATCCGGCGGCAACCCGACCATCGTCAATAAATGGGACTCCAACTGGGCGGCCGGTCATCCCAGCGTCGGGCTGATGCAGGTCATCCAGGGCACTTTCGACGCTTACTCCGGGCCCTACCGGAACACCGGGCCGTTCGAGTACGGCGTCTCGGTCAACCCGACCGCCAACGTGTACGCGGGCACGAACTACGCCGTCGGGCGCTACGGCAACCCCGGGTTCCTGGGCGTGCTCGGCCATGGCCACGGGTACGCGCTGGGCGGCATGGTCGGCCGGTACGCACTGGGCGGCCCGCTCTGGGTCCCGCCGACCACGCACGGCTACCCGCAGCCCGGCGGTGGCGGCCCGGTCGGCGGCCCCGGCGTCTACAGCACCGGGCAGGCGCCCCCGTGGATCCCGTGGCTGCAGCAGATCATCCTGGCGATCCTGCAGAACGAGGGCGTCAGCTCGCTGCTCGGCAGCGCTTCCGGAGCCGTCACCGGCAGCGCTACCCCGGGCAGCGCGACCTTCGTCGGCGACGCGGGCGGCTTCGGGATCACCCGGGCTGACCTCGGCCTGGCCCCGTCCAATGCGAGCAGCAGCAGCTCGTCCTCGGCAGGAGGATCCGCAGCCGGGGGAGGCGCGGCCACGGGAACGACGTCCGGGACTGGCACGTCCTCGTCCGGGACCGTGGCCAAGGCCGGCCCGACCCTGGCCCAGAAGGCCGCGATCGCCGTCCTGCGGAACCTGATGGGCGGCTATATCCGCAATAACCGTATCGGCGTCGCGAAGCAGGCTAATTCTCTGCTCAACTGGCTCGGCGATAACAGCTTCAACAGCAAGCTGTCCCAGATCGAGTTCCTGGACGGATTGCTCGCAGCCGCCCAGAAGAAAAAGAACAAGGCTGCCATCAAATCCGCCGAGAAACTGCTCAGCGATCTCGGCGTGCACGTATTCAAGCCGGACATGACCGCCTCCGGGAATGCCCCCAGGTCGGCCATAGAGAAGAAACTCCAGTCCCTCATGGGCGGCTATATCGCGAATAACCAGATGGTTTACGCCGGGCAGGACAATTCCCTGCTGACCGCCCTGGGGATCACGAAGTACACCGGGAAGCTCGGCCAGATCGGCAAGCTCGACAACCTGCTGCTCGGCTACCAGAAGAAAAAGGACAAGGCCAGCATCAGCGCGGTCGAGACCCTGCTGCGCCAGCTCGGCGTGCACAAGTTCACCGTGCAGACCGCGCCGGGAACCTCCTCCGCGACCTCCGGCAGCGTGCCCTCATCCGGCGGTGCCGGGACTGCCGCCGCCACGCTGGCCGCCGTGGTCAGCGCGATCACCGGCCAGTACGGCACCGAGGTGACCGGCTACAACCGGTTCGTTACCGCGGCCAGGGCCGCGCTCGGCTCCGCGCCGCCCGGCAGCTGGACCTCCAGCCACCGCAAGTCCATTACCGGTGAGCTGGGCACCATGGCGAAACGG
>Ga0126378_10001797_pt1 | contig 15830 bp, 15 predicted proteins | sample PanSoiMetPlot_23_FD_92587 | JGI IMG/M metagenome (GOLD analysis project Ga0126378, IMG submission 92587) | Tropical forest soil microbial communities from Panama - MetaG Plot_23 | ecosystem: Environmental > Terrestrial > Soil > Tropical forest > Bulk soil | place: Panama | collected 2016-02-17 | reverse complement strand
TCTACGGCCATTACGACGTCCAGCCGCCTGATCCCCTGGACGAGTGGGAAAGTCCGCCCTTCGAGCCCACCGTGCGCGACGGCTTCGTCTATGGGCGGGGTGCTGACGACAACAAAGCTCAGCATCTGGCCAGCGTCCTGGCGGCCGAGCACTGGTTCGCCAGCGGTGGGCCCCCCGTCAACCTTCGCTTCCTGATCGAGGGCGAGGAGGAGGTGTCGGGCCGCAGCCTGCCGACCTACATTCGCGCGAATGCGGACCGCCTGACGACCGACTACCTGCTGATCGCCGACGGCAGCTTCGAGGCGCCCGGCCTCCCTACGGTCGTCACCGGGCTCCGCGGCTTGCTCTACACGGAGATCGAGGTCGTCGGGCCACGCGTCGACCTCCACTCGGGAATCTTCGGTGGTGTCGCGCCCAACCCCTTCAACAGCCTGGCGCACATCATCGCCGGGCTGAAGGACCGCGATGGGGTGATCCAGATCCCCGGTTTCTACGATGACGTCGAGCCGCCCAGCGCCGAAGAGCTGGAGGAGTGGAAGGCGCTCCCGATCACTGCTGAGCTGCTGCGCGCGGAGATGGGGGTGACCGAGCTGGCCGGTGAGGCCGCGTACTCCCTCGCCGAGCGCATGTCAACGCGACCCACGCTGGACGTCCACGGCGTGATGGGGGGCTTCACCGGCGCCGGCCCCAAGACCGTGATCCCGGCGCGGGCTCGGGCCAAGGTCTCGACCCGCCTGGTCCCACGCCAGGACCCGGCGCGAGTCCTGGGAGGGCTGCGTGAGGCGGTGGCCAGGCTTGCCACACCCGGTACACAGGCCCATGTGGTGGAGCTCAGCTCCGCGCCTCCGGTTCGGCTGGCGGCCGATCACCCCGGTGTTGACGCGCTTCGGAGGGCCTTCAGCGCGGCATACGGCGCGACGCCTGTGCTGACCCGTGAAGGCGGCTCAATCCCCGTGACAATCGACTTCCAGGAGGCGCTCAACACCAGGCTGCTCGTCACTGGCTTCGGTCTGCCTGATGACGCGCTGCATTCGCCCAATGAGCGCATGAGCCTTGACCAGTACCACCGTGGCCTCGAAGCCGTGATCCACTTGATGCATGAGCTGGCCACAGCGTGAGGATCTGGACCGGCTGGCTCACGACATGGTCGCCGTGGCGTGGCTCGAAGGCGACTTCGTCCTGAGCTCAGGCCGCCGTTCGAACCACTACTTCGACAAGTTCCTGTTCGAAACCCAGCCAGGCATCCTGCGCCGGGTGGGTAAGCAGCTGGCTCATCTGGTGCCAGGCGGGACCCAGCGTCTCGCCGCGCCCGAGCTGGGAGCCGTCCTGCTGGGCGGTGCGGTTTCGTTGGAGCTCGATCTGCCGCTGGTCATCGTGCGCAAGCAGGCCAAGGCGCACGGCACGGCGCGCAATTTCGAGGGGGTGCTGGAGCCGGGCGACCGGGTGACGGTGATCGAGGACGTGGTGACGACTGGCGGCGAGTCGATCCGCAGCATCGAGAAGATCCAGGCCGCGGGGGCAGCGGTGATCGGACTGATCGCGGTCCTCGACCGCGAGGAGGGTGGCGCGGAAAACCTGCGCAGGCTGGGCGTGCCGTTCACACCGCTGTTCCGCAAGTCCGACCTCCCCATCTCCCCGCCACCCGATCGTTGATTCGCGGCACTTCGGCAGATCTCGTCCTTCGCAACGGGACCGTGTGCACACCCGGCGGCCTTCGCGAAGTCGACGTGCACATCAAAGACGGTGTGATCGTCAGCCTGGAGCGAGGGGGCTTCCGCGGCAGCGAGGAGGTGGACGCCACTGGCCTGCTTATCCTGCCCGGCGGCGTCGACGCCCACGTCCACAGCCGCGATCCCGGCTTCCCGCACAAGGAGGATTTCGGCTCGCTGACCGCGGCGGCCGCCGCCGGCGGCATCACCACGGTCGTGGACATGCCCAACACGGTGCCCGCCGTCGAGAACGCGGCCGTGTTCCAGGAAAAGGTCGAGATCGCGTCATCAAAAGCCCTCGTCGACTTCGCTCTGTGGGGGCTGCTCGGCAGAGAGAGCCGCCCCGAGGATGTGCACGGCCTTCTGGACGTCGGGGCAGTCGGCCTGAAAGCCTTCCTGGGCTACGCCATCCGCCGCTCCGACCGGCAGGTCGTCTACACGCCGCGGCTGGATGACCCGGATCTGGAGCCACCGGCCGGCAGCGGCGCGATTGCACGCGTCGCACCCGACCTGGCGCGGCGTGGGGCCCCATTGGCCGTGCACTGCGAGGACCCGGACATCCTGCGCGCCTTCTCGCGGCCCGCCCAGACGTATGCCGACCTGCTCGCCTCCCGGCCCGCGCTGGCCGAGGCGGTGGCGATCGCGTCGGTGGGCGTGATCTCGCAGCGGACCGGCCTGGAGGTCCAGGTCGTTCATCTCTCAAGCGCCCTGGGCCTGGCGGCCGCACGCGAGGCGAGGCGGGCAGGTGCTCGCCTGGTGCTAGAGACCTGCCCGCAGTACCTCTGGCTGAGCGACGAGGATGCCCCGCGACTGGGACCGATCCTGAAGATGTACCCACCGGTCCGAACCGGCGCAGACCGCGCGGCGCTGAGCGAAGCCCTCAGAACCGGGCTGATCGACCGGGTCGGCACAGATCACGCGCCGCATTCTGACGAGGAGAAGCTTGCTCGATCGCTGGACGAGGCCCTGCCGGGCAGCCCGGGGGTGGAGACGCTTTACCTGAGCTGCCTCGAGCTGGCCCGGCGACAGGGTGACGTCGGATCTGCAGCCCGCTGGGTGGCTGAGGGCCCCGCACGCTCGCTCGGCCTGTTTCCGCGCAAGGGAGTCGTCGAGCCGGGTGCTGACGCCGACCTGCTGCTGGTGGACCCGTCGGCCGAAACCGTCGTGTCGGCCGGAGCGATGCACTCGCACCAGCGCCATGGATGCCTGGAAGGCCAGCGCTTCGGTTTTGCGGTTCGGTCGGTGTACTCGCGCGGTGAGCTGGTGGCGCGCGACGGCGAGCCGGTGGGTCGGGCAGGGAGAGGCAGGCTGGTCAGAGCCACGCCCTGATCGCGGTCAGAAGACCAGGTCAGCGGCGGACCGGCTGAAACATCGGGCTGGTGCGCAGCTCAGTCTCCAGGTTGGTGACTGGCCCGTGCCCGGGGTATATGGCCGTGGTGAGCGGCAGCCGGGCCAGCTTGGTACCGATCGACACCAGCTGCAGCCGCACATCGCTGCCAGGCCTCTCGCGGCCGATCCCGCCGGCCAGGAGGGTGTCACCCGTGAACAGGTGGTTGACCACCAGATAGCACAGGCTGCCCGGCGAGTGCCCCGGCGTGTGGATCACCCGCACGGCGAACTCGCCGAATTCCAGCTCGTCACCCTCGACCAGGTAGCGCTCGGCAGAGCGCAGGAACGCCTTGGCGTCGGCCACGTGCATCGCAGTTACCGCGCCGGTCGCCTCCTTCACAGCGTCTTTGCCTGCCATGTGGCCCGGATGGCCGTGGGTGGCGAGGATCCAGCGGACCTTCAGGCCTGGGAGCTGGCCGAGCAGCTTTTCGGGCGGGGCGACCGGGTCGATGACCACCGCCTCTTTGGTGGCGGTGCATGAGACGACGTACGCGTTGACCTCGTGCTCGCCTGTGACCTTGACGATGCCAAGCTTTCCCACGGAGTCTTCATTATTTACCCAATGCGGGAAGCCGCCGTGGCCATGGCGATCATCCTGACCCTCATCTGCCTCTGGTGGGGCCTCGGCTATGCCCGCCGAAGGGCCCGTTCCAGGCGGCGCCACCGCTAGGTCCAGCAGCCGGACGGCTGCCTCCCCCGCTATGGTCAGACCGCGTTTCGCTCTTGCTGGAGCCGGTCGCGCAGGAGGTCGTAGCGCTCGAACTTCTCCAACGGCAGCGGGCGCTTGGCCCGCTCGGGGTACTTGGCCGCATGAATGGCCTCGAGCAGCAGCTCGATCTCGTCGCGAGTCATGCTGATCCGGTACTGGCGCCCGTGCTCCACCACTTCGGTGATGGCGTCAGTCGGCTCCTCCTCCTCGAGGACGCGAGGTCGTGAAGTCGGGCGAAAAAGCTCTTCCGACCCGGCCAGTGACACGCGTTTGAACTTGCTCATGAGGACCTCAGGAGTGATTGGTGTTCAGGATTTCCTCAGCCAGCTTCCGGTAGGCGTTCGCCCCTTCGGAAGAGCTGGCGTACTGCAGGATCGAGACCGCCGCCAGTGGAGATTCGGCGAAACGAATCGAATCTTTGACCGCGAAGTCGTAGACAAGATCGCCGAAGTGCTGGCGCACCAGCTGGAGCACCTCCTGCGAGTGCAGCGTGCGCGCTTTGAAGATGGTTGGCAGGATACCGGCCACCTTGAGCTTCGGGTTGAGTTTCAGCCGCACCCGCTCGACGCTTCGATGCAGCTGCTGCATACCCTTCAGACCGAAGTATTCGCACTGGAGTGGGATGATCACCTGGTCGGCGGCCACGAAGGCGTTGATGGTGATCAAGCTCAACGCGGGAGGGCAATCTATGATCACAAAGTCGAACTGGCGCTGGACCGACCTGAGCTTCTCTTTGAGGATTGTCTCCCGGCCGATCTCGTGCAGGAGCTGGCTCTCGGCCCCGGAGAGCTCGATGTTGGCCGGAGCGTAGTGGACGCCGATCAAAGGGTTCTCGAGGATGATCTCGTTGGCGGACACGCCGGGGTCGACCAGCAGGTTGTAGACGGTCCGCTCGAGTTCATCGGGCACCTTGAGCCCCATGTTGATGCTGAGATGAGCCTGCGGGTCGAGATCGACGAGCAGCACGCGTTGTTCACGCTCGGCCAACGCGGCGCCCAGGTTCACGGCCGTGGTGGTCTTACCCACCCCACCTTTTTGGTTGGCGATCGCAATCGTATTCGCCACGCGAGTGGTCCGAGTCTAACCGATAGGACCTCGCAGAGCTATGTGTCGCCTCTGCTTTGGATAGACTTCGCGCCCGGTGATCATTGACGTCCTCATCGTGCTGATCGTGCTAGGTGCGGCATGGATGGCATTCCAGCGCGGGCTGATACAGCCGCTACTGGCCGAGCTCCTGGCGCTGGGGACGCTGCTCATCATCTACCACAATCGCAGCGGCTTCCTGGCTCTCACCGGAGCCGTTTTGCACGCCAACGCGGTCCTGGCCTTCTTCCTCGCCCTAATCCTTGCCGCGGTCCTGGGTTACGCGGGCGCTCAGGTGGGCGGCATCATCCACAAGATGCCCGTGGTGCGGGGTGTAGACGGCTTCCTGGGCCTCTGGGTCCAGACCATCTTTGGGATCGCCCTCTGCTATCTGCTGATCTCGGGCATGATCGTGATGGACAAGACCTTCACCCCCATCAGCACTCCGACCGTGAACGTGAGCCAACTGCAGACGATCGAGCGCCAGCTCAGCTCGAACCTCTTCACCGCCGGGCTGGTCGACAGCCATGACCTGCAGCCGTACCAGGCGCAGGCCACAAAGGCGGGCAGCGTCCAGCTCGCCGACCTGCCGGCCATCGGGCAGTTCCAGAACATCTACAAGGACTTCGTCAAGCCCCAGCTCGCCGGCTCCCGCCTGGCACCGGCCGTGATGAGCATCGGCCATCGCATCCCAGGTTTGGGGCACCTGACTTCCAAAGATCTTCCCAAGAAGCGATGACCGCTGTCGCGGTAGGAGCTCCGGTTGCGCGGCGGCTCCGCCAGCTCGACTTCATCCTCCTGGCCAGCTACTGGGTGGCCATAGGCTATCTCTGGCAAAGCCTCGGGACGCTGATTCTGCCGGACATGGTCCTGCACCTGGTCGGACCCAACGTGAAGGGGACGGCTCTCAGTGCGCTTGAGGGGATCGGGACCGTGATGGCCATCGTGTGGCAGCCGATGATGGGCGCCGTTTCCGACCGCACCCGCAGCCGTTTCGGACGCCGCCGGCCTTTCATCTTCGGTGGCACGGTCGGCGACGTGCTCTTCCTGACCGGCCTGGCGCTTTCAGGCAGCTACTGGCTGCTCGTGATCTTCTACTTCCTGCTTCAGACCGCGTCGAACACGGCCCAGGGCCCTTATCAAGGGCTGCAGCCGGACGTCGTTCCCGAAGACCAGCGCGGCACCGCGTCGGGCTACTACGGCCTGGCGAACCTCTTTGGAACCCTCAGCGGCACCGTGGTGGCCGGCCTCATCCTCAACAAGGCGGGCCGGCCGGCGGCGTTGGGCAGCATCGCCGCTCTGCTGGTCGTAACCATGCTCGTAACGGTCCTCTTCGTCCCAGACCGCGTGAAGCCCACGCGAGAGTCGTTCCACTCCGCCCGGGATGTCGCCTCGTCGACGTTCACGACCCCGCTCAGGTACCCCAACTTCATGTGGCTGATGGGCTCCCGCCTTCTCATCCTCATGGGGATCGTGGGAATCCAGACCTACGCGTTCTTCTTCTTCGCGGACGCGTTCTTCCATGGCGATAGCCACGCCACCACGACCGCCACCACGGCCATCGTGGGCCTGGTGGTGGCCCTCGCCATCCTCGTCACGTGGCCGGCGGCTCGCCTGTCCGATCGCGTGGGGCGCAAGCCGTTGATCCTCGCCGGCGGGCTGATAGCGACAGCCGGCATGCTGGTGCTGGTCTTCGCCGGCCACCGGTGGCTGCCCTCGGCGCTGCTGGCGCCGGTCGCCCACGCCCTGGGATTGCCGGAGCTCGCGGCCCAGACGCTGGCCGCCGGGGTGCTGGTCGGGGCGGGCCTGGGCGCGTTCCTCTCGGTCGACTGGGCCTTCATCACAGACGTGATTCCGCGTGAAGAGGCAGGCCTCTTCTTCGGCTTCTCGAACATTGCCACCGCCGGGTCAGGCGTGATCGCCCGCTTCCTGGCCGGCCCCATTCTGGACCGATTCAACGCCGGGCCTCACATCCTGAATCTGCCGGGCGGCTACCCGGTCATCTTCGGCGTATTTGTAGCCTGGTTGCTCGTGGGAACGCTCCTGATCCTGAAGGTCCGCGAAAGGCGGTGATCGACGTCCAGGGTCTGCCCGCGTGGGGCGGGCTGCGGCCGGCGCCGCTATCAGCGGCGCGCGTGGCTCTAGCGGGCGTTCCCTACGATGAGTCGGCGACCTACCGGCGCGGGGCCCGTCATGCACCGGCGCACATTCGCCGCCTCAGCGCAGTGATGCCGCCCATCGACGAGCGCGGCCGGTGCTTCGGCGATCTGACACTCCATGACCTCGGTGATCTGGAGCTTGGCAGCTCAGTGGCCACTGGCTGGGAGGCGGCAGCTCAACGGCTGACGGAGGTGCCGCCTGGAGCATTTCTCACCGTGTTCGGTGGTGACCACTGCAGCGCGATCCCGGTGCTTGCCGCCCAGGCCCGGCGCCATCCCGACCTTGCTGTGCTCTGGATTGACGCTCACCCGGACCTCTGCGATTCCTCACGCGGTGGCCGCTGGACGTGCGGCTGCGCACTGCGCCGCGCGCTGGAGTGCGCCGGCCTGCCACCGAGCTCGGTGGTGCTGGCGGCGTGCCGCGACTTCGACCCCGAGGAGGTCGGCTTCATCCGCGAGCACTGTGTGCTGGTGGCGACAACCGTCGCGCTGGCTGCGGAGCCGGCTGCGGCCGCCGGCCGAATCGCGGCCGCGCTGGCGGGGCGGCCGCTGCACATCTCCTTCGATATCGACGCTCTGGACCCGGCTTTTGCGCCGGGCACCGAGATCCCGTGCGCCGGCGGCCTCAGCACCCGCCAGGCGCTGGACCTCGTGGCGTCGGTGGCACGAGCGTGCCGCCTGGTCGGCCTGGACGTCTGCGAGGTCGCGCCCCTGGGCGCTGACGAGATCACCGTCCTGGCCGCACTGAAGATGGTGTTCGAGACGTGGGCGCTGCTGTGAAAGAGACGGCAGAGGCGGCGATCGTAGGTGGCGGCGTCATGGGCTGTGCTCTCGCCTACCAGCTGGCCCGGAGGGGCCTCGACGTGTTGCTGCTCGAGCGCGCCGAGCTTGGCTCCCAGTCCACCGGCCGGTGCGCCGGCGGCGTCCGGCAGCAGTTCTCCGGCGAGGTCAACGTCCGTCTCCAGCGCCTGGCGGTCCGGCTCCTCCAGAACTTTCACGAAGAGACCGGCGGCCACGCCGACTTCCGGCGGATCGGCTACCTGTTCCTGCTCACCCAGCCGCAGCAGGTCGCCGACTGGCGCGGCATGCTCCACATGTGGCACCAGTTGGGCCTCGAGGAGGCGCGCTGGGTGACCGCGGACGAGGCCCACGATCTGGTGCCGATCCTGAACGTGGATGATGTCCTGGGCGGCACGTTCTGCCCAAGCGACGGCCTCGCCAGCCCGGCCGACGTCACCGCCGGCTACGCCGCAGCGGCCCGCCGCCACGGTGCCCGTTTGAAAGAGGGCGTGAGTGTCACCGGCATCGAGGTCCGGAGTGGACGGGTGTGCGCGATTCGCACGACGGAAGGCGAGGTTTCCACGCCGCTCGTCTTCAACTGTGCCGGGGCCTGGTCGGCCGAGATCGGGCACATGGCGGGCGTCGAGGTCCCGGTGCAGCCGTACCGGCGGCACATCTTCGTCACGGACGCGTTTCCAGAAGTGACCCGAACCATGCCGATGACTGTGGACTTCGCGACCTCCTTCTACTTCCACCCTGAAGGCGACGGCGTGCTGATGGGCATGAGCGATCGCGACGAGCCGCCGACCTTCAGCATCGACGTCAACTGGGAGCTGCTGGAGAGGACGGTCCAGGTTGCTTCACACCGGGCGCCGGCCCTCGAACGGGCGAGCATTCGGACCGCCTGGGCCGGGCTCTATGAGACGACCCCGGACCATCAGGCCATCCTGGGACCGGTGAGCGACGTGGAGGGCTTCTGGTGCGCCTGCGGCTTCTCAGGGCATGGCTTCATGCAGGCGCCGGCCGTCGGGCTGGTGGTGTCCGAGCTGCTGCTGGACGGGCATTCGGAGGTGGATGTCAGCGCCTTCTCGCACGATCGCTTCGAGCGGGGCGAGCTGGTGGCGGAGCGAAACGTGATCTGACACCCGAATTTTGAGGCGTGCATTTGCCGGCGGATGCACGCATCAATCGCAGCCAGCCGCGTCATCCGCCGGCGGATGCACGCATCAATCGCAGCCAGCCGCGTCATCCGCCAGCGGATGCACGGTTCGGCAGGGTTAACGGGCGAGGTTTCCTCCATCCGTTAAGTGGTGCATCCTCAGGCGCGTGGCGCTGCACCCCGTTGTCCCTGCGGAGCTCACCAGAGGTCCGTTCACCCTTGCCGAAGCGAGACAGGCGGGCCTAACCAGGAGGCAGCTCCAGGGTGCCAGCTGGCGGCGTATCGGCAGCGGGCTTTATGTGTGGGCAGCACTCGCCGACAACCCGGCGCTCTTACTAGCGGCCGTCCATCGTCACCTTCCGGCTGCGGCTGCGTTCTCCGGCCAGACCGCCGCCTGGCTGCACGGCCTCGAGCTGCCTCCATGTGATCCCGTCGAGGTCACGATCCCCGAGTCCTGCGGCATTTCGGCCCGGGCAGGCATGATCGTTCGCCGCGCATTGCTCGCCGACCAGGACGTCGTCGAACGGCGTCGGATGCGTGTCACCTCCGCCGTGCGTACGCTGGCCGATCTCAGCCGCCGCCTACCTCTTGTGGAAGCGGTCGTGGCCGTGGACATGGCGCTGCACAGCGAGGTGGTGGATCTCGGACAGCTCCACGCGTACATGGCAGCGCACAGGCGGCGCAAGGGCGTGGCACAACTCCGGCAAGTGATAGAGCTGGCCGAGCCGGCGTCGGAGTCGGCGATGGAAACCCGGTTGCGCCTGTTGCTTGTGCAGGCGGGGCTGCCGCGACCGGAGGCACAGGTCCCCCTCCACGACGAGCGAGGTCATTTCCTCGGCCGGCCGGATCTCTACTACCGGCTGCAGCGCCTTGGCGTGGAATACGACGGGGGTACCCATCGCGACAGCCTGCTCGAGGACAATCGCCGCCAGAACCGATTGCTCAATGCGGGGTTCCGACTTCTGCGCTTCGCCGCCGCCGACGTTCACCGGACCCCGGACTCAGTCGTAGCAGTGGTCCGGGCCGCGCTCTCGACACTAGGTCCAGGCGTGCATCCGCCGGCGGGTGACCCGGCTGGCTGCGATTGATGCGTGCATCCGCCGGCGGATGATCGTCTCACTTTGCTGGCCCGATCGCGTCGAGGCGGACCCCGGCTTCGGCGATGTCCATTGCGCGGTTGTAGAACTCGAGCAGGTCGCCACGGCCACCCTGGCGAAGCCACTCGATGCCGGCCGTGTAAACAGCCGCGATCGTCATCATGGTCATGACGCGGAGTTCGAAGTCGTGGGGATCCCGACCCGTTCGCTCCGCCAGCACGCCAGAGAAAAGCTCATGGCTCCGCTCAAGCTCTTCCCAGACGCGTGCCCGCAGTGACGGCACCTCCATGATCAGCTTTCCACGCGTGACGATCACCTCTCGGTCGGTCTCGAAGATCGCCGCCAACCCCTCGCTGACCGTGCGGCGGAGGGCGACGCCCAGAGGCTGGTCGCTGGGAACGGCCATAAGCATCGAGATGAACAGAGGGTCGTAAGGGTCGTAGAAGACGACGTCTTCTTTGGTGCGGAAGTAGTTGAAGAACGTGCTCGGCGATATCTCGACCGCCTCGGCGATCTGCTCGATGGTGGTCTCCTCGTAGCCCTGCTCCTGGAATAGGCGCATGGCCTCCCGCTGGATGGCGTTCCTGGTCTTCAGCTTCTTCCGTTCCCGCAGCCCGCCCGTGGAGCGGCCGGAGGTGGCCATAACAGGATTGTCGCCGATCGGCCACCTCCGGCCGTTACGTTTCAAGCGGCCTCGTCGCCGCGGGTCTCAGCCTGGGCCTTGGCACCGGCCGCCCGCGCAGGCAGGAACAGCGCGATGAGGACTGCAACGGCGGCCAGCAGCCCTGCGCTCACGATGAGCACCTGGGCCATTCCGGTCACGTAGGCGTCGTAAGCCGCATGACGGAGCGGCGCTGCCAGCGGGGTGGGAAGATGGGTTGCGATAGCTGCCGCGACTGCAACTCCGCTCAGCGCCGCGTCGCTGACCTGTGCCGGAAGACCCGCCAGGTGCCCGTTCAGGCTCGTTCGGTAGGCGCCGTTCAGCACGCTGCCCATGATCGCGACCCCAAAAGACGCGCCCACGTTCTGGAGAACCCTGGTGAGCGCGTTTCCCGCACCGACTTGAGCAACCGGCAGGGCGCTGAGGATCGCGTCCAGCGCCGGAATCATCGCGAGCGCTATCCCCAGTCCGGTCACCGCCAGTCCGGGCGCGACCAGGCCGTACCCCGTGTCCGCGCCCAATCGTGAGAGCAGCACCAGCCCGGCCCCGCTCGTAAGCAAGCCCCCTGCCATCATGACCTTCGTGCCCAGGCGAGCCGTCAGCCGATCGCTGGCAAGGGCCCCGACGAATACGGCGGCGATCATCGGGAGCAGCCGGATTCCGGTGCCCTGCGCATCGTTGCCCTGTATGACCTGGAGGTAGGGAGTGAGGATGAACATCGCCCCGGTCAAGCCGAAGCCGACCGTGGTGAACGCAACAGTCGCCCACGCGAATCGCGGGTTCAGGAACATCCGCAGGTCAACCAGCGGAACCCGCATGCGCAGCTCCCAGCCCACGAAGGCGGCGATCAGGATCGCACCACTGACCAGGGGCACCAGGACCTGCGGATCGGTCCAGCCCTTCAGCGGCTCCTGGATGATGCCGTAGACGAGGGCGGTCACACCCACCATCTCGAGGACGGCTCCGATCCAGTCCAGGCGGTGGGCCTCCGGGTCCTTGCTCTCGGGAACGAAGAACCCGACGCCGAGCAGCGCGAGAACGACCACGGGGCCGTTGATCAGAAAGATCGAACCCCAGTCGTAGTGGGTCAGCAGATAGCCGGCGACCAGTGGACCGAGGGGCAGGCCCAGGAACACGCCTGCCCCGGCCAGCGCGAGTGCGCGCCGCCGCTCATCTTCGGCGAAGATGGTGGGCAGGATCGCCAGCATCAGCGGCAGGATCACCGCCCCGCCAGCACCCATCAGGGCCCGCATGAAGATCAGGCCGTTCGCCGATGACAGCTGGCTGGCGACGACCGACGAGACGCCAAACACCAGCAGCCCCGCCAGCAGCAAAAGGCGGCGGCCGTAGCGGTCGGCGAGCACGGCGGCGGGCAGCATCAGGCCGGCCAGGGCCAGCGTGTAGGCTGTCGACATCCACTGCAGCTGGTCTGTGGTGGCGCCGAGCTTTGCTGACAGCGTGGGCAGGGCCGTCACCAGGATCGTCGTGTCGAGCCCGAGGACCAGCCCGCTGAGCACGAGGGCGCCCAGCGCCAGCCAGCGCCCTCGCGGTCGCCCTACCCTCTCCGTTCGGGTCACCTTTGTGTTGATGCTCATGGTCGTGACCTCCGCACACTTTGGTGTTTTCGATGGACATCTCCAGCCGGATCTAGTAGCTACCTGAAATCCATAGTAACTCCAATATTCATAGCAATGCAAGTGTCGTGTGGATCCAAGTGTGGGTTTCGTTGAGGGTTTGTTGAGCGGAGACCGAGTAGGCTCTGGCACAAAGGAGTAATATTCAGAAAGATCTGAATACTCAGGATCTCCTGCAGGATGACAAGGGAAGAGCACCAGTTCATCGAGGACCTTGGACAGCACATGACCCAGTGGGGTCTACCCCGAACGACGGGCCGGATCTATGGATACCTGCTGCTTCGAATGGAGCCCGCCAGCCTGGACGAGATCGCTAGCAGGCTGGAGATGGCGAAAAGCGGAGCCAGTGTGGCGGTCAGGCAACTGGTGGCCCTGGGGCTCGCGCGAAGCCGCAGCCAACCTGGCAGCAGGCGTGTGCTCTTCGAGGCCCTCTACAGCCTGGAGGCCATCTTCGCAGCCCGCAACTCACAGGCGATGGAGCTGCTCGCAAGGCTGCGGCAGGGCGCCCTGGTGGCGCCGGCCGGCCCGGTCCGGAGGCAGCTCCATGAAATGGCGGACATGTTGCAGGACTTCATGGCCCTGGCCCCTGAGGTCCTGAGGCAGTTGCGCGAACGTGAAAGGAGTCGAACATGAACGAGGCGATCCGTACAGAGGGTTTGACCAAGGACTACGGCGCAGGCCGGGGCCTCTTCGACCTCGACCTCACAGTCCGGGCGGGCGAGGTCTTCGGCTACCTCGGCCCCAACGGAGCCGGCAAAACCACCACCATACGCCAGCTGATGGGCCTGGCTTACCCGACCCGCGGCAGGGCGTCGGTCTTCGGCCTCGACTGTCACCGGCAGGCGGTTGAGGTCAAGCGTCACGTCGGCTACGTGCCAGGCGAACCGCCCCAGTTCGGCGGGCTCCGCGGCAGGGAGGTCATTGCCTACCTGGGCGCCATGGCCGGCGGAGTTGACGAGGCGCACGTGAAGAGCCTCTGCGACAGGCTCCAGCTCGACCTCTCGCGCCGCTACCGCGAGTACAGCTCGGGTAACAAAAAGAAGCTGCTGCTCGTCATCGCCTTCATGCACCGGCCGCAGCTGCTCGTCCTGGACGAGCCTACGAGCGGCCTGGACCCGCTGAACCAGCAGGAGTTCTACGCGATGGTCCGTGAGGCGAGACAAGGCGGGGCCACGGTCTTCCTCTCCTCGCACGTCCTCTCGGAGGTCGAGCACGTGTGCGACCGGGTCGGGATCATCCGCACCGGCCGGTTGGTGAACATCTCCAGCCTGGAGGAGCTGCACGAAATCCGCCTGCACCGCGTCGAGCTGGAGTTCGCCGGTGATGTGCCCGTGGAGGCGATCCGCCGGGCCGACGGCGTGGACGGCGTGACCGTCGAGAACCACCGCGTGCACTGCGTGGTGCGCGGCAGCTTCGAGCCGCTGATGGCCGCGGTGGCCCGAGCCCACGTCGTCAACCTGTCCAGCCACGAGCCGAGTCTCGAGGACACCTTCCTGGAGTACTACTCGGACTCCGGGAAAGAGGAGGTGGCGGCGGCATGCTGAGGAACGCCTTCCGGCTTCACCGTTGGGGGTTGATCGGCTACGGGGTGGTCCTCTTCGTAAGCACGTACATCCAGGCGGCTGCGTTCATGCAGGTGGCGGGCACCACGGCAGCCAGCCGCGCCGCCTTCGCGCGCAGCATGACCACCCTGGCCGGGCAGCTGTCGTACATCCTGCCGCAGCCCTTCCGGCTCGACACTCTCGACGGCTACGTGCAATGGCGCGCCTACGGCCCGCTGGCACTGGTGGTCATGATCTGGGCGATCGCCGCGGCCGCCGACGCGGCGCGCGGGGACGAGGACAAGCAGCTCGTCGACTACTGGCTGGCCGCCCGCGTCTCACGGGCGCGCCTGGTGGCGTCGCGGCTAGCGGCCTTCGGTCTGGCATCGCTTGTGGCGGCGGTCCTCGGCGGCCTCGGCTACGTGGCCGGCGCCGCCCGCTACGAATCGGTCAGCCTGGGTCCTGTCGCCGGCAAAACGCTTTCGCTGTGGCTGTTCGTGCTCACCCTCTTTGCGCTGTGCTTCCTCGTCGCTCAGCTAATCGGGTCGATTCGCGGTGCTCAGGCGGCCGGAGCCGGTGTGGTGGTGGTGCTATACCTGCTCGACGTTCTTGGCCGCACGAACCACTCGTTCGACGGGCTGTCCTGGTTGTCGCCGTTCAAGTGGTACGACGCGACCACGGTCCTGGCGCCGGGCGGCAATCTGGATGGCGCTGGCATCGCGCTCAGCGTGGCCGCCATCGCCGTCGCGGGCGTTCTCTCTGCGCTCGCCTTTGCGCGACGCGACGTCCGCGGTACGCCGTTCGCGCTCCCGCATCGTGAGGTCGCGGCCAAGGACGTGGCGCCATCCCCGCTGCTCGCATGGCCCGTGGCCCGGCTGCTCTACCGCCAGCGCTGGATCGTTGCCGTCTGGGCGCTGATCACCGCGGCCATGGCGGTCTACATGGTGGCCATCGCGCACAGCGTCGTGGATAGCGCCATCAACCTGCCCGGGATGCGTGAGTTCCTCACTCACAGCAGCGGCGGCGACCCTTACCGCGGCTTCATCGCCGCCTTCTGGTTCGGCATCGCGCAGCTGCTTCTGGCCGGCTTTGCGGTCCACCTCGTCTCCGGATGGGCCGCGGACGACACCGAGGGCATCCTGACCTCCGTGCTGAGCATGCCCGTGCACCGGTGGGCGGTCATCGGGGAGCGGGCTGCGACGGCACTGGTCGGGACTGTGGTCGTCGTGGCAGTCGGCTCACTGACGGCGGCGGCGATGGCTGCTGCCGTCGGCACCACGCTCGACGCGGCGGCCGTGTTCCGCGCGTCATGGCTGCTCATTCCCTTCGCCCTCACATACGCGGCGGTGGGAGCGGCGGCCAGCGCGGACTTTCCGCGGGCCGCCGTCGGAGTGCTCGGGGTGCTCGCGTTCCTCAGCTTCCTGGTCTACGAGCTGGCGCCGCTGCTGAACTGGCCTGCGTGGGCGGCCAATCTGTCGGTCCAGCAGCTGTACGGCACGCCATTCCTCACGGGCGTCTTCTGGAACGGCCTCTGGGCGATGGTGGCGGTCGTGGTCGTGGGCTTCGGCGTGGCGACCCTGCTGATGCAGCGGCGGGAAGTGGGTCAGTAGGAACGTAGGCCGGCGCTACGCGGGGGGCCCTCTCCCCCGGCTTCGCCGGGTACTCCCCCGACTTGCGCGGGGGAGGGTCCCCCTCCCCCGGCTTCGCCGGGTACTCCCCCGACTTACGCGGCAATGCCGTCCACTTAAGGGATTTTGGGGAGGGGTCAAAGACCCGGCGGAGTGGACCTAGAGGAGCCTGAAGCACGGGCACGAGACCGGCGATGATGTCAGGTATCTAGCCAACGTCATTGCTGAGGTCTCAATGCCCGTCACAACATCATCGTTCATCCAGCGGCAGCCGTTTCAGC
>Ga0126378_10001795_pt1 | contig 15831 bp, 15 predicted proteins | sample PanSoiMetPlot_23_FD_92587 | JGI IMG/M metagenome (GOLD analysis project Ga0126378, IMG submission 92587) | Tropical forest soil microbial communities from Panama - MetaG Plot_23 | ecosystem: Environmental > Terrestrial > Soil > Tropical forest > Bulk soil | place: Panama | collected 2016-02-17 | reverse complement strand
CTGTCGGACGAGCCGTGTTGAGCGTGTCGAAGTTCGCGGCGAAGTTCAGAAAAAGCGAAGGGTAGCCCGCGGATCGTCCTTCGCGATCACGATACGAATCGCAAAACCGGACAATTGAAATTCTTCCAGTACGATCATTTCTACTGATTGTGCTCACTCAGCGCTGGAGGCAGGAGCTTCGGCGACTTCGCGGCGCATTTCCTCAACTTTTTCCGCCATCGCCCACTTCAGTTTTTCGATGCCTTCGCCGGTCACGGCGGAGATCGGGAACAGGTCGAGCTTGTTCTTCTTGCAAAACTGCTTGAGCTTGGTGAGCTTCTGCTTGTTGGCCGCGTCGATCTTCGAGGCAACCATCAGCATGGGCTTTTCGCCGAGGTGCGCGCCGAAGCTGTCGAGCTCGCCCAGGATGACTTCAACGTCCTTGACGACATCGGAACGGCCGCTCGCATCGGAGACATCGACCAGATGAACGAGCAGGCGCGTGCGTTCGATGTGACGCAGGAACTGCGTACCCAGCCCGGCGCCTTCATGAGCGCCTTCGATCAAGCCAGGGATGTCGGCCACAACGAAACTGATTTCGTCTTTCTTATCGCCGACAGCAACTACGCCAAGATTCGGCTGCAGCGTTGTGAACGGGTAATCGGCAATCTTTGGGCGAGCGGCGGAGATCCGCGAGATTAGCGTGGACTTGCCGACGTTGGGATAGCCGACGAGGCCGACATCGGCGAGAAGCTTGAGTTCGAGGCGGAAGACGCGTTCTTCGCCGGGACGTCCTTCTTCGTGCTCACGCGGTGCCTGGTGGGTGGAAGTGGCGAAGCGGGCGTTGCCCCGGCCTCCGCGGCCTCCGTGTGCGATGACGATACGCTCGTCCGGCCTGGAGAAATCCCAAACTTTGTCGCCGGTCTCTTCGTCGTAAACGATGGTGCCGACGGGAACTTTTAGTGTAATGTCGCCGCCTTCGCGCCCGGTCTTGTTCGAGCCTTCGCCGTGGCGTCCGCGCTCCGCTTTGTATTCCGGATTGAAACGGAAATGTACGAGCGTGTTGTGGCGCTCGCTGGACTCCATGATGACGTCGCCACCCTTGCCACCGTCGCCGCCCGATGGGCCTCCGCGGGGAACGAATTTTTCGCGGCGGAAGGCGAGGCAGCCGTTGCCGCCGTCGCCGGCCTTCACGCGGATTGTGGCTTCATCGATGAACATCAGCTGTCAGGTGCAGGTGTCAGGTCTTCGGTCTTCGGAAAAGCGACCGTGGCTGCGATTTGGGCGTCAACAATCGGCTAACTTGAAAGACCGACGACAAAAAATATAGCCCCTTGACGACAGGGGCTATTGGCTACGATGGCTTGACCCTTCTGCTGCGCTCAGGGCTGGTCACCGTCGCTCCACAAAAAACTAGTTCTTTGCGGACTCGACCGGCTCGATCATGACGTACTTGCCCATGGAGCCACGATCTTTGAAGACGATCCGGCCGGTGACCTTGGCGAAGAGCGTGTCGTCTTTGCCGCGGCCCACGTTGAGGCCGGGCTTCACGCGCGTGCCACGCTGGCGAACGATGATGGTGCCGCCGGGGACGAGTTGTCCGCCGAATGCCTTGAATCCAAGCCGCTGTGAATTCGAGTCGCGGCCGTTTCGTGAGCTACCTAATCCTTTTTTATGTGCCATAAGAAACCAGTTCTCAGTTCTCGGTTGTCAGTTGCTAGTTAGTCGTCGGTCGTTGGTCTTCGGTCGTCGGCCAAAAATCATGGCGCCAACAATCAGCGCCACCCAAAACGTTATTTCTTTTTCTTTGCCGGGGCCTTCTTGGCAGCGGATTTCTTCGCGGCCTTTTTCTTGGCGGCGCCTTTCGGAGCGGCCGCTTCTTTTGCTTCTCCGGCCGGAGCGGTTTTCTTCGGCTTCGGTTCTTTCTTCGGGAGTTCGGGCGCCTTGAAGGACTGGCCGTCGAAGGCGATCTCAGTGATACGTACGGCGCTAAAGGGCTGGCGATGTCCGCGCAGCTTCTTGTACTGCTTCTTGCGCTTGTAGTGAAAGACGAGCACTTTGGCGCCACGGCCTTCTTCAACCACCTGGCCGACGACGCGCGCTTCTGATTGCGGGCGAGCGATCTCGCCTTCCGACCCAGAGACGGCTAACACGTCGTTGAATTCGACGTGGCCGTCGGTACCGGTGCCGAGTTTCTCGACACGGATCACATCCCCGGGCGCCACCCGGTACTGCTTACCGCCGGCGCGGATGACCGCGTACATACCTTTGCCTCCGAAAAATTGCTCTCCGCGCACACGGGCGCTGGAGCGGAACCTATGATCTCAGGATGCTTGCTGTGTTTTGCCGCGCGGCGCAATGTCAGCCACGGCGGGCGGCCCAGAACGGGTCCGCAAGTACAGGCAAACCTAATTATTTTAGCGTGATGGCGGGAAGATGGTCAAACCTTGCCGGGTTCCCCAACTCGGAGGGCTCAGGACGTCTGAGCTGACTCGCAGCTTTTGCAATGCAGTTCGAACCAGGAAGCTCCTCCAAACGGACTATGGCTGGGAAAATCAGGAAGCGGTGGCAGATAGCTGCCTTCTACATTCGAAGCGGTCTCCATCCAGGTTGGGGTGGACGGCCTGTCGTTATCCCAAGCTGCCCAGCGACAGGTGAGGTGACCGGTCTCGTTTAGCCAAGATGCTTTCATTGCGCCGACCTCCACGCTCAAGGCACCGAACGATTGATTATAGGCCCGATTGGTCGGGTTGGTGGCGGCCGGTTCGTTTGGCGAGGCCAATCGTTGGTTTCGCTCCTGCATTCGTGCGACAATGCGTCGCCAATTTTGGAGGAGATGCCCATGCGATCCATGTTCTACCGTTTCGTAGTGTTAGTTCTCGCCCTCACCGCGTGGAGTTTCGCGGACACAAAGAAACCGGCATCGAAGCCCGCGGGCGGCGCGCCGGACAAAGCCCATCTGCAGAAGATTTGGGACGGTTGGGGCACGCTCGATCCGTCGAACGTCGCCGAGTACTACGCGACCGGGCCGCATACGTTTTTCGATATCGCGCCTCTGAAGTACGCGAGCTGGGATGAGTACAAGGCGGGCGTGGTGAAAGAGCTGGCGGATTACAAGGCGGCCAAGTTCACCGTGAATGACGATGCGGAGATTCATCCGGCGGGGCAGTACGCTTGGGTGACCGCCACGGTGAAGGAGGACATGACGCAGAAGTCCGGCAAGCGTGAGATGGGAAATTTCCGCTGGACCGCGGTCTTCGAGAAGCAGAATGGGAGGTGGGTGATCGTGCACGAACACGTGTCGGCGCCGATGCAGTAGGTTCTTGAGTGGGTCCCAGGTTAGCGTCCAAAGAACGGACGCGAACCTGGGGGCACCGTCAGCGAAGCAGGCGTCGTGCGATCAAAAGCAGGTCCTTCGCGTCGTTCGGCTGACGCCTCACTTTGCTCAGGATGACAACTCACAAAAGTCGCAGATGGAGAGCCGGGGCGTCGCTGCCCAACTGCTGGCGAGACCGCAAGTCTCTCCCCTTAGTGGGAAGCGTCGCGTGGCCGAAACGCCTCTCGGTGGCTCGGACGGTGCCAGCAAAGAAGGGGTCTCCTTCGGCTTCGCTCAGGGCAGGCTTTCGACGTTCGTCTGGCGCCTCACTTCGCTCAGGATGACAATCGGTTAGCGCTGCAATAGTAAACAAACCGCTCGCAAAGCTTCGCTCCCCACGCAGAAATCTTCGCGACCAACCACCACTACAGAATGTAGGCTCTCACAAAGAAGTAGACCGTCATCCCGGTGCCGACTAAAAGCACAAACGCACGGACCCAGGCTTGGGGAAGTTTTTGGGAGAAGTGGGCGGCGCAGTAGCCGCCCAAGGTCGCGCCGACGGTCATCAGGATGGCTTGCGGCCACACGATTGCGCCCTTCGCAATGAAAGTAATGAGCGCAACGCCGTTGATCACCGCGCCGAGCAGGATCTTCAGTGCGTTCATCGAATGAATGTCGGTCATGCCGAGCGCGGCGAGCATGGCTAAATTCATGATCCCGACGCCGCCCCCGAAGTAGCCACCATAGACTGCAACGAATAACTCGAAGATCGAGGCTCCGACGAGGGCCGCTGTTGAGGCGTCATGGGCAAGCCCTGATGCACGGCCTCGGCTGAGTTTTTTCCCGAAGGCAAACAGCAGCGTGGCTCCGAGCATGAGCCACGGCAACACCTTCATGAATGTGTTCGCGGGCGTGCCGAGAAGAAGAAACGCTCCAAGCAGGCCGCCGATGATGCTGGTCGCGATGAGGGGAATCAATACGCGGCGAGAAAGCTGGAAGCGGCCGCGATAGGCGCCACCGCTGGCGGTGGTCCCGACCCACAGCGCAAACGTGTTGGTGGCGTTTGCTGGGATAGGCGGCACGCCAGTGAACAGGAGCGCAGGAAACGCAACGAAACTGCCGCCTCCGGCGACGGCGTTCAGCGCGCCGCCGATCATACCGGCGACAAAAAGAAGAATGGCGGAGTGGAGAGGCAAGCAGTAGGTGTATCAGAAACACGCCGAGGCTGTCAGCCTGCGCGAAAGTTCTCTTGCGGCCCGGTGGTTAGTGCTTTCGGCTAGGAAACGTCTTATAGGAATCCCTCTTAGGGCACCGAGGGTGCTCGCAGGCAAGGGGTCCTTCGACTGCGCTCGGCCTTTGCCTCACTTCGCTCAGGATGACGGGACCAATTCTCGCCCTCCCTTCTTTACCATTTCGTCCTCCTCAACATGGCTACGCCAACGTTTTGGCGCTTGCCTCGTCTGAGCGTGGGAGACATCGCGATGCGTTCAGGGTTGGCAGTGTGCCTGTGTTTTGTTGGAGCCGCTGCGCTCGGGCAGCAGACACCGACATTGAATCCGTGTGTGGCACCGGAGCAAAAACAGCTCGAGTTTTGGGCGGGCGATTGGCAGTTAATGTGGCCGGCCGCGGGACAGGGAAAAGTGGATCACGGTACCAGCAGCATTCACCGCCTGCTCGACAGCTGCGTGGTGCAGGAGAATTTTTCCGGCGAAAACGCAATGCACCTGCGCGGGATGAGTGTTTCGATCTTTGACACGGGCGCGCACAAATAGAGGCAGACCTGGGTCGATAACGAAGGCGGCTATCTCGATTTTGTCGGCGAGTTCAAAGATGGTCGGATGATCCTGTAGCGAAATGTAGTGCGTCCGGATGGGAAGGCGGTGGTGCAGCGCATGGTTTTCAAGAACATCACGCCGAATGAATTTGACTGGAGTTGGGAAGCGTCGACCGATGGTGGGAAGACCTGGCCAGTGAACTGGCCAATTCACTACACGCGCAAGGGGAGCTAGGATACTGGGCCGCTCCGGGAACTGGACGTCATGTTCTGTCTCTTACTCCCTCAGCGCGAACGCCCTTACCGGGAAAGAAGTGCCTCCCTGGATCGCTGGTGGCGCGGCGAAGAAGCGGAAGTTGCGGTCGCCGATCTGATCAACTCCACGCAAGTGCTCGACGATCGGAATGTCGGCGGCGAGGAGAATTGTGTGCGCAGGGCGCACGGGATCCTGCATGTTGTCGATGTTGGCGCAATCGATGCCGACCAGCGCTGCTCCGCCATGTACGAGCTGGTCGCAGGCTGCCGCGGTGAGAAACGGTCCGGAGCGGAAATAGTTCGGCGTCCCCCAGTGCATCGACCAGTTGGTGTGGACGAGAACGGCTTTGCCGCGGACGGTGAAGCCGGACAAGATGCGGGGCTCGATCGGTCCGTCGGCTGGCGCCGCGATCACGATGCCTTCGAGGTTGGCGAGCTTCTCGAGGGGAACGGAGGCGAGGTCGGCCTTGTCGCGATGACGATGGAAGGGCGCGTCGACGTAAGTGCCGGTATTGCCGCCGAGATCGTAGCGGGCGATTTGAAACGTGGTGCCTGGGGCATATTTTGTTTGGCGCGTCGCATCATCGTGCGCAAGGAAAGTATGAAATTGGGGTACGGGAAGTCCCGGGTATGAAGGCATGCCTGGGGCGAGTTTGTGGCTGAGGTCGAGGATCATCGTGGTTTCCAGAAATTGAGGTGGAATCAACATACACGGTGCAGGTGCGAGGAGGCCACCGTGAGACAGACGCGGACACCGTCGCTCCATGGAAAGCTTTTTAACCGCAAAGGTCGCGAAGAAGAGCCGCGAAGAACGCAAAGAAAAACATTCACCACGGAGGACACAGGGTGATCGGGTCATCGGGATCGCAACAAACGTACCGAGCTTTTGACCGCAGAGCGCGCGGAGGACGCAGAGGAGGAAGTATGCGGAGCAAGCCTTTCTGCGTGAATCATTTGCCGGCGTGATGCAGGTCACAGCCATCGTGTGATAAGGACCGATAGGCTTGCCTAGAAGGCAAGTCATGGCAACCCATCTTCATCACGACTTGATCCCGCATCAGGACTCGATTTTCGCGATGCTTCCCCCTGTCGCGAAGACGCCCGCTGTCAAACCGAAGAAAAGACTCATCCGCCGAACAGATCGGGACTACTCACAGAAATCACGGTTGGGATTTCAGGCCGCGTTTCTCGCGATGAACGTGTGGCTTGGCGTGCAGTTCTATTTTTGGGTACGGCACTTTGAGACGAGTGGCGCTTCGCCATACGTGCATCGGCCGGCGGGTGTCGAGGGATGGCTGCCGATCGCGGGCATGATGAACCTGAAATATTTTCTGGCGACCGGCCACGTACCCACGTTGCATCCGGCGGCGATGTTCCTGCTGATCACGTTCCTGTCAATCGCATTTCTGTTTCGCAAAGCGTTTTGCAGCTGGCTGTGCCCGGTTGGAACCGTCTCGGAGTATCTCGGGAAATTCGGAAAGAAATTGTTCGGGCGAAATTTTGATCTGGCCCGATGGGCGGACATTCCATTACGTGGACTTAAGTACCTGCTGCTGGGATTTTTCGTGTGGGCGGTATCGAGCATGTCGGCGAACGCGATCGCGGCGTTCATGCGCAGCCCGTACGGTGTAGTCGCCGACGTGAAGATGCTGAACTTCTTCCGGTTCATCGGCGAAACGGGAGTGATCGTGCTCGGAGTTCTCGTGGTGCTGTCATTGCTCGTGCAGAATTTCTGGTGCCGGTATCTGTGCCCGTATGGCGCCCTACTGGGTATTACGTCGTTTTTCAGCCCGATGAAGATCCGGCGGAATGCAACGACGTGCATCGATTGCGCGAAGTGTGCGAAGGCATGCCCGTCGTCGTTGCCGGTCGACAAGCTGGTGACAATCAAGTCGGCGGAATGCACGGGATGCCTCGAGTGCGTTGCGGTTTGCCCCGCGGAAGGCGCGCTGCGGATGGGACTGCCCGAGTTAGTTGCGGCGCACGTACCGGCGACAAGACGCATGTCGACGTGGGCATTCGGGGCGGGAGTGGCAGCATTATTTTTCGGAATCGTGGGCTTCGCGAAGACCGAAGGTTATTGGAAGTCGAATATTCCCGAGGCAGTTTACCGGCAGATCGTGCCGCATGCGAATGAGGCAAGCCATCCGATGCCCGGGGATTCGGCGTTAACGGAGTAGCTCTACTCCCGGTAGCGCGTTATGTGCCGTCCCTGCGGAAATTGCAATTCTCGCAAAGATCGCGAGGTGTGAGGCGGCCGGCAAGAGCCTGGTCTTCAGACAGCGCCTAAAGGCGCATTGTGAACTACCGCTCTCGGCGCGCCTGAAGGCGCGCCCTGATACAAATCTGCAGGACTGATCGAAACAATATTGTCGGCCCACGTTTCGAAAAGCGCGAAACTTGAGGCACCGAACGAGAGCCAGACGCTCCCGACGAGCTGACGTGGGTGGTGCGTCCGAGAGAAGATTTCCTCCGACGCCGCGAACAATATCGAGGGGCGGGAGGTCTTTTGACTCGTTCGGCTTGCGCCTCACTCGCTCAAGATGACAGTCAGCAACTTTCACGCGCTTTGCCTGACTTAGCCTGCTTTGCGAAATGTGAGATTCACGCGATAGGCACCGAACGCGGGATGATGCGCGGGCTTGAGCGGCAGCACACCGTGGTAGCGCAGGCGAGCTGGGCCGCCCCACACAACCACATCTCCGTGCTCGAGTGGCACGCGTTGCGTTTTATCGGAACGCTGCAGACCTCCAAAGAGAAAAGTCGCGGGAATACCCAGCGAGACCGAAACGATGGGCGCCGCAAAATCACGCTCGTCCTTGTCCTGATGCAGCGAGAGCTTGGCGCCCGGCTCATATCGATTGATGAGACAGGCATCAGGCGAGAAATTGGGGAATCTCGCATCTTCGGCTGCGGTCTGGGCGAGTCGCAGAAAAGCAGCCGGCATGGAGGGCCAAGGCTTGCCGGTTTCTGGATCGCGGGGATCATAGCGATACCCGGACCGATCGGTCACCCAGCCAAGGACACCGCAGTTCGTCATCGCGACTGACATGCGATAGCCGCCAGGCGTAACCATGTGGCGGAAGGGAGAGACAGCGGTGACTTCCTGAACCGCTTGCAGCACGGCGTTCTCTTCCGAGAGCGCGAATCCGCGTAACAGAAAAGCGCCGTCCTCCAGATGTTCCTTTTCACGATCGCTGACCGGGTCGTCGAACAAATTCATCGTCATGCAAAATCCTACTTCGCATCGTGAAAGATGATGCCCATGGTGTAGCGCTGTCCGGAACGCAGCCGGCTGACGCCGTGCCTCATGTTGACGCGGTAGAAGCCGCGCGTGCCCTGTACCGGACGATGATGAACTGCGAAGGCGACGGCATCCCCCTGACGAAGCGGGACGACTTCAGCCCGTGACTGCATGCGCGGACGCTGCTCGGTGAGCACAAACTCCCCGCCCGTAAACTCCTTCCCCGGCTCCGACAGCAAAATCGCTACCTGGATGGGAAAGATGTGCTCGCCGTAGAGATCCTGATGGAGACAATTGTAGTCACCTTTGGTGTACTTGAGCAGAAGAGGCGTCGGCTTCGCCTGTCCGGCTTTGTGGCAACGCTTGAGGAAGTCTGCGTGTTGCTCCGGGTAATGGACGCCGATCGCCATGGCGGCGTTCCAACGATTGGCTACGGGCGCCAGGTGCGGATAGAGTTCGGTGCGGAGCGTGCCGATGATGTCGGGAAGTGGATAGGCAAAGTATTTGTATTCGCCGCGCCCGAAGCCGTGCCGCGCCATGATTACACGGCTGCGGAAGAGGGCATCGTCGGGATAAAGCGCGGCGAGAGACGCGCATTCCGCGGGCGGCAAAAGCTCCTCGATTACCGCTGCTCCGTAATCGTCAAGGTCGTGCGCGATCCGATCCCAATCAAGCGATTGGATCCGGGTCTCAATAGTTAAAGCCGGAGATTTGCGCGCCGCAGATAGCATTTATTTCCTCACGCCTCATTTCGTGTTGCTACTTGGAAATCTACCGAATGGCGCCTGGTTGCAAACTCCGATTCTTGCGGTCAAAGCGCGATAGACCGAATTCGCATACGACGGCCTGGGCTATTTGATTTCAGTTTGCTGGCTGGCGACGCATTGCCATATGCCGCCGGGCATGCGGACCCACGTATCGGTCCAGCGTTCGTGGATGTCGACCTTGTGATCGCCAATCTGCCCTTTCCCTGTAAACAAGCCCGTCGCGATTGCGATGTGACCGTAGACGATGACTTGGACATCGCTGATACCGTAGTCGTCCCAGTGGCCGGGCTTCATGTGGGCGAGCAGCTCGTCTTTGGTCGTGAGCTTGCCGTCGGTGCCGACGTTGAGGAAGCGATCGGCGAGGAGCGGGGAGACGATGTCGGTTTTGCCGTCTTTCTGGGCAGTGGCCCATTTTGTTTCTAGGCCGGCTATGGCTTTTTCAAGCTCGGGTGAGTTCTGGGCAGTGGCGGGGAATGCGAAGGCAGCGCAAAGTGCGGGTACCAGGACCAGGTGGCGAAGTTTCATGGTGAGCCTCGCGCCGTAATGTAACAGGGCTACCGGGCTGTTGGTTGGGTTCCCCATGTAGTCGTGGCAAGGTCAGCAATTTCGTGCACAAGAGTGTGCGTCGCCACACGAGATTTGTCGAGCTACGCTCGACTGGGCAGACGGGGCGTCTCCACCCATCACGCCAAAACCGGGCGTGCTGGGGGCCCGGCGTCCGCCCCCACGTGTGTAGTGATGACCCGGATGTCTTGATTCGCGTTGAACAAAAAAAAAGGGCGGACAATGTCCGCCCTTGCGTTATTTACCGAGTCGAGTGCAGCCGTTACTGGATCAGCGTGCCCCCATTGGTTGGCTCGTCGGGCGGGATCACGACTGCGGCGGCAACGCGATCTCCGGGTTCGAGGCTCAACAAGCGAACGCCCTGGGCCGAGCGGCCGGATTCGCGGATGGTCTTCGAGTCCATGCGAATGATCTTGCCGTACTGGCTGATCAGCATGACCTGCGAGTCTTCCGCGACCTGCGCGATGCCCACGACCTTGCCGTTGCGCTCGGTGGTCTTGACGTTGATGACGCCCTTGCCGCCGCGATTGGTGAGGCGGTATTCGTCGGCGGGCGTGCGCTTGCCGTAGCCGTTCTCGGTGACGGAGAGAATCAGCGAGCCTTTTTCAGGAACGAGATCGGCCGCTTCGCTGGCCGGCAGATCTCCGGAGGTCGCGACCTGGCCTTCGGCGGGTTTCTCGTCGGCTGCGGCGGCTCCAGATTTCGGAGTCGTCGCCATTCCTACGATGTAGTCCTTCTCGGCCAGATTCATACCGCGCACGCCAGTGGCGTTGCGACCCATCGAGCGAACATCGTCCTCTTCGAAGCGGACGGCCTGGCCTTCGTGCGAGGCCAGGAAGATGATCTGCTGTCCGTCGGTGAGAGTGGCGGCCACAAGCTCATCCCCTTGTTCGATGTTGATGGCGATGATGCCAATCGCGCGCACGTGGCAGAAGTCCTTCAATTCGGTCTTCTTTACGGTGCCGTTGCGGGTCGCGAAGAAAACGTACTTACCTTCTTCTTCGAGATTGCGAACTGCCAGCATGGTGCGCACGGTTTCCCCGGCCTGCAGGCCGACGAGATTGCCCATGTGCTTGCCCTTGCCGGCCGCGCCGACGTCGGGAATTTCGTAAACTTTCAGCCAGTAGACACGGCCTGCGCTCGTGAAGATGAGGATGTAGGCGTGCGTCGAAGCGATGAAGAGGTGCTCGACGAAATCCTCGTCGCGCGTCTTCATGCCGGTGCGGCCCGTTCCACCGCGCCGTTGCATGCGGTAGGTGGAGATCGGCGTCCGCTTCAGGTAGCCGGAGTGGCTGACGGTGACGGCGACCTGCTCGTCGGCGATGAGATCTTCGAGGTGAATCTCGGCGGCCTCGTCTTCGATGACGGTCTTGCGCGCGTCTCCGTACTGCTTCTTCACTTCTTCGAGCTCTTTCACGATCACGCCGCGCAGCTTCTTCTCCGATCCGAGGATCGACTGGTATTCTTCGATGCGCTCGCGCGTCTCTTTCAACTCGTTGGAGATTTCATCGATTGAAAGCTTAGTCAGGCGATGCAATTGCAGTTCGAGGATGGCATCGGCCTGCTTCGCAGTGAACGGCTTTTCGGGATCGAGCTTGGGTGCGCGTCCAGTGGTGTTGATGTCGATCTTCTTGCCACCGAAGTAGGCGACCAAGTTCTCGCGGGCATCGGCGCGATTGGCGCTGCCGCGGATGATTGCGATTACGTTGTCGAGGTGATCGAGCGCAGTGAGGTAGCCTTCGAGGATGTGCTCGCGGTCCTGAGCTTTGGCTAGCAGGTACGCTGTGCGGCGACGGACGACATCGACGCGGTGCTCGATGAAGTACTGGATCGCCGGGAGCAAGCCCATCTCGCGCGGCTGACCATGCGCGATGGCGAGCAGGATCATGCTGAAGCTCTGCTGCATTTCGGTGTGCTTGAAGAGCTGGTTCAGGATGATCTGCGGCTCCGCGCCACGCTTGAGTTCGATGACGATGCGCAAGCCTTCGCGATCGCTCTCGTCGCGGACGTCGGAGATATCATCGATCACCTTGTCGTTGACCAGTTCGGCAATGCGCGCGACGAGCCGCGACTTGTTCACCTGGAAGGGAATTTCCGTGACGACGATGGCCTGCTTCTCCTTGGTGAGATTCTCGATTGCGGCCTTAGAGCGCATCATGAAGCGGCCGCGGCCGGTCTTGTAGGCGTCGAGAATGCCGGCGCGCCCGTGAATGATGCCGGCCGTCGGGAAATCGGGGCCCTGGACGAATTTCAGGATTTCGGGAAGCGTCGCGCTGGGATTGTTCACCAGCGTGATCGTGGCGTCGACGATCTCGGTAAGATTGTGCGGCGGAATTTTCGTAGCCATGCCGACGGCGATTCCGTCGGAGCCGTTCACGAGCAGATTGGGAATGCGCGTGGGCAGGACGTCGGGTTCGCGCTCGCTGCCGTCGTAGTTCGGACGGAAGTCGACGGTCTCTTTGTCGAGATCTTCGAGCAGAGCGGTCGCGACCTGGGCGAGCTTGGCTTCGGTATAACGATCGGCCGCGGGCGGATCGCCATCGACCGAGCCGAAGTTACCTTGTCCGAAGACCAGCGGATAGCGCATGCTCCAGGTCTGGGCAAGGCGCACGAGCGCGTCGTAGACGGCCAGGTTGCCATGGGGATGGTACTTGCCCATCACGTCGCCGACGATGCGGGCGCATTTGCGTGTGGCGCGGTTGGGCTGCAGGCCCATCTGCTGCATCGTGTACAGAATGCGGCGATGCACAGGCTTCAATCCGTCGCGCACGTCGGGCAGCGCGCGGCCGATGATCACCGACATCGAATAGTCGAGATACGACCGGCGCATCTCCTCTTCGATGTTGACAGGTTGAATGTTCAGGGCACCGGGGCTGCCGCCATCGCCGCCGGGCGGTGGTGTCAATGGGAGTTCTGGGTTTTTGTCGTCTGCCATAGAAAATCAGCTCTTAGCCTTTAGCTGTTAGCTCTTAGCTTGCAAAAACAACAACAAATCTCACGCGAGTGCCTGCTTCCGTGTTAGCTTTCGAGAGCTTCCGCGAAGGTCGCAGGAGCAGAGCTAAATGATTGCATTTACAGGAAGTTAGTAGGTCTTAATGTACCCTTAATTATAGCATGGATGGGTCGTTCTCGGGGCGTAGGATCGATGCCCACAGATGATCAAAGCGGTACGCCTTGAAGAGCGAATTCTGGAGAGTTTTCATGGACGATTTAGCAGGAAAAGTGGCGATTGTGACCGGGGCGAGCCGGGGGATCGGAGCGGCTTCGGCGATCGCATTGGCGAAGGCGGGCTGCGATGTGGCGGTGAACTATCGCGTTCGCGGGGATGACGCTGAAGCTGTGTGCGCACAGATACGCGCGGCGGGTCATCGCGCGTTCGCGGTGTGCGCCGATGTGTCACGAGCGAAGGAAGCCCAGAAGATGGCGTCGCTGGTCGCAAGCGAACTGGGGACGGTCAGCATTCTGGTGAACAACGCCGGCGTTGCGCGAGTGCAAAAGATCGAAGAGATCACGGAGGAGGATTGGGATGAGATCGTCGATGTGAATCTGAAGTCAACGTTCATGGTGACGCAGGCCGTGTTGCCGGGAATGCGCGAGCAGAAATGGGGTCGCGTCATCAACCTGTCGTCAGTAGCGGCGCAGACGGGAGGCGTGGTCGGGCCGCACTATGCGTCATCGAAAGCAGGCATGATCGGGCTCACGCACTCCCTGGCAAATCTGCTGGTAAAAGAAGGAATCACGGTGAACGCGATCGCGCCCGCGCTGATTGCGACGGAGATGGTGACGTCGAATCCGAAGGCGAGTCCGGAGATCATTCCGGTGGGGCGATTTGGGGAGGTCGAAGATGTGAGTTCGGTGGTTGTCCTGCTCGCCCAGAACGGCTACATCACGGGCCAGACGATCAATGTGAATGGGGGATGGTATTTCAGCTGAAGAAGCTCGCAACGGTGAACCGGCGTGCTGCAAGGGGTCAGCGGTCTCAATCGGCTGGCGACGTGAGTGGACTCGAGGCATCCTTTCTCCGCGCCGACCCCTCGATCCACATGCTCGCGACCAAGGCGCTGGCGATGGCGAGCAGCGCGCAGGAGCACGCGACTACACGGAATGCGAAGATGAACGAATCCGACACGGCGGCTTTGACTCCTCGCGCTTGATTGGGGTCGAGGCCGCGTGGAATGTCGACGCCAGCCAGTTTGGTGCGGTTCGACAGCACCTCGTCGTGAACCTGTTGCGGGACTTGCATCGTCGAGAGTTCGCGGTCGAGGCGGGCGGCGAAAGCCTGGACCATCACGATTCCAAACACAGCAATCGAGAGCAGACCCGCGACGCGAGCCACGGCGTTGTTGATGCCGGAAGCCGCGCCGGCGTGATCCTGGTCGATGGCTCCCATCACGACGGTCGTCAGCGGAGGAACACTGACCGCCATTCCGAAGCCGAGGATCACGAACGCTGGAAAGAAAGTAGTCCAGTACGAGCCTTCAATCGATGGCACCGCTAACAGCGCAAATCCTGCGGCCGCGATCACCGGGCCAACGATCAGCGGCAGCTTCGAACCGTATCGAGTCACGAGGCCTCCCGACCAGCGCGAGAGAAAAAACATGAGCAGAATCAGAGGAAGCGCGGCGGCTCCGGCTGCCGTGGCCGAATACCCTTGCACCTGGATCAGGTTCATCGGAAAGATGAAAAAGAAGATGCCGAGAGCGGCGTAGAGGAACAGTGTCAGCAGATTTGCGCCCGAGAACGTGCGGGAACGAAACAGTTTGAGCGGCACCATCGGGGAAGCTGCACGTTTCTCCACGAACGGAAAGGCCAGCAAGCAGACCATCGCCGCGGCCAGACTGACAAAGACTATTGGATGTCCCCACCCGAGCAGCGGCGATTCGATTAGCCCGTAAATCAGAGTGCCCAGGCCCAACGTCACCGCGAGCGCTCCGAGAAAGTCGAGCCGTTTCGCTTCCGCACCGCAGCTTTCAGGGACACGCCATAGCGAGATCACAACCACGACCGCAGCGATGGGCATGTTGATGAAGAAGATCCAGCGCCACGAGGCATGCTGGATGAGCCATCCACCGAGCACGGGACCGAGCGCCGTGGTAATCGCAGAAAAGCCCGACCAGGTGCCGATGGCGCGGCCGCGCTCTTTTTCCGGAAACGACGCGCTGATGATGGCCAAGCTCCCGGGTGTGAGGAGGGCTGCGCCCAGACCTTGCAGTGCGCGGGCTGCCATCAGTTGCTGGATGCTTTGTGCCATTCCGCACACGGCCGAGGCGAACGCGAAAAGGGCGACGCCCGTGAGGAAGATCTTGCGGCGGCCAAATAGATCTCCGGCTGCGCCACCCACGAGAATCAGCGCTCCCAGGAAAAGTCCGTATGCCTCGACGACCCACTGGACGTCAATGACGGTGGCTTGGAATGTCGACTGCAGAGCGGGAAGCGCGACATTTACAACGGTGCTGTCGATAAATGCCATGCTGGTACCAAGGATGGCGGCGGCCAGGATCCAGGGACCGGATTGCGGATCACGCGGCGGGCCGGCCGCGCCCGAACGAATGGCCGCTTCATCGCAGGGAGTCTTCATGCAGGAGTTAAGGATGCACTCTGAGGTGCGGAAGGTTCGGCGGAGTTTACGAAAAGCAGGTCCCCTCGGCTGCGCTCAGGATGACAAGTTAGAGTGCTGCGAAAGGTCTGAACGCGAACGGAGGCGATGTCAACGAACCAGAGAGCGAGCGCACGGCGCCGGCGCTGCTCGCTACGGCCTTGTGATCACTTCGTTCGGTGCGCTTGGCAGGCGGAAGGGCACACCGCGATCCTGATTGGCCCGGAGGGTCGCCGCCACATCCAGATCGGAGATCGGAATCTTCTTCGACCACGACCCGCTCGTCCAATAATTTCCGCGGCTGTAAATCACCCCTGCGATGATCGAGTAGTCACT